>Ga0209009_1000219_pt1 | contig 22895 bp, 22 predicted proteins | sample BlaSpr_A8_OM3_M2_FD_187979 | JGI IMG/M metagenome (GOLD analysis project Ga0209009, IMG submission 187979) | Forest soil microbial communities from Thunder Bay, Ontario, Canada - Black Spruce, Ontario site 2_A8_OM3_M2 (SPAdes) (version 2) | ecosystem: Environmental > Terrestrial > Soil > Boreal... | reverse complement strand
ATCCGACGACGAGTAGTATCGATGGCAGGAAATTAATGAATCGTCTAAAGGATATTTGAACGCTTTGGTGTGCAGCGGGCCCGGGCTACTGCCCGGTTGCTTTTTTGGCGCGGACGGTGGCGCCGAGTTCGCCGCGAGCCAAGCGCACTGAAATATCTTCTCCCAACGAAACTTGGTCGGGCGAGCGTAAAACCTTTCCTTCCGGGTCATAGGCGATAGCATAGCCACGTTCGAGCAGTTGAAAGGGGCTGCGCTCTTCCAACCGAAGCGCGGCGGCTTCCAGGCGGCGACGCTTTGCAACCAATGCGCGGGCAGCGCGTGTTTGCAATTCGGCATAACGCTGATCCAGGTTTCGACGCAAACGTGCCACGCGAGCGCGCAGATCCAGCGCGGCAAATTGCAAACGTGCGGCCGTAAACTGGCGCCGCTTTCGCGTGACGACTTGGTTCAGCGCGGATTGCAAAGCATTTCGGTCCCTTTCAATGTGGCGACGAAGGACGTGTGCACGGCTTCGCAGATCGAAGGAAGCGACGCGCGTGCTCGCTTGCGCTAGACGTTGACGTGACATCACGAACTTTGACTGCAGGCCGATGGCAAGAATAGAGGTGAATTCGTCAACCTGCTGCCGACGCCGGCGCAGCAAGAGTTCGAGCTGCCGGAAGGCGCGGTGGGTCTGCAAATCGCGCGAGCGATGGCGCAATTCTGAAAGGTGGTAACGCATTTGATGGACCAGGCGGCGGGAGCGCTCGGACAGATGGTTTTCGAACTCCTGGCGGGAACGCACAACAATTTCTGCGGCGGCCGAAGGCGTAGGAGCGCGTAGATCAGCGACAAAATCCGCAATGGTGAAATCGCTCTCGTGACCGATTCCGGTGATCACCGCAATTTCCGATGCGACAATTGCGCGAACAACTATTTCCTCGTTGAAAGCCCACAAATCTTCGAGCGAGCCGCCTCCGCGCGCGACAATGATCACTTCTACAGATTTCGCTCGATTGAAATAACGCAAGGCTGCCACAACTTCACGCGCCGCGAAGTCGCCTTGGACTTGCACGGGGTACAACATCACGTGCGCATTGGAAAATCGACGCTTTAGAATACGCAGAATGTCGAGAATGGCGGCTCCGGCGGGCGAGGTGACCACGCCGATACAACGAGGGAGAAGGGGCAGAGGCTTTTTTCTACCTTCGTCAAACAAGCCCTCGTCAGCGAGACGCTTTTTCAATTGTTCGAATGCGACTTGCAGAGCGCCGGCGCCTACCGGCTCAATGTGGCTGACGTAAATTTGATACTCACCGCGCGGCTCGTAAACGCTGAGCGCGCCTCGCACGGTGACGCTGAGTCCGTCTTGGGGGCGAAACTTCAGGCCGCGCGCTTGATCGCGGAAGCATACGCAGCGGATTTGCGATTGCGCATCTTTCAACGTGAAATACAAATGTCCTGATTGCGCCGGCCGGTAATTGGAGACTTCGCCTTCGAGCCAAATGTCGGGGAGGGCGCCTTCGAGCAGCTCGCATATGCGCGCGTTCAGCTCGCTGACTTTCCACACGCGCCGCTCGGGCATTAGGTTGAAAAGGTTTGCTTGGCTCACGAAATTAGCGCCGGAACAAATTCACAATCCACATCAATAAGGTGAGCGCCAGACTCACGATAATGCAGGTCACCAGGGGAAAATAAAAGCTGCCGTTGCGGCCTTGCACAACGATGTCACCCGGCAGACGTCCTAATCGAAATGGAAGCCTTGCGCCCCACAATAGTAATGCGCCCACACCGACGATGGCCATGCCTAGGACCAGCAGGGCTTTCCCGATTTCACGAAGAAGATCCATCGCAGTTCATTCTACTCCAGCGCTTGAATGGATGGTCCGCAGGGAGAAAACGGCGCATTCTTTCTATTGCCAATCACTGGCTCGGGTCGGCGTGTTGACCCAATTCACTTCTCAAGTCTTAACCGCTGTTCTCGTCTGAAGTAAAATGAAATTCGCGAAGCCGTCTAGCGGTTCGCTGATAATTCTGGACTCTTAAACCAACTCCGAGCCTGAGAAGAAATAGCTAATTTCCAAGGCGGCTGTGTCCGTCGCGTCCGAACCGTGCGTGCAATTGTATTGAATGCTGGCTCCCAGTTCTTTTCGAATAGTGCCGGGAGCGGCTTTCGCTGGATCGGTGGCGCCCATGACATCGCGCCACTTCGCTATGGCGTTTTCCGCTTCAAGGACTATAACGACCACTTTGCTCGTGCTCATGAACGTTGTTAGTTCCTCGAAAAACGGGCGCTCGCGGTGAACGGCATAAAATCCTTCGGCTTCTTTTCTAGTCAGACGCCGCGTCTTGATGGCGATGATAAGAAATTTGGCGGCGTGGATACGGCTCAATATTTCGCCAGTGAGACCGCGGCCCACTGCGTCGGGTTTAATGATTGCAAGCGTTCGCTCTATCGCCATTCAGAGTTCTCCAATCAATTTTGTTTTGAAAGGACGCCTACTTCTTGCTTTTTTTCTTCTTTGGCTTGCTCGCTGATTTCGTCTTTTTTGAACTTTTATTTTTCTTGCCCAATGCGGCGGCGAGCGTGTGGCCAATTTCGGCGGGACTCTGTACGGTGTGAATGCCCGCGGTACGCATCGCTTTATATTTTGCCGCGGCAGTTCCCTCTCCTCCACTGATGATTGCGCCGGCGTGGCCCATGCGACGGCCGGGGGGCGCAGTTTGGCCGGCGATAAACCCAACGACCGGCTTTCGCACGTGCTTCTTAATGTATTCCGCGGCGACTTCTTCGGCGTTTCCGCCGATTTCGCCGATCAAAACGATTGCATGCGTGTCGGGATCTTCGTTGAACATGCCCACGGCATCGAGAAAGCTGGTGCCAATGATGGGGTCGCCGCCGATTCCGATGCAGGTGGATTGTCCAATGCCGAGGCGCGTGAGTTGGTCGACTGCTTCGTAGGTGAGCGTGCCGCTGCGGCTAACCAGCCCGACGTTGCCTTGTTTATGTATCGAACCAGGCATGATTCCGATTTTGCATTTCCCAGGAGAAATGATGCCCGGGCAATTCGGGCCGATCAGCCGCGTTTTTGAATTCTTCAAAGCGGCTGCGACGCGGACCATATCGAGAGTTGGAATACCTTCTGTGATGCATATGACGAGCGGCAGTCCGGCATCCGCAGCTTCGAGGATCGCGTCGGCGGCAAAAGGAGGAGGCACGAAGATCACGGAAGCATTCGCGCCAGTCGCGTTCACGGCTTCTGAGACAGTGTTAAAAATCGGAACATCCAGATGCTTGGCGCCACCTTTGCCGGGGGTGACGCCGCCGACAACTTTCGTGCCGTACTCGAGCATCTGCTGCGCGTGAAAACTGCCTTCGCGGCCGGTGAGGCCCTGCACCAACACCCGCGTATTCTTGCCGATAAGCACGCTCATCGCGCACCTCCGGCAAGCTTCACAACCTTTTCGGCGCCATCTTTCATTCCGTTGGCGATGGTGAAATTCAGACCGGAGTTACGCAGGATTTCCTGACCTTGCTTCACGTTGGTGCCTTCCATTCGCACCACGACTGGAATTTTGAACCGCAACTCTTTGGCGGCATTCACAACGCCGCTGGCAAGAACGTCGCAGCGAAGAATGCCTCCAAAGATATTCACAAAAACTGCTTTCACGTTGGGATCGCTCAGAAGAATGCGGAAAGCATTCTTTACCTGGTCTTCGGAAGCGCCCCCGCCAACATCCAGAAAATTTGCGGGACTGCCACCGCTCAGCTTGATGATGTCCATAGTGGCCATAGCTAAGCCGGCGCCGTTGACCATGCAACCGACGGTGCCATCGAGCTTGATGTAGTTCAGCTTGAACTTTGAAGCTTCCACTTCGAGCGGCGTTTCTTCGTCGAGGTCGCGCAAATCTTTGTATTCGGGATGACGATAGAGCGCGTTGTCGTCAAAAATTACTTTTGCATCGAGGGCAATCAGGCGGCCGTCACCGGTAACTACGCAGGGATTGATTTCGATCATGGAGGCGTCTGTTTCGATGAAGGCGCGATACAGCGACTGAAAGAATGGGACAGCCGCATTCACTACCGCGGGCGCGAGGCCTAATCCGAACGCGATTTTGCGCGCCTGGAACGACTGAAAGCCGCTTGCGGGATCGATGGCTTCGCGCAGAATGGCTCGGGGGTTTCGCTTGGCGACTTCCTCAATTTCCATCCCGCCCGCGGCACTGGCCATAAAAATTGGCGCACCTGCGACACGATCGACAAGGACGCTGACGTAGAGTTCGCGTTTTATGTCGAGGCCTTCTTCAATCAAAAGGCGGTGAACGATGCGGCCTTCTTCGCCGGTCTGCGGCGTCACCAATTTCATTCCGAGTATGTGCTCGGCGTGCGAGGCAACTTCGTCCGCTGACTTGGCCAGCTTTACGCCACCAGCTTTTCCGCGGCCGCCCGCATGAATCTGCGCTTTGACTACAACTACCGGTGCTCCGAGGCGTTGCGCTGCCGCGCGTGCTTCATCTTTTTTGGAAACCATTTCGCCACGCGGGATGGGGACGCCAAATTTCGCGAGGATTGCTTTGGCCTGATATTCGTGGATTTTCATGTAGGTCCGATCGGCTCCCGACGGTCGCGTTGTATAGCGCGGATGTTTGAGTACAATGAATCAGAGAGTTTACCCGTAACCGTAGAGGCGAGCAAGTGAAGTGGCGCGCCTCGCTCCAGCATCGCTGAGGGCTGGAATATCACTTGATCGCCAGCGTGCTTGCAAATTGCGCCCCGGGCCTCCGGCGGTAAAGCCATGATCGACGAAATTTTGAAAAAAATTGACGCTGGGGAAGACCTAACGCGGGCGGCAGCCGATGGCGTGATGGAGCAAATCCTGTCCGGCGCCGCCACAGATACGCAGATTGTAAAGTTATTGAGCGGGCTGCAAATCAAGGGTGAAACGGTGGATGAACTGGTTGGTTTTGCCACCGCCATGCGCCGGCACGCGACCAAGATTTTCCCGAGCAATTATGCGCGCCAAAGTGAGCCGCTGGTCGACACCTGCGGCACGGGAGGCGATGCTAAGGGCACATTCAACGTGTCGACGGCGGCTGCGTTTGTGGTGGCGGGCGCTGGCGTACGCGTAGCGAAACACGGGAATCGCTCGATTAGTTCGAAATGCGGTTCCGCTGACGTGCTCGAAGAATTAGGCGTGCGAATCGACCTGGAGCCCGAACAGGTGGCGCGGTGTATCGATGAAATCGGAATTGGATTTCTGTTTGCACCGGCCATGCATGCGGCCACTCGCCATGCCATGCGAGCGCGGCGGGAGATGCGAGGCCGCACGGCGTTCAATTTGCTGGGACCGCTGACCAATCCGGCCGGAGCGTCCGTGCAGGTGGCTGGCGTGTATCAAGCTAGTTTCACCGAGCTCATGGCGCGAGCGCTGGGCGAGCTTGGCGTAAAACGCGCATTGGTGGTGCATGGCGCCGATGGGTTGGATGAAATCTCCATTGCTGGCGAGACCGGTGTGGCCGAACTGCGCAATGGTGTGGTGCGGAGTTACACCGTAGTGCCTGAAGATTTCGGATTGCCGCGCGCTTCGTTGGAAAATATTCTGGGAGGGGACGCGAGGCACAACGCACAAATCATTCATAAAGTGCTGGGGCGCGCGTCGCTTAAGCATGAGCCTGGGCCTCGGCGCGACATCGTTCGCGCAAACGCTGCAGCGGCACTGGTGGCTTCGGGGCGAGCCACCGATTGGGTAGACGGCGTGCGAATCGCGACAGAGTCGATTGATTCTGGAGCAGCACGGGAACGTCTGGAAGCCCTGGTCGCGTTTTCACAATCTGCCTCAGGCCAGGCCAGGCAATCCGCGTCGTGATTTCGCTTTGAGCCCGCGACTCAGTGAATCGAACCAAACCCAAGCGTGGAAGGATCGGCAGACATGGAAACATCGAGATCCAGCAGGATGTGGGCGGCTCCCGGGCCGACAGGGGAATAGCAATTGCCATCCGGACGATAGGTAGCGCTGCAACGACTCGTAAGATTCCGTCGGCGCGGCGACTGGGCGAACTGCCAAACCCGCGCGCCGGAGAAACCGCTCTGCGAGGGAAGCGGAGGATTTTTCCAAATCACGCAGCCTGGCGAAGGCGGGCATTCGTCGTTGTAAACGAAAAACGCCCTGATCATGGGCAGGCGCTGGTGAATGTCCTCCGCACTGGTGATGGTTTGGTCCTTACCTTCCTTGGCCTTGATTCCGGAGCAGTAAACTCCTGCCAGAAAACCCTTGGAATTTACGCCAGCGGTCCAGGACTCCATGTAATTAATTTGAGAAGGCAGCATGCGGCCGCCTTCTTCCATGTCTAAATAGATCACGACGCTTTCGTTGGCTGGAAATCCGTCGCGTTGCGCCGCCGCGACGGCACGTTCAGCATCCCGCGCACCCAAATCGCTGGGATCGACGGGAGGCTTGAGATCCTGGGACAATCGACCGTTGAACAGCAACAAAAAACCAAAGCCATTCTTTATTAAAGCATCCCGTTTTCCGGTCCACAAATTCGTCTTTGCGCCAGGCGGCGCGTTGAGCCAATAGCCGGAGAAAGTGAAAGTTTTTCTCAAGTCAGGCAACGCCGAATCGCCAGGATAATCGTTTGCATCGAAGCCAAGATAAACGCGTGAAGTGTTTTGTTGAGCTTGCGCGACTTTAGTTTCCGATCGCGCTAGATTTATAGCCGCCAAGACAAGGCTGCAGCAGAGGACGACCAGCATGCGCTCCCCTGCGTTCATCAGGACTCTGCCACTAGACAGTCAAAAAATTCTTAAGCAGCTGGAAACCGGCGTCGGTCAGCACGGACTCAGGGTGAAATTGCACGCCTTCGACGCGCAGCTTGCGGTGGCGCAAACCCATGATGGTGCCATCTGAGGTTTCAGCGGAAATGTCGAGCGCGCGCGGAAGAGATTTTCGTTCCACGATGAGGGAATGATAGCGCGTAGCGATGAATGGTTCAGGCAGACCACGAAATATTGTTTTGCCGTCGTGTTGAATATCGCTGGTTTTGCCGTGCATTATCTTTTTCGCGCGAATTACGCGGCCCCCAAACGCAGCGCCGATGGCTTGGTGGCCGAGACAAACGCCCAGAATAGGGATCTTCCCTGCAAAGCGCTGAATGAGTGGCACGCTGACGCCGGCTTCCTTCGGTGTGCACGGACCCGGTGAAATTATGATGCGCTCAGGATTCAGTTCTTCGATTTCGTCCAGGCTAATCTGGTCGTTTCGACGGATTTCGATCTTTTGGCCCATTTGCCCAAGATACTGCGCCAGATTAAATGTGAAAGAATCGTAGTTGTCGATGAGGAGAATCATATTTATTCCAAATGAATTGAAGCGACCCTCACAACTTTCGATTGCTCGAGGTTGAGTGGTGCGCGATTTCAAGCGCCGCCTTCACCGCGCGGGCTTTATTGATTGTTTCCTGGTACTCGCGCTCCGGAACTGAGTCGGCTACAACCCCTCCACCCGCTTGGATATAGGCGCGTCCGTTTTTTGCGACCAGCGTGCGAAGCGCGATGCACGAATCCAGATTACCCGCAAAGTCGACATAAAGTATCGCGCCACCGTAGAGCCCGCGTCGCGTGGGCTCGAGCTCGTCGATGATTTGCATGGCCCGAATCTTGGGCGCCCCTGAAACGGTGCCTGCCGGAAAACAAGCCATGAGCGCTTCAAAACAGTCTACCTCACTGCGAAGACGGCCTCGCAGGCTGGATACCAAATGCATCACGTGCGAATAGCGTTCCACGAACATCAGGCGTTCGACATTCACTGAGCCATATTCACAGACACGGCCCAAATCATTGCGGCCGAGGTCCACGAGCATGATGTGTTCTGCGCGCTCTTTCGGATCGGCGAGGAGTTTCGATTCCTGTTCGCGGTCTTGCGCTTCGCTGCCGCCACGCGGAAGCGTGCCGGCGATCGGGCGATAGTAAGCATCGCGACCTTGCACCTTGACGAGCATTTCCGGCGAGCTTCCGACCACCGAAACATCGTCGAGATGGAGAAAATAGAGATACGGAGACGGATTCACCACGCGGAGCGCGCGGTAGATTTCGAAAGGGTCGGTGCCTGTCTGCGCCGAAAATCTTTGACTGGGAACTACCTGAAAAATATCGCCCGCGCGAATATAGTTTTTTGCTTTGCGCACGGCCGCAAGGTACCTGCTTTTAGTGAAGTTGGACTTGAAGCGTAGCGAGCCGCGATTACGGGATTGAGGCTGACGCGGCGCTGGACTTTCTAGAGTCCGGTGCGTCTTTCGGATTTCCCGCACCGCGGCGTCGTATTTCTGGCGCAGGGTTCCGGGTCCTTCGGTAAAAACGTTGTGTACGATCCACAAACGATGTTGCACGTGATCGAAAGAGACTAATCCTTGGTAGAACATCATTACGCAATCGTCGAGGCCCAACTCGTCATGGCCAGACGCTGGAATGCGCTCAACCAGACGCACCATATCGTAGGCAAAGTAACCGATTGCGCCACCCGTGAGCGGCGGCAGTCCTGGAACGCGAACTGGTTTATAACGCGAGGTTAGCCGTCGCAAATTCTCGATGGGATCGCCGTCGAGAGGCTTTCGACCGTGAGTTGTTTCGAGCGAACAACGGCGGCCGCGCGCGCGAAACACTTCTGCTGGATTGGCTCCGGTAAACGTGTAACGGGCTACCGTCTCTCCGCCTGCAACACTTTCCAGTAAGAAGGAATATTTCGATTTGTGGCCAAGGCGGAGATGAGCGGCTACGGGCGTCAGCAGATCTGCCGTAAAACTTTCATAAACCGGTACGAGGTTCCCTTGCTTCGCGAGTTTAGAAAAGGTAGTGAAGTTAGGCTGAATCACGGCTTGGCCTGTGCCGTTCTCGTTTCGGTTCGAAGCGCATCTAGAACAGCCTTGCGCATAGCCGCAGCGGGCGCGCGCTGGCCGGTCCATATCTCCCACTGCGCGATGCCCTGCGCCAGGAACATTTCTAGACCCGACACCGTTTCGATGCCGCGCCTGGAAGCAAGTTGCAAAAGCTTGGTTGTAACCGGACGATAAATTAAGTCGAAGACAAGCCTGCAATTCAAGTCGCGCGCCGACAAAGGCGAATTTTCGGTTTTTGGATACATGCCAATAGGAGTCGAGTTGATGATGGCGTCAAAAAATTCGCTCTTCAACCGGGAACGCGGAACCTCTCGTCCGCCGACCGCTCGCGCGAGTTTCATTGCCTCGTTCGGCCGCCTCGCACAAATGCAGACCGAGGCGCCAGACTGCGCCAACGCAAAGGCCACCGCTCGCGCCGCGCCTCCGGCCCCTAGAATCAATACGCGGCTCTGAGAAAGAGTAACGCGTTCTTGGAGGCTGCGAAGCACCCCAATGTAATCCGTATTGTACCCGTAGAGATTTCCGGCAGAGGTGACCACAACTGTGTTGACTGCGCCGATAGCGGAGGCCAGCGGATCGCAACTATCGAGATGGCGCAGGATTTCCTGTTTATACGGCAGGGTGACGCTAAATCCTCGCATGCCCAACGCTTTAACAGCCCCAAGAAAATCGCGGAGATCATGGACCAAAAAAGGGAAATAAACGGCATCCATCTTGCGGGCTTGGAAACCTGCGTTCTGCAATTGCGGTGAAAGCGAGTGAGCGATAGGATTTCCGATGACGCCGTACACATAGGTCTTCCGGCTGATCTGATCTGCCTTCAAGAGATTTTTCAGCGTGTCGAGCGACGCTTGTCCGGGCGCGGTGGCGTTTTCCAGTGGGGCGTATGTGAGTGCACTACCGGCGCGTAGAGACAGACAACGCAAAGGGAGCACAACATCGCCCATTGGTACGACGATCGTATTTCGTTTGACTCGCGCCAGGCGGAGCAGTCGCACACCAGCGCTGAGGGATCCACATTTCGCAGCGATTTTAATCGCCTGAGGCCGAGTCTTCCAAAGACCGACCACAACCCGCCGCTGGTTTGCCGGACTTGCCCGGAAGAAGTGCGCCGACGCGATCCGGCGTCCACCACCTAGCAATACATCGAACAGTTCCGGTGCCCATTTTGAGCTACTTTCGATTTCAAGGTCGTACCAGGCGCATCCCGCTCGCAGCGCCTCGGCAAGAATAAGCAGCTGACTCGCGATGGGACCGCGAAAACGTCCTCCCGCTTCTCGACGGCGGCAAGTAGCGATCAGAGTAGCTCGTGGCCGCTTCTTCGCAAGTCGCTGTAGAAAAACATGAATCTCGCGCTCATTTCTAAGCCAATCGAGGCGCAATTCTGCTGTTCGAGTCTGCCGAAGCGCTTGCCTAAGCTGGTTCCACATGGAACCTGAGTGCTGTGCGGCGACGACAGCGCAAATTTTGTCCGTTCCAATCGCTATCATGAGCTCTAGTGACCCTCTATAGGTCTAGGTTATTGCATCGGCTCTGATCCGCGCCTATGAATTGGTTCGAGACGGGCGAGACTCGTTTGACCAGCCATACTGCTAAACCTGCCCCTAAGTACAGGTAATTCAGGCTTCTATCACGTGGTGCACAATGTGTAAAGCGTCGGCGACCATTGTATTGACGGGGTCTAGTACGTCTATTACAGTCGATTCATCGAGATTACTTCGGGGAGCCCCGCTGCCAGGGGCCTGTGATTTAAAGGAGCAAGTGTTATGCGTGGGAAAATTGTCCTTGCTGGTTTAGTTCTTAGCCTATCTGGCGTCGTAGCGTCGGCGCAAGATCAGACCGCGGTGCCCATTCGAAACGACCTTTATTGCTCGGGCACGGTCTCGACTGAGGCGGTCCCGCGCGATACCTTTGTGATTACAGGCGAAGGCTCAAACTACAAGGTGACCTTTCAAGAAGGTGACTATGTTTACGTCAATAAAGGCGCCAATCAGGGCGTAAAAGTCGGGGACGAGTTTTCCGCGATACGCCACACGGAAGACGCTGTTAAGACTGAATGGACCAAGTGGCAATTCCTGATTCTGAAGAAAATGGGAACACTGTGGGAGGACGAAGGGCGAGTCAGAGTAGTGGTGGTCCATCCCGATACCTCGATAGGGCAGGTAGAAAAATCCTGCCAGTACGTGCAGCGCGGCGATATTCTTCTGCCGTTTGCTGAACGGCCCGCACCGCCGCTTAAGTCCGAAACCAACTTTGACCGGTTCGCCCCGCCCTCGGGCAAAGCGACGGCCATGATCATCACGGGCAAAGGGTATCTCTCTGAACTTGGCTCCAATGATGTGTTTTATGTGAATTTAGGCAGCGCGCAGGGAGTGAAAGTAGGCGATTATTTCCGAATCTTCCGTTATACAGGCACCGAGCATGAATACGCTTATCAAACCGAGAGGTTCGCGTTTGATGTGGATGCTTGGGCCGGAGTGTATGGGTACGGAAGCGCGCCGGCAAAGTATAAATGGGATAACACGCCGCGCGAGGTCATTGGTGAAGGAATAGTTGTGCGCACGGCTCCGAACTCCTCGTCCGTACTTCTCACATTCTGTTTGCGAGAGGCTTACGCAGGCGATTATGTTGAGATCGAGTGAGTAGATTTGCTTCCGTCTGTCAGGCAGCCGGGAAGTCCGCTTCGCTGAAAACTTCGGCGGTAAAAGTTTGAATTTGCGTTCCCGCATCTTTCCAGGCGTTCTTGGAAAGTTCTGCCTTCACACAGGTTTCTTCCAGAAATCGTTCAGCATTCCAATGGAATTGCGTGGCAACTTGCGGTAAAAGCACTCCTCGCTTCCATCCGCAACTTACGATCAGGCCATGTTTTCCGGGCTCGATTTCTTGCTGGGTCGCATTCGCAGGCTGCGAAAGCACGGAAAGTTCTATTTCGATTCCGGGAAGTTCGTCGATGCGAACGGCTTCAAATCGCGGATCTTCAAGTGCCGCGGATTTCGCGCAGTGCGCGACGACTGAAGCAAGAGAGTCCTTAGACGGGAGCTGACCTACGCAACCTCTTAATCGCCCGCGATAGTGCAAAGTGACGAATACGCCGCCCGGACGCTGCAACGCCTCATCATTCGAAACCTTCTCGAGAGATTCTCCGCTCTGAACAGCCTTGGTTAAGGCTTGGCGTGCGATGGCCAGAAGTAACCGCTTTTCGGAACTACCGAGTGAGGACATCCTGGGGTTTTTCTTGAGGTTCAACAATTACTACGCCTCGACGCCGCTGCTGAACACGGAAATTAATCTGGCTCCAAAACATCTGGAAGTAGTGCACAGCAGACAGTATGGCGCTGGCAACCACTAGCCAAAGCAGCGTGATACCGAGGGGTTTAAGAGCCGGATGCTTGGCCGTTAAGATCACGGCGCAACCCGCGAGCACTTGCAGAATCATTTTGGTTTTGCCCAGGGCTGAAGCGGGAATAATTAATCCTTCTGCGGAGGCAATGTCACGCAGACCCATCACCACGAATTCGCGGCCGATGATGATTACAACCATCCAGGCTGGCACCAAACCCATTTCTACCAGTGAAATGAAAGCCGCGGAAATCAGAAGCTTATCGGCGATAGGATCCAACAGGATTCCGAGAGTGGTAACTTCGCGCCGTTTCCGCGCTATATACCCGTCCATCACGTCGGTGGCAGCGGCCACTAGCAGAATCAGCACACCCCAAACTTCAAAGTGGATTGGAAGACCTTCGATGTCCCAGTTGGGCTGGCGAGTCAACAGAACCACCACCAATAGCGGCACAAAAAAGATTCGGAGGGTTGTGAGGCTATTTGGCAGGTTCATAGCTATTTATGAAAGAACCTCAGCTCGCTTTCAGACTGCTACCGTCACCTCACTATAGTCTTGCAAAAGTGACGAGTCAACGCCTCGGACTTAGGAAAAGAGCGGCAGCTGTTGGAGTTTGCTTGCAGTCTTTCGATCGAATTCTGTGGAAATCCTTGTGGAAAATACACTGGTTAGAGGCGGCAAAAATAGGATTTAAATAGTGCGGGTCAAACGTTGTGAGCGGTTTTGGAATGCCGTAATCGCCTGATAATAAGTAGCTTAATTCGTTTAGGGACGTTCTGCGAGCGCTGTCCTCAAGCGAACCGCGCTATATTAACTGCCCATAGAATTTGCACAGGTTTGAAGCAATTTGTGCGCTAAGCGCCACTAAGAATTGGAGTTGGCGGCGTCAGTAATTCGACGTCCAGCACTAACCGCACACCAGTTTTGTCCTGGAATCGAGCGGAATATTATGATTTTCCCCTCGGGAACGATTTCCGAAATCAAGTTGCAGGCGAAACAAAATCTTCAAGCCTACGAGCGAGTGATTCAGGAAGCTCGGCCTCAATATCCATGTGTCCGTCTAAGACTTGGGATTGCAGAACCCGCCCACATGCGTGAACGAGCGAAAGGTGGCGGCCATCCGAGACCGGAATTCGCAAGTGCAGATGAACCAGCCGGTCAACCGGCATCATCGCGTCAATTCGAACCAGGAGTTCGTCAAGTCCTGCGCCCGTGACCGCAGAGGTAAACACAGCATTCTCGCGCCTTTCGTTTGATTTTTTCAGCGCAGCAAGATCATCTTCCGAAAGCCGGTCAGTTTTATTGAACACGTTCAGCCGCAGGCGATCTCGCACGCCGAGATCGTCAAGAACTTTCAAAACGTCGGCATCGTGTTCGGCGTGATGTGGATTGGAAATATCCGATACATGGATGATTAGTGCGGCTTCTTGAACTTCTTCAAGCGTAGCGCGGAACGCGGCAATCAGATCCGGAGGTAGATCTCGCAGAAATCCCACGGTATCTGAGAGCAAAACCTTTCGCCGCGACGGCAGCCGTAGAGCGCGTACCGTCGGGTCCAGGGTCGCAAACATTTGTGGAGAGGTCAGCACCTCGGCGTGAGTGAGCGCGTTGAATAAAGTGGATTTGCCGGCGTTTGTATACCCCACCAGCGCGATCATCCCGAGTGGTTGCGCGTGACGCGCCTGACGGCGCGTGGCACGCTGGCGGCGCACCGTTTCGATGGATTCCTGAATCTTGCGCACACGGTCACGTATGCGGCGCCGGTCGGTTTCCAGCTTCTGTTCTCCAGGCCCGCGCGTCCCGATTCCGCCGCCGAGTCTGGATAGTTCTTCACCCCGCCCGGTAAGCCGCGGCAGCAGATAATTCAATTGCGCCAGTTCAACTTGTAATTGTCCTTCTCGGGTGCGCGCATGAGTAGCGAAGATATCCAGGATTAGCTGGGTGCGATCGATCACTCGGCGGCCCACTCCTTTTTCGAAGTTACGTAACTGGCCGGGAGTCAAATCATGATCGACGATCACCAGCGGAACATGACGCATCTCCGCCTCCATGCGGATTTCTTCCAGCTTGCCGCGGCCGACCAGAGTTGCTGGGTCGAGCGCGTCGCGGACTTGCAACAGCGAGCCCTCAATCTTTGCGCCGGCGCTTTCCGCCAGTTCCTGGAGCTCCTCAAGCGAATCGCGGCCGGCCGCAGTCGGATGGCCCACGCGTGCACGCGGTGCTTTCTTTAGACCAACACCGACGAGCAAGACACGTTCGCGATTGTCAATTAGTTGCGCGGTTTTCATTCGATACGATTGTCTGGATGAACGTAGGAGCCTGCAGGACTCATGGTCATCTGGTGTTCATTATACGCTGCCTGACTGAAGTGCGCGAAATGCGGGAAGGAACATTAACGGTGCACCGGCGCCGAAGCCGCCAAAATGAGAGGGGAAAGAAACTCCTCAAGCTCTCGACGGTCAGGCCGAAATTCAGGATCGCGCGTGGTCTTATCCATCCATCCCAGGCAGACGAGCCACGCTACTTCGGACCATTTTTCGGCGGCGGACGGAGTGAAACCCACATGTCGAAAAACGCTCACGATGCGTGCGCGGCGTTTCGTTTCAATCGCTGCAACACGGCTGGCAACCCGGTCATCCTGGCGCGACCAAGCGTACAGTGCGGCTTCCAGTCTGGCACGTCCCGGGTCAGCGCAACGAGCAATGAAATGAGCCCACCGGGCCGCCGCTCCGGAATGAAGGCTTGCTGCTTCTTCCAACCAACGGACTTCTTCATCTTCCCAACGCATGAGCATGCGTGCGAGCAAGTCCTCGCGATCTTTGAAGTGCCAATAAAAGCTTCCTTTCGTGGCGCCAAGGTTTCGCGCAAGGATTTCCACTCGAACGGTTTCAATACCGTGCAACGAAAGCTGAGAAAAAGCCGCCTGAATCCAATCCTCAGGCTGAAGCGGTGAAGGTCGAATTGGGGCCGCGGTCGCCATATGTATTCGTGTATTCGCTTAGAAGATACCTGAAGCGGTTGCGAGGTCAAGCGTAATACGCCACTCTCCGACACTACGATTTGTCAGGCGATTCCAACACGCAGGTGTTTCGTATAGAATTGTTCGATTGCGCGACAGAAAAATAGGCCGCTGTAACCCGCGCCAATGACACCTAAACCCCGAGGGAAAAGATGATCCTCGACATTAACGGGATCCAGAAGATTCTGCCGCATCGCTATCCGTTCTTGCTAGTCGATGCCATAGAAGAAATGGAACGATGGAAACGAATTGTTGGAATAAAGAACGTTAGCATCAATGAGGGATTCTTTCAGGGCCATTTTCCAGGCAAACCTATCATGCCTGGCGTGCTGATTATCGAGTCCATGGCACAAACAGGCGGTCTATTGCTGCTTCAGGAAGTGAAAGAACGGGAGAAGAAACTGCTTTATTTCGTAGCAATCGATAACGCGCGTTTTAGGCGGCCGGTAATACCGGGAGACCAATTGCGCGTGGAGGTGAATGTGCTCGCCTGGCGCGGGACATTCTGCAAACTGCAGGGCAAAGCTTCCGTGAATGGAGAGCTGGCGGCGGAGGCCACGCTTATGTGCAAAATGGTGGACCTGGAAACGGATGCAAATCCTGCAACAGATTCTGGTGACCAGCCTCAATGAGCGAAATTGATGGGCGCGCAGAGGTTTCCTCCTCCGCACGAATTGGACCTAACGTTAAAATTGGCCCTTTCGCGGTGGTGGCCGGGGAAGTAGAGCTAGGCGAAAACTGTATCGTTGAACATCACGCTGTCGTACAAGGTCCCGCGCGCCTCGGCCGGGGCAATCATGTTTACTCATTTTCTGTCATCGGTGGGGATCCGCAGGATCTAACTTACAGGGGCGAGCGTGTGTCTCTGGAGATAGGGGACGCCAACGAATTTCGCGAGTTCTCCACCGTAAACCGGGGTACCGTGAAAGGCGGAGGCGTCACGAAGGTTGGCAACCACAACCTCATCATGTCTTATGCGCATATTGGACACGATTGTTTGATCGGGGATTACGCAATATTTGTCAATGGAGGCACGTTGGCAGGCCATGTCACCGTTGAGGACTACGCCACCATCGGCGCATTCTGCCCGGTGCAGCAATTTTGTCGCGTGGGAAAATACGCTTACATCGGAGCGCATACAGTGATTACGCAGGATGTTCCGCCATTCTCGAAAGTTGTGTCACCTCGAGATTCCCGATGTTACGGTGTGAATACAATTGGGCTTGAACGGCAAGGATTTTCTGCGGAGCGCATCGAAAATATCGAGAAAGCCTATCGTTTGCTGCTACGTTCAAAGCTGAATACTTCTCAGGCCCTTGAAAAAATGCGTGAAACCCTAGCTGGCTCTGAGGACGTCTTATCACTAATTCGATTCATCGAATCGGCCGAGAACGGCCTGATCAAGTAGGAGCCGTGGCCGCTCTTTCAGGAAATAACACATCCGGTTGGGGCTTAATTGCGGGTAACGGAGATTTTCCTTTCTTAGTTCTGGAAGGGGCCCGAAGCCGCGGTATTGAAATGGCTGTGATCGCGATTCGCGAAGAGGCATCGCCGGAACTAGAGCGCGTGGCGAAACGGTTGCACTGGGTAAGCCTGGGCGAGCTTAGCCGGACAATAGAACTGCTGCATCAGGAGGGTGTGAAACACGCAGTAATGGCCGGACAAGTGAAGCATAATAAAATTTTCAGCGCCATCCGGCCTGATTGGCGTCTTGCGAAATTGCTCTTTTCACTACCGGCGAAGAATACAGACTCATTGATCGGCGCCATCGCGCGCGTGCTGGGAGAAGAAGACATCGAACTCGTGGATTCTACAAAATTTCTCGGGCCACTCTTGCCGGGGGCGGGCGTTTTGACGCGGCGAGCACCGGATAAATCGGAAGCTGCGGATATTGCTTACGGGCGCAAAGTCGCCCAGCAAATTGCCGGGCTCGACCTCGGGCAAATGCTGGTGATGCGCGATTGTGCCTGCGTTGCGATTGAAGCCATGGAAGGCACGGACGAAACAATAGAACGTGCCGCTCGCATTACCGGCGGGCAAAAACTGGTGGTAGTGAAAGTGAGCAAGCCAGCGCAAGATATGCGATTCGACGTCCCCGTGGTCGGGATGAACACGATTGAAGTAATGCGCCGGTCGAACGCCACCGCGCTCGCGATTGATGCCGGACGCACTCTCTTGTTCGATCGCGATGAACTGATTCGTGCTGCAGACGACGCCGGGATCGCGATTGAGGCATTCGCTCCAGAGAAAACCTCGACGCAGGCGCCGCCAGAAAAGTCCTCGGCTAAAAGGAAGAAGTGAGCGACCAGCCCATCCGCGTCGCTGTCGTCGGTGTCGGCGAGTTTGGCCGAAACCACGTGCGGGTGTGGCGTGAAATCCAAGGCGCGGAGCTTGCGGGCGTAATGGATGCAAATGCTGAACGCGCAAAAACGATCGCAGCTGAATTTGGCACGCGCGCGATTCCCGACATTCAATCGCTCGCGGCGGAAGGCGTGCAAGCTGCCACCCTGGCAGTGCCGACGAAAGAACATGGCCGCATCGGTTGCCAACTCTTAAACGCCGGTCTCGATGTGCTGGCGGAAAAACCTATCGCAGCTTCACTGAAAGAAGCAGATGAACTGATTGCAGCGGCATCGCAAAACCGTCGCATTTTGCAAGTGGGCCACGTGGAACGCTTCAACCCGGCCGTAACCGCCGTACAGAAAATTGTTTCGCGCCCGATGTTTTTCGAAGTGCACCGGCTGGGTATTTTTACGCCGCGCAGTCTTGATATCGATGTGGTGTACGACGTGATGATCCACGATCTCGACATAGTTCTGTCACTCGTGGATTCACCGGTTATCGATTTGAAAGCGGTGGGGATACCCGTGATGACCGATAAGGTCGACATTGCCCAGGCTCGCATCGAATTCGAAAATGGCGCGGTTGCCAACTTCACGGCTAGCCGAGTTTCCACTGAGCGCGTCCGCAAGATGAGATTTTTTCAGGAGCATGAGTATGTCTCACTCGATTTCACGCGGCAGGATGTGCTGCGCGTGCGCGTTGAGTCCAGCGGCCCGCAACCTGAAATCAAATTCGAAAAAGTTCCCACGACGCCCGAAGAGCCTTTGCGTGCGGAGCTACGTGGATTTCTCGACTGTGTCCGGACACGTCGCCCCCCGCTGGTGGATGGCGCAGCAGGCCGGCGCGCTCTGGAACTCGCAAATCGTGTGATGGCAGCAACCATGGAGCATGCGCAACGCGTCCAACTTGCTGCATTCGCTCCACAGGATGTTCGATGATTCCGCGGACGCTGGTGCCAACCGATGTGCGTCCTGTTACTGACAACGGGGATAAGAAGCCGCCGCGCCGGCTGTCCACTTACATGGACGACCGCACGGTTGTGCCTTCCGAGTTGTCCGACAGCGCGGCCCCTCTGGACGGAAAGACGACGATCCCTTCGCATCTTCCGCTGGGCGTTCTGGTTGATCGCACGCTAGTCTCCCGTTCGATGCCGGCTAAGGCATTCGAAAGCTTCGGCCCCATCACCGAATATCCTTCCCTCGATATTCTCGATTCCCGTGTGGTGGTGCCTGCCTATGTAGAACCGCCCGAGCAGCGCGAGATAGAAAGATTCAACAAGCCGCAGCAAATGACGGCGGAACTGCGCGAACTCGTCGAGCCGGATATCTTCAATACCGGCGAAGCAAACCTGCTAGTCGAGCCGGAAGAGAAGCGCGACGCGAAGGAAGATCTAATTACCAGATCGCTTTCGATCGCATTTCACGTCGGCTTCATCATTTTTTTGATTTTCTTGCCTAAAATTTTTCCGCCCCATATTCCCACCTCGGAAGAAGCCCTATTGGCGAGCAAGGAGCTCGGCGTTGTTTACCTTCCTGCCGACGTACCTTCCCTATCAAAAGCCCCAGCCTCGGAACCAGGACCGAAGGTTCGAATCAGCCCCAAGACGCTCAATCATGCCGCGCCCCCGCGGCCGGAATCGCACGCTATCGAAGCTCCTCCGGCGTCCAGTCCCGAAAAGCCTCCCACCGATTTGCCTTCTGCTCCTGTTCCACGGACTTCGAGCAGTCCAGCCACGAGCGCACCACCTCCGGAAGCGCCCGCGCCTTCGCGCTTGTTGTTGCCGAGCCAGCCCCAACCTAAACCGGGGCTCAATCTAGGTTTGCCGAGTTCTTCGCCAGGTAGACAGATGCAGGATCAGATTCAAGACGCAATAAAGCGCCCTGGCAGTGAAACTTACGGCGACGAAGGTTCGGGCGGCTCTGGCGGCACTGGCCGAGGAGGCGGCGGACACGGCCCTGGCGCCGGATCGGGCATGACCATCCTCAGCGATCTCCAAGGTTGGGACCCCAAGAGCTATATGAACCGGCTTCACGCGATCATCATGAGGAACTGGACCGCAGTTCTTCCTGAATCCTATTACATGGGAGATAAAGGGATCGTCGTGATTACATTTACCATCAATCGCGATGGCACTATTCACGTGGACGAGCCGACCTTGGACCGAACTTCGGGGAAGGAAGCGCTCGACCGCGCAGTGATGGCTGCCATCCGCACATCGGTTCCATTCGAACCATTGCCCCCCGATTACAAAGGTGACTCTCTCCAGTTGCGCGGCGCTTTTTACTACAATATTCAACCTAACTCCGGGCAGTAACAGCGCAGTGAAACTCAATCGCACGCAAATCAGTGGAACGCTACTTTTGGCGGCAGTGGCGCTGCTTTGGCCGCTATGGCGTTTCTGGACGGTCTCTAGATGAGCGCGCTGGCTCCTTTTATAGTGATCCTTGGACCAACCGCTTCCGGAAAGTCTTCGCTCGCGATTTGGCTTGCTGAGAGATTAAACGGCGAAGTACTTGTTTGCGATTCCACGCAGGTTTACAAGTATTTCGATATAGGCACGGCCAAGGCGCCTTTGAGCGAACAGCGCGGAATCGCGCATCACCTTGTAGACCTTTGCGAGCCTGAACAAATTTTTACCGCCGGTGAATATCGCAGACGGGCTTTGCAAGTCCTCGAGGAAGTGACTCAACGCCAGAAATTGCCTATCCTGACTGCGGGCACCGGTCTGTATCTCCGGGCATTGCTGGAAGGCTTGTCGGATGCTCCGGAACGATCGGAAGAATTGCGCACGCGCATGCGTGAAAAGGCCGAGCGTCGCGGCCCAGGGCATCTTCACCGCATTCTCACGCGTTTAGATCGGGCAAACGCCTCGCGAATCGCTCCTCGCGACACCCAGAAAGTTATTCGCGCGATTGAAATGCGGATTCTGGCCAAAAAGCCGGTTGGCGAAATCCATAGTGAAGGACGGCGTAGCCTAGAAGGCTATGCCGTAAAAAAAATCGGATTGTCACCTCCGCGCGAGGCTCTTTATACAAGAATTAAAGAACGCACCGAGTCGATGATACGGGACGGCTGGCTTGAGGAAGTCAGCCGGCTCATGTCAAAAGGTATTTCTCTGGATGCAAAACCATTTCAATTTATCGGTTATTCCGAACTACGTTCTCATAGGAATGGACAACTGACGATGGAATCTGCCGTGCAAAAAATTCAGCAAGCCACTCGACAATTCGCCAAGCGCCAGCTCACATGGTTTCGAAAGGAGCCGGCGGTTCACTGGCTCCCTGGGTTTGGCGATGACCCGAAGATGGCCTCAGCCGCCCTGGAATTTGTTAAAGGTTTTCACCCGTGAAGTCTCCGCAATCGACGTTGCCGCATTCCATTGTGGCTGCTAGCATACCCGCGCCATGAACGATCCAAGAACTCATCGGTCGAAAAACGAGATGCGAAAGATTTTGCGCCTTTTGAAAAGTCGCGAGGCGCAGATGGTGCGGATGCTGGGATCGTTCGTGCGCTGCGAATCGCCGAGCCGCGATAAAAGAGCAGTCGATCGGTTCGGTGAAATAGTTGCCGCCGAATGGCGCAAGCGGGACGCAGAAGTGCGAGTTCTCGCGGTCGCCCAGCTTGGCAACCAGGTGCGCGCAGAAATCGATCTCGGGAGCGGGCCGGGAACCAAGCAGCAAATAATGATCCTGGGACATTTGGATACCGTATATCCGCTGGGCACTCTGGCAAAAACGCCGTTTCGAATTTCTGGCGGTCGTGCTTGGGGCCCCGGAACGTTTGATATGAAAGGCGGACTGGTCCTGGCTCTTTTTGCTGTGGACGCGTTGAAAACCGTTGGAATCACATGCTCGAAGAGACTAGTGTTTTTGTGGACCGCGGACGAGGAAATTGGCAGCAAAAGTTCGCGGCGAGCAATTGAAAGCGAAGCGCTCAGAAGCGATGCGGTACTCGTTCTGGAACCATCGTTCGGGCGAGATGGCCGTTTAAAGACGGCGCGTAAAGGCGTAGGAACCGCCGAAATCACTGTCACTGGACGGTCCGCCCATGCCGGAGTGGATCCAGAGAAGGGTGTGAACGCAGTCCAGGAGCTCGCGTTACAAATAGAACGGCTGATGAAGGTCAGCAATCGCCGCCGTGGTATTTCGGTGCAAACTACGGTTGTGTCGGGCGGCACGGTTTCCAACGTGATTCCGGAGCATGCTCACGCGGAAGTGGACATCCGTTTTTCGCGGGCCGCCGATGGGCCTCGGCTCGATCGGAAGCTGCGAACTTTGGGCCCGATTACAAATGGTGCGCGAGTGGAAATTCGAGGAGGAACGAATCGACCGCCGCTTGAACGAACGGCAGCCGTCCGCGCGCTATTTCAGCACGCTCAGTCGTTAATGCACGATATGGGATTACCTCTTCGAGAGGCTTCGACTGGCGGAGGCTCCGACGGAAATCTTACTGCGGCGCTTGGCGTGCCAACGCTGGATGGGCTAGGAGCGGTCGGCGACTTCCCGCACAGCCCGCGCGAGCACATTATCATCCGCGCACTACCCGAGCGCGCAGCATTACTCGCTGGGTTGTTAGCCACTCTATGGATCTAGATTGAATCGCGGTGCCACACCACCTCATTTCTAAGCCTTAGGGTTACAATGTTTACCGCTTTCGAAGCCAAGAAAGAAAATCTCGGGTCAGCTGAAGGGGGGCAAGCATGCACCGGCGCGAATTCCTGAAGCTCGGAGCGGTAGCAGGCGGAACGTTCCTAGTGGGCGGCACGGGCCGCTTCGGAAGTTTCCTCGATACTCCGAAGGAAATCCCCACCACTGACCGCCTCGTTTGCACCAACCTGGTGGACAACATTTACGACGTCTTCGCCAAGGGTGGGAAAATCGGCAACCTCACCATCACTCGGAATACTTTGCCCCATCCCTACGGCTCAGAAGTCTCGTTGTTGTCGGAACATGGGCTGGCCTTTCACTTGGAGTCCTTCCGAGGAGCAGAGGAAAAACGGATCCTGCTGGACTTCGCGCTCACGCCCCGCACGCTCACAAACAATTTCAAAGGGTTGCAAGTAGATCCCGCCACGGCCGACGCCCTGATCATCAGCCACGGGCACGAGGATCATTACGGTGGGCTGCCCGACTTGGCACAGGCCCTCCACGGACAGGCCAAACCGGGGCTCACTCTTTATGCCGGAGGGCGCGATACGTTCTGCCATCGCTGGGTGGTGCAACCCGACGGCAATAAACTCGACTACGGTGAGCTCAAGCGGGATGAGCTCGAAGCGCGAGGGTTGAAGGTTGTGATCGCGGAGGAGCCCACCGTAGTGGCGGG
>Ga0209009_1000218_pt1 | contig 22920 bp, 9 predicted proteins | sample BlaSpr_A8_OM3_M2_FD_187979 | JGI IMG/M metagenome (GOLD analysis project Ga0209009, IMG submission 187979) | Forest soil microbial communities from Thunder Bay, Ontario, Canada - Black Spruce, Ontario site 2_A8_OM3_M2 (SPAdes) (version 2) | ecosystem: Environmental > Terrestrial > Soil > Boreal... | reverse complement strand
CCACCAGGGGCTGCCGCCCCTGGACGCCGGAAACACGAGGGCACCACCCCGCAAATCTAGTTGTCGTCAACCCTCAAATCTAGTTGACGCCGGACACCCGCCGCCTTGCTTCGATGAATTTCGCGTGCCGATCCGGGTCGGAGCGGAGCGTTCCCGGGCCGACTTCCACGGTAGCGGATCGAATTGTTGCCTCCGGCAGCCCCCGCCGCCGAGCATGGGAGAGTGCGGGTGGCGGGAGTCCGGAGTCACCAGGAGGTCCATGTGACACGCTCCGCTAGAAGCGGTGAGTCACACCGACCTTCCCGGGCGGTCTACGTCGAGGGCGGGTGAACCGTCGTGGACCCACGCCTTCGGCGTTCCCTCCTGGCGTCCGCCCGCGCGCGCGAGCTACCGAGGATGTCCATCGCTTGCTGCTCCGACGCCCCGAAGTCGCACGTCGGCCCGACGATGTGCCAGGACCTCGAGCGAGCGCGCTCCGCTAGAAGTCCCCCTGCGCGAGCGCGTGGGTGAGCATCGTCGCCGCGAAGGCGTGATGGACGATGTCCCACGGAAGGGGGTTGGAGGCGGGGCGCCCGACTGTCTTGGTCCACGTCGCGTTCGTGACTACAGAGACGGTTCGGTTGGTTCGGTTGTTGACGGAAGAACCGGCGAAGTACGGTGGGGCTGGCAGAGTCGTGTCGATCAGCCTCTGGAGTGAATCCCACTTGAACTGCATGTAGAGCCGGATCCGCTTGTCGGGGTCCTGGTTCGCCCACCTCAGCGCTGAATCAACGAACGTGTCGAGCACTTGGACCATCTTGCCTGTTGGTTTGTCCTGATAGGCCCGCATTGGCTCGAGGAAATAGACGGCTCTGACGACCTTGGAAAGGAAGTGGCCTTTGCGCTTCGCTTCGTCTTTCAACCAGTTGCCGAGGAAGAACGTGCCGGAACTGAAGGCTGCGATGGCAGTCTTGCCGATAGATGTCGGCGGTGAGTCGACCAACCCTTTCCAGAACATGAAGGCCTGCAGTTCCAGCAGGATCGCTTCAGTCGCCTCGGGGTCGTTGAGAACGCCGAATTCCGGCGGGTCCTTTTCGAACAGTTTGAACTTGTTGCATGGGAAGACGCACACGACGTTGGCGCCCGCCTTGGCGGCCTGGTAGGGCACGCCTTTCGCATTCGGAAACCAGAGCGGACTGCGTGCGCGCACGCGTAGTCTTGGGCTATCCGGTGTCGGCCCCGCATAGTGCAGGCTTTCGAACATTCCCACGTCTGCGTAGTCGAAGTTCTCCGGATACGGCTTACTGTCGAGTTCGCCGCCGACAAATATCCCATTCTCCGCGTAGTTATCCCTGTTGAACTGGCGGATATAGATGAGAAATGGGGCGGGAGCTGGGTTCAAATAGAGCGCTCGCGGCCAGGTGACCGCAAAGAACCGCGGCACCTGGTTGTTCCCCGCGAGCTCCAGGACGACACTGTCGACGTTGACGTCAAGCGGAGTTCTTAGCGACGGCGGGGCAGGGGCGAAGTTCAATGCGCCCGACGTCAGTGGGTTCCCCACGTCGAGGAAGTCGACGTGGGGTACGCCGTCGAGACGCCACTCCGCCGTCGGTGGCCACGTTCCGTATCGATCTTGGTGGAACTTGAGCTCATCCACCCCGTCAGGCTTCCCTTTGATCACTGGCTTCTTCCCTCCAACCGAGATGCTCCTCGTTTTAGGGGGGTCTTGCAGAAGCTTGACGGCTCTTTTGGTGCTGTCCTGGAACTGACTCATCTTGAACTTCGCATTGGTGAGTTGCTTCTGGGGACTCGGCGCCGACGCCAAACCCACGAAGCCTTTCGACTCGGAGTCGGGGGTAAAGGAACCACTGTCCGAGACGGAGAACGAGATGGTCCTCGGCCAGTAGGTGTCTCCTATCGGCGTCGCCGTCACCGTCACCTCCTTGGTCTTGGGCGGAAGTTCGTACACGGGCGCTTTGCTCTTCCCCCACTCGTCGTTGCTGGGGGAGAGCATCTCGAAAGAGTCGGCAGTTGCCGTGAAGTAACAGGGGACCGGCGTGTCGCGCCAGTCGCTCGCGGTCACCGTCAGGAAGATCTTCATTACGCCGGCTCCTCTAGCGCGGGGTCCGAGTAGTCGGATCCTTCCGTTGCCCACGGACCGTCCGGTTCCGGAACTTCCGTTGCGAGTCCCTCGGTCGCATCACCTTGCGGGAGCGAAGCGAGAAGGGCGTCGATGTCGGCCTGGGCAGCCCCGTCAGCGAGCAGCTCTTCGATGACGGCTTGGAGCGCGGCGCTGACCGCCCCCGTGCCTGAAACGCCGCCGCCGCCGCCGCTTCCCGCGCCGCCGCCGACGGGTTTGGGCCCGGGCGAAGGCGCGAGGCCTTTGCTGGCGGTCAACCGGCGATAGCCTTGGCCTTCGGCAATCAACACATCCTGGTCGATGATCTGCGCAAGAATCGCGACTGTGATCGCGAACTGGGTCTTCTCCGGGTTCGCTGCATACGCATCGGTGCCGCTGATGGCGGTGACCACCGTCGTGTCGTCGAGGTCCAACGCCGACTTGGCCAGGGCCGTGACCGGATCGCCGTTCGAGCGTGACGCCAGACTGGCCGCCGCTTCGGCGGCGCTCTGGGGTCCTTGCGGGAAGATCTGGATGCCCTCCTCGAAGAAGAACGTCGGTCCGAATGTCGTGGTGGCGTTGGCAGCGGCGTTCGTGAGCATGTCCTTCAGGCGGTCCGTGCCGACGGGCTCATCGGGGATCGCGACCCGCCCGAACTTGAGGGACGCGTCGTCCACGAACGTGGTCCGGTAGTTCGGCCAGCCGCCGGCCGGGGCGGCCGCGCTGTCCAGAATCAGCGGCGGCTGCCGCACCAGCGACCAGGTTTGCGCCTGCCGGTAGTTGACGGTGGTGCCGTCCAACGTGAAGACGCCCAGCCGCCTCGGCGCGAGCACCTCACCCGGATCACCGAACAGACCCGAAAGCATCCGGAGGAAGCTCTCGGACCGCCCGACGTCGCAGCCGTAGATCACGATCCGTGTCTTGTCCGTGACGGCGGCGGGACCTGGGGGCGCGAGCGACTTGGCTGCCAGCGCGTCCTGCAGGTCGTCGACGGTCATGGTGCGCCTGCCCGCGGCCTGGCTCGCCAGCGTCACCGGACATTCCATCGACGCGAATCCGGACGCGCGACTGACCAGGTTGATCGTTGCAGGGACGTTGGTCCGCGACGTGAGGTCGTTGAACACACCTTCGAGCGTCTGGCCGCCCGCCGGCGCGTCGACGACGTCCGACCCCGCGGCGACGAAGAACTGCTTCGCGAGAGAATAGAAGGGGTTCGAATCCCCGGGGGGGTCGACGTTCATGAGGAAGGTGAGGTCGGCCATCGTCGCTACCCTCGGGCCGTATCGGCGACGTCGAAGCGGAGGCCGCTGGCGCCCTCGCCGCGACCGACAGAGACGGTACGCGCCGCCCACGCGTGCCGTCCACCGTCGGCGGAGCGGGCGAGGAACCAGCGTCGCCGCACGACGACGCCCGCGGTCGGAATTTCCTCCTCCGGAATGACCAGCCCGCGCAGTTCCTGCAACACGCTCGACTGCGGCGACGAGGTCGCGACATCGCCGAGGCTGTTCGGACGGGGAAGTAGCGCCTCGACCAGTCCGACCTGTCGCGAACCGCCCGGCAGGTGAACGGGGATGAACGGCACCCAGTTGTCCGGGACGTCCGTCATCAAGCGGTAAGAGACGGCCGCGCTCGGCGGAATCGGAGAGGACGTCACCCCCTCGCGAACGTATTCGTCCACGAGGTCGCGTCGGGTGCCGTCGGCGTCGGTGATGATCTCCTCGACGCCCCAGACGAGGTTCGCCATCTCGTCGCGCAGGAACCGCACCTCCTCCACAACGTCGCCGGCGAGCGGCGCGACGGTTACGGAGGGCACGGCCAGCGCCGGCGACACGATGGAGGACCCGGTCGGTCGATACATCGCCCATTGCGGATCGGCTGCCGGCGCGATCAGCTCGTGGGTGCCGAAGGTGTCCCGCACCACGAGATCCAAAACGGCCTGCATCGATCCGTAGGTGACGGGGATCGGGAACGTGAACCAGTCGTTGCCGTAGATCGTGCTGAACTCGACGAGGGCGAGGCGGCCGAGGTCGGTCGTCGTCGCGTCGATGCGGGACAGCGCAAGGGTGGCCTCCTCGAATTCCCAGAAGCGGTTACGCGGCTGGCCCGGAAACTGGATGGTCGTCGGCACGCGCTTGCGCGGCGCCGAGGTTCCCGCGGCCATCGGATTGGCCTTGCCGATGAAGTCGAAATCGTGCCAGTCGACCCTTTCGCGAGCGTGGCCGGGGCTGCCGAGCACGGGGGTGCCGCCGACGGCGAGCTGGAAACGCCGCTCGAGTCGCTCCGGAACCCAGCTGTTCGGACCAGTGCCGAACGTGACGCCGCACCAGGCCGCGAATGCGGTCAGGTCGTCTCGGGCGGCTGTCGCGTCGGCGGTCGGAACCCTCAGCGCGGTGCCGACCTCGGCATCCGTTCCGCCGACAGCGACGGCGATCGCCGCGGCGACGGCGAGCCCGTCGGCGAACAGGGTCGCGGCGCGAACGAGCATCCTCGGTGAGTCGGGGGTTACCGGCAACGGGAAGGCGGCGAGCAACTTGGCGCCGACTGACGTCGATACCGCGCTGGCCAACGCCCTTCCCGCCTGCAGGCGATCGAGCGTGCTGTGCGCGGGCCCGGCGGCTTCGCCCGCGGCCAGCGCCTCGACCACGTCGGTCTGCGGCGAATACGGCAGCACGGCGCCGCTTTCCGGCTTCCAGCCGTCGAAGCGCGTTTCCGCCTGCACGAAAGCGACCTGCACCGGAGAGCCCGCGTCCTCGCCGGTCAGCTCGCCGAACTGCCGTTGACGCGCGAGCATCCAGAACGGGTCCTCGACGGTGGCGGCGAGCCCGCGTCCCGGATCGCCGCCACGCGAGACGGGCTCGACCCTGGTGAGCGAGTAGACGGTGGTCATGTCGTCTCCTTCGCGATCCAGCGGACCGGAAACTTGTCGGCGGCGCCCAGGAATCGGCGGACGCCCAGGTCGTTCTCGTCGAACTCGGCGAGGTAGACCGCCGGCAGGAGCGCGGGGACCCGTCGTGCCGCGTCGAGGTCGACCATTCGACAGTCGGCCAGCTCGAGCGCCTCGTCGACGACGGACAGCAGCGCTTCATTCGTCCATGGCTTGCTGGTATCCGGCGGAACCGCGAGCAGGATGAGGTTGGGAGCGCGCGCATCCGGCGCCGAGAGGTTCGCGGTCACCGCGGCCGTCCCGGTGGGATAGGGGACGACCTCCGTCCACGCATCCAGCTCGATGCCGGTCACCGCGTCGCCGGCATCGTCACCGACGATGACGACGGTGGTGATCGGCGCGGCTCCGAGCGCGGCAGGGAACGGCAATCCGACCCAGGCGTGAGCCGATACGGCAGCGACTGTCTCCGCATACGGCGTCGCGGGCGACTGGGCCGCCCACGACTGGACCGGCGCGCGGCCGGCGAGATCGCCTCGCAAGAGCGCCTCGTTGAGACTCGCGACCGGCGAACGAACGCGCGCGGTATCCTGGAGCCAGCGCGCCAGCACACCTTTCCGGGGACCGAGCACCGATGACTGGTCGCCCATGCTCGTGCGAGTGTCCGGCGGCAGCGCAGCGAGCGATCCTTCGACGACGGCCGGACCGCCCAGGAGCACGCCCGCCGCCTTGACCGGATCGGAAATGGAAGCGGCGGCGGCGACGCGGCCGTTGCCGGCAGCGCGGGCGGTCGGCGCGTCCCCACCGATCCCCCAGGTCTTGAGCGCGGCCGGCGCTGCCCCGCCAAGCTCGGTGGCGAACGATGCGACGGTGGCCGCGAGGCCTGAGGTGTCCGCGAGCGACTCGAGCGTCGCTCTTGGGACGAAGGTCTCGGCGGTCAGCGGGGTCCGCCCGGCAAGCACGCGCTGCCATGCGGCCGCGTGGTCGAGCAGGTCGAGGAGCTCGGCGTCCTGAGTGAGATCGAAGTCGACCGTCATAGCGCCGGGCTGGTCGGCAGCGAGCAGAAGGCGGGCGACGCCCTGGCGACCAGGGTTCGAATTGGGCGCGCCGGGCATCGTCTCGGGCGCGGTGACACTGGACAGCATCAGGTTCTCCGTCGAAAGATCGAGCGCCGAAAGATCGAGCGCCGACAGTCCAAGCGACGACAGCTTCGGCGCGGCGATCTGGGCGCCCGCTGCGTCCAGGAGGCGCACGCGGATGTCGCCGAGAGCGCCGAGTCGGCGCGCCACGAACGCGTCCGCCGCGGGCGCGAGGCGCGCGCGCGGTGTGTCGCTCGCGTAGCCGGCCGGCCGCGCGCCTGTGCCGAACGTGACGACCAGCCGCTGCTCGATGCCGCGGCCGCCCCGGGGCGTCGCCATCGATTCGAACACGTCGGGCGGAGACGCCGCGCGGCCCATCATGTCGGACGCGGCGGCGGCGCGCTCGAGGTTAGCGCCGGCCAGCTGGTACATCGATTCGGCCAGCCCGAGATCCGTGAACGCGTCGAGCGCCGCGACGACGTCGGAGATCACCGCCTGCAGGGCGCTCTTCTCCGCTGGGCCGAAGCTCGGTTGGCCGGCGCCCGTCGGCGCCGGAACGGCGACGACGACCGCCCCCGGCGTTTTCGTCTCCACTTGCGCCAGTTTCCAGCCGTCGGCGACCAGTCTTTCCGCGCTGGCCTGGGGCGCGTTGTCGATTGTGTCCACCCTCAGCGGGTACTGGCGCCGCAGCTCGAACACGACCCAGTCGATCTCGATCCCGCCGAGGCCCGACGCATCGTGGATACCCCGTTCGAGGAGGTAGCCGAGCAGCGCCCCGAGCTGCTGGCCGTTGCGCATCCCCTCAGCGATGGTGAGCGCGCGGCGAACCGCCGTCGACGTCAGGCCCGTCGCGAACGGCGCGAGAGCGCCGCCCGACGAGCCGCCGTGCGCGCGCCACGCGGCGCGCAGGACGCCCGCGGTGCTCGCCTGGCGCGGGGACGGCGCCATGACGAACCCGCCGCTCGACGGATCGGTCCCGGTTCCTTCTGGAATCGACTCGGACGCGGGCACGGTGGTGACCGGTCGGCGCTGGACGCCGCGAACGGCTCCCCACGCGCCGACCTGGTTCCCTCGCTGGCTTGCCTGCATCCCGGCGAGCCTCGCGGTGGCGAGAGAGGTCATCCACGCGTCGTAACGGTGCGACGCACAGTCGACAATCTCTCCCGCGAGGACCGCCCGCCGGTCGGTCGAAATGCCCGCGAGGGGCGCAAGCGCATCACGAAACGCCGCGAGCGCGTCGCTGTTGAAGTAGCGCGTGTAATCAGGCGAGAACGTCGCGTCGCCGACGATGTCGGTCAGACGGTCGCGGATCGTGAAGGTCGCGCCGCTCGCATCCTTGCCCGGCCCCGCAGCCTGCGACGCCGGCGTCACGATGGTCGTCGCGGCGGCGAACCCGGAAAGCGCCGGTATCGCGCGTCCAGACGCGGCCGGAAGATTCGCGATCGGCAGGGTGCTGGTCGCGCGCGCGACCTCGCTGACCAGCTGCCCGGCCCCGAGACCGGCGAACTCATTCGTCGCGTCAGCGGCGATCCGGAGCGCGGAGTTGCGCAGGAGCAGGCCGAGGACGCTGTTAGCGTCCTTCGGGGCGGGCGCGAGGATGTTGAACGCCGTGTCGCCGTCCGCCGCCATCGGCAGCCACAGGTCCGCGGCGGTCTTGGGAAAGAGCTGGGTGAACACCGACGGCATCGCGTTCGTGAACCCCAGCTCTGCGATCAGCGCGCGCCGATTGACCTCGGGGTTGCCGTGCACGACGGCGTCTCCCATGGCGATCATGTAGTCGACGGCGGCGCTCATGTTCGTCGTCCGGAGGCGCACGTGCGTCGATACCGGCTCGTGGGCGAACAAGTCGGGGCCGGACGGCTCGTCGACGATTCCCGAGGTCCAGAGCGGGCGGATGCGCGGCAGGAAACCGCTCAACCATTGCTGGAATGCGCCTTCGGCCACCGGAGCCCACGCGCCCCGGGCCATCACCGGCGCGATCGAGTAGGGCTGGCGCCCGAGTCGAATGGCCGGCAGCGGTCCGCCGCCGCGCACGAAGGACGTCACGTGGGCGTACACCTGCGGCAGGAGGTTCAGGTCGAAGCCCGGCTGCGCTTGCTGGCGCAGGTACGATCCCCAGGTCGCCTCGAACAACGCGCGGCCCATCAGGCGAGCCTCGTCGAGCTCGCGGCTCGCCGCGCCGTCGATCGGGGCGAGCGCGATCGGATCGATGCTCCACGCGGCCGCGAGGACGGCGGCAACGGATCCGTCCACCGGAGCGCTGATCGGCCCGGGCGGTGGCACCGCCGTGATCGAGTAGCCGCTCGAGGAATCGGCGAGGTTGTTCGTGGGCGTGCCTGGGTGGATGAAGGCGGCGCCGTCGCTCAGCCGGTGCGACTCGACGAGCGCGGCGAGCAGGGCCGCGCCATCCGCGTCCTCCACCGGAACGCCGATGGCCACCACGTCCTGCACGAAATTCGTCTGCGCCGGCAGATCGACGGTGACGGCCATGCCGACGGCCACCGCGGCGTTGAAGTCGACCATCCAACGCATGCCCTCATCGAGAACCAGGGTTGCATCGTCTGCGACGGGAGGCGACGCCGGCGTCGTCCCGGGCGGGGCATCGCCGAAGGAGACGCCCACCTGGAGGCTGGCCGGGATCGCGCTGCCCTGAACGATCTTCTGGCCGCCTGCGTAACGCACGCGAACGAGGAACGATCCGGGCAGCGCGCGCGCGGCAGCCGCGACGCCCGCATTGCCTTCGACCGTCGCGACGTCCGGAAACGTCGGGGCACCGTCGGTGTTCGTGGGCGTGAGCGCCTCTCGAACCCAGATCGCGCGCGTCGGACCCACGTCCTTCAGGAGTTGCGCCCACGCCTGATCGCCGGCGGTGCCCGAGCGAATGCTCGTCCAGTAACGACTTCCCGCCGCCACCTCTCCGCGGGTCAGGCGCGGATCGTGATGGTCGACGTGAATGTCGTCCGGATACAGCCGGACCTGCAGCTGCGGCGACGCCGGTATCCCCGCGAACCGCGTTTCGATGCGAACCGGCAGCATCGTGATCGGGAGCTTGGAGTCGATCACGGCGTAGGCCTCGGTGGCAGGAGGTCGGTGCCGCGCATGCCGCGACGGAATGGGTACTGCAAAAGGATCCAGGCGATCGATGAGCTGCTGCCGTGCCAGTTGTATTTCGGTCCCGGAGGCGTGCCCGGCTTCGACTTTGGCAGCGGCGGCACGGAAAAGCTGTTGGCGCCCAAGCGCCCGGCCGCGTCGATCACCGCGTTCGCCCAGGAGGCGTCGTTCCAGTCGGTGAATGTGGCCGGTGCGCCGGATGGGGGCTGATCGAGACCGAACCTCGGTTCGGTGAAGTGTTCGGCGAAGAAAAACCACCAGGCGGTGTCTTCGTTGCCGCCGAGCGACCACACGTCGTCGGCGCTCAGCGTGTCGAAGCCGACGAGCAGCACGTCGGGCTCGAGCCTTGCCATGAAGTCCGGCTGGATCTCGGTCGCGGAATCGAGGGTGCGGATGGGCCCGCTCTTCTTCGTCTTCGCGGCGGTCACCAGCATTCCCGGATAGCGACGGACCAGGTCACCTTTGACGACGAGAACGAGCGGCGACGCCGCCTGACCGGGTTTCTCACCGAGCCGCTCTAGGGTCAGGTCTGGCGCCTCGTGAAGCCGGTGCTGGAGATCGTACTGATCGGTCGGGTCCCCGGTATTCCGGTGAGCCCAGAACTGGCGGCTGTAGGTGCCGCGCTGGTCGGTCGGGTATTCGCGCCACAGCAGCTCGCGCGCCAGCTCGTGGTTCATGCCGACCAGAAAACCGCTGATGAACGTGCGGTTCGACTCGACCAGCGTCGTCGTGTCGGCGGGAAGGGTATCGATCCCCGGCAGCAACCAGTCGTGGGAGATCTCGGCGAGCGCCTGGTACGTGGGCTCCGAGAGGTCGGGCGCCGCCATGATGTCGTCCAAGCCCGCGGCTTGGGTCTCGGTCAGCGCCGAAATCCGGTGGTTGACCATCCGGACCATGGTCACCGTCGGGTCGAGCGCCGCGACGATGGTCTCCCGAAGCACGTCGAAGCCCCCGGCCAGGCTCGTTTCCGGCAACGAGGCCGCGTCCGATCGGACGATCTGCCGATCGATGATCACCTTCGCCACCTCGGACATCTGCTGTTTCAGCGGTGCGACGACCTGCGCCGGGATCGCGAAGTGCCGGACCGGCGCGGCGGGCTTGGTGAACGTGCCGGTGATCAAGTCCTCGAGCGCTGAAGGGCTGATGGTCATGGACGCCGGGGAGCTGAGCGAAAGGGTCGAGACGGCTGCGGTGTCGATCGCGACCCCGGTCGGGCCGCGCGTGATCAACGCCGGTTGCTCGGCGATGACGTCAGCGACGACGTGACTGATGGGCGTGATCGTCGCTGTCGCGGGCGACGAGAGAACGGCCGGGGTACTGAGGCCGGCAGGCGTCCCAAACACGGAGTGCGGGACTGGATGCGCAACCGGGCTGACCGGCGCCGCCGGACTCGCCGGAGGGCTCGCGACCGCCGTGAGGACCGTCGCGACGGGCAGCATTCCCACCGCGGTGAGCACCCGCTCCGCGTCGATCGATTCCGCGTGCGACGCGGCCTCGTCGGCGGTGGCGAAATCGACCGCGTCGAGCTGGGCCAGCGAATCCAGCTGGGCCGCGGCCTGCGCCGCCGTCAAACCGGTCTGGTCTAGACCAGGCACGAGCCGCCCCAGAATGGACGGCGCCGCGTCGAGCCCCCAGACGCGGCTGGGGACTTCGAGTGTGTCGAGCGTGTCGAGCGCGACCGCGACCTTCAGCGGCTGCGCGGCAACCGACCGGGACGCGAGGGCCTCCGGACCGACCGCGGCGCGCCACGCCGTCGCGCCAGGCCGGTTGCCGCGCGCGCGTGTGACCCGGCGATATTCGACCGAAACGATGGACGGCGGCAGCGGCGACCGACGAAGTCGCCCGGTGATCGTGAGGCTCTGGCTGACGAACACGCGCGCGTGAACGGGCGCCGTCGAGGTCACGAGGTCGACAGGCGCGAGCTGCGAGATCCATCTTCGGTGGAGGGTCGCGCTGGCGGCCATCGAGTACTCGCCTCGCCGCCGAAGCGTGTTCGCCGCGAGCACGTCGCCAACCTGCCGCCACGCTTCTTCGAGGTACCGATCCTGGTTCTGCCGAACGACTTCGGCCCCGAGCCCCGCGGCGACGCGAAGCCGCGGATCGACGTTGGTCTCGCGCAGCCAGGGCGGCGCGGCCGTCTCGAGGTTGGCCGCCGTGGCGGTCGCGCCGACCGCGAGCTGTCCATAGACCGGAGGTCCAACTACCGGTGGTGGCGCATCCGGACTCGACGCGAGCAGCGAAACGTCATATCCCGCGTCGACGAGGCGCGATCGAAGCGCGTCCAGATAGCTGGTACCAACGAGCGGCCGGATGTCGTCGAGCCGCTCTCCAGGAGGACGAAGAGCAACCTGCAACTCGACGCCCGCCCCGTCGGGGTCCGGCGCTGGCAAACCGGTCAACGGGTAGTCGAGCAGCAGCTGCCGCCTGCCGAGTCCCGGAGGCAGTGGCACGCCGTGGAGGCGCCGGACCAGCGACTCGAAGTCGCCGTTCGGCCCGGTGCCGAATCGCCAGAAGAAGTAAACCGGCAAGGTGACGTCACCTCCGGCGGAACCCCAGGCGAAATCCATGCTCGTACGCGCGTCACCCGGATCGGTTCCGATGCCGGCGGCTTTGCCGGCGGCGAAGACCGGGACGAGGCAGGCCACGTACCGGCGATTCGGCTCCAGCTTCCGCGAGCTGACGAGGCGGGAGAGCGAGCGCGCGGGATCTCCCGGCACGGTGTCGGCGTCGAGCAGCTGACCGTGGGCCCACATCCACGCCTCAGCCGGGTTCGGCAGCTGCGCGGCGTCGATCGTCAGCTGGGTTCCGACGGCTGACGCGGACAGCGGGTCGGCGGCCAGGTCGGTGACGTCGACGACGGCCAGCGTGATCCAGGGTTGAATCGGTCCACTGGCGGGCTTCCGGCTGAACATCCACGGCAGGTCGGGCGCGTCGAACTCGATCGTCGCGAGATAGTTGGGCTCCGCGTCGATGAGCCCGTTGACCGGCGTGCAGCGGATGACCTGACGCGAAGGGATCCCGATGACGTCTCCGGGGGTCATCATCGGCAACTGGCGGGTGATGGCCTGCTGGCCGGGAACGGCGACCGTCACCTCGGTCGTCGCGTTCTGGTCGGCGAGGAACCCGCGATGAATCATTGAGGCGAAGGTGAATTGAGCGTCGGCCATCAGCTGACCTTTCGGAGCTCGAAGTCGGCGACGGCGATCGTGTCGACCGACCGTCGGGTCGACGCCAGCATCGCCGAGGCGGCGCCTGTCGCGACGATCTCTCCGGTCACCGCATTCGCGACGGAGTAGCTAGGGGACTTCACGGCGATCTTGGCCGCGACGGGCTTGGTCAGAGACGGGCGCGCGCGGCCGGCCGCGCCGAGCCCCACCCAACCCAGCGCAACGCCGTCGAGCACACGGAAGGTTCGTGAATCGGCGACGTCTGCGTCGTCGCCCAGGCTCTCCTCGTAGACGACGGCCGCCGTCTGCGGATCGGCGACCTGCCAGGCCTCGCCCTGGACCGCCCCACCGGCGTCGAACGGAAGGAAGGCCGGCTTCGACAGCCGATCCTCGTCGGAGAGCTCGAAGAACTGGGAGGTCGCGAACAATTCCTGCGCCGCGGTCACGACACCGCCGGTCGCGGTGATCGTGACCGTCACGGGATCCCCGGAGGTGACGGCGTTTGCCCCGAACTTCGCGAGCGGTACGTCGAGCGGCGCGGTCGTCTGGGTCAGACGCAAGAGGCCGAGCGGATGCAAGGCATCAGCGCCGGAGCGCAGCTGCACGGTACCCGAGTCCGTCGCCGGGAGGACGTGCGTCCACGTCACATCGGCCGCCAGCGCATCGTGCACCCGTTGCGCGACGTCGACGGCTGGACCGAGCTCCGGTGTCGAGTCCGTTCCCCACTCGAGATCGAGGGTGCCTGAGACGCTGAAGAACAGGATGCTGATGCTTGCGTGGGCGTGCGCGTGCCAGCGCCCGGGCCCCTCGAGGAGGACATCCACGTTGAGCGAGGCGATCTCCTCCCCTTCCACCGTGAGCTGGAACTCGCCGGAGATCGAGGCGGTGAAATGCAGCTTCGGCTCGGTGCGGATCAGCGTGTCGAGACTGACGTGTCCTTTCGCGCCGATAGGTCCGAGCTTCACTTCCATGTACATCGCGGCACCGAACTGCAGCGAGCTCGCCGTGACCGCGAAATACGACTCCGCCCAGATGTGGAGCAGCGGGCTCGGAGACATCGAGATGCTCAGGCGGCGAACGCTCGTCAGGTCGGGCGGCGGGGCGAAGAGAGGGTTGAACCCTCCCGCCGTGAACACAAAGCTCTCGGAACCCGCACGCAGCGCGATGTCGCCCGCGACGTCGAACGCCGCGATCCGCGAGCGCGCGAGGGATGCGTCGAACGATACGTCACCGGTCGTGACGTCGATGATGCCGGCGAAATCCGCCTGGAGGTCGATGATCGGCGCGTCCGGATCGGGCAGCGCGATCCGGAACTCGCCGATGATGACGATCGTGACGGGGTTCGGGAACGTGAACACCACGCCGGCGGTCATCGTGACGATCGAGATCGGACGGCCCCAACCGAGCTCTAGGATCGGGCCGGCCACGTACTGGCTGACCTTCGCCGGGAATACGGTCGCAACCGCGGCGAGCACCAGGTCGGCCCGGGCGATGAGGTCGTCCGGGATCAGCACATCCTTGGCGTGGCCGTCCCGGACGAGAGCGCGCAACGATGTCGAGTCGACCGTGCGGTTGAGCCCGAAGACGCCTCCGACGGCGTTCAGTGTGAGGCCGAGGAAGATCTCGATCGCGGGCGAGAACTTCACCGACATGACCACGATGAACGACAGCTCGCCGTTGATCTGCTGGATGATGCCGAACGCTTGGATTGAGAGCTCCAGTGAGCCGAGAACGAGGGACAGCTCGAGCGCGCCCGCAATCTGCGTGTCCGTGACGCGCAGAAAACCGCCGCCCTTCACGACGCTCGCGTCGATCGCGACGCCGATCCCCGTCGGGGTGGCGAAGCTCGGCGTCCGCAGGTCCAGGATGCCGAGATTGCCGCTGCCGTCGGTGGTCAGGCGAAGCGGTTGCGTGATCCCGAATCCCTCGATGGTGACGGTCAGGGGTCCGAGAGAAACGACGAGCGTGCCTGTGGCGGTGATCGGGAAGTCGGAGCCCGAGATCGCAATGCCCGTCTTCAGGCTGTGCACCACGAGGCCGGGCAGGTGCACGACGTCGGGCCAGGCGACGCTGAGGCCGACGCCGCCGTCGAAGTGAAAGCCGTCGGCGTCGACACGAAACAGCAGTTTTCCGCGCAGCACGACCCCGCCGCTCGGCAGGAAGATCCCGAGGAGGTCGCCGGCGGCCGACTTGGGAATCGTGAGCTCGAAGGTCGTCACGCCGAGCTTCGCGCCCCATGAATCCAGGGAAGCCGTCACCTCGAACACCGGTTCCTGCAGATTGAGGCGGATCCCTCCGTCCGAACCGACTCGGAATGCCCGCGGCGTCTGGGCGGCGAGCGTCAGCTTCGGCGGGCTGCCGGCAACCTGCCGGACGTGGCCGAAATCGGTCATCGCGAGGGCGAATGGGGCATTGAACGGATCGAGCGAGAGCTGCAGCACCGACCCGAGGTTCACCGGCGCCGCGATCGTGCCCGCGGAAAGCAGGACAGCGACGAACGCCGGGGGAAACGCCTCGGTTCCTAGGATCTCCAGCGTGAGCGTGACGGGATCGCCATAAGTGTCCGCAGCGAGGTTGAGGATCAGCCGCTGCAAGACCACGGCATTTGCACCGAACGCGGTGGTGGCCTCGGGGCTGGAGGATTCTTTCGACCCGAGCGCAACGCTGGACATCGAAATGACTCGAGGCCCGGTCAGGACGCCCGCGATCGAGAGCGTGCTCTCGCGACGCAGCGACTGGAAGAACTGCCACACGTACTGGAAGGGATTGTGAACCGCTTCAGAGAGCGCCGAGAGGATGCTCATCCCGGGTCCGACGAAACCGGTCGCTGACAGGGCGGCCCACAGGGCGGTGCTGGCCTCCCGCAGCGCGCCGTCGACGGCCATCGTCACGAGCTGGCCGAGGACATCCCCGTTGGGCAGCGACGGCGCCAGCGGCATCTCCGAAGCGGCGACCTTCGGCGCATCCGCCACGAGACCGGTCACGACGGTCCAGAGATCCTTCACCGGCGTGATCAGCGACGGCAGGTCGGGATTGCTGCTCTCGATGACCGCAAGCAATTTCGGCAGGTCGGTCGACAGCTTCGAGATGTCGTTCGCCCGAGCCGCCAGGAACGACTGGTACTGGGTCACGGCGGAATCGTCGAGACCGACCGCTTTGAGGCTGGCGAGAAGCGCGTCAGGATCGGAGACGGTACTCTCGAACCGGTCGATCACCCGCAGGAGGAACCGAACGATGGTGCCGTCGAGCGGCGTCGGTGAATCAGTCACCGCGCCCCCGACGCCGCTCGTCACGAACTCGCGAACCCACTCCTACAGGTCTCCCTAGACGCGAATGCCACCCAATGTACCGTCACGCCGCACGCGCGATGGACGCGGGTCGGACTCTACGCCCGTGCTACCCCGGCACGCCAGAGGTTTTCTCACGGCAAACCAGGAAGCAGCCGGCAAAGGCGCCAACGGCTTGTCTTGAGACGGAGACGGTTACGCTCGCGGCGGGAGGAGTCTCCCGACGAAGGAGGGAGGAGCCTCCCGCCGCGGGAGCGGAGCGCTTGCGCGGGATGAGGCGAGCGGTTGAGCCCGCAACCGGGCGAGCCGCTCGCCGGTGCGCCGCAGGCGCACATCCCGCGCGAGCGCGGAGCGACGGATTGGTCGGGGCGAGAGGATTTGAACCTCCGACCACTCGGTCCCGAACCGAGTGCGCTACCAGGCTGCGCTACGCCCCGCGGGGTGAGGGTTATATCTGTTCGTGTCTCAGGTCTCAAGTCTCAAGTTTCGAGTCTCCTGAGATCGGGAAGCCTGGGACGTGAGACCTGAGACCTGAGACGGCCTTCTTAAATTATTGGATCTTCGCGGAAAGGTGGCCGCCGGTGTAGTCGAGGTGCAGGACGCGTGAGCCGCCGTTGGGCATTTGCGTCGAGGCCGTCGCGAACGTCGAGGCGGGGATGTCGGGCCCGGAGAGCCAGACCTTGACGGTCAACGCGCCTGTCTGGACCGGTATCGAGACGTCCACGGTGCCGGTCTCTTTCACCGTCTTGAAGAGTCCCTGCTTGTGGCTGAACGAGAAGGGCTTGCGCAGGAGGATCTGGTCGTTGACGGCGACCATCACGTGGCCTTCCGAGATCGGCGACTCGAAGAGCAGCCGGAGGACCGGCGTGCTCGACGAGGCCGTGGGCGCGGAAACAGCCGTTGGGACCGCGGCTTCGGACCCCCTGCCCCGGGCGGGAGCCGCCGTGAGCCTGCGCGCGGCGACGGCCGACGAACGCGCCTGTTTCTTCTTCGCGGTCTCCGCCTCAGCGAGCTTCGCGGAGGCGTCCTCCCGGAGCTTCTGCGCGTCCACCCGGCCGCCGTCGAGCGTCAGGACCTCGTCGGAGCGTTTCTTCGCCTCCTCGAAGTCCCCCTGGTCGAACGCCGCCTGGGCGAGCTGCATCACCTTTTCCGCCTCGGCGGTCTTGCGGGCCTCCTGCTCGCTCCCCTGAAGAGCGGTCGCAGCCATCTGCGCGTATTGTTTCGCCGCCTTGCTGTTGGGGTCTTTCGCCAGGATCTTGCGGAACAGCGCGAGGCTCTCCGGGTAGCGGCCCGCGGCGAAAAGCCTCTTGCCTTCGTCGAGATCGTGCCGCCTCTGCGCGACCTCCTGCGCGAGCGCGCTGTCGTTGGGGACGGTCGAGCGCGAGGCCGTGGCGCGGCGGACCACGAGAAGACCGACAACGAGGAGAAGGACGGCCGCGGCGCCGATCGTGATCCTGTAGAACAAGGCAGGGGCGACCTTCTCCTCCTTGAGCCTCTTCCAGTCGATCCGCTTCCAGTCGAAGGCGGTGACTGCCGCCATTGCCTTCCTCAGAGCGGCGGCGGCATCCACTCGCGGCAGGGCCGGCAGCTTCAAGGTCCGGTGCCCCGCCGGGGGCCTGGCGGCGTGCCGCACGGCCGTGGGCGACGTGGGGCTGGCGGATGGAGAGGCCGGCGGCGGCGCGGAGGCCTGGGGAGGCGCCGGGCGCGCCGGCGCCGGGGCGCCCGGCGTTCCCGCCGTGGGACGCCGGCTTGCGCTCGATTCCGCGGCGGGCGAGGGCGCCGAGGCCGGAGCGCCCGGAGACGGGGCCTTGCGCGCGGCAGACGACGCTTCCGCCTCGCGCGCTCCCTCCTCGGCAATCGCCGCGAGGTTCTCCATCTTCTGGGTCGCGACGTTGCTCGGCGAGGAGACGATGGTGCCGAGATCCGCCATCGCCCGCTGCCCTTCCATGTGCGCCCGAAGCTGCTGCAGGGCCAGAGCGAAGTCCTTGCCGCGCTGGTACCGGTTCCACGGGTCCTTGGCCATCGCCCGCGCCACGATGGGGTTGAATTCCGGCGGGACGTCGCTCGACATCTCCGCCGGCGGCGTGAAGTCCTCGTGCACGATCTTGTAGGAGATCGCGGTCAGGTTTTCGCCGGAGAAGGGCTTGCGCCGCGTCAGGAGCTCGTAGAGCACGACGCCGAGCGAGAAGATGTCGCTTCTCCCGTCCACCGGCGAGCCGGAGACCTGCTCGGGAGACATGTAGTTGGGCGTCCCCAGGAACTGTCCGGTCGTCGTCAGGTTCGAGGAAGCGATCCTCGCTATCCCGAAGTCCGTGATCTTCACCTTCTGGTCGGCCGTGACGATGATGTTGGCCGGCTTGATGTCGCGGTGGATGATCCCCTTGCGGTGGGCGTAGTCCATCGCCTCGGCCACCTGCCCGATCATGTCCGCGGTCTCGTCCCAGGTGAAGGGAGCCTTCTCCACCAGGAGGCCCTTGAGGGTCTTGCCCTCGATGTACTCCATCGCGATGAAGGAGATCTGCGTATCCGGGTCTTCGCCGATGTCGTGGATCGTGACGATGTTGGGATGCGAGAGGATGCCGGCGGTCTGCGCCTCCCGGACGAAGCGTTCCCGGAACTCGCGGGACTCGGAATCGTCGTCCCCCATGTTTGAGGCTCGGATCGTCTTGATGGCGACCATGCGGCCGATGACCGGGTCCCGGGCGAGGTAGACGACCCCCATGGCTCCCTTGCCGAGCTCGCTCAGGACTTCGTAGCGGCCGAGCTTGCTCAGCCGCGTTGCGGAGGCGTCCCTATCGGCCATGGAAGTTAGACGATCTCCTCCGGCTTTCCGGAACGCGGGACTCTCGGGCACGGGCCTTCGCCATCAGGTCAAGCGATTCTAGTCTGCGCTCACCGAGGGGTCAATCAGAGCGCGAGGAGCCGGAATCGGGGGTTTCCGGGGGCTTCCGAGGCCCCCGGCGCGGATGCGGGACCAACCAGCCGATCACGACTCCCGCGAAAACGAGCAGCCCGACCGCGATGGCGAATCCGAGCCCGATCGCGAAGCAGGACACCGCGGTCATGGGGCCGGGAAACGGGAAACGGGAAACGGGAAACTTTGCCCCCCGGGGTCATTTCCGGGATACGGGATCCTCTTGCCGTTTCGTTTGCCGTTTGACGTTTTCGGTTTCACGCCCCGAATATAATCCCCGCCCATGAAAATCTTCTCCGCTCCGGAGCTTCGAAACGTTGCGGTCGCAGGCCACAACACGGTCGGAAAAACGACTCTCGTCGCCGCGCTGCTCCATGCCGCCGGCGCGACGACCCGTGCGGGCCGGATCGACGACGGCACCTGTCCGACCGACTTTGACGGCGAAGAGATTGAACGCAAGATCTCCATCAACCTCGCCTGCGCCCATGCAATCCACCGCGACGTCCGGATCAACTTCATCGACGCCCCCGGGTACGGCATCTTCGCGACGGAGGCGCGCGCCGCGGTCTCGGCCGCCGACGCGGTCCTCATCGTTTGCGACGCCGTGTCGGGCGTCGAGGTCCAGACGGAAAAGGTCTGGAAGTTTGCCCGCGAGTTCAACCGGCCGGTCCTTTTCGTGTTGAACCGGATGGACCGGGAGCGGGCCTCCTTCGACCGGTCGATGGAGTCGCTTCAGAAGAAGTTCGGACGGGAGGTCGTCGCGCTCCAGATCCCGATCGGCGAGGAGAAAGGCTTCAAGGGGACAGTGGACCTCGTCCGGATGGAGGCTCACGTCAACGAGGGGGGGAAACGCGCGGACGGCCCCATCCCGCCGAACCTGGCGGAGAGGGCCAGCGCCGAGCACGAGAAGCTCGTAGAGATGGTCGCCGAGGGGGAAGACGAGCTGATGGAGAAGTTCTTCGCGCAGGGGACCCTCGAGGCCGCCGACATCGTTCCCGGGCTGAAGAAGGAGATCGCGGCAAGAAAGATCTTCCCCTCGCTCTGCACCTCGTCAAACCTCGGCGTGGGCGCCCTCCGGATTCTCGACGCCTGCGTCGCTCTACTCCCCTCGCCCGAGGGGAGCACGGTCGAGGGAACGGGAAAGGACGGCAAGACGGTCAAGGTCTTCACCAACGAGAAGGACCCGGCGGTCGCCCAGGTGTTCAAGACCGTGTCCGACCCCTTTGCCGGGCGCATCACCTACATGCGGGTCCGCTCGGGGCACTTCCAGTCCGACGGGAGCTACTGGAACGCTTCCCGGGGGATCCCCGAGCGCTTCTCCGGGCTCTTCCTGCCGCAGGGCAAGGAGCACGTCGGTGTCCCGGAGGCACGCGCGGGCGACATCGTCGCTGTCGCGAAACTGAAGGAGACGATGACGGGCGACACCCTGACGGCGAAGGACCACCCCGTCGTGCTTCCCCGGCTCGTGGTCCCGGAGGCGTCGATCGCCTACGCCATCGAGCCCAGGACAAAGGGGGACGAAGACAAGATCTCGACGGCGCTGCACAAGCTGATCGAGGAGGATCCCTCCCTTCATTTTCAACGGGACGAGCAGACCAAGGAGTTCCACCTGGCCGGCGCCTCGCAGCTCCACGTCGAAATCGCGGTGGCGAGGCTGAAGAAGCGCTACGGTGTCGAGGTCATCCTCCATCCGCCGAAGGTGCCCTACCGGGAGACGATCACGCGCAAGGCCGAGGCGCACGGGCGGCACAAGAAGCAGACGGGGGGCCACGGGCAGTTCGCCGACTGCCGGATCCGGGTCGAGCCTCTCCCGCGCGGCTCCGATTTCGAGTTCGTGGACGACATCTACGGCGGCTCCATTCCGAGGAACTTCATCCCCGCCGTCGAAAAGGGGATCCAGGAAGTCCGGCGCAAGGGGTACCTCGCCGGATATCCGATGGTGGATTTCAGGGTCATTCTCTACGACGGCCAATACCACGACGTGGACTCGTCGGAGCTCGCCTTCAAGCTCGCAGGAGCGCTCGCCTATAAAGAGGCGATGGAGAAGGCCAGGCCGACGCTGCTCGAGCCCATCATGAACGTCGAGGTTTCCGCTCCCAACGAGTACGTGGGCGACCTGATGGGAGACCTCTCGTCACGGCGCGGCCATGTGCAGGGGATGGAGACGGGAGTCGACGACACTATTATCCGCGCGCAGGCTCCCATGGGGGAGATGCTGACTTACGGCGCGCAGCTGCGCTCCATCACGCAGGGCCGCGGGTCCTTCCACCTCGAGTTCTCGCACTACGCCGAGGTCCCGCACGCCAGCCAGGAAAAGATCATCGCCCAATCCAAGGCCGGCAAAGCCGCGGCGGAAAGCGGATAGCGGCGCTCACGCGCCGCAGTTTCAGGTTTCAGGTTCAAGTTCCAGGAACCCGTTTCACCTGAAACCTGAAACCTGGAACCTGAAACCTACATCCTCGAGGCGGCGGCTTCGTCGAGGAGCCAGAGGAACGTGCCGCGACGCGGGAAGACGGCGGAGGCCGGCAGATCCTGATAGCCGCGCCGTTTCTTCAGGATCCTCGCGGCGGCGGCGGCCTTCTGTGGACCCGACACGAGGAAGATCACCCGGCGGGCGGCGTTCAAGGCGCGAAAGGTCAGGGTGAGCCGCCACTCCGAGAACTTCGGGACGTAGTTCGCGGCCACGAGGCGCCGGCGCTCCGCGAGAGCTTCGGTCGAAGGAAACAGGGATGCCGTGTGCCCGTCCTCCCCCAGCCCGAGAAGGACGAGATCGAACCGCGCGGGGCGGCCCGAGAACTGGCGGCGGATGGCCTCTTCGTAGGCGCGGGCCGCTCGAGCCGGCTCTTCCTCCCCTTTCATCCGCAATACGTGGCGCGCCGGGATCTTCAGCGGCTCGAGGAGCGCCTCGCGCGCCATGCGGTAGTTCGACTGTTCGTGGTCCGGCGACACGCACCGCTCGTCGCCGAAGAAGAAGCGCAGATGGTCCCAACGGATCGAGCCGCGCCGGGACGCGCGGGTCAGCCGCGCGTAAAGCGCACGGGGTGTCGAGCCGCCGGCGAGGACGACACGGAAGACTCCCTGGCCGTCGATCGCCTCGATCGCGGCCCGGGCAAACTCCCGGGCGCCGGCCTCCGCCAGTGCGGCGGCGTCCGGCAGGACGTGGACCTCGAAGGACGAGGGAGCCGAGTCTGGGATGCGGGTGGACAATTGTTACGCCCTCACCCCGTCTCTCTCCCGGAGGGAAAGGGAGCCGGCGAAGGAGCCGTCACCACCACCTGACACCTGACACCTGACACCTAGAGTGTTCGCCAGCGGCGTCCTTCTTTTTCGAGGAACTTGTCGGCGGCTTCGGGCCCCAGGGTGCCGGCGGCGTAGTTGGGAAAGTCGGCGGGCTCCTGTTTTTCCCAGGCGTTCAGGATGGGCATGATAACGCGCCAGGCGTGCTCGACCTCGTCGCCGCGCGTGAAGAGCGTCTGGTCTCCGTGCGTGACGTCGAGCAGCAGCCGCTCGTACCCGCCCTGGATCGGGGCGCCCAACTTCGAGTAGGGAAAGTCCATGTAAACGGACTGGACCTGAAGCACGGTGCCCGGGATCTTGGCGTCGAACTTCAGGGAGACTCCCTCATCCGGCTGGATTCGCAACCGCAGGACGTTGGGATTGAGCGTCCCGACCGCCTTGCTGAAAAGCGGATGAGGAACGCGCTTGAACTCGATCGCGATTTCCGAAACGCGCCGCGCCAGGCATTTCCCGGAGCGGGCGTAGAACGGCACGCCCGCCCATCTCCAGTTGTCGATCGCGAAGCGGACCGCCGCGTAGGTCGGAGTGGTGGACCGGGGACTCACCTTCTCCTCCTCGCGGTACCCGGGCACGGTCCTGCCATCGACGACTCCCGACCCGTACTGCCCGCGAACCGCCCAGTCGTCGATCCGGTCTTCGCGAAAGGGGCGGATGGACTGAAGCACCTTGACCTTCTCGGCGCGGACGGCATCGGCCTCCAACGCGACGGGGGGCTCCATCGCGGTCAGGCAGAGAAGCTGCAGCAGGTGGTTCTGGAACATGTCCCGGACGACGCCCGCCTGTTCGTAGTAGCCCGCGCGGTGGCCGACGCCGACCGTCTCGGCGACGGCGATCTGGACGTGGTCGACGTAGCGGTTGTTCCAGAGGGGCTCGAAGATGCCGTTGGCGAAACGCAGGACGAAGATGTTCTGAACCGTCTCCTTGCCGAGGTAATGATCGATTCGGTAAATCTGGCTCTCGCGGAAGACCGTCGCGAGGTCCTCGTTCAACTGCCTGCCGGACTGGAGGTCGCGCCCGAAGGGCTTCTCGACGACGACGCGGGCCCAGCCGTTCTCGGGCCGCGCGAGCGATTGCTCTCCGAGAAAC
>Ga0209009_1000217_pt1 | contig 23103 bp, 17 predicted proteins | sample BlaSpr_A8_OM3_M2_FD_187979 | JGI IMG/M metagenome (GOLD analysis project Ga0209009, IMG submission 187979) | Forest soil microbial communities from Thunder Bay, Ontario, Canada - Black Spruce, Ontario site 2_A8_OM3_M2 (SPAdes) (version 2) | ecosystem: Environmental > Terrestrial > Soil > Boreal... | reverse complement strand
TTGCTGACATCCACGACCACGATGTCGCCATCGCGAAGCGCCGCAAGTGGTCCGCCGCGGGCGGCCTCCGGCGCGATATGGCCGACCATCAGTCCATGGGTCGCGCCCGAAAATCGGCCGTCGGTGATGAGGGCGACCGCATCACCCAAGCCTTCGCCGACGAGTGCGCCGGTCACGCCCAGCATCTCGCGCATCCCCGGACCACCGACCGGCCCTTCGTAACGGATCACCACGACGTCGCCGGCCGTGATCTGACGCTCGCGAACCGCGGCAAAGGCCGCCTCTTCACTGTCGAAGACGCGCGCCGGTCCGCGATGCATTAGGCGCTCGTGGCCGGCGAGCTTGACGACGCAGCCCTCGGGTGCGAGGTTCCCGCGGAGAATCGCCAGGCCGCCAGTCGCCTTCAGCGGCTTGGAGAGCGGGGTCACAACCCTCTGGTCCGGCGTTTCCACCGCGGCCGCGGCAACCTGCCCTAACGTCCTGCCATCGACCGTGCGCGCGTCGGCGTTGATCAGCCGGCCCTCGGCCAATCGCTGCGCGACGAGGGCAATGCCTCCAGCATCGTGCAGGTCTTTCGCCACATACGCGCCACCCGGCTTGAGGCTCGCCACCACGGGCGTGCGGGCGGCGATTCGGTCGAAGTCGTCGATGGTCAAGGGCACGCCGGCCTCGCGGGCGATCGCGAGCAAATGGAGCACGCCGTTGGTCGAACCACCGCTGGCGGCGACGGAGGCGATCGCGTTCTCGAGTGCCGCCTTCGTCACGATCTGACGCGGTCGGATGTCTTTCGCGACCAGGTCCATGACAAGGCGACCGGCTCGCTCGGCGACCTCGTCTTTGTGTGGGTCGAGCGCGGGGACGTCATTCGTCCCCGCCGGGCTGATGCCCAGGAACTCGATCGCCATCGACATCGTGTTCGCGGTGAACTGTCCGCCGCAGGCACCAGCGCCCGGGCAGGCGCTGTCTTCGATCTCACGCAACTCGCTGCGACTCATCTTGCCGGCGGAAACCGCGCCGACCGCTTCGAAAACCTCCATCAAGGTAATGTCGCGGCCGCGATGGCGGCCGGCGGCGATCGTGCCGCTGTATAAAGCCAGGCCGGGGATATTGATCCTCACGAGCGCCATGACGGCGGCGGGAATCGTCTTGTCGCAGCCCGTGATCAGGACCAGGCCGTCGAAGAGATGACCCCGGGTGACCAGCTCGATCGAATCGGCGATCACCTCTCGGCTCACCAGAGAGGCCTTCATGCCTTCGGTGCCCATCGAGACACCGTCCGAAACGGCGATGGTGTTGAACTCCATCGGCGTGCCGCCGGCGGAACGGATGCCGGCCTTTACTCTTTCGGCCAGGCGGCGATGGTTGAAGTTGCAGGGCATCGTCTCGATCCAGCTGTGCCCGACACCGATCAGTGGTTTGGCCAGGTCTTCGCGGGTGAAGCCGATGGCGTGCAGCATGGAACGCGCCGGCGCACGGTCGTCGCCCTCTGTCAATCGCGCGCTCTGCCGCTTCAGCGGCGACGCGCCGTTCGGATCCGGCATGTTCACCTTCCTTCGGAGCCCCGATTCTACTGGCCGAACCGGTACGATGCGACGACACGGGAGGGAGGACAGGACCGAAATGAGCGCCAGCACGACGCAGTCCACCCTGGTTGAGGCTGGTCTTCGGGCCGAAATCCGGCTGCTTGGCCAGCTGCTGGGTGAGACGCTCCGCGAACACGAGGGCCTGCCGCTCTACGAGCTGGAAGAGTCGATCCGTCAGCGGACCAAGGCGCTGCGCCAGCAGTACGATCCCGCCGACGAGGCGACGCTTGTGGCTGAGCTCGATCGGATCCCGTTGGGGGACGCTGCGCGCCTGGTCCGGGCCTTTGCAACTTATTTTCAGCTGGTCAACCTGGCTGAGCTGGAACGCCAGGCGCGATCGGTTCAGGAGAGCGGCGACGAGAGGGGAGGGCTCGATCGGTTACTGGCCGCGTGTGCGGCGCAGCACGTTCCCGCCGAGCGCATCGCGCACATGCTCGAGCAACTCGAAGTCCGTCCCGTGCTGACCGCGCATCCCACCGAGGCCGTCCGGCGCAGCATTCTCGACCACCAGGACCGTATCGGCGAGGAGCTGGCACGACTCCGCGCGCCGCTCTCCACCCGAGAGCGCAACCGAGTACGGGAACGGGTCGCGACCCAGGTCGAAATTCTGTGGCACACCGACGAGGTTCGATCCGTTCGGCCGCGGGTCCTCGACGAAGTCGGAAATGCGCTCTTCTACCTCGAGCGCACCTTTTTCGACGCGATACCCGATGTCCATCAGCAGCTGGCGGAGGCGCTGGCGGCGCACTACCCGGCCGTCCGGGTGCCCCTGGATCCGCCAATTCGTCTCGGCTCCTGGGTCGGCAGCGACCAGGACGGCAACCCGAATGCCAACGCCGCGATGCTGACGGAAACGCTGCGGCTGCAGCGACGGACGCTGCTAACCCGCTATCGAGAACGGGTTCGTGAGCTGGCGCGAGAATTGAGTCAATCGACCCGCTTGACGCAGGTCAGCGACGAGCTGCGGGCGTCGATCGGGCGCGATGAGCGTGAGCTGGAGGCGTATGCGGACACCCTTTCGCCTGGCACGCAGGACGAGCCCTATCGCCGCAAGCTGTCCTTCATCTGGCGCCGCCTGGGAGCAACGCTCGACGGCGAACATGGGGCGTATGCGTCGGCTGGCGAGCTGGCGGCGGACCTCGACCTGCTCGATGTCAGCCTCCGAGGGAACGGCGGCGGGGCCGTCGCCGACGGCGATTTGCTGCAGTTACGCCGCCAGGTGCGGGTCTTCGGATTCATCGGCGCCCGCCTCGACGTCCGGCAGCATCGCGCCGTGATTCGTGCCGCCGCGCGAGAAGTGGTCAACCGGCTCGGCTCAGGTCCTGGTCAGCGCGATACCGCGACGCTAAGTCCCCCTCCGATCTCCCTCGATGCCGGCCGCTGGTCGCCCGCCACCGGCAATCTGCTGGCGACGTTGTCGGCGATGGCGGCTGCGCAAAAGGCGGCACCCGGTTCGGCGCAGACGTTCATCCTGAGCATGACCGAAGGCCCCGACGACATCATGCAAACTCTGTTCCTCGCCGGCCTTGCGGGACTTCACGACCTCACCACCGACCCACCGCGGAGCGACGTCGACATCGTGCCGCTATTCGAGACCTCCGAGGCGCTCGAGCGCGGCCCGGCGATTATCGAAACCCTCTTGAGTGACCCGATCTACGCCCGACAGCTCGACGGCCGAGGTGGGATCCAGGAGGTAATGCTCGGCTACTCGGATAGCAACAAAGAAGTCGGGTACCTCTCAGCCGCCTGGGCGCTCGACCGCGCGCACGAAGCCATCGCGGCCGTTGTTGCCCGTCATGGCCGCAGGCTGCGGATCTTCCATGGACGCGGCGGGACCGTCGGTCGGGGCGGCGGACCCACGCACGAAGCGATCCTCGCCCAGCCGGCGGGCGCGCCGGACCCGATGATCAAGATCACAGAGCAAGGCGAGGTCATCCACCGAAAGTACGCTCGCCCGGAGACGGCGCGGCACAACCTGGAGCTCGTGCTGGGCGCCATGCTCGAGCATGTCCTGCTCACGGCCGAGGTGCGCGAGCCCCATCCGAGCTGGCGGGCGGCGATGGACGCGATGTCCGAAGAGAGCCGCAAGCGGTATCGGGCACTGGTCTACGAAGACCCCGGCTTCCAGGCCTACTTCCAACAGGCGACGCCGATCGAGGAGATCGCCCAGCTCAACACCGGATCACGACCGGTGAGTCGCGGTGGCACGCTGGCGGTCGAAGACCTGCGCGCCATCCCGTGGGTATTCGCCTGGATGCAGAACCGGCACCTGCTGCCTGCCTGGTACGGGGCGGGCTCGGCCTTTGCGGACTTCGCCAAGCGAGCAGGCGGCCTCGAATGCCTGCGCGATATGTACCAGCACTGGCTGTTCTTCCGCTCGCTCGTTGACAACCTCCAGATGGTGCTGGCCAAGGCGGACATGCGGATCGCCCGGCAGTACGCGGCGCTCGTCAGCGACGAGCGAGAGCGCGAGCGGCTTTTTTCGATCATCGAAGCGGAGTTCCAGCGAGCCCTCGACGCCGTGCTGCAGATCACCGGGCAGGTGTCCGTCCTCGAGCGGCAACCCGAGCTCTCGGCCAGCCTGCGTCTGCGCGATCCGTACATCGATCCGATGAGCTACTTCCAGGTCCGACTCCTTAGGGAGCTGCGCCGCTTACCGGCCGACGATCCGCGGCGCGCGGCGCACCTTCAGGCAGTGCTGCGGACGATCAACGGCATCGCGGCCGGTTTGCAAAATACCGGCTGACCTAAGGCTCGGCCGGCGAGCGTCGCTTCCGACTCCGGCGTTTCGGCGGGGCCGACGGCGGAAGCGCACGGGTGTATGTGCCGAGCACTTGCAGGAAGGTGGTGGCACGCCGCGCCGCTCGGAGCGAGGCCGCAACGGGCTTTTCGGATCGGCCGCCATCGAGGTCCAGGTAGAAGAGGTATTCCCAGGGTGGGTCGCGCCGCGGCCGCGACTCCAGCTTGGTCAGGTTGACGCCAAACTCCTCGAAGCACTTGAGCAAACGGAAGAGCGCGCCCGGCTCGTTGTCGACGGCGCAAACGAGCGAGGTCTTCTTGCCGTAGCGCGGTCGCTTGATCGACGGTGGCTTGGGGCGGCGCGGTCCCCGCCGCGTGATCAAGAAGAAGCGGGTGATGTTCTCCTGCACGGTCTGGATGCGCTCGGCCAGGATTTCAAGCTCGTAGAGCTCGGCCGCGCGCCGACCGGCAATCGCCGCCTGGTCGTGACGAGCCTCTTGCTGGATCTGCTTCGCCGCGCCCGCGGTGTCGTATGCGGGGACCGGTTCCAGGTGTTCCCGGACGATGAAGGCTTCGCACTGCGCCAGTGCCTGCGGATGCGAGAGGACGCGCTTGAGCTGCTCGCGATTGGTGCCCGGTACCGCTAGCAAACAGTGGTCGACCTGCAATGCGACCTCGGCAACCACGAGCGCCCGATACTCGAGCAGGAGATCGTACGTCTCCAGCACGCTACCGCCCTGCGAGTTCTCGACGGGTACGAGCGCGAAGTCAACCGACTGATCGGCGACCCGGTGGAAGGCGTGACGCAGCGTACGGAAGGCCTGCGGGGTCGCTAAGGGGAAGGTGGCGTGGAGCGCCTCTTCGGAATAGGCGCCCGGCTCCCCCTGGTAGCCGATCGTGAGCTCGCGTGCGATCTTCGAACTCTATCGAACGCCCCCACCCTGCCCTCCCCCAGAGGTTGAGGGAAATTATTAGTCGAGGGCTTTGAGGCGCGGCCAGGCCTGGTCGAGCGGCAGTAGCGGACTGCGACAGATCCAGATCGACTTGCCGTACTCCTCGTTGCGCAGGCCATAGGAGTTCGTGATGGTTGCGGCTTGCTGGATATCGCCGAAGAAGGTGGCGAGATACTCCCTAGGGTAGCCGACCACGATCACCGTCGACGGTGCCATGTGCGCCGGAGCCCAGTAATAGTAAGTAAGGTGTGCCGACACGACCGTCGGCAAGCCACGCCCGTATAAATCGAGCGCGCCGGCCTCGCCGTAGTTGCTCGCCAGGATCATCACCGAGCCTCGGTCGGCCAACGGGAGCTGCTGGTAGACGGTGGTCACTTGCGAAACCAGGTCTGGCCAGCCGTACATGTCGGCGAAGTCTTTTCGCGCTTTCCAGATCCCCGAATCGGCCATCGCCTGTGCCGGCAGGATTGGCAGCCCGATCGGGAGGAGAAGGAGCGTGATCGCGACCGCGACCGCCACCCCGACCCGCCGGATCCATCGCCGGCGCACGGCTTCAACAAACCAGACGCAGCCGGCAGCATAGGCGAGCGGATAGATCGGTGCCGGGTAGTAGGCCTTGCCACCGACGAGGAAGAAGAAGAGCTCGACCGCAATGATCGTGACGGCGGCCGCCCGAAATGGCGGGTTGCGCCACAGCCACACGACGCCCATGACGACGATCGGCAGCAGTTGGGGACCGGCGAGCAGCAGCTGTTGGATCCAGTACGCGATCGGGCCATCGGTCGCGCCGCGGTGGTTGAGGGTGTAGGCGACGCTGTCCCAGTGATGCCCAACTTGCCAAGCGAGGTTTGGCACGAAGAGAACGACGGCGAGACCGAACCCGAGCCATGGCCATCCACTGGCGAGCTGTTGTCGCTGGTTCGTCGTGAGCAGTCCGATCAGGATGGCCACCCCAAGCCCAATCACGGTGTACTTCGTCTCCAGGCCGATGCCGAACACCAGTCCGAGCAGCAGCCACTCCATCGGGACGGCACCGCGCAGCAGCCGGACGAACAGCAGGCATGCGACCGCCCAGACGGGCTGGTCGAAGCTGACTGTCTGAAAAAGGATGTTGGCCCCGACGAACATTGGCGAGATCAGCACGGCGAGCGCAGCGAGGGTCTGCGCCAGTCGGTTGCCGCCCAACTCTCTCGCGATCAGCGCCGCGATGACGATCACGGCGGCCCCGGCAAGCACGGTCAGCAGACGCAGGCCCGGCAACGAGTCGGGGAAGATCGCCTGGTCCAGTCGCGCGAGCAGCGGCGTGATCGGCGGATAGTCGACGTAGCCGAGGGCGGGATGCCGGCTCGAGGCGAGGTAGTAGAGCTCGTCTCGGTGCCAGCCATAGCGGTCGGCGACCGCCATCGTTACGCCCACCTTGGCGGCGACGAGCAGCAACAGAGCCATGCAGGGCGGGCTTGGTCTGATGGCGAAAACGTAGCACAGCGATAATTAGCCGATGGATTCAGGCCGCGGACCCGGTCTAACACCGGACGATGAGCAGTTCCTCGCCGCCTTCGAGGCGGGCCGGATCGCTAATCAGGGCTTCCACCATCGCGATCACCTTCGACTGGCTTGGATCCAGATCCGCCGGCTTGGGCTAGAGCGAGCATCCGAATCCGTCACCGTCGCGATTCGGCACTTTGCCGCCCAACATGGGCAAGCGAACCGCTACCACGACACGATGACCCGGTTCTGGCTGCATGCGGTGTCGATCGGTATCGATCAGCACCCCGATCTGACCTTTGACGGATTACTCGCTGCCGAGTCCCATCTTCTCGAGAAGAACCTGCCTTTTTTGCACTGGTCGCGTCAGCGAATGGGCAGCGATAAAGCGAGGCGTCGCTGGGTCGAGCCGGACCTTATCTCGATGCCGCAGATACAGCGCTCGTAGTACTCGTCACGGGTTGGTCAAGCCAGCCTGACTCGGAGTGACGCCTTCGCTACGAAGCTGCAGGACCCGTACGGACAAGGCATTCCGCAACGTGGCTGGAGCAATGTGGGTCGCAGGAGTCCTGCATGGTCACCGCAATTGCCGACCGGATGGTCAGGTGGTTGAGTCGCAATGACCAACGGGGTCAGGCGATGATCGAGTACTCCCTGATCATGGTGCTCGTGGTCATCGTGGTGCTGGTGATCCTGATCGTCATGGGCAACACCGTCAAGAACATGTTCTGCAACGTCACCGGCTCGCTCGGCTCGCCTTAAGTCCGCGCGAGCGGCGTTTCCTGAAGCGGCGGTCGCGGAATCCGGCCGTGGACGATTTCGAATCCCGTCGTGTTGCTGACGACTTCGACGTCGTCGCGTTTCAGGCGCAGCTCGGCGGCGCCTTTGCCAGCGCGGAGATTCTTCAAGGTCAGGTCGGGCAGCCAGTCGGGTAGATCGGGATTGACATAAATGACCTTCGCGTTGCCGGCCGTGTGGATCCCACAGAGGATCGCGATCAGGCGGAAAACGGCGGCGGCGGCCCAGGCCTGCGGGACATTGGTCCCGAGGTAGGGGACCGGGTAGGCGCCCGGTTCGCGTGCCACCCCGGCCCACAGCTCCGGCAGGCTGTAACGGTCGAAGCGCTCGGCGGCCGCAAAGATGCCCTCTGCGATTTGCTGGGCCTCGGTGTGCCGGCCGGCCCGGCGAAATCCGCCGGCGATGGTGGCGTTGTCGTGCGGCCACACGGAACCGAGGTGATAGGAGTACGGATTGTAGGAGGGGTGCTTGGTCGAGAGCGTTCGGATGCCCCAACCGCTCCATATGTCGGGCTGCATCAGGCGATCGACGACGCGGTTGGCGCGATCCGGCGGGACGATGCCGCTGGCCAGGCAGTGCCCCGCGTTCGACGCCACCGATCGGATCGGCTGCTTGTGTCCGTCGAGGCCCAAATAGTAGGTGCCCTCTTCCTCCCACCAGAATCGCTCGTTGAATGCTTCGTAGAGATTGATGGCTCGCTGTCGCAGCTCCGCCGACCGATCGGCATCACCCCATATCGCATAGGCTTCGGACATGCGGAGCAGGGCGTCGAAGGCATAGCCCTGGAGCTCGCAGAGCGCGATCGGTAGCTGCGCGATCGTGCCGTCTTCGTGCTGGATGCCATCGTGCGAATCCTTCCAGCCCTGGTTATAGAAGCCTACCGACGACCGGGTCTTGTATTCCTGGAAGCCATCGTGATCGCGGTCTCCGTACTCGAACATCCAGTTGAGCGCGGCCTCGGCGTTCGGCCGGTAGCGGTCGAGGATCTCCCTATCGCCCGACCACTGGTAGGCGTATGAGAGCACGATCATGAAAAGCAAGGTCGCATCCGCGGTTCCGTAGTAGGGCGTGAAGGGGAGCAGACCGAGGCTGGCGAGTTCGCCATAGCGCAGCTCATGGGGGATCTTGCCCGGTTCTTTGTCCTGCTCGGCATTGTCACCGGTCGCCTGCACCCGCGCGAGGCGGTCGAGGGCGCCGAAAGCGAACTCGGGAAAGCCGCTGATGCTTTCCATGGCGACGACCAGCGAGTCGCGACCGAACAGCGTGACGTACCAGGGGATGCCGGCGGCCGGAACATAGACGCCGCGACGCACCGCGAAGTCCGACATCCGCAGTGCCTCCATGTCGGCGACCGCCTGGCGCCAGATGGCCGGCAGCGTCGAGTGGCTGGTGGCGACGTCAACAGAGGGCAGGACCCCGGCGGCCATCTCCGGATCGCGGTTCTGGACCGCATAGCAGGGAAGCACGCGCGCTCGCTTGTCATCGATGACGGGCAACCATTCGATGCAGCAATGCCAGGTCTGCTTGGGCGCGAGGTTGATGACGAACTGCATACGCCCGTTGGCAAACTCCGGGTGCGAGTCCTCGCGCTTGACGCCAACAATCAGCTCACGTTTAAAGGATCCGTTGGTGTAGGTCGTGCGCAGCTCGGCGGCCTTTTCGCGCCACGAGCTCTGCAGGTCGCCACGGCGCACCAGCCGCCGGCGCCGAACATCGAAGATGTCGGCGAAGTCCGACTCGATCGCGACCTCCAGTATCAGACGGACCGGGTGCGGCGCAAAGCTGACCAGGTCATAGTCCTCATGGACCCCCTCGAAAATCGTGCGGTCGAGGCGGAAGCCGATCGCGTGCTCCTTGAGGACGATGTCGTGTTCGGCGCCGTTTCGCGTCCCGGCAAGCGGCAGCTCCGGGGAGGTGAACTCGTGGCGCGCTGAGAAGTGATCGATGGTGCTGGCGTCCAGCAGCAGTGGCACTCGACCGTTGAGCGTGACCGAGTAGCTCGAGACGAACCGCGTATCCCGGGCGAAGAAGCCGACGCCCGCATTCGGCAGCATGGTGCCGTTCGGCTCGCTGACCATGAACTGGTGGTCGTGGTTGATGGTGATGGTCGGCGCGCCATGAGTGACCGGCATCTGGTCTCAGCGCAATCTTAGTGATGGCCGCCGATCAGCGGTGGTGGCAGCACACTTGTCAGGAGGTTATTCGAGGAGTAGCTTACGCCCGCGAGTAGCCGTCCACCGACGAATCGGGGGCACACCCCAGGAGGGAGAAATGCGGAGATGGCTCGTTCTCAGCATTTGTTTTGCGTTGTTTGGAACCCTGACGCTGCCGGTGAGCGCAGCATCCGGAACCGGGCCTCCGCCAATCCCGACCTGCCATCCCGGCGTGGGACCCTGCCAGGAGACCGACCATTTTGGCGACTTAGTCTTCGTTGGCAGTCCACTGCCCGGCTGCACGTCTTTGGCTGGGGCCGCGCTGATCGAGACAAAGGGTAACGGCGTCCAGCACATCAATGTCAACGCGGCGCAGGATTTCTGGTTCACCAGCACGATGGTGGGTCCCACCCACATCATTCAAGGCACCGCGCAGTTCGACCAGATGGGCAACTATATTCCCGGGACCTTCGTAGCCGACAACACGCTGCCAACCATTGACGGTCAGTTGCAGCAATGGTTCGGACAATCGGCGAATAAGAACAACTTTTCGGCTTCCTCGACTGGGAATTTCCAGGGCACCAACAGTAACGGCGTGAGCGTCAGCCTGCATTTCAACATACACCTCAACAGCACCGGATCTCACCCATTCGTTCCGAACATGAGCAGCTTCCATTTCGACGTCTCCTGCAAATAGCCGAACCTGACGAAAAGGGGCGGCCGCGAGGCCGCCCTTTTCGAATGCGGCGAGCGATTAGGCTGGCTTAGCGAGGCGGCATGATGGGGGGCGGCGCAAGGGCCTCATCGTCAGGATCGGCATGCTGGAGAACGTACGACTCACTCACGACGACCTGACTCTTGAGCCGTGCCAATCTGGCGCTGCTATCGCCGAGACTGCACCGTGCATAGTGGTGCTTGGTACTGTCCCAGAACGTGCCAACCGCCAGATTCGCGCACGTGGTCAGCATTTGCGGTGGAGAATCACCGGAGGCTGCATTGAACCCGACCGGCTGGAAGGCGCTGCAGTCGGCAAAGTCCTTCGGGAAGGGACGCGGATACGGACAGGCGTCGAGCGGCAGCTTACCGATTACTTCTTTATGCGACCACCAACACGGCGCCGCTGTCAATCCGCCGAGTTCGATACGCGCCTAATGGCTGAGCTTGGTGGCCTATGTGCATGCCGGGACCTGAGGTCTTCGAGAATAGAAAGGCCCCGGCTTGCGCCGGGGCCCTAACGAACGATTGATCGAAGATTATCCGACGGTGACGGTAGCCTGCATCCAGTCGTGGACGGTGCACTGATATGCGAAGCTCCCGGGTGCGTTCGCGTTCGCTGACCAGTCCTGCACGGACGGCGTCAAATTGTAATGGGCTCCCACCAACAATCCCGAGTCCACCAGGTCCGTCGGGCTGCTGAGGTTGCCGGGTCGCGCGTTGCCGGGATCACCGGCGAGCTCGAAGCCAGCTTGAGTGGGTGGGAAATCGCCGCAGTAAGGCATGCTGGTGGGGTCGGGCGGAGGGAGAAAGACATCGTCAGTCCCCGGGCCACCGCAGTCCGGTATGAACGGCGGTGGCAGCGTCGGAGTGTTGGCCGGGAAGCCGACTGTGTGGAGCTCAGCTTCGGTCCCCCAGGTCCAGTGGACGCTGTCCCCTATGGCGAGGTTGAGGTTCCTCGGCATCATCTCGAAGAAGGCGACTTTCCCATCGGCGGTGTTGTCGCCGGCGTGAGCGGCCCAGATCTTGTGGCCGGCTCCGTCGGTCGACTCAACCGTGGGTGTGTTGTCGGCCGCGTAGCGGACCTGGCCCTCGGCCTTATCGGCAGCGAACTGCGTGAGCGACTGGGCGTTGATCGAACCCTGCGTCGTGGTCGCTGCGCCAGCCGCAACGACATGTAGCGTGCCGTTCATATCCGGGTGGATCAGGCACAAATAGTTATAGTCGCCGGGCGCAGCATTCACGGTGACTTTCCAGTCGACGGTGCCGTTGAATGCGGCCGGAGTGACTTTCTTCAACGACGGCGGCATGATCTGAAACAACTTCTTGATATGAGCCCCGCCGATGCCGCCGGCAATCACGGGTGTGATGCCGTCAAAAGCGCAGTTCGGTTGGCCGGCAAGCTTCACGCCGCAGGTGGGCGGCGCGAACAGGGCGTTTGCGCCCGGCCCCAGTAAGACTTTTGCCGTGCCGCTGCCTGGAGCCAGTGGGTCTTCCGTGTCTGGGAGAAAAATTGGATTCGCGGCGCGAAAACCCGGTCCGTTCGAGGCGAGGGCCACAACGTGGAACTCGTCGGGCGGCGTCTGGAAGTCGAGGGTCGTCCCGCTGGTAATGGTGACCTCGCGAGTAAAGAAATCGGTGTAGCTCCAGACCCTACCGCCCGTGATTGGATTCCCAGTCCTGTCGGAGAACTGCTGGTTAGCAGGATCGACGTGGCCAACTCCGATCCGGAGGGTCTGCCCACCACCGGAGTCGGCCGAAACGGGTAGGGCCACGACCAGTGCTAGCGAGAGCACCGTCGCCGCGGCCGCGAATCCACGTAGACGCCTGTTGATTTCCGGTAGCAATCGCATACGCTCCCTCCTCGGCGCCCTGCGCTAAGGGCACCACCCGGCGTGGTCTGCTCGCACCTATCTAAGGCGGGGTTAAGAGGCTCGTCAATACGCCAGAAGGCGTATGCTGCCCTCGGGAAAGAGGGGCCGGTGGAGCGGCTGGGATCGTCGGACTACGAGGCGGTGCTGGACTTTGTGTGCCAGGTCCATTCGGGCGGGGGGATGGATACATTCCCGTGGCGCGCGATCGCCGGAATCGGCGCCCTCATCCCGAGCGACATCCTGACCTACAACGAGATCGAGACCCAGCAGCAGCGCGCCTACGTGGTCGAACACCCGGCCGGCGTCATCACCGCCTCGCAGCTCACGACCTTTGAGCGCCTGGCCCACCAGCATCCGCTGATCCGCCACTACGCGCTCACTCGGGATACCCAACCTCGGAAGATCTCGGACTTTCTAAGTCTCAGGGAGTTCCGGCAGCTCGACCTGTACCAGGAGTTCTTTCGTGAGGTCGCGGTCAACTATCAGATGGCCGTGACCATCCCGTCATCAACCTCGCTCGTGATCGGCATCGCCCTCAACCGGACCACGCGGGATTTCTCGGAGCGCGATCGGGCCGTGCTCGGCGTCATTCGTCCGCACCTGGCGCAGTCGTACCAGAACGCCGTCGAACGAACAGCGCTGCGCGAACGAACGGATGCGGCCGAACGTGTGCTCTGGTCGGCCTCAGCAGCGTGCATGGCTTCGCTCACGAGCCGAGAGCAGGAGGTACTCGCGCTGGTGGCGGCCGGCAAGACCAACCTGCAGATCGCTGCCTGCCTCGCGCTCAGTCCGCGGACCGTGCAAAAGCATCTCGAGCATATCTACGACAAGGTCGGCGTGCGGAGCCGCACTGCCGCCGCGATGAAGCTGGCCACTATCGAACGCTAGCGGGCCGCGCGACCAGGTGGTAGAGATGCTCGGGGCGTCCCGGTGAGCCGTAGCGCATCACGACTTCGACCCGGCCCAGCTGCACGAGGTGGTCGACGTAGCGCCGGGCCGTGACCCGGCTGAGATTGGCGAGTTCCGCCACCTCGACCGCGGTCAGGTCACCGCCGGCTTCTTGCAGGATGCGGGTGACGAGCTCGAGCGTCGGTCGCGAGAGTCCCTTCGGCAGGGTCTCCTCCGCGCCACCGTGCCGGAGGATGTTATACAGCGTGTCGACGGCGTGCTGGTCGGCCTCGGAGAGCTGCTTCAGGCGCTGATGCATGGCCGCGTAGCTCTGCAGCTTCTCCTGGAGCGCCGCGAAGCGAAACGGCTTGATGAGGTAGTGGACGACGCCGCCGTGCATGGCCGCCCGCAGGCTCTCGACGTCGCGTGCGGCGGTGATGGCGATGACGTCGACGCGCGAGGCGTCGCCTTCGCGAATCGTTCGCATCACCTCCAACCCCGAGATGTCCGGTAAATAGATGTCGAGCAGGACAAGGTCCGGCCTGGCGGCATCGACCAGACGCAGCGCCTCGGCGCCGGTCGCCGCCTCACCCACGACGGTAAAGCCCGGGACCTTCTCGGCATACGCGCGGTGCAAAGCGGCAACGCGAAAGTCGTCGTCGACGATCAGGGTGCGAATCATGCCGTCGCCACCGAAACCGGCTTGGCCGACAGTGGCAGGCGCACGGTAAACAACGCCCCGCCCTGATTGATCACCGTGACCTCACCGCCGCGACGCGCTGCCACTTGCTTCACGAGAGCAAGGCCGAGGCCGCGCCGCGAACCGGGGCCGGCCAGCTTCGTGGTATAGCCCTCGGAGAAGATCTGCTCCAGGTCACCCTTGCCGATCCCAGGGCCGGAATCGTGCACCTTGATGACGACATCGCCGTCCGCCTTGTGAATCGAGACTTCGACCCAACGCGGGCCGCCGTTCGCGGAAGTGGCCGCGGCGTCGAGAGCGTTGTCGATCAGGTTGCCCACGACCGTGATCAAGTCGCGTGGGTGTCCGGCATCGCCGTCGAGGCGGCTGTCCGGCGAGAGGCGGAATTGGATCCCGCGCTCGGCCGCGACCGCTGACTTTCCGAGCAGGAGGGCTCCAAGCACCGGGTCGCCGACACGTTCCAGCAGGGATTCGGTGAGCTCCTGCGACACGGATGACGACTCCGTCGTCAGCTGGATCGCTTCCTCCTGACGACCGAGCTCGATCAACCCGGCGATGGTGTGCAATCGGTTGGAGAAGTCGTGGGCCTGCGCGCGCAACGCCTCGGTCACGCTACGGGCGTTGTCCAGCTCGCGCAGCAGGCTCTCCAGCTCGGTCCGGTCGCGGAAGGTCGCGACGTAGCCGATGTTCCGGCCGCGCACGACCACCGGCATGCGGCTGACCACCAGCACGCGGTCGGCCGCCAGCACGACCTCGTCGGCGCCGGTGACCTCGCCGATCAGCAAGTCGCGAACGCGGCCCGAAGGGAGGACCTCAGTGAGCGGCCGACCGACGCTGTCGGTCGATAGGCGCAGCAGCCGGCGGGCCTCGTCATTGATCAGCGTGATCCGTCCGTTGTTGTCAGTCGCGATTGTTCCTTCGCGGATCCCGTGCAGGCTCGCTTCCCGCTGCTCGAGTAGCGTCGCGATCTCCGGAGGCTCGAGGCCGAACGTCTGACGCTTGAGGTGGCGGGCTAGCAACAGCGATCCGATTACGCCGAGAGCGACCGCCGCTAGCACATAGAGACTCAGTTGCGGCAGGTCGGCCGCCAACTGGGCCGTGACTTGCTGCTCCAGGAATCCAACCGAGACGATCCCGATGACGCGGCCCGTACCATCGAAGATGGGAGCCTTGCCGCGCGCTGAGACGCCCAGCGTACCGCGCTGGATGCCGACGAAAGTGTGGCCCGCCAGGATCGAGCTAGGATCCTCGTCGATCCGCTTGCCGATCATGGCCGGGTTCGGATGTGAGTATCGAATACCGTCCGGCCCCGCGATCACGATAAAGCTGGCGCCGGAGGCTTTACGCAAGCCTTCCGCGAGTGGCTGCAGAGTACGGGACGGATCCGAGGCACGCAGCCCATCGCGGACCGATGGCATGCTGGCGACCGACTGGGCGACCGATAGGGCCTGCTGCTCGTACCGCTGATCAAGCCGCTGTCGCTCGACCACGATCGAGCCTACTGCGCCCACCAGCAGCGAGCCCAGGATGATAGCGAGCTGGAAGGCGAGGATCCGTGACGCCAGGCTGAGGTGTAGACCGCGCACCGACCTCATCGTATCCGCTCCCGCCGTTCGTAGGAAGCGACCACAACGACCAAAACGGTCGCAAACTTCGCAAGGCTTTTCAGCGGCCGTCCGGCCCATTTACGGTTGCGGCAATGGCCAGCCCGGCGATCGAGCTACGTGGTGTCACCAAGCGATTCGCCACGCCCAACGGCGGGATCTACACGGCGCTCCGCGACCTCACGATGGAGGTCGCGCCCGGTGAGTTCTGCGCCGTGGTCGGGCCGACCGGCTGCGGCAAGTCGACCACCCTGGCCCTGATTTCAGGTCTGGAGCTGGCCAGCGCCGGAGAGGTCAGGGTCGAGGGCAGCCCGGTCAGGGGCATCGCCGACAGCATTGGTTACGTCTTCCAGACGGACGCTGTCTTTCCCTGGAAGACGGTTCTCGAAAACGTCGCGGCGGGGCCCCGCTATCACGGAGTGCCCGGTGCCCAGGCCCGTAACCGGGCACGGGATTGGATCGCGCGCGTGGGGCTCGCCGGATTCGAGGATCGGTACCCACATCAGCTTTCTGGCGGCATGCGTAAGCGCGTGGGCCTGGCCCAGAGCCTGATCAACGAACCGCGCATCTTGCTGATGGACGAGCCCTTCTCAGCCCTCGATGTGCAGACCCGCAGCCTGATGGAGGACGAGCTGCTGGCCCTATGGGCGTCGACCTCCGCCTCGGTCGTCTTCGTCACCCATGACCTGGAGGAGGCGATCGCCCTTGCCGACCGTGTGGTCCTGCTCACCGCCGGGCCCGGAACGGTCAAGGGCACCTTCGAGGTCGACCTGCCGCGCCCCCGCAATGTGGCGGAAATTCGATTTCAGCCTCGCTTTGCGCAGATCTATGAGGCGATTTGGAGTCAGTTACGGGATGAGGTGCTGGTGAGCTATGAGCGTCAGAAGCACGCTGCCGCGGTCTAGCGTGGTCGGCCCCAACCCTAACCCACCGCTACAAGCGGTGGAGGCGAATCCGATCGATGCTGAGCTGACCGTGCGCAGGTCGCGCGCTGCTCGCCGGCGGCGCCTGATCATTTATGGGCTGCGCGTGTTGTTCGCTGCGATCTGGCTGGGCAGTTGGGAACTGTCGACGCGCCTCAACTGGGTTGATCCGTTCTTCGTCGGGCAGCCGTCGGGGGTCGTGTTGCGGCTGTGGACCTGGATCACCGAGGGGACGGCCCTTGGGCCGCTGTGGCTTCAGGCCGCGGTCACGATGGAGGAGGCGGTGCTCGGCTTCGTGGTCGGCTCGGCGCTTGGCATCTTCTTCGGCATCCTGCTTGGACGCATCGACCTGCTCGCCCAGGTTCTCTCTCCGTTCATCCGAGCCGCCAACGCCATCCCCAGGGTCGTGCTCGGCTCACTTTTCGCAATCATGTTCGGCTTATCGCTCTCAGGCAAAGCCGCGACTGCCGTGGTCCTCGTCTTCTTCGTGGTCTTCTTCAACGCCTTTCAGGGCGTCCGCGAAGTGGATCGCAATCTGATCGCCAACGCGCGCATCCTCGGCGCCGACAATCGGCGCCTCACGACCGAGATCATCATCCCGTCCGCGCTTTCGTGGATTCTCGCCAGCCTCCACATCAGTTTCGGGCTGGCCATCGTCGGCGCCGTGGTCGGGGAGTTGTTCGGCGCGACAGCGGGCCTCGGCCAGCTCATCTACAACGCGGGGCACACCTTCGACGTCAACGGCGTGTTCGCCGGCATGTTCGTGTTGGCGGTCCTCGCGCTGATCGCGGAGGGCCTCATCAGCGCCCTCGAAAACCGGCTCATCAAATGGCGACCCAGTCGAGTCAGCGGCGAAATACCAATTTAGGGAGGAGAAACGATTGATAAACGGATCTAAACGTCGGGCGTTCTTTGCTGTGGGAGGAACGGTGGCGGTGGCCATCGCGCTGGCCGCATGCGGTGGGACCGCGAACAACGCCGGTTCAGGCAGCTCGCCTGCCGCGGCCCAGCCGGTCGACCTAAAGATGATGGTCGGCGGTCTCAACAAGCAGATTTACCTGCCGAACATGCTGGCAAAGCAGCTCGGCTACTTCGACGCGGAGAAGATCAATGTGACCCTGATCGACGAAGGCTCCGGGCAGGGGACCGAGCTCGAGGTCGTCGCGGGCAACGTTGACGCCGGGTCAGGCGCCTACAGCCACCCGATCGAGCTCAATGCGTTGGGAAAGAAGATCGAGACGATCTGCCAATTCGGCATCGCGCCGGGTGAAGCGGAGATGGTGGCGACGAAGAAGGCCGACTCCATCAAGTCGGCGGCGGACCTCAAGGGAAAGAAGCTGGGCGTTACCGACATCGGCTCGGGCACGCATACGATCTCGCTGGCGCTCCTTGGCAAGGCCGGCTACAAAGGATCGGACGCCACTTTCGTCGCCGTTGGAGCCGGTGATACCTTCATCGCGGCCATCAAAAATGGCGCGATCGACGCCGGGATGACCACGGAGCCGACGATCACCCGGTTGCTCCAGAGTGGCGACGCCAAGGTGCTCATCGACCTTCGCACGCCGACAACCACGCAGGCTGCGCTCGGCGGCGACTACCCGTTCATCGGCATCTTCGCCAAGAACGACTGGGTTAGCAGCCACAAGGACGTCGCCCAGCGGCTGGTCAACGTCTACGTCAAGACCCTGAAGTGGATGAAGGCCCACACCGCCGAAGAGATCGCCGCCAAGATGCCGGCCGACTACCTGGTTCCGAGCAAGGACCTCTATGTCTCCGCATTGAAGAACCAGCTGTCCATCTTTGGCACTGACTGCAAGATGCCGGCGGCCGGCCCGCAGACCGTGCTCAGCATTCTTCAGAACTACGTTTCGAGCGACAAGGGCATCAGCGTCAAGCTCAGTGAGACCTATACGAACGAATTCGCCAACGCGGCGAGCTAAGCAGCCCCCACCCCAACCCTCCCCCGCCAGCGGGGAGGGGACGGGGTCGGAGGCGTGTTTCAGCCGGTAGTCAATCGGGGAGGCGGGAGGGGGGATATTGTTCGAGCGCGTCGTGCAGAGCCGGCAGGTGTTCAACCAGCGCCGCGAAATCCTGCCGGGCGAGGCTGAGCACGCTGGTTGGGGTCAGGGAGCGTACGGTCGCCGTGCGGCGCCGGTTGCCGAGGACCGCGATCTCGCCGAAGTGATCGCCCGGCCCGAGCTTTCGAATCACGCGCTCCTCACCGTTGCTCCGTTGCAGCACCTCGACCTCGCCTGAGGTGATCACGTAGAAGCGTCCACTCAGCTCGCCCTCACGCACGATCGTTTCGCCGGCGCCGAATCGCATCGGCAGCACCGTGTTGCTGCGACCGATCGGCAGCGGCGTCAAGCGATCGGACAATAGCGCGCTTCCCATCCAGTGCAGCGCCAGCGCCAGCCGGCGGCGCCAGGTCGGCATGAAGGAGAGAAAGAGCGCGCGCGAGACGAGCGAAGCCGGCCATCCATACAGCGCGACGCCCTGGACCTGGGCCACGCCGTACGACCGGCTCAGCAACGCCACCTCCCCAAAACGCGCTGGGCGGCATGGCTCGGGCGGCTGCCCGCGGACGTCGGCGAGGATGTTACGGGCTGCCTGCCTACCTTCGCCGAAGGCGACCATGACCATGGCCCCATACGCCTGCCCGCTGGCCGGGTCCGGCACGGCCGCGTTGTCGCCGGCCGCGTACACCCCGGGCCAGCCGGGCACCCGGCAGAAGGCATCGCAGGCAATGCGTCCCCGCTGAAGCTCGATCGGCAGCGCTCGCACCAATGGGTTGGTCCCGATGCCGACCGTCGCGATGATGCTGCGCGTCTCGATGCGTGAGCCGTCCGCGAGCACGATCACCCCGGCGGTCGCCTCCTTGACCCCCACGCCGAGCCGCACCTCGATCCCGCGCGTCCGCATGCGATCGACCACGCGCTGCGCGAGACGATCATTGAAGGTGGGCAGGACGCGGGTCAGGATGTCAACTGTGATGACGCGCAACTCCGCGGCCGCAATCATCGGGTAGGCGCGCAACGAGGCCCGGAGGAACTCGTTGGCCTCCGATGCGATCTCGACACCCGCGTACCCGGCGCCGACGATCACGAAGGTCAGCCGCCGCTGCCGTTCGGCGGCATCGGTCGTCACGCTGGCCGCTTCCAGCATCTCGATCAGGTGGTTGCGCAGGTGGATGAAGTCGCCGATCGTCTTGGTCTGCAGGGCGTGCTCGGAGAGGCCCGGAAAACGTGAGAGGTCGGTGACCGAGCCCAGCGCGATCACGAGGTAGTCGGCCTCGAGCGCCACCTCGTCGCTTTCGCCGCCAAGGCTGAGCACCGCCCGCCGCGCCACCGGGTCGATGGACTCGATCTCGCGGCTATAGATCGTCGCGCCCTGCAGGATCTCGCGCAGCGGGATCAGCACGTGCTGGGCCTGCAACACGCCCGAAACGATCTGCGGCATCAGGCCATGCCAGACCTCGACGTTCTCGCGGCTGACCAGGGTGACGTCGAGCTCGTCTGGCGAGTGGCGCTGCCAGAGCAACTCGCGGGCGCAGCGGACGCCGGCGTGCCCGCCGCCGAGGATGACAACGCGGCGTGGCGTCATGACCAGCGCGCTCGACGCAGCGCGGTGCGCGCCGCGAAGACGCCGCACATCCCGTGGACGCCTCCGCCCGGCGGGGTCGCCGCGGAGCAGAGGTAGACCTGGCGGTCGGGTGTGGCGTAGAGGCGTAGGGTCGGCCGGATGAAGAGCTGGCGCAGGTCGGCCAGGCCGCAGTTGATGTCGCCACCCACGTAATTCGGGTTGTACCGTTCGACGTCGGCTGGGGACATGATGTGCCGGGCCAGGATTCGGTTCCTGAAGCCGGGCGCGAACCGTTCCACCTGGGCCTCGATGCGGTCCGTCATGTCGACGGTCGATCCATTCGGCACGTGGCAGTATGCCCAGCCGGTGTGCTTTCCGCCCGGTGCGCGAGTGGGGTCGAACAGGCTCTGCTGGGCTAGGAGGACAAAGGGCCGCTCTGCCACGTGGCCCTCGCCGACCGCGGCCTCCGACGCCACCACCTCGTCGAACGAGCCTCCGAGGTGGACCGTGCCGGCCCGCGCGCAAGCGGGCGCCTGCCAGGGTATCGGCGCATCGAGCGCCCAGTCCAGCTTGAAGACGCCCGGCCCGTAGCGAAATCGCTCCAGCGCTCCGCGAAATCCCGCCGGGAAACGGTTGCCGGCGATTGTGACCAGTGCGCGAGGGGCGACGTCGAAGAGCACGGCGCGGGTATTTGCCAGACGGGCGACGTCCTCGACCCAGCTGCCGGTTTCGACCTGCCCGCCAAGCGATCGAAGGTGCGCCGCCAGCGCCGCCGCGATCTGCTGTGACCCGCCTCTGGCGACCGGCCATCCGTAGGCATGGGCCAACATCCCCAGGATGAGCGCGAAGGCGGCCGTCCCGGCACTCGTCAGGGGCAGCATCGAGTGGGCGGCCATGCCGGCGAATGCGGCTCGGGTGCCGTCGTTCTTGAAGTCGCCTCGCGCAAGACTTGCGGCGGAGCGCAGCGCGTGGAGTCCAAAGCGCGCCATGAAGACCGGGTGGCGGCTCGGCCGCAAGGGCGCGAAGAAGTCCTTCATGACGATGGCGTGGTGGTTGACCAGCGGGGTCATCAGCCGGGTGTAGGCGGGGCCATCCGAACCGAGACCGGCGGCGGTCGCCTCCACGGAGCGTTCCACGATGATGGCGTGGCCACCGTCCAGCGGGTGGGCCAGCGGTGCGCCGGGCTGGATCAGGTCCAGGCCCAGGCGAGCGAGCGGCAGCGTCTGAAAGAAGGGCGAGCCCGCCGCCAGCGGATGGATCGCCGAGCAGACGTCGTGGAGGAAGCCCGGTAGCGTCAGCGCCTCGGTGCGCGACCCACCGCCGACGGTTTCCAGGCCCTCGACGACTCGCACCGACTTGCCGGCGCGCGCGAGCGTGATGGCGGCGGCCAGCCCGTTGGGTCCCGAGCCGACCACGACGGCGTCGAGGGGGGCATCAGCCAAGGTCGATAACGGTGCCCTCAGCGGCCGCCTCGACCTTGAGGGGCCCGCCGCGATGGCTGGCGACGATCGCGTCGATCTGGTCGTCGGTTCGTGCCGGATCGTGATGAAAGAGCAGGAGCCGCTTGGCTCCCGCCTCCTGCGCGAGGCCGACCGCGTACTCGACGGCGGAGTGCCCGTACGGGGAACGTGCCGCGAACTCGGCCCGCGTGATCTGGCCATCGTGGATCAGCAGGTCGGCGGATCGCGCCAACGCGATGGCGGCGGCATGATAGGCGCCGAGTCCCTCCGGTCCCTGTCCAAACGCGATCGGGCTGTGGTCCGAGAGGTAGGCGATCGTTGCGCCGTCGCCGCTGATGCGGTAGCCGTAGGTGAGTCCGCCCTTGTGTGGGATCTCGCGCGCGATGATCTCGAAGCCTTCCACGGACCGGGGCCCTTCCTGGATCCCGAGGAAACGCCACTTGCCGCGCAGCTCGGCCGGCCGGATGGGGAAGTGGGGTGGCGACATGACCCGTGCCAACACGTTGACCGGGTCACCTTGTGCCGGCATCATCAGCGTGATCTCGGCACCCTGACGATCGCCCGCCCCAAAGAACGGGATGCCATGGGTATGGTCCCAGTGCAGGTGACTGAGCAGGATCGATCCCTTGAATGGCTCACCGTTGACCAGCGCGCTCAGCCGCTGCAGCCCGGTCCCCGCGTCGATCACCAGGCTCGGCCCCTGACCGGGGTGAGCGAGCGCGATACACGAGGTATTGCCGCCATATCGCACGTACTCCGGTCCCGGCGACGGCGTCGACCCTCGGACACCGCAAAGGAACAATCGCACCGAAGGGGAGTCTACGGGTTGCGAGCTCACCGCTTCGAGGCGGTCAGCACTATCGATAATCTCGTAGCTACCTCCCTTGACCAATTGGGCCCTTCGAGGCTCAAATAGGGGGCATGCCCGCAGCGAAGATCACGGTGTTCCTTGCCGACGACAACCTGATCGTCCGGGAAGGCGTTCGCGCGCTGATCGGAAGTGCCGGGGACATGGAGGTTGTCGGGGTGGCCGGCGACTATGACGGGCTCATCGCTGGAGCCGAGCAAGCCGCACCGCAGGTGGTCGTCACCGATATCCGGATGCCGCCAAGCTTTCAGCGCGAGGGGATCGAGGCAGCCAAGCAGGTGCGCAAGCGCCACCCGGGGACCGGAATCGTTGTGCTGTCGCAATACGACGAGCCCGACTACGCGATCGCACTACTGAGCGAAGGCGCCGCCGGCTATGCCTATCTCTTGAAGGACCGCGTGGCCGAAGGGGACCAGCTGTTCCGTGCCATTCGAGCGGTGACAACCGGAGGATCGATGCTCGACCCACGGATCGTCGAGGCGCTGGTCCGTCCAGCCAGCCAGGGCACCGACCTGAGCCCTGATGAGGAGGAACTACTGCAGCTGCTCGCCGAAGGGCGCCCGATGAAAGCGATTGCTGTTTCGCAGGGGACCACGCCTGCTGCCGTCGACGACGCCGTCCAAAAACTGTTCCTCAAGCTGGCGCAGGCGGCCAGCAGCGGAGCGACCGGGGCACTGCGGCGCCTCAAGCTGTTGCACCAGGCGATCGTCGACCGCGAGGAGCAGGGTGAGAGTCTGAGCCGGCTCCTCCCCACGGGAATCGCCGAGAAACTTCGCCAT
>Ga0209009_1000216_pt1 | contig 23297 bp, 26 predicted proteins | sample BlaSpr_A8_OM3_M2_FD_187979 | JGI IMG/M metagenome (GOLD analysis project Ga0209009, IMG submission 187979) | Forest soil microbial communities from Thunder Bay, Ontario, Canada - Black Spruce, Ontario site 2_A8_OM3_M2 (SPAdes) (version 2) | ecosystem: Environmental > Terrestrial > Soil > Boreal... | reverse complement strand
CCAGCCACCGCAAGCGGTTGCGGCGGCGCGGGGCCGTCTGCGTCGTCGGCGCTCCTCTCCGATGCGCCCCGGCATCGCTCTCGTCGCGCCTCCTTGCATCCGGCCCCGCGGCGCTCGCAACGCCGCCTCACACCCTTTTTCAGCGGCCTGCTGGCGGGAACAACCGTGTATCGTGAGGTGAAATGACCCTGTCTCCCGGCAATGCAATCAGGAATTAATCTCCGGAGGTTCCAATATGGCAGCACGGACGACTCTCCTCGAAGAAGCGCTCGAAGCCTGGCAGTTCGCGCGGGACGGGGTGATCGATGAGCTCAGAAACCTTCCCGACAAGGACCTCTCGTTTCGCCCGTCGCCGAAGTCGCGCTCGGCGTTGGAGCTCGTGCAGCACATCGTCGAGTCCGGCCTCATGATGCCCGGCGAGCTCGCGCGGCCGGACGGAGACTTCCGGCGGAAGTCCTACGAGGGGTTCCTCCACGAGTACGGGCGCGGGGTCTCCGGCTGGAGGTCGAAAACCACGCTCCTCGCGGCGCTGCGCAAGACGCACGCGGACGGGGAGAAGAAGATACGGCAGGCGGGCGAGCTCCATATGCTCCAGCACATCCGCCGCTTCGACGGAGAGATGGGGACGCGCCTCGCCTGGATGCACCACGGCATCTCCCACGAGGAATACCACCGCGGCCAGCTCGCGCTCTACGCCCGGCTTCTGGGCCGCGTGCCGGCGCTGACGAAGAGGATCCTGGGAAGCTGAGTATGAGCGCCGATCCCGAAGGCGCGGCCAGACGCCAGTGGCTCGAGGACTTCGAGGCCGCCGCGAGAAGGCCCCTGGACGTTCGGATGAAGTACGCGTTCATCCACACCTACAAGCCGGTCCTGGACGATGGCGCGTTCCGAGCCTTCGAGACAATGGCCGATTACCGAACGTGGTGCGAGCGGAACCTCCCGTCATGGCTCGGCTATGGGCGCTTTTGAGTACCGGCAGGCCCAGGAGATTCGTGATGCGTTCGCCAGGCACGGCGTCCGCTATCTCTTCATCGGAAAGTCGGGCGCGATCCTGCTCGGCTATCCGGACACGACGCAGGACGCCGACCTCTTCGTCGAGCGTTCCCCCGAAAACGGGCGTGCTCTCGTAACGGCATTGAAGGAGTTGGGCTTTCCCCTCTCGGCGGAAGAGTCTTCGGAGATTCAGAGGGGAAAGGATTTCGTCCAGATACGGAGCGGCCCCTTCGACCTGGATCTCGTTTTCGCGCCCGATGGGATCAAGCGCTTCGAAGACGCCTGGAAGCGCCGCGTGGACGTGGAGGGGTTTCCCGTCTGCCATCCCGATGACATCATCCGGAGCAAGGCGGCCGCCAATCGCGTGAAGGACCGGGAATCGCTTCCGCGCCTGCGCGCGTTTCGCGATTACTGGATGTCGCGTCGTGGGCCGGAAGGGGAGAAAGAATGAGTCCGAAGATGAGTCGTCTGCTCATTTCCCTCTTTTCCCTCATCGTCGCCGGCGCGGCAGCGGGGCAGGCGCCCGGAGATCTCGGGCGCATCGACTTTGCGACCTCGGGCTCGCCGCAAGCCCGGGAGCATTTCCTGCGCGGCGTGTTGCTCCTCCACAGTTTCGAGTTCGGCGACGCGGCCGAGGAGTTCCGTCAAGCGCAGAAGATCGAGCCCGGCTTCGCGATGGCCTACTGGGGCGAGGCCATGACGTTCAACCATCCGCTCTGGATGGAAAAGGACAACGAGGCGGCGCGCAAGGCTCTGGACCGCCTGGCAGCGACGGCGCCGGACCGCCGGGCCAAGGCTCCGACCGAGCGAGAGAAGATGTATCTCGACGCCGTGGAGGCCCTCTACGGTAAGGGCACGGGAGACAAGACGGAGGACGACCGCGCCTACGCCGGGGCGATGCGGCGGCTGCACGAGAAGTTCCCCGAGGACCAGGACGCGGCGGCCTTCTACGCGTTGTCGCTGCTCGGCACCTGCGAGGGCAAGCGCGACGTGGCCGTTTACATGAAGGGAGCGGCGATCGCCGAGGAGGTCTTCGCGAAGAACCCGCTCCATCCCGGGGCGGTCCACTACCTGATCCACTCCTACGACGACCCGGTCCACGCGCCTCTGGGCATGCGCGCGGCCCGCGTCTACGCGAAGATCGCGCCGGCGGCCGGCCATGCCCTGCACATGCCGTCCCACATTTTCTTCGCGTCCGGGATGTGGGAAGAAGCCACGGCTTCCAACGAAGCGGCCTGGAAGGCGTCACTCGACCGCGCCGAAAGGAAGTCGCTCGGTCCCGATGAGCACAACTACCACGCCCTCTTCTGGCTCGAGTACTCCTATCTCCAGATGGGGCGCTACGCCGACGCGCGCAGGGTTCTTTCGACGATGGAGGAGGACGCGAAGAAGAGCGGCTCGGACCGCGCGAAGTCCCACCGCGCGATGATGCGCGCCGCCTACGTCGTCGAGACGCGAAGGTTCGACGGCGACGTCGTCCGCGCGCTGTCGGAGGACGGCGAGCGCGGCGTCGCGCTCCTCGCGGAGGGTTTCGCCGCCGCCGCGAAGGCAGACCGGGGCCGTATAGGCAAGGCTCTCGCCGCGATCGGGAAGGAGCCGGCGGAAGGCCACCATGGCGGAAGCCCGGGGTACGCGATGGGCCGCGTTTCCGGCGCCGGCGCTGATGCGATCATGAAGAAGGAGCTCGATGCCCTCCTGGCATCCGTCGCGGGCGACAGGGACCGCGGCCTGGCGCTCGCGAAGGAAGCGGCCGCGGCCGAAGACGCGATGAGCTTCGAATTCGGGCCGCCGTCCGTCGTCAAGCCGGCGCACGAGCTCCTAGGAGAGATGCTGCTGAATGCCGGCAAAGCCGCCGAGGCCCGGGCCGAGTTCGAGCGCTCCCTCGCGCACGCGCCCGAGCGCGCTCTGTCGCTTCTCGGCCTCGCCCGCGCGGCGTCAAAGGCGGGAGACCGCTCTGCCGCGGAAGACGCCTACAGGCGCCTCGCGGCCGTCTGGCGCCGGGCAGACCCTGACCTGCCCGAGCTCGCCGAAACCCGCCGCTCCCCGGCACCCGTCGCCGCCCGGTAGCTAGGGCTGCGCCGACTGCGCGGCGGTCGGGGTCGGGACGGCGGAGGTCTCCGCCGCATGTTGCGGCTCGTCGAGGCGTGCCATGATCAGAGCGGCCCCGACTCCCAGCAGAAACATCGTTCCCCACAGCGCCTTTCCCCCGAAGCGGCCGAGGATCAGCATCCCTCCCCAGGGCCCGACCATGAAGGCGAGGCCCATGACCATCTGCGAGAGCCCCATGTACTCGCCACGCCGGCTGTTCGGAGCGATGTCGGTCAGGTAGGCGGCCATGCCGGGGAAGAAGAACATCTCTCCGAACGTCCAGATGGCGACCGTCGCGGCGATGGACCACATATTCCAGGCGAGCGCGAGCCCTCCGAACCCGATGCCGAAGAGGAGAGCTCCGAGCGCGAGAGTCCGGCGGTGCGGCCAGTGCGACGTCGCGATATTGAGCGGCACTTCCAGGAACACGATCAACAGGCAGTTCAGAGTGAAGAGGAGTCCATACGCGGCCGCGGAGAAATGGAGGTCGCGGACGAGGAAGACCGACATGCTCGCGATGTGCTGGAAGAGCACCACGGCGACCGGGAAGACCCCCGCCAGGAAGAAAGCGAGCCGCGCGTCGCGGTAGCCGCGCGGGGCGTGGGCGAACGACGCCACGGCGTCGGCCAGCTCGCGCGTGTCGGCGTGGCGGCGGTGAAGCGGGAAGGACGCCGCGACCAGGATCGCTCCCGCCGCGAGCGACGTCAACCCGTTGACGAGGAACAGGGCGCGAAACGAGATTGTCGCGAGGAACCCCCCGACGGCGGGCCCGACGCTCATTCCGAGGTTGATGGCGAGCCGGTTGACCGCGAACGCCGTCTTGCGGTCCTTCGGAGTGACCAGGTCTCCGAAGATCGTCAGGTTCGCCGGCCGGAAGGCCTCCGTCGTGACCGAGAGGGCAAGGGTCAGGATGACGACGTGCCCGAGGCTTTTCGCGAGGGGAAAGACGAGCAGCAGGACGCCGGAGAGAAGAAGCGACCCTCTCATGATGCGGATCGGGCCCCAGCGGTCCGAGAGGAACCCCGAGATCGGAGCCGCGACGAGCGCGCCGGCGCCGTACAGAAGCAGGACCGTTCCCGCGACCCCCACCGAGAACCCGAGGCTTCTCGTCAGGTAGAGGACGAGGAAAGCGAGGACCATCGACCCCGCCTTGTTGACGAGCGTTGCCGTGGCAAGGACCCAAACCTCCCGCGGCATGACGCCCAGGCCCCGCCACGGATTGATGCGGTCCCACGAGGTTCGCTTCATCGCTGCCGCTGGATAGTACGGGGAATGCGGCGGTCTGTTTAGCCGTCGCGTCCGCGCCGGCTAGCCGTGGCGCAGCAGCCAGGCCACGGCCCAGGCGAGAAGGGCAAGGCCCCCCACAAACCCCATGACGTAAAGAAGGATCGACAGAAACCGCGTCTTCTGTGGATCTTCCGCCTGCCCGCCCAAACCCCAAACCCTATGTTTCGCGCCCCGCGCGAAACATCAATGGACTCCCTTACTCGCGAGCCAGCGTTCGGCGTCGATGGCGGCCTTGCAGCCTTCGCCGGCGGCGGAAACAGCCTGGCGATAGGTGGGGTCGGCGACGTCTCCCGCGGCGAAGACTCCCTCAACCGAGGTCCGCGTCGAGGGGCTCCGGACCTTCAGGTAACCGACGTCGTTCATGTCGAGCTTGCCGCGGAAGATCGCCGTGTTGGGAGAGTGCCCGATGGCGAGGAAGACGCCCTGTGTGGCAAACTCGGAGAGATCTCCCGTGCGGCTGTCCTGAAGCGTCACGCCGGTCACGCCGTGCGTTTCCGCCCCGTGGATCTCGGCGACGGTGGCGTTGATCTTCCAGGCGATCTTGTGGTTCATGCGCGCCCGCTCGAGCATGATCCTGGAGGCCCGGAACTCCTCGCGGCGGTGGACGATGGTCACCTTCGTCGCGAACTTCGTCAGGAATGTGGCTTCCTCCATCGCGGTATCGCCGCCTCCGACCACGACGACTTCCTTTCCCTTGAAGAAGAAGGCATCGCAGGTCGCGCAGGCCGACACTCCGTGCCCCATGAGGCGCTTTTCCGACTCGATGCCGAGAAGCTTCGCCGACGCGCCGGAGGAGACGATGACGGCGTCGGCGGTCATCGCGCCGCCGGCGTCGAGCGTCAGGCGGAACGGGCGCACCGAGAAGTCCACCTCGGTGACCGTGTCGAGCTCGACGTCGGTGCCGAAGCGCTTGGCCTGCTCCCGGAAGATCTCCATCATCTCGGGACCCTGGACGCCGTCCTTGAACCCCGGATAGTTCTCCACTTCCGTCGTGATCGTCAGTTGCCCTCCCGGCTGCGGCCCCTCGATGACCACGGGTTCCAACTCCGCCCGGGAGGCGTAGAGGGCCGCCGTCCAGCCGGCCGGCCCCGATCCGATGATGGCGACACGATAATGAGTCTTTGTGGGCATGACGAGGTAGTTATCGGTTGTCAGTCTTCAGTTTTCAGTTCCGAGCCGGGAGCTTATGCGATGTTGCTCCCTTCCGGAAATACGCCCCGTCGGGATAGCGCGATTCTTTGGGAACTGACAACTGATTACTGATAACTGATAACTTTCTCCCCGTGCGCCCCGCGCTCGCCCGCCGGCTGGAAGGGTTCGGCACGACGATCTTCACGGAGATGACGCGCCTCGCCAGCGAGCACGGCGCCGTCAACCTCGCGCAGGGATTCCCCGATTTCGACGGACCGGATTTCGTCAAGGAAGCGGCCGTCGAAGCGATCCGGCAGGGACGCGGGCAGTACGCCCGGATGAGCGGCATCCCCGAGATCCACGCGGCGCTCGCGGCCAAGTATCGGCGCGACTACGGCCTCGACTACGCCGCAGACACGGAATTCACCGTCACCTCCGGAGCGACCGAGGCAATCTTCGCGGCGATCCAGGGGACCTGCGAGCCCGGAGACGAGGTCGTTCTCTTCGAGCCGTACTACGACTCGTACCGCGCGAGCGTCGCGATGGCGAGCGCCGTCCCGCGGTTCGTGACGCTGCGCGCGCCGGGCTGGAGCTTCGATCCGGAGGATCTCGCGCGGGCCTTCACCGGCAAGACGCGGGCGATCCTGCTCAACACGCCGCACAATCCCACCGGCAAGGTCTTCACGCGCGAGGAGCTCGAGGCCGTGGCGGCGCTTTGCCGCGAGCGCGATGTGCTCTGCATCACCGACGAGGTGTACGAGCACATCCTCTACGACGGGAAGCACGTCCCGATGGCGACGCTTCCCGGCATGCGCGAGCGCACGATCACGATCTCGAGCTTCGGCAAGACCTTTTCTCTGACCGGCTGGAAGATCGGCTGGGCGGCCGCTCCGCCCGCTTTGACAGCGGCCGTCCGGGCTGCACATCAATTCATCACCTTCGCCACGGCCACGCCTCTCCAGCACGCCGCCGCGGCGGCCCTGTCGGTCGGCCCCGAGTACTACGAAGGCCTGGCATCCTCCTATCGCCGCAAGCGCGACCTCCTCGTCGAGGAGCTGCGGCGCCTGGGGTTCCTCGTCGAGCCCCCGGCCGGCACGTACTACGTCTGCGCCGACTTCCGCTCTCTCGGCTTCGACGACGACATCGTCTTCTGCCGCCACCTCATCGAGAACGTCGGCGTGGCGGCGATTCCGCCGAGCGTCTTCTACGAGAACACCCGGCACGGGAAGACCTACGTCCGCTTCGCCTTCTGCAAAAAAGAAGAGACTCTCCGCGAGGCGGTCCGGCGTTTGAGTGCGATCCGGGCCGTAGGGGAGGGGGTTTGCGGCGGGCGCACCCGCCGCATGTCGCGTCCCTCGGCCGCTGACGCGGCCGACGACGCTCGGTGCGCCCCTCCCGCCTCCGGTCGGGATCCCACGGAAGGCTGAAGCGTGAAGATCGCTCTCCTCCAGATGGACATCGCCTGGGAGGACGTCCCCGAAAACCACCGCCGCGCCGCGAAGATGCTCGCTGAGGCCGCCTCCGGCGGAGCCCGCCTCGCCATCCTCCCCGAGATGTTCAACACCGGTTTCTCGATGGACTCGCGCCGCATCGCGCAGCCGCCCGGAGGCCCCTCCGAGACCTTCCTGCGCGGGCAGGCAGCCGCACAGGACCTCTGGATCCTCGCGAGCGTCCCCGAAGCCGGCGAGCCCGCGCCGCGTAACATGGCCCTTCTCGTATCGCCACGGGGCTCCGTGACCCGGTACGCGAAGATCCACCCCTTCTCCTACGCCGGCGAGCACGAGCACTACGCGGCCGGCGATCGCGTCGTCACCGCGGATGTCGAAGGCCTGCGCGTGACCCCCTTCGTCTGTTACGACCTGCGCTTCCCCGAGCCTTTCCGCCTCGCCGCCGCCGAAACGGACCTCTTCGCCGTCGTCGCCAACTGGCCCGACGAGCGCCGCGACCACTGGCGCACCCTTCTGCGCGCCCGAGCGATCGAGAACCAGGCATACGTCGCGGGTGTCAACCGCGTGGGAGACGGAGGCCGCCTCCATTACTCCGGCGATTCCGCCGTGATCTCTCCGCTGGGCGAAACGCTCGCCGAAGGCGACGACCGGGAGAAAGTCATCTTCGCCGGGGTAGAGCCCGCGGCGGTGCAGAGGCTCCGCTCCCGCTTCCCCGCCCTGAACGATCGCCGCCCGACTGCGTACCGCCGATGAGATCTGCATCGGATTGAGAATCACTATGATGCATGTTATGATGCAGCGATGACCAGGAAGGGAACGAAGGCGATCACCGTTCGCGGCGTTCCTCCCGACGTGGCTCGGGTCATTCGTCGGAAGGCTGACGAGACCGGCGAGAGCGTCAATCGAGTGGTCATCAGCCTGCTCGAAGAGGGAGCCGGCGTGGGGAAGAAGCGAAAGACGCTCCTGAATCATGACCTCGACCGGCTCATCGGCGTTTGGAGTCGAGAAGAGGCAAGATCCTTCAATCGAGCGCTCGAGGATCAACGAAAAATAGATCCCGAACTCTGGAAGTGAGCCGGATCCTTCTCGACACCTCCGCCTACTCGGGAATCCTCCGCGGGGACCCGCGGCTCGCGCGCGCAATGCAGGAGGCCGACGAGATCGCGATCAACGCGGTTGTCCTGGGTGAGCTGAAAGCGGGCTTTCGCAGGGGCCGCCATCGAGAAAGAAACGAGAACGAGCTTGTCGAGTTTCTTGCCTCGCCTCGCGCCCGGGTCCTCGGGCTTGACGAGGAGACGGCCGACCGATACGCGGTCATTCTGGATTTCCTGCGGTCGGCCGGGAGTCCAATTCCTACGAACGACGTCTGGATCGCGGCGACCGCCATGCAGCACGGGTTGAGGATCCTGACGACGGACCAGCACTTCCGAAAAATTCCCCAGGTCGTCGTGGACTCTTTCGGAGTAGAGGGCGGTTAGACGACTTTCGGCTGCGGCGGTCGCGGTGCGACCGGCAGCCGAAAGATCTTGGAGGAGGCCACGGGAGCCCGGCTCCGGTCTTGACTCTCTCGGCCGCCGTTCGCGAAGCGAATGCCTGCGGCCGAAAGCCAGACACGACGCCCGCATCCACTTTTCAGCGGCCTCCTAGAGGCGGAGCAGGATTCGCAGCGCGTCCTCGACGAGCCCGAGTCGGGCCGCGCTGACGGCTCCCAGTCGACGGACGAGACGGCGGCGGGCGACCGATCGGACAGCCTCGCAGAGCACGGCGCTCTCTCGATCCAGCCCGCCGTCCGGCGGGGACAACTGCACCTGGGACGGAATCGGCCTGAGCGTCGAAGTGATCGGCAGCAGGATCACGAGATCGGCCGGACCGCTATTGAACACATCTTCCGAGATGACGACGGCCGGCCGCCGTCCGGCCTGCTCATGGCCGGCCGTCGGGCTCAGGTTCACCAGCCAGACTTCGCCGCGACGCGGCGGTCTCGTCAACGCGGGCGCCCTTTCTTCCTTGCCCTCCCTCCTGGCCGTCGAGAGCCAACCCCACGGGGCTCGGCAAGACCGTCGGCGAGCGCGTAATCCCACTCGACCCGCTCGGCCAGCATCCCTTCCCATCCGGGGCTCCGGCGCGCGTCCTCATAGCCGTGGTTTACAGCCTCCAGGAACCGCCGCCGGCGCAGCCCTTCCACCGCCTCGGCCAGGACGCTATGAAGCGGCTGTCCATCCGCGCGGGCTATGTCCTTCAAGACTTCGTGTGTACCCACGTCGATCCGTACCGTCGTCTGCCGCATGGTACGTATTGTATACGGATCCGTATACACGGGTACCCTGTTCATGGCTCTTGAGCCCCGCCTGGAGCGGAGCCGCCGACCGGCGCAAATCCTGTACAACCGCGGAGCGAAGAGAGCAGATCCTTCGCTTCGCTCAGGATGACGGGGTTTGGGCTTTCCTTTACGACCCTTGAGTACACATCCGATTCATCGCCGCAATGCCACCCATGCTCGCGGCGCGAGGAGTCTCCCAGAGGGGAGGAGCCTCGCGCCGCGGAAGGCTCAGCGAGCGAAGGGATCAGGCGAGTGGTCGAGGCCGCAACCGGCCGAGCCGCCCGCCGGTGCGCCGGCAGGCGCAGATCCCGAAGGGAGCGGAGCCGACGTTAGGCGGGAGCCGCGGCGAAGGCCTTGAGCGCCTCGACGCCGCCGGCGATAGTGCCCTCCTCGACGGAGAAGGAGAAGCGCAGATGGCCTTCCCCTTCCGGACCGAAGACGAGGCCCGGCACGGTCGCGACGCGGGCGGAGTCGAGGAGTGTCCGCGCGGCGGCGCGGGAGTCCGGGCCAAGCGAGGCCGGAACCTTCGGGAAGAGGTAAAGGGCGGCCCTCGGCGTCTCGAGCTCGAAGCCGGCTGCCCGGAGGCCCGCAACGAGCGCGTCGCGGCGGCGGCGATAACCCTCCCTGGCTTCGCGCAGGAACGTATCGGGCAGGCGCAGGGCTTCGAGCGCGGCCCACTGCGTCGGCGTCGAGACGCCGTTGATCGAGTACAGGACGATTGTCTTCATCGCCACGCGCCAGCGCTTCGGTACGATGACGTATCCGGCGCGCCAGCCCGTCATCGAATAGGTCTTCGACAGCGTGAACACGGAGATCGTGCGCTCCGCCATGCCCGGGAAGGAAGCGGGGGAGACGTGCCCTTCGCCTTCGTAGATCAAGTCCTCGTATGCCTCGTCGGAAATCATCGCGAGACCGTTCTCCCGCACGAAGGCGCAGACTTCCTCGACCTCCGCCCGCGAGAAGACCTCGCCCGTCGGGTTGACGGGCGAGTTCCAGTAGAGAAGCTTCGTCCTCGGAGTCTTCGCCGCGGCGAGCGCGGGCGTCAGGCCTTCGCGGCGCGCGCGCTCCGTCCCAACGAGAACGGGCGAGGCGCCGTGATAGACCACGACGTCTGTGATCGGCGTCCAGTAGGGGGAGAACATCAGGACCTCGTCTCCCGGATCGAGCAGCGTCGCGAAAGCCGAGAAGAGCCCATGCATCCCGCCGTTGACGACGATCGCGCCCCCGTCGTCGGCCGGAATTCCGTTCCTGCTCCGGACCTTTTCGACGATCGCGGCGAGAAGCTCGGGCACGCCCGAGGAGGGCGCGTAGCGAGTCTCGTTCTTCGCGAGGGCCGCGGTCATGGCGTCCTTGATGGGCTGGGGCGTCGGCATGTAAGGCTCGCCCCCTTCGAAGCGCCAGACCCGGTGTCCCGAAGCGAGAAGCTCGAGGACGCGGTTGCGGACCTTGACGATTTCCGAGAAACCGACCGCCGAGAACCGGCGGGCGGCGGGGGGAAACGGGCCTTCCGTCATGGGAGGGTCAAATGACGTTGCGCCGTCCGGGCCCCAGGAGAAAGTACAGGATCATCCCGATGACCGGAAGCAGGATGATCAGCAGCGCCCACAGGATCTTTGTCGCTCCGTCCGCGCCGCTCTTCAAGAGCGAGACGAGCGCGATGACGTCGAGGACCAGAATGATCAGACTGACAAGAGAGAACATGAAGTCCTCCTTTTGCTCGGGTCTCCGGGTTGGCTAGACTTTCTCCGAGATGGCCTTGGCCTGCGTGAAGAGGTAGAGGTACTCGCGCCCTCCGGCCTTGGAATCCGTCCCCGACATGTTGAAGCCGCCGAAGGGGTGCACGCCGACCAGCGCGCCCGTGCACTTGCGGTTCAAATACAGGTTGCCGCAGAAGAGCTCCCGCTTCCCGCGCTCGAGGCGCCGGCGGTCGCGCGAGTAGAGCGAGCCCGTCAGGCCGTACTCGGTGTCGTTGGCGACGGCGATTCCCTCGTCGAAGTCCTTCACTTTCAGCACGGCGAGCACCGGCCCGAAGATCTCTTCCCGCGCGAGACGGTCGCCCGGCTCGATCTCGTCCACGACCGTCGGCATGACGAAAAAGCCTTCCCCCGGCCCCGGCGTGCCGCCCGCCACGATCTGGCCCTCGCGGCGGCCGACCTCGACGTAGTCGAGGATCTTCTCTTGCGCGCGCTCGTTGATGACGGCGCCGACGGCGTTCTCCGGGTTGCGGACGTCGCCGACCTTGAGCGCCTTCGTCTTCTCGACGACTTTCTCGAGCAGCTCGGCGTGAACTTTCTCGTGCACGATCAACCGCGAGCAGGCGGAGCATTTCTGTCCCTGGAAACCGAAGGCGGCGGCGACCACGCCCTTCGCGGCCTCTTCGAGGTCTGCCGTCTCGTCCACGAGGATAAAGTCCTTTCCCCCCATTTCCAGCACCGCGCGCTTGATCCAGCGCTGGCCGGGCAGGACCTTCCCCGCTTTTTCGGAGATCCCGACGCCGACGTCGCGCGAGCCGGTGAAGGCGATCAGGCGGACCTTCGGGTGCTCGACGAGGGCGTTGCCGACGGTCGAGCCGCCTCCGGTCACGAAGTTCAAGACGCCCGGGGGGACCCCGGCCTCCTCCGCCGCCTCGAGGAACATCGTCGCGATGCCCGGCGCGTCGGAAGAGGGCTTGAGGACCACCGTGTTTCCCGTCACGAGCGCGGCCGTCGTCATCCCCGTGAGGATCGCGAGCGGGAAGTTCCACGGCGGAATGACCGCGCAGACGCCGAGCGGGATGAACTCCAGCTCGTTTCTTTCTCCCGGGTACGGCGTCAGGGGCTGCGGCTGCGCGAGGCGCTCCATGTCCCGCGCGTAGAATTCGCAGAAGTCGATCGCCTCGGCCGTGTCGCCGTCCGCCTCAGCCCACGACTTGGACTCTTCGAGGACCATCATGGCAGAGAACTCGTGCTTGCGGTCGCGCAGGATCGACGCGATGCGCAGGAGTAGTTTCCAGCGCTCCTCGGCCGGCGTGCGACTCCATATCTGGAACGCGGCGGCGGCGGCCTCGACCGAGCGCTCGGCATCCTCCCGCGTCCCCTGAGGGAAACGTCCGACGACCTGCGAGCTTCTGGCGGGATTCACGGACTGGAACGCCGTCGGGGCCCCGGTCTTCGAGCCGCCGATCCGGTTGCTTCCCTGGAGCGGGAGCCGGGACTCGACCTTGCGAAGCGCCGCGGCGAAGTCCTCGCGGTTGGAGTCCTTCGAGAAGTCGGTCAGGGGCTCGTTTTTGAACTCGGGTAGCACTGTGGCGTGGCCTCCTCGCGGCGGGAAATCTACCAGAGATGCGATAGGTTCCAGCGCCGAAGGATCGAGATCCTCTCCAGTTGTCATCCCGAGGAGGGAAGCGACGAGGGATCTGCTCGGGTCGTGGCGAGAGAAGACGAGGGCAGATCCCTCTCTTCGCTCGGGATGACATCCGAGAGACTTGCGGACTCAAGGGCGTCAGAACGGCGGGACACTGCGTTATGAACCTGAAGGGGGGCGGGCCCGAGAAGTTCGGCGCGATCGCGTCGTTCTTCTACGAGCGGTGGGCTGAGCCGAGTCTCGAGCCGTTGCACCGGCGGATCGCCTCCGAGATCCCGATCGAGCGGGGCCGTCTCCTCGACATCGGGTGCGGTCCGGGAACCCTCGACCGGATGCTTGCCGAGGGCCGGCCAGGTCTCGAGGTCGTCGGCCTCGATGAATCCGAGGAAATGGTGCGCCGGGCGAGCCGGCGGCGTCGCCAACCAAACCTCGAGTTCCGGCGGGGCTCGGTCGAAGGTTTTTCCGCCGGCCAGGAGTTCGACTTCGCGATCTCGGTTCTGTCCTTTCACCACTGGGAGGAACCGGTCACCGGTCTCGAGGCGGTCCACCGAGCCTTGAAGCCGGGAGGCCGCCTGTGGATCTACGAGGGGGATCCCGAGGCCCCGCTCGAAGAGCTTCGGCGGGACCAGAAACCCCTGTGGGGCTGGTTGCGCATGCCGGAGTGGTTCGTACGCAAGGGCTTGCGCGGGCATGGATTTACGGTCGCCGAGATCGATCGGACAGTCCGCCCGGCGGTCGCACAAACGTCCTTTGAAACCTGCGATGTCGCGCGGTCGGGCTCGATGCTGCGCCTTGCGCTTGCCAGGGCCGCGCCTTGACAGGGGCGCGCTAAGGCCATAAAAGAGGGGATGGCGATGCAAAACGCGGGATCGAAATGTTGTTGTCCGGGAAGGACCCGACGGGGTCCGGACGACGCCGGTGTTTCGCCGCTATAAGTTCTCGACAGCAAACGACACCGAGCCCGCCGGACCGAACCGGCGGGCTTTTTGATTTCTGGAGTCCGAGCACATGATCGAACAGACGGAGGTTGAGAGCCGGATGACACGCGACGGCGCCGTGAGATTGCTGGACGCGGTCGGCAACACGCCGCTGCTGGATCTCTCGCGGATCGCGCGCGGAGTCCCGGGACTGCGCCTCCTCGCCAAGGCGGAGTATCTCAATCCCGGCGGCAGTGTGAAGGACCGGCCTGCCCGGGCGATGCTCCTCGACGGCCTCGAGCGCCGGCTGCTGACGCCCGGGAAAAGGATTCTCGAGGCGACGTCCGGTAACACAGGCATCGCCGACGCGATGATCGGCCGGGCGCTCGGCTTTCCCGTGACACTGTGCGTGCCGGAGAAAGGCTCGTCCGCGCACAAGACGGCGATGTTGCGCGCTTTCGGCGCGGAGCTTGTCCTGACGGACCCGCTGGAGGGCTCCGATGGGGCGATCCGGACGGCCCGCGCGATGGCCGCCGCGGAGCCCGACAAGTATTTCTATCCGGACCAGTACTCGAACCCGGCGAACTGGCGGGCGCATTTCGAGACCACGGGGCCGGAGATCTGGGGACAGACGCGCGGAGAGCTGACCCACTTCGTCGCGGGTCTCGGGACTTCCGGGACGTTCATGGGCGTCGCGCGGTACCTCAAGTCGCAGGATCTCAGCGGGGGACCCTGGGGTCCCCCGAACCCCCTGCCCCGCCGCGTCGCCTGCGTTTCGATGCAGCCCGACGGCCCGATGCACGGCCTCGACGGGATGAAGCACATGGCCTCCGCGATGGTTCCCGCGATCTACGATCCGTCGCTCGCGGACGCGAACCTCGAAGTCGCGACCGAGGAGGCCTACGCAATGTGCCGGCGGTTGGCGCGGGAGGAGGGCGTGCTCGTCGGGCCGTCCGCCGCGGCAAACGTCGTCGCGGCTTTGCGTGTCGCGAGAGACCTGGCCGCGGGGCCGGCGACGATCGTGACGATCCTGTGCGACGGCGGCGGGCGTTACCTGTCCCAGCCGTTCTGGGAGGAGCCGTGATCGCGTTGCGGACGGAAACGCTGTCGGAAATCCGCGAGCACGGCCGGGAGGCGTATCCCGAGGAGTGCTGCGGCGCGCTGCTCGGCGTCGAGACAAACGGGACCGCGCGGGTCGCGCGCGTCGAGCGGATCGAGAACGCCCGGCGCGAGGAGCGGCGGCGCCGCTACCGGATCGAGCCGCTCGAATACGCGCGAGTCGAGCGGCTCGCGGACGCCGAGGGTCTCTCCGTGCTCGGGTTCTACCACTCGCACCCGGACCACCCGGCCGTGCCGTCGGAATACGACCGGGAACACGGCCTGCCGTTTTTTCATTATGTCGTGGTGGCGGTCGGCGCCGAATCTTCCGGCGAGGCCGCGTCCTATGTTCTTTCGGAAGATCGCGGGGTGTTCGAGCGGGAAGAAGTCCTGGTCGAAGACCGTGATCCCGGTGGGGGACCTTGCGGTTCCCCGAAGGAGTGACTGAAATGCCAAGAATCCTGTTGCCCACGCCTCTGCGTCCCTACGCCGGCGGGGCTTCGAGCGTCGAGGTCGGCGGACGGACGGTCGGCGACGCGCTCGAAAGCCTGCTCATGCGCCACGAAGGCCTGCGCCGGCATCTGTACGACGAGGGCGGGAATCTCCGCTCCTTCGTGAACATCTACAGGAACGACGAGGACGTCCGGTACCTGCAGAAGGAGGAGACCACGGTCTCGGAAGGCGACGCGCTCTCGATCATTCCCTCGATCGCGGGCGGAGTGTCGGCGCCCCCGGCCACGGCGGAGGGCGTGACGCTCTCCAACGAAGAGATCCGCCGTTACTCGCGTCACCTGATCATGCCGGAGGTCGGCATGGAGGGGCAGAAGAAGCTGAAAGCCGCGCGCGTCCTGACGATCGGCACGGGCGGGCTCGGCTCGCCGCTCGCGCTCTATCTCGCCGCCGCGGGCGTCGGCACGATCGGCCTCGTGGACTACGACGTCGTGGACGACTCGAACCTTCACCGCCAGATCCTCTTTAGCGCCGGAGACGTCGGCCGCCCCAAGCTCGACGCGGCGGAAGAGCGGTTGCGCGGTGTCAACCCCCACGTTGCCTTCGTGAAGCACGAGGAGCGCTTCACCTCCGCAAACGCCCTCGGGATCATGCGTGACTACGACATCGTCGCCGACGGCACCGACAACTTCCCGACGCGCTACCTCGTCAACGACGCCTGCGTGCTCACGGGCAAGCCCAACGTCTACGCGTCCATATTCCGGTTCGAGGGGCAGGCCTCGGTCTTCTGGGCGCGGAAGGGGCCGTGCTACCGCTGCCTGTACGCCGAGCCGCCGCCGGCGGGGCTCGTCCCGTCCTGCGCCGAGGGGGGCGTGCTCGGCATCCTGCCGGGTCTTCTCGGGCTCATCCAGGCGACCGAGACGATCAAGCTGATCCTCGGGTCCGGCGAGCCCCTCATCGGAAGGCTCCTGCTGGTGGACGCCCTCGCCATGCGCTTCCGGGAGCTGAAACTGCACAAGAACCCGGACTGCGTGATCTGCGGAAGCCATCCGACGGTCACGAAACTCGTGGACTACGAGGCCTTCTGCGGCATCGAGCCCGAGGCTGCGGCCTCCGGCGCGGGCGGCGTCCCCGAGATCACGGTCGAGGAATTGAAGGCCATGCGAGACCGGCGCGAAGACTTCGTGCTGGTCGATGTGCGCGAGCCGCACGAGCTCGAAATCTGCGCCTTCCCCGACTCCGTCCGGATCCCTCTCGGATCGCTGCCGGCGAACCTGAACCGCCTCTCGACCGCGGACGAGATCGTCGTGCACTGCAAGACCGGCGGCCGGAGCGCCAAAGCGGTGCAGCTCCTGCGCGACGCGGGCTTCCGGAAAGTCCGCAACCTGGCCGGCGGGATCACCCGGTGGTCGGAGCGGATAGACCCGGCGATGCCGCGCTACTGAGCGAAGTCGAAGGTCGAAGGTCGAAGGTCGAAGGTCTGAGACCAGGGCTCTGCTCCCTCTGCGGGAGAGGGGGGGTGAGGGGAAAGCTCTTGCCACGGTGTTATCTTCTCCTCCATGCCCGCCCCCGCGATCAGCGTGGAAGACCTCAAGGCCAGGCGTGACCGCGGCGACTCTCTCACTCTCGTAGACGTGCGGGAGCCGCACGAATGGGCGATCAGCGATTTGTCCGGATCGATGAAGGTTCCCCTCGGCACGTTGCCGCAGAGGCTTGCCGAGCTGCCGAAGGAGGCCGAGATCGTCGTTTACTGCCGGACCGGCGGGCGCAGCGCTAACGCGGTTCAGTTCCTTCGCCAGCGGGGTTATGAGAAGGCCTACAACCTGGCCGGCGGCATCAACCACTGGGCCGAGGTCATCGACCCGGCTATGCGAAGGTATTAGAAGGTATTAGAGGAGGGCTGTCAGCTCTCAGCCGGAGACCGGCGAAACGAAACAAGAGCTGAAAGCTGATACTCGGAGGAGTCCACCATGCGCCGTCTCGGAATCATCCTCCTCGTCATCGGTCTCGCCGGCTTTTTCGTCGCGTCGAGCCAGCGGTCGAGCTACGACAGCCTCGAAGGACAGTTCAAAGCCGCCGTCTCGAAAAACGAACGAGGAAAGAAAGACATCTGGGACAACGCCCGCTGGCTGTTCGTGGGAGCCGGCGTTATCGGCCTGGTTCTGATCGTCCTCCCCGGCAAGAAACCGTAGCTTCGGCTATCTCCGTCATCCCGAGGAGCGCAGCGACGAGGGATCTGCCCCGGAGTCGGTGGAAAACATGAGAGCAGATCCCTCGCTTCGCTCGGGATGACAGGGAGAGCACGGGTCGGGATGACTGACTATCCCGCAACGTTCCCGGCGCCTCGCTCCGATTCCTCGAGGAGGCGGTTGACCTTTGCCGCCAGGATGAAGTCGTTCTCGTGGAGCCCGCCGATCTTGTGCGTCCAGAGGACGAGATCCACCTTGTTCCAATGGATCGCGATGTCGGGGTGGTGGCCCTGCTCCTCCGCGATGTCGGCGACGCGGTTGACGAACGCGATGGCTTTCTTGAAGTCCTCGAATTCGAAGCGGCGTGTCAAGCGCGTCCCATTTTCCTCGAGGCTCCACTCCGGCGCCCTCGCGAGAAGTTCCCCGGCCTCGTCCTGCGTCAACGGCGGAATCCCGCCCCGGCACGGCACGCAGGTTTTCGAAGCGAAGTCGCCGGAGCTCATGGCCGGAGAATCCTACCCCGACCTTCCCCTACCCTCGGGGCCCCTCAACCCGTATAATCCGCCCCTTCCGAACGACTGGGAGGTCGTTCAATGGTAGGACTACTGGCTCTGGACCAGTCAATCGGGGTTCGAGTCCCTGCCTCCCAGCCACACGTCGCTCCGCGCTTGCGGCGGATCTGCGCCTTCCGCGCACCGGCGGGCGGCTCGGCCGGATGCGGCCTCGACCGCCCGCCTGATCCTCCGCAAACGCTCCGCTCCCGCGGCGCGCGCCTCCTCCCTCCTTCGTCGGGAGACTACGCGCGCCGCGACCGGGGCTGGGCACGGAACACGCCAGCCCTGTCATCCTGAGCGAAGCGAAGGATCTGGTCTTGAGCTCAGGGATCAGGAGAGGGGCCGGAATGGTGGAATAAGCCCATACCGAAAGACTGACGCCGATGCGAATCTCATCATCGGCGCCGAAGAGATTGGCTGTCCGGGTAGCGTCATCAACGGGGCAGTCAAGATAAGCAACACCGGCCCAGGTGTTCTTCCGGGGGGCGCGCCCTCCATTGCGCTCGAGCTCAATGCCATCAACGGCGCCGTGCATCTCACTGGCAATCAGGGCCCGATCGTTGTTTCGAGCGGCACGATCGCCGGCGGTCTTTTTTGCGCTAACAATGCGTTCGATTTGGAAGACGAGGGCACGCCCAGCTTAGTCACCGGTCCAATACGTTGCGAATTTAAATAGCCCATCGCCGCGCGTGTGCCACAGCGGCCCGAGCCGGTGTCGGCCAATGCGGAGTTCACAGATGCTGTCCAAGACCGGCCCGACGAAAACACGATCTTGGACAAGAGTGCCGGTTGACCCACAGCCCCACGGTTGACCCGTTGACCCCCAGCCCCATCGCGGAAACGCGGGAATCGTCTGCCCCGGCCGTCTGCGCTTACTTCGGCGGCGGGCAGCCCTCGAACTGCATGGTTGGGAAGCCACTCGGCACCGATGGCGGCGGGAGTTTGCAGAGATTCTGCTTTTGCGCGTTTGAATCGAGAAGCCCGTCCCGCACAAAGGCCACCAGGTACTCGACCTCGTCCGGAGTCAAATCAGGCGGCGTCGCCAAAAGCGGGTCGATTCGCTCAAGCACCGGCTCGATCGGACCCAGGCGATAACGCAGGTCCTTGTCCACGCCGGCCACCGTCGCATTGTAGCTGCGGGCGGACACGGGAACATTCAGGTGGTGACGGATAGCGTCATCCAGTTTGGTGAAGGCTCCATTGTGGAAGAAGGCCGCTTGCAGCGCAGCGTTGCGCAGGGGCGAGGTTCGAAACTTATATCGATCCGCTGCGTTGCCGGTAATCTGCTCCAGGCCGAAGTCCTCGTCCTCGCCGGGACCGTCGAAAATCACATTGCCCTGGCCCAGACCGAAGAACGGAGCGATCTGCGGCACTCCGGCCACATGCATCTTGAAGTCGCTGAACATCTCATTGGATTGCCCGGAAACGGCGTGGCAGGAAACGCAGCCCGCCTTGCCGAAGAAAAGGAGTGCGCCCTTTTTCTGAGGGACAGTCATGGCGCCGGAGTCGCCCCGCGCAAAGCGATCCACCGGGGCGTCGGCAAAGACGATCGTAAACTCGAATTCCGCGATGGCCTGTCCAAACATCGTGAAGTCGATCGGGCCGCCTGCGGCCACCGACGGGAATAACTGGCCGAAGAGCGTGCGGAAGGCCGGACTGCCGTTCAGGCGCTGAAGGACGGCCTGGCGGATCGGTTCATTGCGGAAACCCGAACTATCCGGAGGGGGGACGATGCCGCCCTTTCCGTCGTCGAAAACATCGAAACGAGGGCCAATCGTGCCCGCCGTTCCCGTGAACCCCGCCACTTCAACCATTTCGGTCGGGGGAAGTTGGCCCTGCGCGATCAGCAGATGCGTCACGATGGGATCGTTCGGAGGAAACTTTGTGTTCGATTCCGGCGGCGGAAAGAGGAAGCCCAGCGAGTTGTCGAACGGATTTCCCGACGGCGCCGAAAAGCGCCCATTCCACATCAGATTCGGGTAAAGGGCAGTGTTGGCCGCGCTGGGTGTGCGCCTTTGATTGCGCGGCCCTGTGCGGTGGGGACCAACCAGATTGTTATTCTGAATCCCGATGGCGATCGATTGCGTGTCGCCCATCCCCCTCGAGGGCGAGTGGCATCCACCGCAAGTGTTGTCCGAGTGCAATCCTCCAGACACATCGAACCACAGCAGCCGGCCCAGGTTGGCTAACTTCGGGTTGATCGGCCGGCCAAGCCGGGCGGGGAGGCTCGACCCGACGGTCCCCGTGAAGGTAGCTTTCTGCAAGACGTCCCGCAATTGGTTGTCCAGGTCGTTTGCGCGCGCTACGTTTGTTGCGCTCGATAGGCACAGCCATCCCGCGCACGCCACGATCAAGAGAGTGCTTGACTTCATTCCCATCCTCCTTCGTTCTCGTGAATTAGCGGGACGAAAACAGGAAACCGGCAGCATGTTCTACGCGCCGCGAGTTTTTCGTATTTCCAAAGATGAAACCTTCACAGCCTTCCGACGCACCGCGATCTTTCTCGATCCACCTTGACCTTCGGTCGGCGGCTGACAGGCGATAACCTTCCGTAGCGGTCATCTCTAAGGTGTGGCCCGGAGTCTGTATAGAGCAGTCGGGCAGCGTTGTCAATGAGCGCCCCGGGCAGCCTTGTCACGGGTTCTTGGGGCAGGATCTACCCAGGCTGGATACTCTGGGCCAATCGCCGTACCGCCACTCGGGCCTTGGAGCGCCTGACAGACACCTCCGCGCAGGTCCCGGCGCTCGAAAGCTTGATGAAATGGGAGCTGGAAATCGCCGACGGTGTCGCGTTGGGACTTCACGACATTGCTCAAAGATCGAACATCAGTGAAGCGACCGTGAAGAGCCACCTGAACGCCATTTTCCGGCGGCTGATCGAGGGCCGGGTCGCCCTCGCGATGCTGGCTCAGGAGCGCAGTAATACTAAAGGACTAGGTCCTTTTCTCACGCTTCCTCCAACCTAATATTCATGGCTTCGCCGACGCCGCTGCCATAGGATTTTGGCAGTCAAGGGAGGAGCAGGCATTCGGCAAAGCTCCTCCTCAGAGAGCCGAGGGACTTGCGAAATCGAAAGGAGAGTCGGAATGATGAGCAGGCACGCGGGGTTTCTTGTGGGGATGGTGGGTTTGGCGCTGGCAGTTTCCAGCGATGGGGCGCTAGCGGCAACGGAATGTAACGGAACCATTTCCGGCACCGTCGTCGACGGCGTGGTCGTCAACGCCGGCGATTTTTGCGTCCTTGCCGGAGCGAACATATCGGGCGGCGTTCTGGTCAACGACGGCGGGATACTGATTGCATGCGCCTCCACGATCAACGGCGGGATCGTCGCAAACGGGGCCGCGAATCTCATCATCGGCGCCGAAGAGATTGGCTGTTCGGGTAGCGTCATCAACGGGGCAGTCAAGATAAGCAACACCGGCCCAGGTGTTCTTTCGCCCGCGCCCTCCATTGCGCTCGAGCTCAATGCCATCAACGGCGCCGTGCATCTCACTGGCAATCAGGGCCCGATCGTTGTTGCGAGCGGCAGGATCGCCGGCGGTCTTTTTTGCGCTAACAATGCGTTCGATGTGGAAAACGAGGGCACGCCCAGCTTAGTCACCGGTCCAATACGTTGCGAATTTAAATAGCCCATCGCCGCGCCTGTGCCACAGCGGCCCGAGCCGGTGTCGGCCAATGCGGAGGCCGATTTACGCCGGGTGCGCTGCCGGCGCTGCGGCGTCCGAACCGAACTGGTCGGCTGGGCCAGAACCGGCTCCCTCTTCACGCGCGACTTCGAGGATCGGGTCGCCGGACTCACGCGAGTCACCGACAAGACGACCGTGAACCGACTCTTCGAGATCTCATGGGTCACGGTCGGACGCATTGTGGCGACGCTGCTGCGCCAGCTCGGCAGGAAGGCGGCCTCGACCGACCACTTGCGCTTCATCGACGCGCAGAAAGGCTGAGCATCGCCCGAGTCAAGGGCTAGCCGGACGAGGGTTGGTTCGAAAGGCGTCCACGATGGCCAGCCAAAACATCGCTACGCCCGCTCCGCCGGATCTGCGCCTTCGGCGCGATCCCGCTCCGGGGCTTCGCTCCCGCGGCGCGAGGCTCCTCTTTTCCAAGGAGACTCCTCGCGCCGCGAGCTAAAAGGAGAGTTGTCTCTTGAAGGCCGCAGTGTCTCTCTCGCACCCTTGTCATCCTGAGCGAAGCGAAGGATCTGCTCCCGGACCGTCGCGCCGGGGTGCGGGCGGGGCCGGCGAGAGACTGGGCTGGATAGAATCCTCTCAGGCAGTTATTCGATGACACTTTCAGCGGGGACCCGGCTCGGAGCCTACGAGATCCTGTCGCCTCTGGGGGCTGGTGGGATGGGGGAGGTGTATCGGGCTCGGGACTCGAAATTGAAGCGCGATGTGGCGATCAAGGTACTGCCTCCGTCGCTCGCCGCGGATGGCGACGCGCTGGTGCGGTTCGAGCGGGAGGCTCTGGCGGTCGCGGCGCTGTCGCATCCGAACATTCTGGCGATCCATGACTTCGGAACCCATGAGGGGACGACCTACGCCGTCATGGAGCTTCTGGAGGGCGAGACGCTGCGCGGCAGGCTCGACTCCGGGCCGATCCCGCAGAAGCAGGCCGTGGATTACGCGCTGCAGACCGCAAAGGGTCTGTCCGCGGCGCATGAGAAGGGGATCGTTCACCGGGACTTGAAGCCCGAGAACCTCTTCGTCACCAGAGATGGTCACTTGAAGATTCTCGACTTCGGCCTGGCGAAGAAGGTCGAGGCGGTCGCCCCCGGGAAGGAGACCGGCGCGCCGACGGGGTCGGGTCACACGGAACCCGGGACGGTGATGGGGTCGATGGGCTACATGTCGCCCGAGCAGGTTCGGGGCCTGCCCGTGGATCACCGCTCGGACATCTTTTCGTTCGGGGCGATTCTGTACGAGATGCTGTCGGGCCGGAAGGCGTTCAAGCGGGACACGGCGAGCGACACGATGGCGGCGATCATGCGGGACGAGCCGCCGGAGCTCTCGGAGTCGGGACGGAACATTTCGCCCGCTCTGGATCACATCGTCAAACACTGCCTGGAAAAAGACCGGGACAACCGGTTCCAGTCGGCCAAGGACGTCGTGTTCACGCTCTCAGAGGCGTCGGGTCCGACGACGACAAGCGGCGCGCAGCTCGCTGCTCCACCGGCCAGGAAGGGGATTGTTCTCGTCGCCGTTGCCGCAATCGTCATTCTCGCCGTGGCGGGTGTGCTTCTCCTGCGGCGGCCGCACCGGGGCGGGGGCGAGGCCGGCGGCGTCAAGCGCGTGGCGGTCCTGCCGTTCGAGAACCTGGGGGCTCCCGAGGACGGCTACTTCGCCGACGGGATCGCGGATGCCGTGCGAGGGAAGCTCACTTCCGTGCCGGGCCTCGAGGTCATCGCGCGCGCCAGCTCGACGCCCTACAAGAAGACGACGAAGACGCCGCAGGAGATTGCCCGCGAGCTCGGCGCGTAC
>Ga0209009_1000215_pt1 | contig 23412 bp, 22 predicted proteins | sample BlaSpr_A8_OM3_M2_FD_187979 | JGI IMG/M metagenome (GOLD analysis project Ga0209009, IMG submission 187979) | Forest soil microbial communities from Thunder Bay, Ontario, Canada - Black Spruce, Ontario site 2_A8_OM3_M2 (SPAdes) (version 2) | ecosystem: Environmental > Terrestrial > Soil > Boreal... | reverse complement strand
AGGCAAGTTCGCCTTTCCACATTGCGCTACTCTCGAGCAAAAATTTGCGGTTTATTACGCCATGCGACCTTGAAATCGCATAACGTAATGCCAGCTTCCATCAGTTTTCAAAGATCGTCGTTCCGTTCATCAACTTCCGATCGGAACGTCTCCGCTCCCGGCGGAGCGCGTCTTCAGTTTGGAGCCGAAGCCGCGGGAAATAAAAAACCCGGCGTCGAGCGCCGGGCGACTCCGTCCTTCGCAGAGGCTGCTCAATGAGCCGCCTACAGGACAGACTTGCTCGATGCTCGAATTCGTTCTACCCGGTGTTAGTAACCAACTTCACCTCTTGGGCAGACCTGGTCCGTCAGGAGAATCCCCGGCAAACGAGGGGCCACCGACATCAAAAGAGTATATCAAGAATTTTAATTTCGTCAAGCATATACAAATTATTTTCTAGGGTCTTTTCTGTATAGACGCCTGTGGATTTCACGTCATTCTGTGGAAATCAGGCTTACCAACTAGTCAGCTCGAGGCGAAGATCCCCAGGATTTTAATTAGAGGACACAAATCGCAGAATGAAGCCATGTCGTTCGTGATTACGCGAACCTAGCCCTTATTATGCTTGAAATATTCAACCTGTTTTAGACGCTTGGCAGCCTCTTCGCGTGTTTTGTAAGGCCCACCGAGATTCTTACCTTTTTCCGACGTAACCTTGTACCCGCCTTTTACTTTCCTAATCATGTACGCCTCCGGCAAATCAGATTTCATTGTTGGGCGAACTCAATCTCGAGTCAATGCTGTACTCCCTGTAGGTCACACGTTCTCTTTCCCATTATGATGCGCGCACTGTGGAGCTGTCCTTAAGGATAGCCGCCACGATCAACCCTAGGATAATTAGTTGAATTCCGCCTGCGATCATCCACTTGATCACCAGCATGTAGTTCACGATGTAAACCACATATTCGCTTAAGGAATAGGGCACTACGGTCATAAAGGTCATTACCATCCCGTAGCGAATCCCCTGCTCCACCCAAGGCTTGTTTTCACGTCCCCGCGTGTAAATGTACGCGAACATCGCCGCGAAAAAGAATTGGCCCAGTGCCATGGCCCAGAAACGATGCATGATCCCTTCCACCGTTCGGTGGCTGCTGGCGATGGCCTCATAATCCGGCATCAGCCAGACGCTGTGAATCAAATAATTCGCAGCCATCAGAACTATGTACGCAACAATTGTCGCGATGACGAGTTTTTTCATGGCCGTTCTCCTCTTCCCTCAGATTTGGCCCGGTAAAAACCGTTAACGAGATTCGAGATGTAAACATGCTTGCCCTGTTGGCGGAGCCTAGCACCGGAACGCCGAGGCGGCTAGCGGATTTTGTCGCCAACAATGAAAGGAAAGATGAGGTGATGAGGTCTAGATAGACTATGGGTTTGTAACTTGTTCCGACACGCTTTGCTCGCGAAGCAGCGTGTATTTCTGTTCCCAAGCCTGGTGAATCGGACTTTCGGCATAAGCGTCAGCCGCGGCGCGATTTTGAAACTCAATTGCGAACGCAGCGCTAAAATCGCGTGGTTGCAGCCGTTCGGCTTTAATCCAAATATTCTTGACGCCCGGCATCTTCGCTGCCATCTCCTTTACACCTTCCAACGCACCTTGCTTGTCAGCATCGGAAACGCCCGGATTCCATTTGAGGATCACCATATGAATGATCGTTTTCGGTTGGCCAAACTTATTTTGTCCAGCTACATAGCCGCCGGCGAACAACGCAAGCACGAGTAAACAGCCCCCAAGAATCCTAGCCGCCTTCGTAACGCGAATTCGCATATCTTCTCCCTTTCGCCCTGGCATGAGTTTAAGCGAGCGACCTTTCGCACGCAACGCTTCTACGTTGTTCAAATTCGATCCCCGCCCGCACTTTGCATATTGACCCGCGCGTTTGGTCTTAAGTACGATGCGCACCAGCCCCAAGCGCGCCTGTCGCTGCATTCAGTTCTGAGGAGGCTCAATGTACTGCTCAAAATGTGGTGCGAATGTCCCAGAGGGCGCAGTATTCTGCAGCTCCTGCGGGCAACCGGTGCCGGCTACGTCCGCAGCGCCTCCGATGCCCCCCGCTTACACGCCGCCGTCACCAGTTCCGCCTCCAACCCAATATCCGCCAGCTTACGCGCCTCCCGCGCAAGGGGCTTCGCAAGCAAGCGCGCGGCCCCCGGTTTCATATGCAGGATTTTGGCTCCGCTTCGTCGCATTCATCATAGACAGCATCGTCCTGTATTTTATGGGGACGATCGTGACATTGCCGTTCCTCGCCGCCATGGGAGTACGGGGTGTTATGCGAGGCCACTTGCCCATGTCTCCTGAAGAATGGATGCCGCTCATGGGCGCGTTTATCCGCCTTGCGTTCATTAGGATGGTTTTAAACTGGCTCTATTACGCATTGCTCGAAAGCTCGACGTGGCAAGCGACGCTTGGAAAGAAAGCGCTGGGTTTGGAAGTAACAGATGTGGAAGGTGGGCGCATAAGCTTCGGCCGCGCCACTGGTCGATTCTTCGCGAAAATTATTTCCGCTCTAATACTGTTGATTGGGTTCATCATGGCGGGCTTCACGGAGAAGAAACAGGCGCTGCACGATATAATTGCTGGCACACTGGTTATCCGCAAGCTGTAGAATTTTTGAACCAAAGGAATTCCTAGGAGCCGCATGTATTGCTCAAAGTGTGGGACCGCGATTCCGCAAAACGCCACTTTCTGCACGGCGTGTGGACAACCAGTGAATCAGCCTTCAGCGTTAGCGGCCGAGGCGCTACCTTACGGCACAGCAGCTGCTCCGCCCCTCGCACGTCCCTATGGATATGTTGCATCCCCGGCCTTCCCTGGTGTGGCCTATGCCGGTTTCTGGCTGCGTGTCGTTGCCCACCTGATTGACGGCATCCTCGCGGGAATCGCATTCGTGATTTTGCTTCTAATCGCGTTCGCCATGGTCGGGGTCGACCATTTGAAAGCCTTGGCGCAGGGATCGAGCCCGGACGAATTTTTTACGCCAGAAGTTATTGCGATAATTTTTATGCTGGCAGCAACCTCGATCGTAATGATGTGGCTCTACTATGCCTGGATGGAGAGTTCTTCCTATCAAGGAACGCTCGGAAAGATGGCGCTCGGTTTAATCGTCACCGACCTCGAGGGACGACGAATCTCTTTCGGACGTGCAACCGGCCGTTATTTTGCCAAGATTATTACTGGATTTGTCCCGCTCGGTATCGGCTACGCGATGGCAGGTTTCACGGAAAAGAAGCAGGCCCTTCACGACATCATTGCCGGCTGTCTGGTCTTGAGAAAAGTATAAGCTTTAGCTCGTGTTGCAGGTTGCGCGAGATCAGTTTTAAATCCGGCGCGCTTTACACTCCCCACCCGTAGCGCTCTGAATGAACGAGGGATTCATGCAGCTCGGCGCGAATTTGTTCGGTAAATTCCGAGCTGCGCAGGACTCGAGAACCCAGCTCTGCGATATCCATCGTTCTGTAACCGTGATCCAGAACACGATCGACGGCTGCTTCGATCCATTGCGCCTCTACATCGAGGCCAAAAGATTCTCGCAAAAGTAGTGTCGCTGAATAGATGGCCCCCAGCGGACAAGCCACGTCTTTGCCCGCAAGCGATGGAGCTGAACCGTGAATCGGTTCGTAGAGCGCCGGACCATCAGCGCCGCGGCTCATCGACGGAATTAATCCGATCGAGCCAGCCAAAGCCGCCGCTTCGTCACTCAGAATGTCGCCAAACATATTTCCGGTCAGAATCACGTCGAATTGCGCAGGCTGCAGCAGAATCTGCAGCGCCGCGTTGTCCACGTACAAATGATCGAGCGTAATGCCCGGATATTCGCGCGCCAGCGCCGTAACCGTATTCCGCCACAGGACAGAAGTGGCCAGCACATTCGCTTTGTCAACGCTCGTCACACGCCGGTTTCGCGCCGCTGCGCGCTCGAATGCGTAGCGCGCTACGCGCTCGACTTCAGCCGCCGTATAACTCGCAACATCGCGCGCGCTGGCATTTTTTCCTTCGCCTTCGTGTGCATGCTCGCCAAAATAAATATCTCCCGCAAGTTCGCGTACGATTTCAAAATCGCATCCGTCGATACGTTCCCGCCGCAGGGGCGAAATTCCTTGCAGCGATGAGCGTAGCTGAATCGGCCGCAGGTTCATGTACAAACCGAGCTGTTTGCGCAGACCTAACAAGCCGGCTTCGGGACGATTATCCAGTCGCATGGAATCCCACTTAGGTCCGCCAATCGCGCCCAGCAAGATAGCGTCGGCCGACCGGCATCCAGTGAGCGTCTCTTCGGGAAGAGGATTTCCAAATGCGTCGATGGCGGCTCCGCCAAAGGACAGCTCGTGGAATTCGAATTTGTGTTCAAACGTGGCGGCGCAATCGCTGAGTAGCTGCACCGCCGCTTGAGTTACTTCCGGGCCGATGCCATCACCGGGTAAAACCGCGATCGTCTTTCGTACTTTACTCATGGCCTCGATTCTCCCGATTGTCGCAGCTCACAAAATTCTAGGACGCTGCCGCAATACTATTGTTCTGATTCGCCACACTAATCTCACGACCCCGACGGATTTTGTGAATGATCGAAAGCAAATCGCGATCGGTCACTTGTTTGGCGGAGTCAGCAAGAGTGATAGCCTGTCTGTAGCACTCCGCTAGTTCGGTGTCGGCGGTTTGATATCCCAACTCCACCAGCCGGGCGCGCAGCGCATTTCGGCCCGAATGCTTCCCCAGCACAAGCTTCCTTGTAGGAACGCCCACTTTTTCCGGAACGATAATTTCGTAGGTCATCGGATTCTTGAGCATCCCATCCTGATGAATTCCCGCCTCATGTGCAAACGCATTCGCTCCCACTACTGCTTTATTCGGCGGAACACTCACGCCCGTAATGGAAGTAAGCAAACGGCTGGTGGAATATATTTTTTCGAGCGAAATATTCGTCGCAGCGCCATAGCGTCCTTGCCGTACGTGCAGCGCCACTGCGATTTCCTCAAGCGACGCGTTTCCCGCGCGTTCGCCAATCCCATTGATTGTGCACTCCACCTGCCGCGCTCCGGCTGTGATAGCTGCCAAGGAATTAGCCACCGCCAGACCCAGGTCATTGTGGCAATGCGCGCTAAAAACGACATTCGGGTAAGCCGCAAGCCGTTTGCGTGCTGCCTGAAACATCGCCCCGTACTCTTCCGGCGTCGAATATCCCACCGTATCGGGAAGATTGATGATGCTAGCGCCGGCACTGGCCGCGGCCTCGATTACGTCGAGCAGATAATCCAGGTCGCTTCGGCTAGCGTCCTCCGCCGAAAATTCTACTTCATCGCAGCGCATGCGCCCGTACAAAACCATCTTTCCCACTTGCTCAAGCGCCTGTTGGCGCGTAATGCGCAGCTTGTGTTCCAAATGCAGGTCCGAGGTGGCCAAGAAAATATGCAACCGGGGTTTGGCGGCAGGCTCCAGGGCGCGCAAGGCGGCGTTGACGTCCTCCTGACGCGCCCGAGCCAGAGCGGCGACGCGGCAGCCCAGGATCTCAGCCGCGACTGTTCGTACAGCCTTCCGATCGCCAGGTGAGGCGATCGGGAACCCAGCTTCGATCACATCCACTCCGAGTTGTTCAAGCTGTCGCGCGAGGCGCAGTTTCTCGCCGGAGTTCATTGAAAACCCCGGCGACTGTTCGCCGTCCCGCAAAGTGGTATCGAAGATATGCACAGTTTCCATCAAGACTCCTCGCAGCTATCGAGTGAACCGTACTTGACAAAATATGTCCAATTTATAGTTCTTGCGTGTAACATAAGTTATCCTTATATGCAGAAAGACCGTTTGAGGTGTCACAGTGGACCTAGCAGTACTACAAGTTTTTCAAACCGTGGCGAATGAGCGCAGCTACTCCAGGGCCGCGGAAAAGCTCTATCGTACGCAACCCGCCATCAGTATCGCTATGCGCAAACTGGAACAATGGGTCGGCCAGCCGCTTTTCGTGAAAGGCTCGGGGGCGCGGGCGCTCACCGATGCGGGCGTACTTCTACTCGAGTACGCCGAGCGCATGCTCAACCTTCGCGAGGAAGCCCGCAAAGGCCTGACTGAGTTGCGCGGAATGGAGCGCGGGCAAGTTTCTCTGGGTGTAAACGAAAGTTCGATTCACGCGCTTCTTCCGTCCTTGGAAAAGTTTCGAGCGCGGTTTCCCGGAATTCGTGTTCGAGTTCATCGTGTGTTCTCGCGTATGATCCCGCGCGAGCTGCTGAGTCATCAGCTCGATATTGGGGTAATTTCCTACTTGCCGGAAGAACGTGAGCTAGTCGCTGTGAAGTTTTATCGCGACTCGCTCGCGCTTGTAGTGTGGCCTACCCATAAGCTCGCAAAGCGCCGGGAGGTGGACATTTCCGCCCTCGGCAGCGAAAGTTTTGTGGCGCACATTGTCGAATCGCCTTACAGACAGAGGGTGATCCAAATGTTCGCGCGCCACCGCGTTGCGCTGAACATGGATTTGGAACTCCCCACCATTGAAAGCATTAAGCGATTCGTGGAGATGAAACGGGGGATCGCCATCGTCCCGCGAATGTGTGTGGAAGGAGAACTCGCGCGCGGCGATTTGCGCGAACTACGAATCCGCCAAATGCGCATTCAGCGCCATCTATATTTGGTTTATCGGCAGGATCGTCCGCTTAGCGCCGCGGCCCGAGGTTTGCTAGAAACGATACTCGCGCGGAAGAAGTCGCGGTCCGCATCTTCGCGCCGCGAGCAGCATTCAAAAACTAAAGCCGCTTCATAAACCAGAGCGAGCGCGAGGTACGGCGAATACTAATGTCGAGCTGCCAGTTCATCGAGCGCAGCCTCGACGCGTGAAAGCCCGTCGCGGATCTTTTCCGTTTCGCCGCCAACACCGATACGGAAGTGGTCAGGAGAATCGAAAAAGCGTCCGGGAACAACGCTGGTCTCATATTTGTCGAGCAAGAATTGGCAAAAAGCGTCAGCATGCCCGCTCGCGAGCTGCGGAAACGCAATGGAACCAGCTTCCGGACGAATCGTCAGCAAATCTTTTCGACAGCCAAGAAAGGTTTTCAGAAGCTCGCGATTCGTCTCCAGCAGTTTCTTCGATCGCGCCGCAATCTTCGGCAAGTTATCCAACGCTACCACGCTCAACATTTCGGCAGGATGCGCCGCCATCACGCCAAACAGATCGTTCAAGCGCCACATTCGCTCAGCAAGCGGCTTCGCCGCGTAAATCCAACCACAGCGAAGCCCCGAGAGACCGTAAGCTTTCGTCAAACTGCCGGTAGCCACAAAGTTTTGCCCCAATAGAAACGAAGTCTGCCACGGAGAATCGAAGCAAGCTTCCAAATACACTTCATCCACCAGAACGTGCGCTCCAAGACTTCGAGCAATTTCTCCAACAATCCGAATCGCGGCATCCGAGGCGCGCACACCGCTCGGATTGTGAAGGTTGGTAACAACGATCAGCCGCGTCCGTGGCGTAACGCAGCGCTCCACTTCCCGAGGGTCCAATTGGAAGCCCGATTCGAACTTGCGTGGAAAGCGCCGCACTTTTGCCCCCAGATATTCGGCGGTGGAAATAATCGCCTGATAAGATGGCTCCTCGATCAGCACTTCATCGCCCGGTTCGATTAGCGCAGCCATCGCCAAGTGATTCGCCATCGACGTACCTTGCGCCTGAACAATATTTTCCACCGGAACATTGGCCTTGGCAGATAGACGTTCGAGCAGCGGCTGATAGCCATAACCGCTGGACCCGGTGATTTGCAGATCTTCGATCCGTACCGGAAGTTCATTCAGAGGAAAGTGAAGGACGTCGCTTGCCGCAAGATTGTAGCGCGCACCCGAACGCAGCTTCGCCCACTCGATATAAGCGGAACGAATCTCTCTCCTTTGCGGGCTCATCTTGAACTCACTCAGAACCGGCCGTACGCGTTGCGCGTGGGCGGAGCAAATAATAGACAGGGACCCCGGCCAGCAGAATACATACGGCAGCGCCCGCATTGCGAGGATATTTGTAAATAGTGTTTAAAACTATCAACCAGGCCACCAGTACGAATAATCCGGTAGTCCACGGATGTCCCGGAACGCGAAAGCCGGCCTCGGCATTGCTAGATTCTTGGGCAAGTCCTTCGCGGCGTCGAAAAATAAAAATGCAACTCGCCGTTAGCCCAAAAAATAGCCAATCCATCACCACCACATAACTCAGCAATTGCTCAAACGTACCCAGCAACACCGCAGCGCTCGTGATTACGCCTTGTAGAATGATAGCGGGCACCGGCACATGACTCCGTGATCCCAGCCGCGCAAATGTACCAGGTAGCAGTCCATCTTGAGCCATCGCAAAAGCCACGCGCGGGTTCGTGAGCATCGCTTGGCTCAAAAATCCCACTGTTGAGATAGCAATAGCCGCGGCTATTAGCGTGGCGCCGACGTTGCCAAGCGTTGCGTACATCACGGCGGAAGCCGGAATCGTGGTCGCTGCCAATCCAGTGGGAGAAAGAACTTCGACATAAATAATATTTATCGAGACATACAGCGCTATAACTCCCGCAACTCCCAGCAGGAGCGCCTTCGGAAGGTTTTTGCGAGGCTCACGAATTTCGCTGGCAATGTAGTTCGACGTTTGCCATCCTCCATACGCAAAAATAACAGGTATCAACGCCGCGCCGAAAACCGTCAACAAGTCGAAAGAAGCCGGCCGGTCCAGTAACGGATGCCAGCTTGGGTGAGGCGCAGGAGATCGAAAAAGAAACCACGCGCCACAACAAACGATCATCACGATGGCCAGAATGCGCAACACCATGAAAAAACTCTGGACCCCGCTGCCGGCACGCACTCCCACACAGTTGATTGCGGTCAGTGCAAGCACCATGGAAACCGCCGCCACATTCTCCGCCACGGCGCCACGAGAAAATTCCCGAAAGTATTTTCCGAATGTAACCGCAACGGCCGCTGTCCCACCCGCGTTTATAACCAATATACTCACCCACCCGTAGAGAAATCCAAGCAGTGAGTCATAGGCCTCGCGAATGTAAGCGTACTGCCCTCCCACTTTCGGCATACGATTCGCTAACTCGGCGTAAACGAATGCTCCAATCAGCGCAAGCGCGCCGCCCGCTAACCAAGCTCCAAGAATCATGGCGGGCGTGTGGACCAGTTTCGCGACGACGTAGGGGTTGATGAATATTCCGGACCCGATAATGCCGCCCATCACCACCATGGTGGCGTCGAAAATCCCCAGACGAGCGGTCAGACCGGAAGGTACCTCTGCGGACTCCGGATTGCCGGAGGAAGTAGGGCGATCTTGGAAGCTTGGCGGCACAGGACGTGAGCGGCGGACACTCCATAAGTTTCAAGCAGCCAGCGCGAATGTATCATCGCACGAGTTCAACGCCAAAAGTTCAACGCCAAGCCATCGCTTGCGTCTTCTTCTTATCGGCGAGCATTGCGAACTTTCTCAGTTGCTTTTGAAGGCGCAGAATAGTAATCACAATGGCGCTATCATTTGAATGGATCTAATGATTGGAGCTACTTCAATGACCGTTCCCATCGACAATCGATTTGGTGTTTTCTTGGAAACACAAAGCAAAAGGTTGTGGTGCGCAGCACTTTTGGTCGCAGCGGTGGCGATGATCAGTCCATGCTTCACCGCCGCTCAAACTAAATCTCCAGCGCAGCCAGTCCAATCAAGCGCGCCACCTACATCCACAACGTCCGCTCAGCCGCCCACTCAGGATTATCTGGTTTATGTCGTCTGTGAATCCGCTGACAAAGTTGTGCTCGTACGCTTCGGTCCAAAAGGCCTTCAAGTCGAGCACGAAACGCGCATAGGCCTAATGCCAATGGACATCAACGGCCCGCACGGCATCGCCGTATCGCCCGACAAACAATATTTATACGTTTCGGTAGGCCACGGCCGGCCAGATGGTTCGGTATGGAAGTTGAAAACTGGAACGGACGAAGTGATTCGATTCGCTCCGCTGGGCCTTTTCCCTGCTACCACCGATATTTCGCGCGACGGCGCCTTTATCTACGTAGCTAACGCGAATTTCCACGGTGACATGGTTCCGTCTTCGATTTCCGTGGTAGCCACCGACGAAATGGTTGAAGTAAAGCGCATCACCACGTGCACCATGCCGCACGGCTCACGTCTGAATCCGCAAGGAACCAAACATTATTCCGCCTGCATGATGGACGACATGCTTGCCGAAATCGACACGCAAACATTCGAAGTCTCGCGGTATTTCATGCTCAGCGCCGGAAAAGAAATGGGCATGGCGGGCGCGCCAGACAAGCAAATGAAAATGAGCGATCTAACCTGCGTGCCCACTTGGGCTCAGCCGTCCAACGATGGCTCGGAAATTTACGTGGCCTGTAACAAAGCAAACGACATCGTCGCGGTGGACGCAACCTCTTGGAAATTGTCGCGCCGCTTTCCAGCTGGCACCGGTGTGTACAATCTCGCCATGACCAAGGATGGCCGCCTCGTTGCCACCAACAAGCGCGGACAATGTGTCTCCGTATTTGATCCCAAGACCGGCAAAGAGCTAGCCCGCATCCCAACCAAGCGAAAAATAGTTCACGGCGCGGTAGTAACTCCAGACAACCGCTACGCTTTCATCTCCGTCGAAGGAATCGGCTCGGATCCTGGCACAGTGGAAGTAATCGATCTAAACTCGCTCACGAATGTCGGCATCCTGGACGTTCCGCAACAAGCCGCCGGTATCGATTTCTGGAAAACAGAATCGCCCAAGCCTTAACCCCCGGGGTATATCCCCGATTCTGTCGAATCGCAAACGTTGCCGTCGCAACTTTCCAGCTATTGCAGAATCCACTCGAGGGGCTTTTCGAGAAACTCGAAATCGCATCTTTGGGCAACAGTCCCTGGCCAATCTACTTTTGTGACTCGTGCTTTGCCGATGAACGGCGTTCTGTCAATGGCCATGGAAACTTCCACGATTGAATTCAACCCTACGAGCGCCGAACAACCACACAGAAAACCGCTCGCGCTTACATTTTCAGTAGCTGTGACGATCTCAAATTCCGTATCCGTCGAATCTACTCCTCGAAGCTTGAGCATCACCCTTAAACGAACACGCGGCTTAGCCTGGACTTCCTCCTGTCCGGGGACTATTAAGCTCGCTAGTTTCTTCTGTAACGCGGCAATGTCGACTGGCTTTTGAAAAAAGCCCTTGGCTCCGATGCTCTCGCATAACTCCTTGTATCGCTCGCTGGATTCGCCTGAAACGATCAGAATCGGAATGTGTGATGTGAAGCTTAGTGAAGAAAGAGTTTGGCAAACTTCCAACCCAGAATACCTTGGCATCATCAGGTCAAGCAAGATGGCCGCAGGCTTGTGCTGCAACGCCAGCGCAAGCGCTTCTTCCGGTGAGCCGCTATCGATGACGTTGTAGGATTCTCTAAGCCGAAATCTCATTACTTTTCTAAGCGATTCGTCATCGTCTATGATCAGCAGTGTCGGTGTGGCTCTTTCCTGTTTCTTAACTGGGTTCGCCTCATTCCTTTCTTTCAGCGTGTTCTGCATTTTCTGGAATTTCTCCTTGGCCGGGGTTTTCGCCTAGCATCTCTCCGACATTCTGCTGCAATTGCGCTCGCGAGAAAGGTTTTCGAAGAATCACAACGCCCGATTCAAGCACTCCGTGCGTAGCAACCGCTCCGTCGGTGTATCCCGACGTATAGAGCACCTTCATTTTGGGACGTCGAGACGAGAGCTTTTCTGCCAATTCGTGGCCGCTCATGCCTGGCATCACCACGTCAGTGAGTAGCAGATGAATTTCTCCGGAATATTGGTCTGCCATCTCAATGGCATCTAGTCCGTCTTTTGCTTCTATCACTTTGTAGCCGCTTTGTTTCAGCGTGTTGCAGGTCAGCTTTCGCAAAGACGCTTCATCTTCTGCCACCAGAATTGTCGCCGGTCCATGCGTTTCGAAGGACGGCTGGCTTCGGGCGGCTTCAGGTTCCACACCTTCAACGCGCGGAAGGTAAACCTGAAATCTGGAGCCTTTTCCCAGCTCGCTTTCGAGCCAGATATATCCGCCGCTTTGCTTCACGACCCCGTATACCGTCGCCAGACCGAGCCCTGTTCCTTTTCCTTGCTCCTTGGTTGTAAAAAAAGGCTCAAATATGTGCGACTGCACCTCCGCGCTCATGCCCGTACCTGTATCACTTACTTGCAGCATCACATAGTGTCCGGGTATTACGTACCTCAGCCGTCGGGCGTCGTTCTCGTCCAAATCAGCGTTCATTGTCTCTATTTTCAGTTTCCCGCCGTGTGGCATGGCGTCCCGCGCATTCACGGTCAGGTTCAGAATCACTTGCTCGATTTGCCCGCGGTCTGCCTTTACCCTTCCCAGCGCTGAAGCCGGAACAATTTCCAGCTCGAGGTCCTCGCCAATCAATCGTCGCAACATTTTCTCAACGTCGGCCACAATCGAGTTAAGGTCCAGAACTTTCGGCTCTAGGACCTGCTTGCGGCTGAAGGCCAGGAGCTGTTGCGTCAGCGCTGCCGCGCGTCGCCCGGCTTTTTCAATCTCATCCACAGCTTCCCTCATCGGATCGTCCGCAGGCATCATCTGCTGTAATGCCTCGCTATAGCCGATAATCACGCCGAGAATGTTATTGAAATCGTGGGCCACTCCTCCCGATAATTTCCCCACTGCCTCCAGCCGTTGCGACAAAAGCAGTTGTTGCTCCAGGTGCTTGCGTTCCGTGATGTCGCGATTCACGATGATCAGCTTTTCCACCGCACCTTCGGAGTTGCGTACCGCGCTGGCTGTAGATTCCATCACCCTCCACTCGCCGCTCTTGTGCCGAATGCGATATTCGACCCGGCGCCCGATCCCGGATGTTTTCGCTTCTTCCGCGGCCAGCTTCACTGCCGGTTGGTCGTCGGGATGGATTTGCGCGTACGCGGAAGTTTTTTCCAATTCTTCGGAAGTATAGCCGAGCAATTTCTGATAAGAAGGGCTGTTATAAAGTCGCTCCCCGCGGACCGTTACAACAGCGATCATGTCCGCCGCATTTTCCCCGATCAAACCGAAGAGTTCTTCTTGCGCCATAACGCGCATACGAAAACGATAAATTTGTACTTGCTGATACACAACGTAAACAATGAAGAGAAAAACCATCCCCACCAATCCACGCATCGCTAGATGAATATTGAGCGCGTCCCACAGCGGGCGCTGAAGGATATATATCGTAAGGGAAAGAGAAATGATTCCTGCGGTAAGTAAGAGTGTGACCAGCACGCCGGAAAACGAAAGCCACCATTGCTTCTGCTCCACCCGCCGTAACCCGGCTGACAGCGACTGCGTGCCTCGTGGGTTGGTTTTTGATCGACCTTTTTTTCGACGCAGCATGAGTGTGATCTTAGAATTCGACTGACACGAGCGTTATGTCATCGATCGTTCAGGGTGTGCTGTCGATCGCGACAACTTATCCAGTAGCTTCACCGTTTAAGATTTGGTTGCATTCCAGATGCGAGAGCCCAGAACAGTCTAGGAGAAGATTTCGTCAGCCAAGTATGCGAAGTGAAGGATCAGTCTCGTTTAGGAAGGTCCCGGGCCGCTGTCCCAAGCGTCACGGCAAATACTAACATTCTCGGTGATCGTAACTTTAGTATATTCAAGGTATGGTTATAAAAGGTAAACATTGAAGATAGTCGCGGACGCCCGAGTCATCGATTGTATGAGCCTTGCATCGAGTTCATGATCTCGGTTCGGCTTATTGTCATTCCCAAAATGGGAATAATTGCGCCGCAGCACCGCCGTCCACCGTCTGCAACCCTTGAATTCAGCCAAATCACATGCTACCGTCGCTCGTGGCTAAAATAAAACAGCATTGGGGCCTTCAACAAAACGGTGCGAATCTTCGCCACCAAGAATCTTCCCTCCTAATCCAGTTTCTTTCTGAACGCAATTTCCGAACGCCAAACCGGCAAGTGTTAGATTCCTTGTCAGAACGGGTATCGGCTGGCTGCGACTCTCAAAATACGAGGCGCCCGACAAAGAAAAACGAGGCGCTTTGGCAAAGGTGGTCGCGCCCTTCTAACCGGTTCTGGGTAAAAAACAGAAGTTATAGAAAACAAATGATTAAACCCTTTCTGACCGCGGCCAGAACTGCATTTAGGAAATCACCGCGCAGCACTCGACGAGTCCAGGCGACCTGGTCTTTCCATCTCAAAATTTGCCAGCCGCTGTCATTGTCTTCGGTCTCCTTACATCTAAATGTGCGTTGCAGCACAAGCGATTCCCTTCGGCGTTGCAAGATGGGAAGGTTGAAGGCAGGATATATCATCACTTTTCGCGCGTTTTCTTAAGTCGCATCTGCAATCGCGTTAGAAATTATAGATTCGAAAGGGCCAAGAATGAATTTTGGGATTAGCCTCAGAGACGAAAACTCAAACGGTCGACCGCGCCTCCCCAATTTGCCGGAGCGAATTCGCGGCCTCGAACGCCTCTGTTTGAACTTGTGGTGGAGTTGGCAGCCCCACGCTCGCGAAATGTTTCGCTCGCTCGACCACCAGGCTTGGCGCGAGAGTAATCACAATCCGCTGCGCATGTTGGCGCAGTTGCCCCAGGAAACCCTTCAAGACGCCGCCAACGATCCTGAATTCTTAAAAATTTACGATCTCGTGATGGAAGAGTTCGAAGCCAGCATCGAGTCGGAAACAGGATGGTTCACCTCTGAATATGGCAAGCCTCAAGCCACCATGGCCTATTTCTCGGCGGAGTATGCTTTCCACAATTCGCTGAAACTCTACGCCGGCGGCTTGGGCGTTCTGGCAGGTGATTACATTAAGGAATGCAGCGACCTGGCCATCCCCGTCGTCGCCGTTGGATTGATCTATTCTCACGGCTATCTTTCGCAGAAATTGCGCGACGATGGTTGGCAAGAAGACGAAGAGAAAGTTTTAGACCGCACCTACGATCCGGTCACACAGATTTTTGACCAAGAGAACCGTCCTCTGATGGTTCAGGTTCCTTTGTTCGATCCTCCGCTTCGCGTGCAGGTGTGGCGGGCCGACATTGGCCGCGTTCCAGTCTATTTGCTCGATACCGATGTGGACGGCAATCAAGACTCAGACCGTTCCATCACGCACCGCCTCTATACCAACGACCCCGAGCAGCGCCTTCGCCAGGAGATCGTCCTGGGCATGGGCGGAATACGGGTGCTCGAAGCTTTAGGCATTCGTCCCGCGGCTGTTCATATTAATGAAGGCCATCCAGCTTTCGCTCTGATCGAACGCGTGCGAATGCTGGTGGAAGCCGGAAAAACTTTCGACCAGGCCATCGCGGAAGTCCGCGACACCTCCGTCTTTACTACGCACACTCCTGTTTCCGCCGGCACCGATATTTTCCCGTATCCTTTAGTGGACAAATACTTCGGAAACTCTTACGACAAACTAGGCACCGACCGCGATGGCTTCCTCACGCTTGGCGCCAACTCGGCCGATCCAAATGCTGGATTCAACATGACCGTCTTCTCGCTCCGCATGGCGAAGTTTTGCAATGCGGTGAGCAAGAAGCACGGCGAAGTCGCGCGCCACATGTGGGCCCCCGTGTGGTCTGGTAAAAGCGAGCCAGAAATCCCGATCGCCGCTATCACAAACGGGGTGCATCTTCGCACTTGGCTGGATCCGATATGGTTGCATCCCATGCTCGACAAATTCCTCGGCCCCGGATGGATCCGCGAACAAGACCAAGCCAAAACCTGGCAAGCCATTGACAATATCCCTGACAAAGAACTTTGGCGGCTGCGAAAGCGGCTCAAGGCTCTATTGATTGAAGACATCGACGAGCGAGCGCGCGAGGAGTGGGCCAGTAGGCGCGTTCGGGCCCAGAGCGTGATTGCGTTTGGAACCTTGCTCGATCCACAAATTCTCACGATAGGTTTCGCGCGCAGATTTACCGGCTACAAACGGCCCGATCTTATTCTTCACGACCTTGACCGGTTGAAGCGCATTCTTTTGCATCCGCTTCAGCCAGTGCAAATTATATTCGCCGGTAAAGCGCATCCGTCCGACGTCGGCGGCGCGCAATTAATCCAGCGAATATTTCAGCTCGCGCAGGCTCCCGAGTTCGCCGGCCGCATCGCCTTCGTAGAAAATTACGACTACCATCTGGCTCAACGAATGGTCCGCGGAGTGGACGTATGGCTGAATAATCCGCTTCCTCCGCTCGAAGCCAGCGGCACCAGCGGAATGAAAGCAGGCGCGAACGGAGTTCCCAGTCTTTCCGTTCTCGATGGGTGGTGGATCGAAGGATACAACGGCGAGAACGGATGGGCTTTCGGTGGCGATCCTCTAGAAGGCGATCGCACGAACGCCGATGCCAACGCCCTCTATCGCTTGCTGGAGGAAAAAATAGTCCCGCTTTATTACCGCCGCACCGATGACGAGATTCCCCACGATTACGTTCGCGTGATGAAAGCCGCAATTAAAAGTGTGGCGCCGCAATTCAGCACCATGCGCATGGTGAAGGAGTATGTGAATCGCTTTTACGTCGATGCGCTGGGTCTGAAAGAATCGCTGGCTTCCGTCGACAAATAATTTCGGCGCCGGTAAATAATTTATTCGGCGCTGGCTCGGTTCAGAATTTCGATAGAGCCTTGGTCGAGTTGCAGTTTTGTCGCCTCGATCAAATCTTTCAATTGTTCCAGATTTGTGGCACTGGCGATTGGAGCGGTAATACTGGGCCGCGCAATCAGCCAAGCCAGAGCGACCCTCGCCGGTGTGGAATTATAATCCCCTGCCACTTCATCCAGCGCTTTTAGGATTCGGAACCCTCTTTCGTTCAGATATTTCTTGATGCCCCCGCCGCGTGGGCTCTTGGACAGATCTTTTTCGGAGCGATATTTTCCGGTAAGGAATCCGCTGGCCAGCGAGAAGTAACTAATCACCCCCAACCCGTTCGCCACGCAAATAGGCTCGTGATTTTTTTCATAGGCCGCGCGATCGTAGAGATTGTATTCAGGCTGTAACGTCTGATAAGTAGGCAGTCCATGCTTCTTGCTGACTTCCAGCGCTTGCAACAGGCGTGGCCCGCTATAGTTCGAAGCGCCGATCGCCCTCACTTTGCCGTCTTTCATCAGCTTTCCAAATGCTTCCAGCGTCTCTTCCAAAGGTGTATCAGGATCGTCTTTGTGCGCCTGATATAGATCGATGCGATCTGTTTGCAACCGTTTCAAGGAATCTTCCACCGCACGGAAGATATAAGCAGCAGATAGTCCCTTCTTATCGGGTGCCATCTCCATTCCAACTTTTGTAGCTACGATGACCTCAGATCGCTTCCCGCTCTTTTTCAGCCAGTTCCCAATAATCGTCTCGGATTCCCCACCCCTATTGCCCGGAACCCATTGGGCATAAATATCCGCCGTATCGACCAAATTGAATCCCGCTGCGATAAAAGCATCCAGGATTTTAAATGACGTAGCCTCATCAATCGTCCAGCCGAACACATTTCCGCCCAATGCCAACGGCGAAATTTCAAATCCCGTATTCCCTAGCTTGCGCCTTTTCATTTCGCATCCTTTCCATTCAAGACGCCTAAGCGCCTTTTCCCAATCAGATGCTTTAAGTCACCGACTATCTTCATGCAGATGTTTTATTTAGCGAAACTCCTGAGGAGTGCCGCGAGGTCTACCCTTAAGGAATTCCATGTAGGACCTTACTATTTCCTGCGGGCGAGATTACAGCAACTCTGGCATAGAAAGGCTCCGACTCGAGCACGATACTCAAAATGTAGTGCAGCAAAAATTTCCAAGGAGAAATGCCATGGCTGACAATAAGAAGCAGGATTCACGAAAGGGAAATTCCGGACGCGAGTCTGGGCGCGAAGGCAGCGAAAAGAGCAATCAGGGCGGCTCGTCCAACCGATAACCCTTTAGCTGTAATCGCAAGCTGTTTTATTAATTTAAAGCGGAGGCAACTGGCTCGATTTGGCTAGTGCCTCCGCTTTTTACGTTTAGTCCCGTAATCCCGCCTATCCGCAAAGTTAACCATCGCACGCAGTGATTGTGTCACAACCCCGCTTCAAGGGTCTAAACTTAGTCTCCCCGGCCGTATCCTCGAATCTCTCGCCGCCACCACCGAGGGAATTTTATGCGAATCGCAAGAACCGCTTTCCTGTTTATCGCGGGCGGTTTGCTCGCTTGCCCGTTAACCTTCGCTCAAGCCAAGGGAACTTGCACGGGCATGACGCCCGGCCAGCTTACCAGCCTGGACGGTTTCGTCCCTTTTCAAGGAACAGAAAGCCCATGGAACATAGACATTTCGAACTCACCGGTCGATCCTGACTCGGATAAGATTGTCGCCTTCATTGGCGTGTCCACTCCTTTGCATCCTGATTTCGGCTCCTGGGAATATGACGGCCAAAGCATCGGTATCCCGTATGAAATTGTCACTGCCAAGCAAGCTGACGTCGGTATCGTCTTGGGCGCCTACGCTGACGAAAGCGATCCCGGCCCTATGCCCGTTCCGCCAAATCCATTGATCGAAGGCTATCCAAAGCTCGGCAACGGCGATCGTCACGTTCTTGTTCTGGACAAAGATAATTGCTGGCTATACGAAATTTACAATTCCACTCTTTTGAAGAACCACGAGTGGCGCGGCAATTCCATCGCGGTCTGGGAAATGACCACGAATGAACAACGTCCCTATGGTTGGACGTCCGCCGATGCCGCCGGACTTCCCATCTTTCCCAGTTTAGCACGTTACGACGAAGTTGCTGCTGGCGCCATTAAACACGCATTGCGCTTCACTGTTCCGGTCACTCGCGAAGCTTTCGTAGGGCCAGCTTCGCATTGGGCCTCCGGCGAAACAAACGCCAGCGCTCCGCCCATGGGAGCGCGGTTGCGTCTGAAATCCAGTTTCGATATTTCCGGATTTTCCGCGGAGAATCAGGTGATTCTTACCGCGCTAAAGCAGTATGGGATGATACTTGCCGACGATGGCAGCGCCATTTACATTAGCGGCGCACCTGACAGCAAGTGGAAAAACGATGATTTAGGCAATCTGAAAACGCTCACGGGCTCGGACTTTGAGGTTGTGCCTCGGCACGGTCTATGCGCCGAACAACGTGCCTACTGGTCCCGCACCGACCATCGCTAGCTTCACGGCGTCCGCAACCACTGTAATGCCCGGGCAGCCGGTGAGGTTGAAGTGGGACGTGAACTGGAACGTGAGCATTTCCGGATACAACATCGTCTCGCCTGCGGTGGGAGCAATTCGCGGCACGAGCGTCGTGGTGAATCCATCGGCGACTACAACCTACGAGCTGCATTCAACCAATGAATACGGCCGCTCAGTCGCTAAGGTGAAAGTTACCGTCCACTAAGCGTTGTGCATCTCCAATCTTTCTTTAGTTATACGAGGTCAATCTGATGGTTAAGCGGCTTGTACTAGATCCTCGGCATGTGCTACGAGTGTGTGCACTTCGCCCTTGGGGACAATCCTTGAGATGCAGGGATGTTCTATTCCGTAATGGCTGAAAGCCCGGGCGTGCAACGTAAGAAGAATAATGGGGACATTCGGCAGGATTTTGGAGATTTCTTTCGCGGCCTGCAGTCCGTTCATCATTGGCATATCGAGATCTAAGATAATTAATTCCGGTCGAAGGGCAGCAGCTTTGTCCACAGCATCCTGGCCATTCACAGCCTCGCCAGATACCTCCAAGCTCGGATGTTCGGCGAACATCCGGCAAAGGGCCGCCCGTATAGCGGGATTGTCGTCTGCAATGAGGATATGTTTTCTGGACATTTCGGTAAGCCTAGCAATTTTTGCGCTCGCTCGGCATACCGGATTGCCTGTAATAAACAACTATCTCAATACTACTTCTCAAATTGCTATGCACTGCAGCGAGGGTCGGAGCCGTGGGGCGATGGGCCTCACTTCCCGAAATTTCAGCATTTCCCTTTTATTTGCTGTACGAGATGTCCAATTTTTTACGGCTAGAAGTCATAAAGCAGGTAAACAGACGGAAGCGTGTTAGATCTCACAGATATATGGTTTACGTGACAGGGTTCGAACCTGCAACCTCCTGCTTGCAAAGACGGGTGACACGCAAACCAGACGATTTAGCGAGAGAGGGTTCGAATGCGCGTGAGGGAGCTAACATCGCGCCATAGAATCGAAAAACCGCCTACTCAAATTGAAAAATTTGCCCCCAGTCAATTCCGAAACGGCTCAGGTATTTTCGCAGACGGTCGGCGTCGTTGGTGCTCGTCTTACGAGTTCGCGACGCGCCAAACAGTTGGCGACCGGCTTCGGACATTGAACGTGAATCGCGACAGACTTGAACTACTCGAGCAAGTTGGACTCGATCGAATAGATCACTTCTTTGCAACCATGTACGCCCTTGCTTAGGACATCCGATATTTCCGCCCTTTCCAGGTAGCGAAGTCGCGCGGATTTTTCCGTTCGTTGGGTCACTTGTACAAGACCAATCAAGGTGGCGCGCTCTGCACCGGTCATCTTCTTGTTGAGCATGACTCCACTTTTTTCCACAGCTATGAAAGGAGGAGTTGTATCTTTGCCCGTCAGGCGCTCTGTGAATTTAGAAATTACAACCGCAGGCGGCAAGAGAGGCATCGTATGACCCAGAAAAAGCGCCTGGCATGGATAGAGAATGCCGCCTCTTAGAATCTTTTGAGAGTCGGGATCCGTTCCTAATGCATGCAGTGAATCGACGTCAGGAAATTGCCATTTTGAAGAACGGGCAATCGTATTCAGCACTGAGGTGTCGGGCCTTGGAAATCTTCGGGGAGTAATCGCAAGTCGCCGTTCAACGTCACGGAGAAGTTTTTCGGCTGAGTAACAATCATGTCCACAAATAACCAGTCCGTGGTTTCCAAGTACGAGAACGTCTGTTTCCAGCTCACCGCCCAATTTCTTTTCGATTTCCCGGGCTAGCGGGATGCCGGATCCTGCGTACGGAATCCATTGCCACCGTAGGCCAGCCAGTCGTTCTTTTAGTTGGTCGGGTCCATCTAGACGTATTGCCCAGGCGATGGCATTGACAGAGTGCACGTGGATGACAACACGATGCCGAAGGATGGCGTGCATTGGTGTTTCAATCGATGGCCGCGGCTCGTCCCTCAGATCATAGTGCGGCGCAATTTCCTTGTTGTTCTGAACAGCCTCCTTAACGGACGCCAATTCAACCGGAACGAACATCGCTTCTTGCATTGCATGAGCTAGCCATTTGCCAGATGCTTTAATCCATAGAATTCCATCTAGCTTTATAGATGTATTTCCATTGCTGGCTTGTACCAAGAGTGGATCGCTGCCCAGCCGCGCGGATAGTTCGCCGAGGGAAACTACTTCCCTTTCATGTCGAGTGGACAAAAGCTTGGGCTGGGCTGCATTCTTCACAAACTAACTTTCCCTTTGCCGACTATTGTACGTTCGTTTTCTTTACCTGCAATATCTGTAGAGGATTTTTAGTTTGATACTTCGCTCTTGATTTCGCTCTGTTCTGTCCGATCTTGAGGGAGGCTTTGAAAATTGCGCCAACTGGGAGGATTCCTCCCAATTTGTGCGAAGCTACGGAAGCCAAGCCCATAGATGCGATGCATCCGCAGGATGCGCAGTCAGGATTCCCACCAAACTGGCATGGAGTGATCTTTGTCTCCAGGTCTGCCGACAATGTCTGGGTTGTGAGGGCGAAAACACATTCTTTGGGGTTGTGTGGCGGGGAGGCGAACTGCCGAATAACCGCCTGCGGCATATCAAGCTTCGGATATTGTTTTCGCAATTGCGTCATGTCCGCAAGAGCTTGCGCCCTCTCTTCGAAACCCAGGATTTCCGGCATCAGATCTCCGACCTGAGGAGTGAATAGGCTGAACCATACCTTCTTGATCTCGGGGCGTGGCGTCCAGAATTCCAGGAATTCGCCCAAGTATCCTGGTCGCTTCATCATTTGACCTGTGACCGTGCAATGGATCGTGACTTTCTGCCCAATGATGTTTTTTAGAATACGGTCGTACGTTGCTGGCGCTCGCCGGATATCGTGTTCTGGTTGCAACCCATCGATGGACACGACTATATGCAGATGCTCCAGGCTTGCCCAGGTGGGACCCATTGTCCGAAAGGCGCTGGTAACAATCTGCACATGGATTCCGCGCCCCAATAACAGGGGAATCAGCAACTCAAGTTCGCGATAGCGGACCAGCGGGTCACCCCCGACGATAGACAAGTGCAAAGGCTTTAGCCGATCGACGACCTCAAGAACTCCGTCTACTAGGGATTGGCCTCTTCTATCGTTCAGATCGCGCAAGGTCTGTCCGCCGCCTAGGTGCGCATCGTCATACGCGTAACAGCCTGGACATTTCAAAGGGCATTCACGCGTGATTTCTATCGACAGAGAGGGTGGTTCACCCTTGAGGATCTTAGCCCAGGCTTGAAAAATTTGAGAGGTCTGCACTGATGATGGTCCTTTCTGAACGCAGGTGCTATTTCACTGTTAATTTCAATTTGTCTGCCTCCCCGTGGTGCGTGAAAGGAGTGTAGAGGTTGGGTTTGAAGCTTTCTGTACACTTTTGTACAGCTTGTAAATTGCAGCCTCCCGTACTTAGGAGTACTCCCCGGTCTGCATATCGGATTGAATTGGCTTGGGACCGCGCGCGATGCACAATTCAGGCGGCAGCTTGCCGCGTCCCAGTGGCGGAATACAACTAAAGTCCACCCGACCTAGAACGTCTGTACGGGAAGCAATGGAATTCCGTTGCCCGAGGCTGATTTGAACCAACGACGCTTGAAAGCAGGTAGAGCGCGTGCTCACCAGGCAGGCGCCCCCCCACCCATCGGCTTGGAAGAAGTCTCCTATAAATTCGGATGGTTGCAGGATGCCGTGAATTTCTTCAAAGGAAAGAACAATTGATTGCGGAGGCTGCAACCATCCGAATTGTTTAGTGCTGCCTTTTAGGTTGGAATTGATCCGGCTGGTGGCGTAAGCAGCGTGCGAGGTCAAAGGTCATAGCTTGGCGATTGCCGACGATCCGCCAGTCTCAGATGATCTATCTCAGGCGATGGCGGGTTTAGCCTGACCCGCCTGTCGGCATAAAACAGTACGGCAAGTTCTGGGATATGCCAGAAGCGAGTGTAAGCACATGGGTTGTCGACCCGGCTGGCGGCGACGACTTCGTTGTATCCAGGTCGGTCTAAACAAGAATTAGTCCGCAGAAGGGGACGCGATGAAGCGCACCTGGACGATCATAGGGGTAGGCGACGTGCCGGACAGCTTCAAATGGTACCAGGCGCTGTTCGGTCAGCCGGCTACCCTTCCTGCCCATGATTACTTTGGGCAAATCCTCGATTCAGATGGAACTGTCTTGCTCTGCCTCCACGAGTGGGGCGCCCACGAGCATCCCTCATTGATGAGCCC
>Ga0209009_1000214_pt1 | contig 23549 bp, 23 predicted proteins | sample BlaSpr_A8_OM3_M2_FD_187979 | JGI IMG/M metagenome (GOLD analysis project Ga0209009, IMG submission 187979) | Forest soil microbial communities from Thunder Bay, Ontario, Canada - Black Spruce, Ontario site 2_A8_OM3_M2 (SPAdes) (version 2) | ecosystem: Environmental > Terrestrial > Soil > Boreal... | reverse complement strand
GGGCGGGAACGTTCTTGAAGCTGTCGAGCTGGAGAACACGAAGACGCACGAACGACGAACCGTGCAGACGCCGGCCGTCTTTTCCATGGTCGGCGCAAAGCCATGCACCACTTGGTTGCCGCCCGAGATCGAGCGCGATGAAAAGGGCTTCATCAAAACCGGCCACGCGGTCGTCGACGCGCTCGCGTGGAAAGGCATGAGCCGTTTTCCAGGGCCGCTGGAGACGAGCTGGCCAGGCATCTTTGCTGCGGGCGACGTGCGCTCCGGCTCGGTGAAACGCTGCGCCGCCGCGGTGGGCGAGGGCGGCATGGCGGTCGAGGGCGTGCACGAGACCCTCAGAACTTACGCCTGACCGCGCGCCAGGGCGGCGAGCTGGCGCGCCTCGGGATGCCGCCCGGCGGGGCCGAGCGGAGCCCGAGGAAACCGTCGCCGCCTTTTTCACCCGGCGGCTTAGCCCGCCACGCGCGAGGGTCCAACTCTGAAAGGATGAGTTGGTTCATCGCGTCATTGCTCGCGTAAGTTTCCACCAGCGAGTCGCGAATCTCCGCGAGCGCCGCCTGCGATTGCATTGCCATGGAGCTCTCCCCAATTTATTCCGGCGAACAGAACCCGCCCCCACAAATCGCGAAGATCTCCCCGGGCCTCAGCCAGTCGGTTACGCGCGACAATACGGCCGCAGGATCCATCCAGTGCAGCGCGTGGCCGATCATCACCAGATCGACGCTCGCAGCCAGAAACACAATTTCTTCAGCCGTTGCAATTCGCACTTGAATGCGAGGCTCAAGTTTCCGCAGCTTCTCGGCCATGGCTGCGTCTGGTTCCACGCCAATGATCCCGTCAAACTCGGCAAGGAGCCCTCGCGCCATCTTGCCCGTCCCAGCCCGAGATCCACCAAACGCTGACGCGGCGGGGTGACAGCGCCAAGAATCCGAGAGAAAATTTCACGTGGATAGTCAGGCCGAAAACAGTCGTAAGCGTCCGCAATCTGGCCAAACTTTTTTCCCAGATTCAATTCCGAGGGCTTCCCTGTCGCGTGCATTCTCGTTCCTCACCGCCCAAACTTCCATGATCTTATAACGACTTATTGCGCAACTTGCGAAAACGTTTCGGCGAGCGACGACTTACTGTCCGCTCCCGTGTGTTCCCACAAACGCGTGATCAGACGCTGCTGACCAGACCGGGGTGCGCATACCAAACCGAATCGCAGCCATCCCCTGTCCCAAGCCCCCGTCCAAACACAACCAGTCATCCCGAGCGGAGTCCCACGCGCTTTTGCCTTGCCCCTGCTCAGGGGCGCGGCGTGCAGTTTAAGGGATCTGCTTTTTCTTTCGCCTTTGATTTTTCGCCATGTGCGCATTTCCAATCTCCACCCAAAATGTTATCTTCACCGCATGCAAAAACTCATACCAGCAATCGTACTTCTGCTTTGCGCTGTAGCCTTCGCCTCCGCACAAAACGCGCAAGAAAACTCTCCGCAACCGCAATCGTCGCAACCGCCCGCATCGCAACCCGCGTCCTTACAACCGTCGCCCTCACAACAGACTTCCCCACCGACCCCGGACCTCGCCCAACTAAAAGCCATGTCCGCACGCTTCGCCCCCACTCCCCTTCGCGTCGACACTTCCGCCCTCTCCGCGGGCGATCAAAAAGCTCTCGTCAAACTCATCTCCGCCGCCCGCATCGTAAACATTATTTACATGCAACAATTTTGGAGTCATGACCTGGCCACCTACCAGCAGCTTCGCCACGACCGCACTCCGCTCGGCGCCGAACAAAAACATTATTTCTCGATCAACAAAGGCCCCTGGTCTGAAATTGACGAATGGACCGCCTTCCTTCCCGGCGTCCCGCCGCGAAAACTTCCCGGCGCGAATTTCTATCCCGAGGACATGACCAAAGACGAATTTGAAGCCTGGGTGAAAGCTCTCTCGCCCGAACAAAAAGAACAAGCCGAAGGATTTTTCACCGTAATCCGCCGCGGCCCGGACCATCAGTTGAAAATTGTCTCCTACAACGAGGAATATCGAGGAGACCTCGACCTCGCCGGTAAACTTCTCCGCGACGCAGCCGCGCTGTCCGACAACGACAGCCTGAAAAAGTTTCTCACCACGCGCGCCGACGCCTTCTCTTCCAATAATTATTACGATAGCGACATGGCCTGGATGGACCTCGACGCGCCCGTGGACGTCACCTTCGGCCCCTACGAAACCTATCTCGACGAATTCTTCGGCTACAAAGCCGCCTTCGAAGCCTATATAAATGTTCGCGACGACAAAGAAACCGCCCGCCTCGCCTTTCTCGGGAAGCATTTGCAGGAAATTGAAGACAATCTCCCCGAAGAGCCGCAATATCGCAATCCAAAGCTAGGCGCCCTCGCTCCCATACGTGTCGTCAACGAACTTTTCTCCGCCGGTGATGGCAACCACGGCATCGCTACGGCTGCCTACAACCTGCCCAACGACGACAAAGTCATTCAACAAAAAGGCAGCAAGCGCGTGATGTTGAAAAATATTCAGGAGGCAAAATTCCACGCCACCCTGCTTCCGATTTCGCGCGTCGTGCTATCTCCTGCCGACCAGAAATATCTCAGCTTCGATCTTTTCTTCACACACATCGTGGCCCACGAACTCTGCCACGGCCTCGGCCCGCACCAAATTAAAATTCAAGGCCGCGACACGAACCCGCGCATGGAGTTGAAAGAGCAATACGCCGCGTGGGAAGAAGCCAAAGCCGACGTCACCGGCCTCTTCGCTCTGCAATTCCTGATGGATCAAATCGACCGAGCTAGGCGCCCGAAATTGGATCGGGTTCCTGCCGGGCACAGTCCCGAAACGCAACGCGAGCTCAATAACAATGTTGCTTCAGGACTTAAACCGTACGCGGACTCTTCGCTCCCGTATGGCCCGGAAGCCGAGCGCAAACTTTACACGACATATCTTGCGTCCTCCTTCCGCACCATGCGGTTCGGGTTGCAGGATGCGCACGCTCGCGGCCAAGCCATGCAATTCAATTATTTCGTGGAAAAAGGCGCTTACGTCGCGAACCCCGACGGCACTTTCAGCCTGGACCTGGCAAAAATGAAAGACGCAGTCGCCTCTCTCGACCACGACCTGCTCACGCTCGAAGCTACCGGCGATCACGACGGCGCAAAATCAATGATGGACCGACTCGGCGCGCTGAGCCCCCAAGTCCGAAACGCTCTCGCGCGCCTCAAATCCGTCCCCATCGACATCGAGCCCATCTTCGAAACCGCCGACGGCATCAACACTCCACACTGAGAAAACTTTATGCCTGCAGACATTTACGAAATGCACCGGAAGGCAAAAACGGGTAGTTGTGTCGCGCAAACTTTTCTCGGACTCAGCTATCTCTATGGTGACGACGTCGAGGTTAATTACGAGGAAGCCTTCAAGCTTCTTTCCGCCGCCGCTAAACAGGGCGGTTCTCGCGCTACCATCGGCCTCGCATCGATGTACGCAAAAGGCCTGGGCATTCCACGCGATCTCAACGAAGCGATGCGTTTATTAGAATCAGTGGCTGCACCGGCGAATGGTCCTGACGCCTTCACCGCCCGAATCGAATTAGCTCGACTCTACTCACAGGGTTCGGGCATTCAAGTTGACACCGAGAAGGCCTTTCAGTGGTGCGAATCCGCCCTCGCAATAGCAACCGGCAAAGAAGACCCCAACGACCTTCAGGAGGCGAAGTCTTAACTTGCTCAAGCCGGTCGCCAACAAATTCAACACCGACACTAATGAACACTGACGGATCAAACACTTCGCCCGAGCCAAACAGAGCTGGCGACGAAACCCCACTCGACGAGAACGCTCTCGCTTACAGGAGCATTCGAAATGTTTTCCTGGAGACATTCCCCGAACTATGGGAGCGAATTGAGAAGAAGTACGCCCCGCATTACAACTTGAAAACTCAAATCCCCGGAACCTATCCGCTCTTCGAAGAGATTCTCAAGCCACGAGTGATCGAATTACTGGGATCTGGCGCAGACGACGACTCGCTCCAACGTATTTTCTCTTTCTACGAAGAGATGGCGGGTAGCCGAGACCAAGAAGTTGCAAACCTACTCGGGAAATCCATCCTGGAACCTCTCGTATACGATAAATCGCTCGTGGCCAAAGCCTGGAAATATATGGGAGAACAAACCAGAGACACCGCACGAGAGATCGCCAAGAGTCGCGGTCAGGAATACAACCTCCCCGCGCACGGCCGCACATGAAAAGGTTACGAAATCCCGGAATACTGAAAGCGCCGAAAGAGCATTACCACTCGCAGAGTAAAGACCTTGCTAGCGCATGCGGTGTGTCTTCACAGGCGGACGCCGCATTTCCACAAATACAGACATTTGGCCGATTGAACCTTTGTAGAGGTGATCTGATCATAAAAGCACAGTGCATGGTCGAGAACCGTCACATGGTTCTCCGATCGAGTTATGCGGAGATCCGCTGCGGGCGAGCAGGACGGTTGGTCGATAAGTTTGAACGTGTAAATGAGCGAATACGATTTGATGGCATCTCTGCAGTTTTTGCTCGCGAACTGGGATTGTTGCGCGCTCTGCAGTGCTGCCGTGTGCAACAAGGGAGGACCGCTGGTCGCAGCGGCCGATTCGATCGCACCATCGTTGAGAATTCCAAGCGTCACAGTCACGTCACCGGTAATGTGCGCGGTCCGTGCGATTGGAGGATAGACAGGCGGCGACAATTTAGTTATTACAATTGCAGGATGGCTTGGGTCCGCAGCAGCAGAATCTTGAGCCGGCGCCGTCAGCAGCCGGCGACATTTCATATGTCGGATTCTATATTTGACGGAATGTTTAAGCCAGCTATCGAGAGAGTGACACCTAGCCGTTACTGCGTCACGCGAGAAGAAATAAAATAATTTGCCCGATGACTTCCGCGGAGGAAAAATGTTGATCAATAAAAGCTTCGGATGCTGGTTCTTTGCGGCTGCGTTTTGCGCGGCTCTAATGTGCCCGGCTGCGATGCTAGCGCAACAGGCGCACCTGAGCGCGCCGCAAGCGCAACCTGCCGGTGCCGCGGCAAATGGCGCTATCAAACTTGACGTGGTGGTCACCGAGAAATCCGGACCGCCGGTTGGCGGACTTCAGCAGCAAGACTTCCGCGTGCTCGATAACAAGTCGCCGCAAACCATCACTTCCTTCAAGCCCGTCACCGGCCGAGAAGGCCCCATCGAAGTGATCGTTGTGATTGACGCGGTCAACACCGCTTACTCAACTGTAGCCGTGGAGCGCACCGGCATCGACAAATTTCTGCAAGCCGAAGGCGGACACCTGGCCTATCCCGCCGCGCTGGTTCTTTTCACGGATAAAGGTACGCAAATGCTCGGAGATTTTTCGAGCGACGGCAGCACGCTTAGCGCTGCGCTCGCTCAGGCCGAGCCTGGTCTTCGCATTAACACGCGCTCAAGCGGCTTCTACGGCGCAGTCGATCGCATGCAGCTTTCCGTGCGGACATTGGGCCAACTCGTCGCAAAAGAAGCTCCGCGCCCGGGACGCAAAATTATTTTGTGGGTTTCTCCCGGCTGGCCTCTGCTCTCGGGTCCGCTCACACAGCTTTCTGCAAAGGACCAGCAAAGCATTTTTGCGAACATCGTGGCCCTCTCCAATGAAATGCTTCAGGCGCGCGTGACGCTCTACAGCATAAATCCTCTGGGCAACGCCGAATCTATCGGTCGCGCCAATTACTATAAGGATTTCGTGAAAGGAGTGAGCAAGCCCAGCCAAGTGACCATTGGCAATTTGGGACTTCCCGTGCTCGCGATTCAAAGCGGCGGTCTGGCGCTCACCTTTAACAACGACATAGGCGCCATGCTTCAACAGTGCGTCGCGGATGCCGCGCCCTACTACGAAATATCTTTCACTCCAGCGCCGGTAGACCAGCGCGACGAACTCCACATCGTGGATGTTCAGACGGCAAAGCCCGGTTTGACTACGCGCACTCGCCAGCTCTACTACGCCCAACCCGCAACCGCAAAATAAGGAACACAAATTCGCCAGTGTTTGCTGGAGAAACAGTGAAGCCCACAGCAATCGCGCTCTTGATCGCGCTTCTAGCCTGCCCTGCATTCTCGGATGCGACCGCACGCGGCTGGCTCTGCATCGAACCGTTGGGTGTCAACCTTTGCAAACAGATTTATACGCTGCGGCTCAGGAAACTTGTCACTTCGAGTTGATGCACAGCAGACGGTTCCTTGGCCCCGCAAAGAAAGTCTCAAAATTGAAAACCTGGATTTGACGGAAAGCCATCTCGCAGTTGCAATATGCGATGGCCAGCCACTTCAATCATTCCGATTTAAGTTCTCGACATGGAAAGACGACCGACTGTGCCTTTCTTACGCGGATATGAACGACGGATATGAGGGACTGCGTTTATGTGAAATGAAGCGGAACCCATGGTGCAAATGCAAATGAAGGTTACAGCTCTTACTTCTTGACGCGATTCAACGCGCGGTAGCGCCATTTGCCCAGGTGCTTGTTCAACACGTTATCGCGATCCAGAAAAGACAGCACCGGCGCGCTGCGCTTTTCGATGCGGCCTCGCGCTCGCTTCAAACGCTGGTCATCGTTGAAAAGTTCCAGCGCTGCGTCCAGAGTATCAATCGCTCGCGTGCGCCTGCCGGCCAATTGGTACACTTCCGCCAAATTCAAATGGAACTGCGCTTCCGAGCGCTTTAGCTGCACGGCAATCTCGCAAAGTTCCGCGGCTTGATCCCACTTTTTTTCCGCCCGCGCAACGCACAGTCCCAGGAATGAAAGGTAATAGGGGTTGCGCCGTTCAAAATTGAATGCGCTGCGCAAACGCGGAAGCGCACGCTGCGGATAACCGTTTTTCAGTAGCGCGACGCCTTCCTTGAAATCAGCGATGGCGTCGGACGGCGCGCTCGTTACTTTTTCAGTCATCAGAATGTGCCGGCGTAAAAGAGGAAAATCTCTCGCCAGTCACCACTCTAGAGAAGTCCGCGACGAAAAGTCTACTGGCCTCCCGTGCAGCCGTAACCGAAATGGCAACCACTATGCGGCGTGCTCGACGGAACGGACCCCTCGTTTTGAATCGCCCGCCAACCAGCGATGCTCCAAACGAACGATTAGAAGTCTTGTCCGGCTCCCTGAATCTCGAAGTAAATGCGAGGGTCCTTGATCGTCGCCTCGATATGGCGCCCGCCTCCGCGCGCGCCAGCGTCTTCTGCTTTGCTATTTACCTTTTACTGCGCCGGTAGACGCCTGGCTAAGCGCGGTCATCGCCGCCAGCGAGTCCATGTAGTCCCGCCAATGCACGATCTTGCGGTTTTCGATAGTCACCACAGAGATGAACCGGTTGTCGTAGGGGGCGCCTGTCGCGACGATCTTGCCGTGTACCTCGTATTCGATGATCACGACACCGGGGTCCTGCGATCGGTGAATGACGAGCGCGTCCGCGTCATGCAGGACGATGTTCTTGCCGTAGCCTGCGTAGAGCGCTATGAGCGCCTCGCGACCATTCACTGTTGGGGGCCAGCCTGGAAAAATATATCGAAACTCGAATACCGCATCGTCGGCGATGGTATCAAAATAGTGGTCGCCGTCGACGAGACCGGCCAAACCCTGCTGTGATATTTCGAAGAATGGGTCGAGCGCTGTGAAGGCCGCGTACTTAGGATCGGTCACAAATTGACTCCTGTTGTCGTGTGAGAAGTTTTGTTTCGTCAAAGATCAGCTTGCCCGGGCACACCGGACGAGCTCTGTTATCGGGCGTATCATGTCCTGCCTGAAACTTTCGCCCTAAACCAGCAGGCTATCCCGCACGCCACCATACCTAATTGCGCGAACCATTTCTCTCTCGTAAAGCTTCTGCGGGAATTCGAGTTCGATCCGGCTTGCGGCGCCGAGCGATTTCAATTGTTCGGCGGAGAGCTCGAGATCCAAACTGGCGAGATTGTCCTGGAGTTGAGAGAGCTTCCGCGCTCCGATGATGGGGATCACCGGGACCGTTCGGTAGCGCAGCCACGCGAGAGCTACTTGGGCCATGCTGCGACCGGTCTGTTCGGAGACCGACTTGAGAGCCGAGATGACCCGCGCCGCACGTTCTTCCTCGGGAAGGAAGTCCTTCATTCCCTCGGCGGACAACCGTGCGCCGTCGGCCTTTCCCTCACCGTGATACTTTCCTGTGAGCACGCCACTTGCCAGCGGAGACCAAGCCAGAACTCCCAAGTTCAAAACTTTCGCCATGGGAATCAGCTCGCGCTCGACCGTCCGTTCCACGAGGCTGTACTCGATCTGCAATCCGACGAATTGTGTCCAGCCTCGAAGCTCCGCCAGAGTGTTTGCCTGTGCAACCCACCAGGCGGGGGCGTCCGAGATGCCGGCGTAGAGAATCTTTCCCTGGCGAACGAGATCGTCCAAACCGCGCATGACTTCTTCCACAGGCGTAATCCCATCCCAGATGTGCACCCAGTACAAGTCGATGTAATCGGTTTGCAACCGCTTCAGACTAGCTTCCACTGCTTGCATCATGCTCTTGCGATGATTTCCTGCCGCATTGGGATCATTGCCTGGCGCAGCGTTGGAGTATTTCGTGGCTAAGACAACGCTCTGGCGATGGCCCTGCATGAACTCTCCCAGGAATTTTTCGCTCGTGCCGTTGGTGTAGAAATTGGCCGTGTCGATGAAATTTCCGCCTGCCTCGCGGTAGCTCTCATAGACTTTCTGCGCTTCAACCTCGGGTGATCCCCATCCCCACTCGTCGCCGAAGGTCATGGTGCCTAGAGCCGCTTCGGAAACGCGAAGCCCGCTGTTGCCAAGCAATCTATATTTCATAAGAGTACCTCCTTTATAATCTGATTACTCACTCATTAAATAGATGCAAAGAGTTTTTACTTGCGAGCGATACCTGCCCAATAAACCTCAAATCCACTGTTGCGATACTTATTGGCTACAGTTGGTCTTAACACCATCAGATCCATGGTGGCTTCCGCCAAGGCCGCCAAGGTCCTTGAAATCAACTCAATCGGAAGGTCCGCTCGCAGGATATGCTGATCGACCGCGTTGTGAATCGTATTCTGCATTTCGACGAACGGCGCGCTCGCGGCTTTGATCGATTCTTTCGAAAGCATCCCAGAGACCTGCAATTGGGCCAGGACCTTGCGTTTCTGAGGATTCCTGACCCCCCAATTCACGTAGCTGTCCCACACGTGCCGCAACCTGGCTCGGACGCTCTTTTTGCGCGGAAAACCGGCCATCATGGCATCTGCGAGTTCCAACTTAATTTCACGGTAAAGGGCATTGATCAAATCCTGCTTGGTCTTGAAATAGGTAAATAGAGTTCCGTCGGCGATGCGAGCCCGTTTCGATATTTCTGACGTGGGGGCAGCGCTAAGCCCGCGTTCCGCAAATACGCGGGCGGCGGCCTCGAGGATTGCATTTCGCTTTTCTTCGCTTTTGGGACGAGCCACGGAGCACCTATATAACCGGGTATCTGCTCAATCGCAAATAAGATGCAGGCCGGCGGCAAGTCGGCTCGACAGGACCTAAAATCACAATTAAAGACGCGTCCCGATAAATCTTGGGCGAAACTAAATAAATGAGCATCCAGTCACTCATCAGATCATCTCATGTAGAGGAGGATATTACAATGTATAAAGTCTGGTTGATTACGGGAAGCGGAAACGGCTTGGGGCGGAGCATCGCCGAGACGGCGCTGGCCGCAGGCGACAGCGTGGTAGCCGGAGCGCGTCGGACCGTTGAACTGACACCTCTGGTGGAGCAGTACGGTGAGCGAGTGAAGCCCGTTACACTGGAAGTTCGCGATGAGGCGGCGGCAAAGGCCGCTGTGCAGTCGGCGGTGGATACCTTTGGGCGGGTGGATGTGCTGGTCAACAACGCTGGTTATGGGCAGCTTGCGCCGTTCGAGCAGATGAGCGCGGAGGACTTCCAGGCTGTCATGGACACATGCTTTTACGGCGTAGTGTACACAACGCGCGCCGCGATGCCGGTGATGCGCAAACAAAAAAGCGGTCACATCTTTCAGGTGTCTTCGATCGGTGGCCGCATCGCGGTTCCCGGCAATACTCCATATCACGCAGCCAAGTGGGCCGTCGGCGGCTTCAGCGACTCGCTGGCGATGGAAGTCGCGCCATTCGGCGTGAAGATCTGCACACTGGAGCCGGGAGGAATCCGCACAAACTGGGCGCGGCGCGCTCGTGAGAATGCGCCGGAACTACTGCAGGACTACGAGACCTCGGTCGGTTCGACATTCAAGATGTTGCGAAGCCTCGACGGACAGGCGGAAGGCGATCCGCGGAAGATCGCGGATGTAATTGTTCAATTGGCGAATAGCGATGAAGTGCCGGTGCGGTTGATTCTCGGTGTCGATGCGGAAAAGCGAGTGCAACAGGCGGAAGCTGCGCGTGCGAGCGAAGCCGAGAAATGGCGGCATCTCACTGTTTCAACGGTTTTTGAAGATGGGCGTTTCGACAACCGATTGTATATGGCAAATAGCGGCGCCAATTCCTGAAATTTGGGTAAGAAAAGGGACGTATCTGGTGACAGATCTCTATCAGGACAAAGATGACAAACCCAACGATTGCCGCCTTGCTCGGCGGCCGAAAACGACGCCAGCGAGCCTGAGCCGTTGACTCAACCATGACTGCAAAGTATAGCTCTTCGATAATCGTCTAACAGTTCGTCGAGCCGTCTGATTAGAGCATTTACATGCAAAAATTGGGCACTTTGTTGGCGGTCAAAGTTCACCGCCCCGGGTGCACCTGGCGACGTCATCCCATCGGATTTTCAGTAAGCCGCGTTGTATCAATCGGTTATAGAAGTCACCACCGTCGGCCTCCCACAGATCGACTACGGCACACATCGTGCAAGACAAATGTCGAGTAAGTCGCTAGACTTAGTGGGCTAGGGCGGCTTGCCACCCGATTGTAATCGGATTGGACCGCGAATGAAGCTTAACTACTCATCCGATAAAGCGCGCAAAGACCTGCTGGCGGGTGTGACCGTGGCGGCCATTTCCCTGCCCCAAGCCATGGCTTACGCCCTGATCGCGGGCGTGGATCCCCGTTTCGGCCTTTACTCCGCGATCGTCGTTACGCTGGTGGCCTCGATTTTCGGCTCTTCTTCCCACCTCATCAACGGGCCAACCAACGCGATCTCGCTCGTCGTTTTCAGCGCGCTGGCATTTTTCAGCACCGGCGCGCACATGGAAGCGTACCAAGCCATGTTCCTGCTCGGAATCATGATTGGTTGCATACAGATTCTGATCGCAGTGTTCAAGCTGGGTGACTTGACGCGCTACATTTCGGAATCCGTGGTAATCGGATTTATGGCGGGCGCGGGGACGCTGGTTGCGATCACGCAAATCGGCAATCTTACGGGAATGCAAGATCGCGGGACCGGATTGCAACACGTGCTTCTCCGCACTTGGATGACGGTGCGCGACGGCCACATGAATCCGCGGGCGTTTGCAATCGGACTGTCCACCATTGTGCTGGCCGTGGCGCTCAGATACCTGGTGCGCAAATATCGTTTGCCGCAATTTGACATGCTGGTGTCGCTGCTTATCGTCGCAGGTGTCGCCGCATGGTTCGGTTGGTCCAGACCAGGAATCGACGGCAAAACAATCATTACCACGGTGGCAAGCATCCCGCGCAATTTGCCCACACCGCATCTTCCGCAGATACAATTTTGGTGGATAAAACAATTGTCAGGCAGCGCGCTTGCCATCGCGTTCCTGGGACTGCTCGAAGCGCTCGCCATCGCCAAATCCATCGCGAACACCACGCGGCAAAGGCTCGATTACAACCGGCAATGTATGGCAGAAGGTTTAGCCAACTTAACTGGCGGATTTTTTCAATGTCTGCCGGGCTCAGGATCGCTCACGCGTTCAGCAATCAATTTCCAGGCCGGAGCGGTAAGTCGCATGTCGGGCATATTCGCGGCGGGGACGGTCGCGCTGGTAGTCGTCGCGATGGCGCCATACGCGCGTTACATTCCCAAGGCGGCTTTGGCCGGGCTGCTGGTAATCACCGCCGCCAGGCTGGTGGATTGGAAGCGATTGAAATATGCCATGCGCGCTTCGCGATACGACGCGCTGCTGGTGGCCGTAACGGCTTTCTCGGCGATATTCATCAGCGTTGAATTCTCCATATTAATCGGCGTAGCGCTCTCCATCCTTTTGTTTGTGCCGCGCGCGGCGCTCCTGCGCTTTTCGGAATTGACTGTCAGCAACGACCGCGTGGTTCGCGAGCGGCTGCCGAACGATCCGGTTTGCGCTTCCCTGCTTCTTTACGATTTGGAAGGCGAGCTATTTTTCGGCGCAGCACCCGAGCTAGACCGCCTGTTCGATAAGTTAAAACAACGCACGGAGGGCGAAAAAATCCGCTTCGTAATTCTGCGAGTAAAACGCACACGCTATCCCGACATGGTTTCCATGGAACGTTTCGATCATTTCCTCCGCGAAATGGAAACGCGCGGAGTGACTGTGCTGCTATGCGGCGTTCGCCAAGGATTCGCAAGCGTAATGGAACGTCTGCGATTTCAAGACTGGCTGCCGGCCGATCGCGTTTTTCGCGAGGAGCAACAGACTTTTTCCGCCACGCTCAAAGCGGTACACCACGTTTACGAGCTGCTCGGCGAAAATACCTGCGAGCATTGCCGCCGGAATGAGGCGACCGGCGCCGAACTGCGCGAGCTTTATTATTTGGTCTAGACCGCAGATAACAGCTCCGCATCGACTCGCCGTGCTCCCGCTTCCTACCTCCAACTAACCCGACGAAATTTTCAGTCGCTAGTGGGGAGCTGCGGCGTCGATGCGTGCGCAATGGATTACGCTGCCGTCGCTATAATGAAGCGCCATCTCCACGACCTTGCCGCCGGCATCCTTCATGAACTCAATATCGCCGTCGTCCGTGCGTAGAAAGAATTTTGTCTCCGAGCTGGGAAATAGCCAGTAGTAAGGATCGCCTGGAAATTCCAAGACAAGGTGATGATCCTGCACAGTTACCGTTCCTGTACGGTTGAAGACGCTGTACAGACCGGCATAAACGGCAAGCTGGAGGTCGGTGAGGGGAAATTCCTTGCGGGTCGTCTGCGAAACAAAGCGATTAAAACGCGCTACAACTTCTGCGGGACGTTGGATCTGAATCAGGTGGCCCGTGTCCTTCCACACTTCAAAGGTAACTATCGGCAAAGCCGCTTCGATTGCGCCGGAAAAAGCAAACACGTCCGCAATGTCGTCTTCACCCACCAAAACTAACGTTGGGACGCGAATCTGGGTTAACCGCATCGCCGTAGGTGGCGAAGGACGAATCTCCAATGCTCCACCAGCTTTCAGAACCTGCGGGTTCTGCACTAACGCGTCAAAGAGTTGTTTGCGCGCAGACGGAGCTTCGCCGCCGAAAATGAACCGATCTTCGGACCAGTTTTTCGCAGCAGCCTTCACATCGCCACGATCCATGGGCGCACTATTCTTGGTAGCGCGCTCGTTAAAATAATCTGAACTGGCCATACCGTGAACGGTTGGGCCGATCAGAAATAGCGCCTCCACCATATCCGGATGCGCCAATGCAAAGTCGAGCGCGAGGCCGCCTCCCGAAGAATTGCCCATGATGATGGCGCGGTCCATGTGAACTTCGCGCATAATTTTGTAAAGGTCATCTTCGGGAACAAATGGAGTCTTCGCCGGATCGGAGCGCCCATAGCCGCGGCGATCGTAGCGCACCAGGTGATACTTGGTGCACAACGGCTCCCACACACCGTCCCAAGTGATCGAGTCAACGAGCCCGTCGTGCAATAACACTACGCTGGTTCCAGGATTCGCCGCGCCGCACTCTTCGTACCAAAGCTTCCCGCCGTCCACCGTAATGAACTTGCCCACAGCCGGCGCCGCGCGAGGACTCTCACTTTGCGCCGCAGTTGGAGTCTGCGCCGGAGTTGGAGCCTGTGCGAAGACACCCGCGGCAGCAAGCAACGTCCCGCTAACGCAAACGAGCCACCGGATCACGCCAATTTGTCGCATAATTCACTGATCGTCGCGCATCACACCGATCGATTTGCCCGCGCAAGATCGAAATCTATACGTTATGTCAGCCGTGGCAATCTTGGCGTGGCGAATTATTCCAGGGTCTTCAGCCCAGTAGGAACCGGCAGGAAAAGCGGATTTATTGTTGTCGAAAAACTCCTCAACCAGATCGTAATCGAGAATGTCTCCGGTCTTTATATTCCAAACCAATGCGTCTTGGGTGTTAGCGTCTAGACCGTATACTTCGATTTTGTCGATCCGGTATTGGTTACCCTCGACAAGATCCATGCGGATTGAGTAAATCTGATGCACGTCGTCTGCGTGGGTAATCGGCTGAGCGACGAAATCAATGAATCCATGCTGGCCATATAGCTTGTTTAATGCATCGATACCCTCTCTGATTTTTTTAGCGCTGAGAATTTCCCCGTCGTGCAATGGGATAAGGGCTCGCAATTCTTCTGGTGGAAATAGAGAATGATATGGGTCTGGTGTCTTGTCGCTGGCGCCTGGCAAATGTCGCCGGAGGGCTATTCGTCCATCAGTCCAGATGTCGACAGTTTCGTAATTCGTACCGGGGTCCGCTCGGAAATCAATACGTCCCAGACGGTATTGAAGGCCTTCGTCAACGTGCGCTGTGATCGCATACCGTCCATCATCTCCCCCAACCGGTGCTGCCCGTGCGGTCACCTTCGCTTTGAGATAGCCCTGTTCCAGCCAGGGCTGAAGCAGCGAATCTTGAACTTTGTCCAGCCAATCAGGATCGCGCTCGAATTCATCTGCTTTTAGCGAGGCGACAGCCCGTTGTAGTTCCCTCCCGGTCAAAGCAACCGGGCCGTCGAAGGTCACGCTGTCGACATAGTTCTTTGCTCGGTTCGAGTCACTGTGCCCTTTGCGAACGAAATCGCAGGTCACGCCAGGGGCCGAACAACAGTTCTCGAATGTGGGAAACTGCGCACTCACCCGGGCAACCCCAAGGCATAACCACGCCTGCACAAAGAGCGCGACCCGACGAAGCGTGTTTACTGGCATGTCCGAAATATAGTCCCGATACCTGCATAGCTGCAAGGAAGCGAGCTCAACATTAGAGGTTGCGCCTACGTAGCTACCTGATGCGATGCGTGAATTGCTTCGCACCGCAATTTGCAGCCTCTATCGAACTAATTCCCGGGTTGCACTGCCTTGCTGTCCTACGCGCGATCGATACGGACGAAAGTCAGACATTCGCGCTTCGCGCTGCACGCGAATTGATGCTGCTCGTTGCTCGGAATTTGAGCATAGCCGCCCGGTCCGAGAATTGCCGAAGGCATGCTGGCCATCTCAACTTTCAGTTCGCCTTTAATCACAATCAACTCTTCGGCTGCCTTGTGGAAATGCCACCGGTCCATGCAACCTTTCTCCATCTTGACTAACACGGCCGACGGCCCAGTGGCGGGGTTCCCGGCTTCGACGGCGGTGCTAAGACATGCGGGGTCTGAAGCGGAAACAAAATTTGCGTTCTGCAAAGGGTGAATGATGGACTCGCGCGGCGAATCAAAGGAAGCGGACGTGGCAAGGACAACGAGTAGGGTGCCCAGCGAAATCTCGCGCAGAACGCCTTTGCGCAGACTGCTGCCGTTAGCTAATTTTAGCTTCATGATGAACCGCTCGCCGGCCGCTGCTCGCGCGCTGGGCCGAGGCCGAAAGAATAGCAGAATCTCGCCACGTCGGATTAGGATGCGTTTTTCCGATGCAAGCCTGTAAACTATTCACGAAACAATTCTGCGGCGTGATTCCTTTTCTCCATCTCGGACCGGTGATCATCCCAACGTTTGGCCTGATGGTGGCCTGCGCGATGCTAGCCGCGTTTTTCATGTTGCGCGCAGACTTGATTCGCCGCGGCCTTGTCGCGCCAGCTGGCAAGCTCCCCGTGAAACGCTCCAGCAAGCCCGCCGCGGATATCCGCGTACCCGTGAACGCCGAAGCGGAAATGTTAATCGCGATTCCCTGCCTGGCCGGAATCGTTGGAGCAAAGTTGTACCACGTCCTCGAATCGCCCGCGGATTTCTTCGCGCATCCGCTCGACCAGCTCATCAGTCCTTACGGCTTCGCATGGTTTGGAGGATTGCTCGCCGGATTCGCCGTTTTCGTCTGGGTCGGACGCCGGCAAAAAATCCCGCTTCTAACATTGCTCGATGCAGGCTCCCCCGCCGCCGCTCTAGGTTACGGCATCGGACGCATCGGATGTTTCCTTTCCGGCGATGGCGATTACGGCATTCCCACTTCTCTTCCCTGGGGCATGAGTTTTCCAAACGGTTTGGTTCCTACCACCCAGCGCGTCCATCCCACGCCGATTTATGAATTGATCGTGGCGTGCTTCATCGCGTGGTGGCTCTGGAAAATGGGCGCGCGCCAGATTCAGGCAGGAGGTCTGAAATACGGACTAATATCGGCGAGCGGGCCCGCGAATCCCCAGCTCTATGCGAAACTCGTTTCAGAGTCCCGACAGCCATCTCCGCCGAAAGTCACGCCGACACGAGCCTCCCAAGCTGAACAAGGCCAGCGGCGACCGCCAGATGGATCGGTCTTCGCAACCTATTTAATATTGACGGGCCTGGCGCGTTTCCTGGTGGAATTTATCCGCATCAACCCGCGCTCATTTCTAGGAATGTCCAACGCGCAGGCTGCCGGCCTGGGATGCGTCATCGCCGGAGTGGTTCTCCGATGGTGGCTTGCGAAACGCCACGTCGGCTCCGCGACTTCGTCGTGAAATGAAGCCGTCGGCCCGAAGGCTGGCATTGCAGACACTCTCCCGGTGCTTTCCCGTCGGGATATCGATGCTGCTTCTCGCAGCCATTTACCGCGAACCCACCAGGCTCCTAAACTGGCGTGCGACGTATCGCAGAAAACAACAATGCGAAGAGTCGTGAGCGATATAAGGTTCCCCATTGAAGTCCGTGCGGCTGAAACGGCTGCAATGCTTGCGCTCCCATCGATAGCGCATGAGGCTCTTGGCATATGCGAACGATCCGAAACAAAACGGCCTTCGGATTGACCTCTGCTTCGCACTGTCAGAGCGCCCTCACAGCAACTACCGTCTCTGGCGCTAAGACCGTATGCAACCGGAATTTACAACCCGACTCGCTAACATCACACGTTTCCGTGCGCTCGCTGAAATAACGTGAAGAACAATCAAAGCCGCTAACCTCTATAGTCAACTCGACGGGCATGCGTTTTTCGAGTCGCCGATCGGCCGTTGCCTGGGTTCCTAACTGCGGCGTAGCTACTTGGTAGTTCTCCATGGCCCATCCTCGCCGTCGTCAACTCGCCGTGTACCGAAACGCGAACGCTCGGTTAAACGCCTGAGTTGTGTTGGGCTGCACGCGAAGCAGGCATCCAGGAATGTAGAAAGCGCGGACCAAATGGCGTTGCGAACGCACACGTCAACGAACCAAAAACTGTACGACGGAAAGTGTCTATCTCTTCCAGGGCCACTTGCTGCAACTACTTGTTTGGGGGAGCAAGCAACCCTGGAAAGAGATAACCCATTTCCATCCATCTCCCTGTTCACGGAAATCCTGAAACGAGACGCCAGAAGGATTTCCAGCCACTCCCTCCTCTTCTCCTCAATCTAGGCCTGGCAACGAGGGTCTCAAGTCGCAACAGTACGGCATCTAGCGTACGGCGATTACCTACCGAATCTTCGCGTTCGTTCCACGCAATCCTGCAAAGCGCCAAATATGTGTTTCTGTTGCGACTCACAAGATGGCGTGAGGAGCCATCAGCCAGGATTCCGCGCCGTTGCACGAACTTTGGCCAAGCGAATACCGAGCAATCCGTTGGACACAATTGCTGTGCACGACGCCGGGTCTACCTCCGCCGGCAACTCACAAATACAAAAAAGATGCGCCGGAGCTACACCACTACTCTCGTCATGCATAAGGGATTGATCTCGCGCCGCGTGCACGCACATAGCGGCCAGCGACTCCGCATCAATGGGCGGAGGGCCGCGCAATGGATCGAGCGCATGCACAACACGAGGCATGTTGACATGATCGTCGCAACCGCTGCGTGCAAATATCAGCAACCATCTCGGTTCTACCCCCAAAGAAATATCCGCGCTCCGATAGCCGGGCACCGACGCCAGCGCATTTACGAAATCACCGGATTCCGCGATGTCCACTTCCATTTGGCCCAGCAGTTCGCTCTCCGCATCGAGCCAGTCCTCCAACTCGTTGCCGGCGGAATCCTTACCGCGTACACGGAATTTTTCGTACGCCAGACGGGCCACGCCGTCGTAAGCCGAAAGCAAGCCGTCCGTAAGGTCGCACAAGGTTACGTGCTCTCTTAACGACTCGCCAAGCGGCGCTGCTTTAACAAGCTTCTGTGCCGGAACCGCGCGCCCCGCGATCACCGCTGGCTTCATGACCATTCCTCCTCTCGTAAAAAATTCCGCACTCTTTTATCGACCAGCAGCCGCCGTCAAGCTGGCCGCGTCATCGCCGAGCCTCGTCCGCAACAATTTCTTCGGCTCTCCGCGGTTTTGAAGACGAAGCCTCTTCTTTCTTCCGGACCTGTGCGTTGATCGAACCCGGCCACAAGCCGATGCGACGCCGACTGCGGCACAAACGCGTAGAGCGAAGGAGCCACCAAATGTTCCGCGTGCACCGCCTTTTCGTTCAACAACGCCGTGATTTCCGATTGCAACGTATGCGAATTCAATGCGCGGTCGCCGAGTGTGCGGACGCCGTGCTGCACCACCGGCAGCCACAAACATGCTTCCGATAGAGCGATTGCCACGAGCAAAGTCGCCGAGCTGTCCACCACGCAGCCGGTTAGATCGTACCCACGGCCGTCTAGCATAAATTCACCCGCAAGAACAATGTCGAATAGTGTCTCACGCAGCGATGACTCCGCCTCCGCAACAGTTTCTACGGATTGAAACACGCATCCCTCGCGCTCAAGTTGTTTAATGACGAAATTGGTGGACAGTGAGGTATGGCCGGCTACAAGAATGCGACCTTCGGTGCTGCACTGCATGATTTCCCCTTCTGACGGGGAACGAGCGATTCGATGCCGAAGCGTCCGCTATCCTGAAAGTCTCCTGCCTGCGAGGCCTTCGCGGAAAGCTGACGAATCGGAACGTGTGCGGCGCGCGTCAGATCGCGCTGCAAGCGCGTGCCTCGGTGAACGAGATATGTGGGTCACTAACAATTTGCACCTTCCAGTGCCGGTTGCGCTGGTAAGTTTCTCTCGAACGTCGTTTCGTTCGGGGCCGCAACCGGCACTGTACAAGGCGCGACAACCATTCCCTGCATTCCGATATTCCTTATCGGGAATTCTGGAAAGAAACATTAGACATTCCCTGGTCACTTCCCCTTCCAGCTCGACCAAATGAATATAGGTGCGCGAAGTCTGTGTTTCAATTCGCAACAGTACGGCATCTTTTTTGCGGGGCTTACTTAAGTTTAAGATTCAAAAGAAGGAAAACGTCTGGCTCGTAACGACTGCTTTCCGCACGATCTTTCGTTTATTCCTCCCAGGTTGAAAAGCAAAACGTAAAGGAACCCGCTTGGCCCTTAATTGAAGTTTACATTTCACCATTTTTCGTTGAGGTTATTACTTAATAAACTAATCTACAAAAAGCAATGAATCGTCGGGTAAAGCTGCGCAAACAGCCGTTCTCTGTGGTCAAATGACCCCGCCGTACACAAATTCCTTGACACCCTATTAACGCGCGAGTAACGTACCTTCGGAACGGCGATCCTGGGTTCGCCTTCCGTTTACCAAATCGATTTAGTTCTCGCTGATACGGGTTTGGCTGTGTGCTTATGCGACGCAACCACAAGTTCAAATGCAACCCGAGCGGAAACATCTAGTCGTGTCCCGAAAACTACGAGAACCAGATAGCCCATCTTCGAAACGGCGCTCGCAAAGCGCGGCCGATAATTCCATTCCCGCAGGTATCTCTAGCTTCCGATCCAAACATGCGCTCGAATCCGCTTCGCGCACACTTGCTACGCTGGCAAAAACTTTTGACGAGTTTTTGTTCGAGCTAGATGCCGACGGCAAATTTCTGGGTGTGTGGAGTTCCAGTCCCGTATTGACGAACGCACGCCGCGGAGAATTTCTGGGCCGGCACGCCATGGAAGTCTTGGGAGAAGAAGTTTTTCTACCGTTCAGCCCGGTTTTTCACCGCGTGATCGACAGCCAACAAAGTGACAGCATCGAATTCCGCATAGACTCGAAAGACGGCGAACGCTGGTTCTACGCTCATGTTTTACCGGTGGCCCGCCGGTCAGGACAACCCCCTTCTGTTTCACTGCTCACCCGCGACATCACCGAACAGAAAAGGATCGAAGAAAAGTTCCGCAAGAGCGAAGCCTTGTTGGCGCAGGCCGAGCAACTCGTCAACATGGGAAGCTGGGAAATAGATCCGCAACTTCGGACTGTTCTCTGCTCCGATAATCTGTATCGAATTTTCGGTTTTGATTTCCAAGGACGCGAAATCAAAATGCAAGAGCTGCGCCGAAATGTGCACCCTGACGATTTCATCGAGGGGAACCGCCTTCTCGAAATGGCGATCTCGCAGGGCAAACCTTTCGAGCACGATTTTCGATATGCCTTGCCAGATGGTGGCGGGCAACGCAACCTTCACGCTCGCGGGTTTCCGTTGCGCGACGCCGAAGGGCGCGTCGTCCGCGTTGTGGGAGTCACCGAAGATGTGACCGCTCAATTGAAAGTTGAGGAAGGCTTGCGGAATGTGTCCGAGCGGCTGCTCACATTGCGTGACGAAGAGCAGCGCCGCGTGGCTCGAGATCTGCACGAAACTGCTTCACAAAACATGGCCGCGTTGAAAATGGCGCTCGCGCGTGTGGGCGATACTTTGCCGAAGCGCAACAAAATCGGTAACAGGTTTCTGCAATCGGCACGCGATTTTGCCCAAGAGGTGATACAGCAAATTCGGACGCTTTCCTACGTGTTGCATCCTCTTTTGCTGGACGAAGCAGGCTTGGGGCCGGCGTTGCGCAGCTTCGCAAACGGATTCGCGGAACGTAGCGGCATTCCGGTGACGGTTAAAATCAAGCGTGGTTTCGGACTGCTGCCTAAAGAGATGGACATCGCGCTGTTTCGCGTGGTGCAGGAAGCGCTTACCAATGTCCACCGGCATTCCAAAAGCCCTGTCGCGAAAATCACGTTGGAACGTGGGGGCGGTAAAGTGCGCGTCACGGTACAGGATCGCGGAGTAGGCATGCCGCCGGCGTCTGCCGCAACGGGTTGGAATCCGCCCATGGGTATAGGTATCGCGGGAATGCGCGAGCGTGTGAAACAACTCGGTGGCGTGCTCGATATTCAAAGTGAACCGGGGCGCGGAACTACCATCAACGTCGAGCTGCCGCTGTCCCAGGGCGCGAGAACTGGCGACGAAACACAGAACGAAACTTTACGCCGCAGAAAGGCGGCAACGACATCAAAGCCGGCGCCGAATCGCGGCTAATTGACCAAAGAAGGTTTTGCGAGCAAGCGAGGCCCAGACCATGTCAAAAGAAGCGGCAGCAACAGCTGTGAAAGAAGCTCGGGCGCCGGCACCGCCACGGCCGCCCGTCGCGAAAATGTATCGCATTCTGGTGGTTGACGATCATTCCATCGTGCGGCGCGGAATTCGTTCGCTGCTGGAATCGCATCCCGGTTGGGAAGTTTGCGGCGAAGCTAGCAACGGAGCCGAGGCGTTGCATAAGGTCGCAGCCGAGCATCCCGACCTGATGGTGCTCGACCTCACCATGCCGGAAAAAAATGGCCTGGAAGTCACGCGGGTTGCTCGCCAGCAATCGCCCCAAACCGACGTGTTGATTCTCACCATGCATTTTTCCGAAGAGATAGCCAAAGAGGTGTTGCGTTGCGGCGCGCGCGGTTATCTTTTGAAATCCGATGCGGACCACGAGCTGCTCACCGCCGTACGCCACATCCAGCAGCACAAGCCGTTTTTTACCGGCAAACTCGCCAGCACCATGGCGGAAAGTTTTGTGCGCGATCCCAGCACCAAAGATTCAGGCGACACGGAGATGCCCCTCTCCCCTCGCGAACTGGAAGTAGTGCAACTGCTGGCCAGCGGAAAGAGCAACAAAGAGGCAGCCGCGATGATTGGCGTCTCCACACGAACGGTGGAAAGCCATCGCAATCACATCATGCGCAAGATGGAATTTCGCAGCTTCAGCGACTTGATCCGCTTCGCCATACGCTTCAATTTAATTCAGCCGTAAAAAATTGCTGGCTACGCGTCCGGAAACGGATCTTTGAACTGCGCGTTCGGCTCCAAAATGATTCGATTGCGCGCATAATCCAGTATCACCGTAAATCTGCGAAGCACTTCCGTGCCGATCATGCGTTTGTGGTCTGGATTTTCGGAACAACACGAGTCTATGGGTCCTTCCAGGCGAAAGGATCCGAGTTGCAAATATAAAGCGCGACCCACCACTCCTTCGCTTGCCTGTCCTAGCCCGACTCCCGTTCGCACTTTTCTCACCGGACCGGTGGTGTGCGCAATGCTTGGGTCGTCGACTGCGTCGCTGGAGCCACTGTCGATCAAGAATTCCCCACTCTCCGGTTTCACTCCGGCCACAGCTACAGTGCCGTTGATATACGGCCACGGTCCTCGAAATTTAATTGGAAAACTCTCGCCCGGGCCGGAATAAGTAAACCTGGAGGGATCAGCGATGGTCATCTTTCCGCCCGCGTAATCGATGGTAATCGCAAATCGCTTGATGAAGTCGTAGCCCAGAAATCCATCCTGATGCGGATTCAGGCCGCTCAAGTCCGCCACGTTCACGCGGTGGCCAGAGGAAGTGAGGCCCGGAAGTTCCAGCGTTACTGAATCGATGTATTGCACCGGCACTTCTCCAGAGCCCGCTCCGTGAACCGTTCCGCTGCCCGCTGTGTTAAGGCCCAAACGTTTCGCTACGGCTGAGTCCAGGTAGGTCGCGCCGGATCCGGTGTCGAACGTGAACTCCAGCGGCTCGTTGGTTCCCGCAATTTTCAGCTTGAAGAAAATTGTATTCTGCCGTAATTCAAACGGAATCACAGTCCGCTGCTCAGGCGACGAAAAGTGATAAAGCGTGCCCTCGGTTCGCTGGGGAGGTTTCTCGCCCAGCGATTGAGGCTGCGGCACTATATTTATCGCTAGCATAAGAGCCGATATCGCGAGCCATTGAATTTTCATTGCGCCCCTCAATTCCCTTTCTCAGCGGTTAGACTAACATTCCGTTTAGGCTTCTTGGCATGGATAGTAGCCATGTGCCATATTCATCCTATGAATATCAGACAAATGGACCTGAATATCCTCGCCGGTTTCGAGACTTTGATCACTGAACGCAGCGTAAGTGGCGCAGCGCGGCGTATGCGATTGAGCCAGCCCGCTATGAGCAACCTCCTCTCGCGTCTGCGGAAAACGTTTGACGATCCGTTGTTCGAAAGGGCGGACCGGCGTATGGCCCCCACCGCACGCGCCCGTCAACTTGCGGCGCCGATCAGCGAGGCCTT
>Ga0209009_1000213_pt1 | contig 23586 bp, 29 predicted proteins | sample BlaSpr_A8_OM3_M2_FD_187979 | JGI IMG/M metagenome (GOLD analysis project Ga0209009, IMG submission 187979) | Forest soil microbial communities from Thunder Bay, Ontario, Canada - Black Spruce, Ontario site 2_A8_OM3_M2 (SPAdes) (version 2) | ecosystem: Environmental > Terrestrial > Soil > Boreal... | reverse complement strand
GGATTTGTTCCGGGAGCGAGCCACTTTTTGTAGTCGGAGAGTATGACTTTTCGAAGGCGTTTGACGGTGGAGCGCGCAACTTCCAGTTCCTGAAAGTCCGAGGAGCGGGCAACTTTCCAGGTTTCGAGAAATGCTAAAAAGTTGGGGGAGCGGGCAACTTTTTTGAGGCTGGTTTCGAGTTGCGGGGCGATGACAGGATACAGCAGTTTTCCAACCCGGCGCAAGTACCCCCGTGTTTCGTAGTACGCTACGGCGTGCGAGATCGTGGACGGCTTTATTTCAAGCTCGCGCTCACAGTCCGCCTGAGTCGCCGGCTGGCCATCGTCGCGCACCGCGTAGAGCCGATAGTTTCCCCAGGCCTTGCGCTTCAGCCAAGCCATGAAGCGCGCGCCATGCGTCTCCATGGGATCGTGCATGATCGCCTCTTGGGAGGTATAGAAGTCCTTCGTGAACTTCAACTCCCGCGTGGCATCATCAAACGCCCGCCGGTCGGGGTCGCTCATGCCTTGGCCGCCTTCCGAATAGCGGGGAGCTGCTTCCCGAGCTTTTGCGCAGCAAAAACGCTTACTTTTTTCCTCGGAAGTTCAATGGATTCATAAATCTCCCGGTACGATTGCTCTATTGGCAAGCCGTACAAAATCTGGGAATATGTTTCCTGTGTTCGTGGCTGTTGAGGCCCCCCGGAGTCGAGCCTTCCAATCTGCATTTGACGTTTTCTTTCCAAAATCGGTCCAAAATGGCCGCTTGAAACGAAACGCTGGGAGGCTTTATAATTTAGGGGCGACGTCCCGGCGTTTCCGTTCGTTTACTTGTCTTAGCTGTCCGCCGTCAGAAAGTAGGCAGCTGTGGATGAGGTTTATTTCCGGCACGCGTCGGGGTGGCGCCCGCGGGGGGCCCATCGAGCATGGCCTCGCTATAATGTAGCGTTCTCCCGTCACGCCTTTTCCCTTCGTGCTATCATCCCAAATATTGTAAGACGATCTTATCGCAACTTGGAAGGGAATCGACTTATGCAGCGAGTCGAAGGAAAGCAGCTCTGTTTGCCAGGATTGGAAAAGGGGCCGGATATGGCGAAACTCAGACAGGCTTCCGAGGATCTGAGGCATTTTACCCGCGCCACGTCCACCATAACCGCGTACCGCAGCGACTGGAAGGCCTTCGTAGCCTGGTGCGAATCGACCGGACGCAAATCGCTGCCATGCGACGGCGACACGTTGAACCTCTACATCACGGACCGGCTGGAGCACGGGTCGAAGATCGCGTCCACCGAAAAATACGTCGCCGCAATTCTTCACTATCATCAGGCCGAGGGATTGAAGGCGCCGGACCGGACCGAAGTGCGGGAGACGATGGCCGGCGCCAAGCGCCAAAGGAAAGAACAGCCCAGGCGGCGTTCCGCGTTCAGCGTGGGTGAGCTGCGGAAGATGTGCACGAAGCTTGACCGCGTGGGGTCGGTCACCTGCATACGCGACAAATCGCTCATACTCCTTGCGTGCGCCACCGGTCTTCGCCGCAGCAATGTCACCGCGCTGAACTACTCCGATCTGCGCTTTGTCCCCAGACGTGGGGTGGCGGTGTCGATAGCATCGAGCAAGACCGATCAGGAGGGAAAGGGCGCGGTAATCGGCGTCCGGCTCGGGAAGAAAGAACTGACGTGCCCCGTGCGCGCGCTGAGGGTATGGCTGAGTTACCGTGGCACTGATCCGGGCCCCTTGTTTAACCCGGTGCCCAACGAGACTCCCCAGGTGCATCGCCGAATGAATCCCGAGACTGTGAACGGGCGGATAAAGGCGGCGGCTGAGCTGATTGGCCTCGACCCGACAACGTATGGCGGCCATAGCCCGCGCGCAACATGCGTGACTGGCTCTCACCTCGCCGGAACATCGGTGCTCGGGATCATGGAAAGAACTGGCCACACCACAGTGGAGATGGTCAAGGAATATCTCCGCAACGCCGATCCGTTCGCCGGACCCGATCCGGTAGCGGGCATGTTCTGATAGTGAATGGGCCGCGGGGTCGCGTTCTGGTTTCGGCTGGGGGGCGGCTGCAAACCTGCGGCCCTTCCAGTCGCCTACTTCCCGATCATGTTGTGATTGGCTCATTTTCACTCCGGTGAAAGAGTGCTGAGGACTGGCCGCAGTCACCAGACGCCGGGTGGCGCCATCTACGGCCAAGACCTCAAAATTTGTCCGGTGATCAAGCCGAACGCGTTCAGAATACCAGCGTCCAACGGCCTTGCGCAATAGGACGATCAGCCTAGTAAGCCTACAAAAAAAATCACGAATGCCTGATGCAAAACGAAAAAAGCTCAGATAAAATAGCAAAGTCATAAGCTGCAATTCCCCCGCACGCGCTTTCAAAATCTACCGATGAATGCTTGGAGCGCAATCCTGCCAAGAGAGAGATCCAAAGCATTCGTTTGGGGGTGCGGGGGAGGCTTTGCGCAGTGATGCGCGATGGGCTGCGCTTTTGCTATTCTTGAGCCAAACATACCGAAAAGTAATGAGACCCCCGCGTTCCGCGACCGGGGGTCTTTTTTTTCAAAGTGATTATTGCTAATTCGTAATTCTACTCCCGCACGTCTCATTATCCTTTAATCATGCTCCGCCGCTCTTTTCTGGGTTCTCTCAGGCTGCTAAGCTGAAGCCATGACCAAACAAGCCGTGATCATCGGATAAACTGCGAGCCGCTTAGTGGTCTCCCCCATCGATTTTCTGTCGCTCGGCTATTTTTCTTGCGGGCTTATATTTTGGGCCTGCTCTCTCGTCGCGGCCTGGGTGGGGGATCGGTTCGGAAAGTGGCTGATGGCCGGTGGCGGTTTGCAAATGTCGGCGCTTGCGCTGGTTCTATTCGAAATGGCCGGAGATCACTACAAACGCGCCGGCTTCGTATTTGTATTTAGAACGTCCAGATGGCTTTTGGCCGGATTGGCCAGAAGCATAGCCCTAGCCCACAACGCAGACCTATATCTTCGTACCCCGAGAGAGACACCGCGACCGCGCAAGCGGTCAAAGATAGCAAGCAGTTCTGGCCACTCTGGCCAATGACCAAACCACGTCCAGATCACCAGCGCGCGAGAATGGGTTGAACGAAGGTGAAAGGAGAGCGCGGGGAAAGTATAGCCAGAGCAATCGTCCATCGCGCGGGGGCCCCAAACGGAGCAACGCTGCATCTGGCCGATGGAGCGGAGCTGGGGTCCGCGCGGGACGGGTCAATCAAGCGAGCTGAGAGCGCAACACTTCAGACCCGCAAGGGTCCAAGGCCTTACCCGCGGCTGAGAACTAGAATTCCCAATAGCACCACAGCACATCCCCATCCACAGTAAGCCCTTCGCCTCCATTTGCGCATTTTGGAATAGATATCAAACTCCGCCTCAACCGCTCTTCGGGCTTGGTTGTAACGGACTTCTTGTTCCCAAGTCACAATTCAAACCTGTGAACGCTTTGGCACGCTTGCGGTGCTGGAGAGTCGCGCCGCTTGCCGCCGCGCGTCACGCCACGCCAGCCAAAGGCACAGCCACACATCCGGCACTAGCACGTAAAGCGGGCGAGCATCTGAGTACATGAGCGCGCTCGCGAGGGAAAGCCACAGCGTCAGGATTGCAATATGGCTCACGGCCGTCTCGACTCTTCCGCGCGTGCTCATGCTTCCAGCCTACCCCGCCCACGCGAACCGCATCTGCCGCGGATCGCCGCGCGGCGCCGGCCGCGGCCTGGCCAGCACCCGGCCGGCGAAAGCGATCACGCGCAGAACGGACAGCCCGGCAAGTGGCCCAGCGCCGTGCGGCCCCGCGCGATCGCGCGCGCCAGCGTCATGGCCTGGCAGGGGCAGCGGGGCGCGTCTTTGCGCGGGCGGCCGGTTCCGGCGCCGAACTTGGCGCGCTTGGCGTTCATGCGGCGCGCGGTGCGGGTGGTGAGAGTGCGTGGCATCAGTTGGCTTTCGACGTTTTATGACCGGCCTCGATCGAGAGTGATTCTTCCGATCATGGCAAGGTGGGATTCGATTAGCTGGAGCTTGCGGAGAGCATAGGCAGCGGCGAAGAAGGCTAGCGCGGTGATGATAAATTCGACGGTCACTTGGAGGGCGCCGGCTTCGTGGTCCACTTCGGCGAGCAAGAAGTAGAAGACGCCGATGAGCACAGCGATGGCGCTGGCGACGTAGAGGAGCACGGTGATGACCGGGGAACCGGGTTGTTCGGGTTGGACCTGATAGTCGCTGGTTTTCTGTATCGTTAGCATGATGACTTCCTCGCGACCTCTTCCGCTGGTCAGGCTATACCGGGCTTCACCCACCCGGCGTGCGCGGTAACTAGCCGCAGGGGCTTTGCCGCGCCCGGAGGCCGATGAAGGCGTGGGGCGCGGCAGAGGGCTCGTTAGTTGTGACCGTTTCCGCCGCGCTGGAGGCTTTCGAGAAAGCTCTTCATAGCGGCCTTCAGCTCCTTTAAGCCTTCTTGATTCTCCAGGTGCACCGCCGCCACCTGGACCATCTTCTCGTCGAATTCGATCATCTTCGCCGCATGGATCTCGTCCATGGCGGCCATTCTTGCGAAGGCCAGCTCCATGTTCTCCATCCACTGCTGATGCTCTTTCAGGCGGGTTTCATGACGCGATATCGTAGCGGCATCGACCTCCAGCCACTCGCGCATCTGCTGCATGTTCTCTTCTAAGGTCATCTTCTTTTTCTCCTGCCCGGTAGTTAAGCGGGCTTCTTGCTACTCTTTTAGTCTAGCGCGTTACGTTGTTTTTGTCAACCAAAAACACCGCGTTTTCCGCGCGCAAGTACTGCCGGAGTACTACGCCCAGGCGAACCGCATCTGCCGCGGATCGCCGCGCGGCGCCGGCCGCCTGCCCGCCAGCACGCGGCCCGCGAAGGCGATCACGCGCGCCACGCTGGCGCCGCGCTCGCCATCCCACTGGCCCGCGTAGTCTGGCCCGCGGCCGCGGGCCGGCGAGTGGAAGCTGATCTGGCCCGCGCCTGGCGCGTCGACGTACAGCACCCACGCCAGGTCGCCGGGAAATCTGCTCTCATCCAGCTTCCAGCCCCACCCTATTCTCAACTTCCCGCCGTACACAAGAAGAGAATCGCAGAGCTGAGCCATGGCCCATTGTTTGCGCCCATAAGCCATATCTCTATAGGAAGCTACACCTCGAATGCCACCTCTGTATTTCTTGGCGCGCTCGCTGTTTTTCTGCGCCCGAAAAAGGTTGAGTGCGATCACTCCGATGGGGCCGAACGCTTCCAGGTCTGCGTACAGCGCTTTAGTGAGTGCGGCATCTGACCCGCGATAGGCGAGTGTCGCGCGTTCGATGGCGGCGGCCGTTGCGAGGGTCACACAGAGTCGGTCAGTCCCGCGGCTTCCGCAGGATGCAACACATTGGCAGTTTCGGCCGCCAGTTGAACGCCGTCGGGCATGCGCGTCTGCCACGTGAATACTTCACCGTGCTTGCGCATCCTCAGCTTGAAGCGGCGGAACGAATGGAGCCATCTGCCGTTCCTCTTCGCTCAACTCCAGCGCTTTGCCTTCCGCCTTCATCGCCTCGATCTCGTGGTGGACGCGGGCGCGAGCTTCCAGTTTGCGGATCTCATCCAGCATTGCCGGTGCTTGGGCCGCGCGATTCTCAAGCTCTTCGAATTTCTGCTCTGTCATAGACTCCCCCCGACGCGCAAGCGTCCAAGTCCTAAGCCATCTTAAGCCGCATTGCTACCCATCCAGGACACTTCAGATCCCCGCACTGGCACGGATCTCCCAGCTTGTCCGGAAAGTCATCGGCGCCATCTCGCATTACTGGAATGTGAAGACCCGGTGCGCACTTTGCGCCCTTGACCAGTATGCCGGGGTGCTGCAGAAGGAAAAGGCGCAGCTCGGTTTCGTCCACGACGCACGCCCGTTTGCAGCTATTCAGCTTCCGGCGCAACACCGTCCAGTAGCTGATTTCGAGGATCCCTGCTATCTCCTTGGTAAGTAAGCCATCGCGCATCAGCCCCAACACCTCACGCTCTTTGCGTGGGAACTGGCATGTACGGGGACTTACAGCAAAATGAATAGGGGCGGCCAAAGTAACTCCTATCGAAGATTCTACGATATATGTTCATTTGACCGATGCTGCAAGGACGTGATTTATTGAGCGGTTTGGAGTTATTGAGCGTTTTGCAATTCAAACATGTTTCATGGGGAAGGATTAGAGCGCACCATGGAACAAGTTACCATGAGCGCGCCAGAAGACATTCCGGTCCTCGACTCACTCCTGGCCGTGGACGTCACAATGCACTCGCTGCTGATCTCCACTTTGAGACACGAACGGCTGGTAGCCGAACGCGACCGCGAGATAGCCGCCATTCACAAGTCGCGCGGCCCGTCGATCGACAAAGCCATGATCGAGAGAGTCACCCTCGAATCCCAAATTGAAGTGTATTGCCGGACTCACCCGGAGAGCCTCGAAGAAGGCAAAAAAAGCGTGCAGTTGAGCAACGGCCTGATGGGCCTGCGCACGGGCCCTCCCGCCCTGGAGCCGCTGAACAAACAGTGGACGTGGGAGAAGATCGAAGCCAAGCTCCGCGAACTGTGGAAGTCGAAGTACTTTCACAAGCCCAAGCCGCCCGGCGTGGATAAGGCGAAGGTGAAAAAGGGCATGAATCCGGCCCAATTGAAAGAGTGCGGTTTGAAACTCGAATCCTCAGAGAGCTTCTACCTCGAATTAAACCGCCTGGCTGCGCCTGCTCCGCTGGAATACGAAGCGGCTGCGCAATAACGTCATCAGCCCGGCGTCGACCGGCGTGTGCTTCCCTAATTCCGCATCCTCAAAGTATGTCGAACAGGGGCAGGATGCTGTTTTGGAAAGCTGGTACGCCCTTCACGTCGCGAGCTGTACCGAAGCCATCGTCCACACCAAATTGATGGACGCCGGCGTTGAAGCGTACTATCCGTCGACCACCGTTGAAGCGCGCCAATACCGCCCCGAGTTTCAACGTCCGTTCTTCCCCGGGTACGTCTTTGGCCGCTTCGAACTGAGTGAACGCACCCCCGTTATCCGGATCCCCCAAGTCATCCGCATCCTAGGCTCAGGCCATGAACCAACCGTCATACCAGACTCAGAAATTGACGGGATAAAGATTATGAGCGCATCCGCCATTGCCAGCCCCTGCCCATTTCTTGCGCACGGTGTGCGTGTATTGATCCGCTCCGGTCGATTAGCAGGCGTGGAAGGTATCGTGGTCAGGCTGAAGAATAAGACGCGCGTGGTGGTCTCTATCAATATGATGGAGCGATCCTGCAGCGCCGAAGTGGACGCCGATTCGCTCGAGCCGGCAAAGGCCAAGCCGGCGTGAACCTGTTCCTCAACTTCATCACCGCCGGCTCCTGGATCTGGGCGGTAATCAATCTGGTGAGCGTGCTTATCCAGCTCGTTCCGCCGATGAGGCCGGGAGACGGCCGTCGCGCCTTCACCAATTTCTCGTTCGGCATCCCGGCCTATGCGTGGCTAATCGCGCGATACCTGATGCACTGAATCCCTCAAGTTTCCTTCGGGGTCAAGGCCGAAGGGAAGCCAAGCCGGCCGCCGCCTGTGGCCTCAACACGCCAAGCGGCCGGCGCGTGCTCTACCGGACCGCAAAGGTCCCAAAGCCCCTTTAAAATGGCCCCAAATACGTATCTTCGCATTCATACTTCCGATACCCGTTTTCCTCTTTTTGATTCCTAAAATAGCTAGAAACTGGCCCCCGGTGATGTTGAAAAAGGAGAAACACAAATGAAACGGATAGCCCTGCTTTTACTTGTCCTGAGCGCTCTTGCGTTCGCACACGGCCCTAATATTCCCCCAGACCCTTGGGATTGGTCTCAACAGAAGTAATCGAGTTTCCCTCGAATCCAGCGAGGGAAAGCAAAGCCGGACGCGCGCGCCTGCGGGCTTCGACAAGCCCCTGCGCAGCGTCCGGCGCCTGCTCAACCCGCTTGCGGGTCTGATGACTCGCGCCCCAATGCTCTGATGGCAGCGAAGATTCACGACTACGGTTCCGGAGATTGGGGCTTCACCTGTCCCGGCTGTGGCCATGGCCATTCGTTCAGGGTGAACGGCGATGCGACCAGACCCCAATGGAAGTGGAATGGGTCACTCGATAAACCCACCTTCACGCCGTCGCTGCTTTGCAACCAGCACCACCCGGAGTCTCGTTGCCACTCGTTCGTGACCGATGGCCGGATTCAGTTCCTTGCGGACTGCTGGCATTCTCTCGCGGGCCAGACGGTCGAGCTGCCGGACTGGGACGAGTAGCCAACCGGTCCGGCGCCTGCTCTACAGAACCGCAAGCGTTCCAAGGCCTTTATGCGAACCTGCCTGCTTATCCTTATATTCACGCTAAATGCCTGGTGCGATTCCAAAGCGGAAGTGGAGCTCCGCGCCCGCCTGGCCGCCGTCCAGGCCCAGCTCGCCGCGGCCGCGCGCGATAAAGCCGACCTGAACGCCGCCCTCGAAAAGCTGAATGCCGCCGCCGTGGCGCGCGCGTCGACCGCCACCGCCAACTCGCGGGCCGCGGCGGCCGGCCGGGTGGATGCAGCCGGCGCCGCCTCGGACGCGTCGGACCAGGCGGATACGATTGCCAGAAACGCCCGCGATCTGGCGCAGGACAACGCGGATATCGCCAAAGCCCGCGCCGATCTGGCTGCCTCAAAGGCGGAATCGGATCGGCTGCGCGTGGATGCGGCGCTAGCCAGCGCCAAGAACGCCGATCACTCCATTCTCATCGTGCAGATTTGCGGGCTGGCCGCGATCCTCGCCAAATTCCTCTACGACTACCTCATGTTCGCCAGCGCGCATAAGTGGGCCAAGGACAACAAGGATGAAGTGCTGGTCGCGGTAGCGAGCGGTCAAAAGATCGTCGCCGACGGCCTCGACCAGGCGAACCACCAAACCGAAAAGACCAACGTCCTCACACAACAAATCGTGGACATGAAGGGGCAGCTCCTCGAGGCCGTAACGGCCGTCACCGCATTGCCCGACACCACAGCGCTGCTGGCAAATATGGTCAAAGGCCACGCCGCCAGCGCCGAAGACATGGGCCGCGTGCTTTCGGCCGTCGTGGCCGGCGCCGACGAGCTCGCCCGCTACTCGCATGACAACGTCCACAAATTGCGCAAGCTGATGGCCGTGCTGCTGGCCGAGGCCGAGCTGCGGGCGAACGCCGGGCCGGCGGCGCCGATCGCGCTGGCTGGAACCGAAACCCCGAGCGCATGAAAATCCTGCTGAGCGTAGTTGGCGACGACGATCAGATCCTGTTCACAGAGGAAGTTGCTCTGGCTCCGGGTGAAACCGTATTCCCCAAACCCGGCGCATCGATCTCGCCAAACAAAGTATTGACGGTTATCCGCAAGCATTTGCGCAAGCACTTCAATGATCAGGTTTACTCCAGCAGGTATAGTAGTGAGCCTCGATCTGATCGATGAGGACGGCGCGCGCATTACCGTTAGTTTGCCGGCGCAGGAGTTCGTCGCGCTGTCCAAAGGTTTGAGCGAGGAAGAGCAGAGAATCGCCCTGCTCACCTGGAACGCGCTGCAGGCTGCCGCATAACAATGGACTACTTATGCTCGAATTCGATGAAGAGGACGACGTTTTCGACGTGCTGAACTGGGGCCTGTGCTGGCAGGTAAGCGCGCGTCGAGTTGCACATTATCAACGCGCGGCCCTCGATTTTCGCGCGCGTAAGTCTTTTGAAATCGCCCGTCGACGTCGCCCAGTTAGCCAAATACCGGATATTGGCTAATTCATGGCTGCCCCACCTGATCTTCGCAAGTACTTGACAGAAGACGAGTTAAAGCGCGTGCTCGGAGTGGTGAAATCCATCCGGGACCGCGCAATCTTCACCGTTGACTCAATCTGCACTCACCTGGTGAGCAAAGACGTAGACGTGTTGGCCATCAAAGACTGGGTAGGACACAGGGATATCAGAAGTACCCTTGTTTACACCCAGATCCGCAACGCCCAGCGCAATGCCGCGGCCCAGAAGGTTTACGAGAAGGGCTGAAAATCAGACCCGTGGAACAGGTTGTTTCACGGGCGTGAAACACTTTCTGTTTCACGGACGAAACGTTTATGCCGTAGCGCTCGATGTCTTGTTCTCGATCAGCAGGGATTTGATGAACACTTCCGTTTCACTGTTCAGCGCCTCGACGAATTCTTTGAGGCCCGTCCAGTCCTTGTTTCCGATGTACGTCTGCATCTGCAGGACGATACCGCGGTTGTAAATGCGAAACGCTTCGGCCGGCTGCGTTTCCTTGGTCATCTTCTTTTGAAGCGGCGGAATGAAGTTATGGGGCACGTGATTCTCCTTTAACTTGCGGGACACATTGGTAATAGTACACCTGTAGTAGCGAGGATTTGAAGCCATGGCTCCAACCATGAAACCGAGCGCGCCGCGGGCCGAAACCGCCTGCGCGCGCGCCATCGCCCTGGGCGCGATCGCCGACGCCTTCGTCCAGGACCTCATCGATGCGCTCGATTCCGTCGATGCCGGCGACGTGCGCAGCGTGCGCGCCGAATTCGCCGCGCGGCTGGCGGTGATGTTGAGCAAGAACGATTCCAAATGAACAACGTCCTTTTCGCGTTCGTGAGTCCGCAAGCCGAAGATCCGGCCTGCCATGCCGGCATGGCTGTTACGGCATCGAGCAGTGCGCTATCTCTCAACGAGGCACGAGTAGAGGCGTCTTCATTGCCTGTGACCAATGGCGAAATGCTCTGGGCTAAACTTGCCGACGAATGGACAGCCTTCACTCACGTGGTGCTGTGCGCGCCGTATCTGGATCCCGTTTTTCTGGGAAACATGGTCCGTCACTACCCGCGCAAGCAGTTTGCTATGTGTTACCACTCGAACCTGGGATTTCTGGCCGTCGACCGGTTTGCCGCGCGATCGCTGCCGGCATTCGTGGCGCTCAGCGAGGATTCTCCCAACTTCCGGACCGCCAGCAATAGCCACGAGTTTGTGGCGGCGATAAACGGCTCGACTGCGAAAGACTCCATCGCTTATCTGCCCAACCTGTACCATTTGCCCAGCGCCACGCGCCGCACCAAAACGCTCTGGAAACCGCCGCTCCCGCTGGCCATTGGCCTGTTCGGCGCCGCGCGCGTGCTGAAGAACTGGATGACAGCCGGCGCGGCCGCCATGATCCTGCAGCGCATGGTTGGCGTCCGCGTCAACCTGCATTTGAGCCACGGAAGAGATGAAGGAGCCGAAGGCACAAGAGAAGGATTGGCGGCATTGCTTACTTTGAATCCAGACGTGCAGGTGGTAGATGTGCCATGGCTGTCGGCAGACGATTTCCGTCGTTACCTGTATGGCATCGATCTTCTGTTGCAGCCCAGCTTCACCGAGACGTTTAACAACGTCACGGCGGACGGCTGCTACTGTGGCGTTCCCTGCGTAGTGTCGGATGCGATCAGTTGGGCGCCGGAAGAATGGAAAGCCAAAGCCGACAGCGCCGCGAGCATCGCTGGATCGGCGATGCGAATCCTGCACGATGAAGGTGCAGCGAAGCGCGGATGGGTGGCGCTCGATGCGCACAATAAGGTGTCTATCGTGGCATGGGACAAGTGGCTGGCATGACAGTGCGCACCAAACCCGCCATGACCATGCGGGCGCCAAAGCCCGGTCGTAAGACCAAGGTAAAGACGCCGCGCGTGCGCCGACGCCGACGTGAATCATGGTGACGTGACCTTGCCAGCGCTGCCACTCAAGCAGTGCAGCCTATTAGGCTGCCGCACACTGACTGCCCATGGACGATGTGATGCGCACCAAACCATCCAACCTTTACGTGGAACAACGGTAGAACGTGGCTATGGATCCGATCACAAGCGCATACGCATTCTCTGCTTTGAAAGGGATAGTTGGCGCTGTGTTGACTGTGGCTGGGAGCCCGAGCTGGTCAGGGTATTCAGGGAAGCAGGCCTCGACCCGCCGGACACGGAGCACGTCGTCGATGAGCTGCGCAGAGCGTACGCCCGCGGCGACAGGCACCTCCATGCGGACCACATCGTGCCGATCGAGGTTGACGCCGGCCTGCGCATGGTGCTCGGCAACCTGGCCACCCGCTGCAACCAGTGCCACAACGCGCGGACGGCGCGGCAGAAGGCGGGCGGGTGGCGCTGCTAAGCAGCACCCCGGCCTACCCCAAGGGGACGGGGCGGGTCTAGGACCTACGGAGCGACCCCCGGCGACCGCTTGCCGGGCTTGTTTTTAAATCCGGGAAATTAAAAATCCGAGATTTGCCGTTTGGCCATTGAAATGAGAGGCAGAAAGCCCAAACCGACCGCGCTCCAGCAGGCCGAAGGCGACCCGAGCAAGCGCGGCGTCCACAAGCTCGCGGAGAAACTAGCCGCCGAGCCGAAGGCATCCAAGGGCCTGCCCGGTTGCCCGCGCCACCTCCGCGGCCGCGCCCGGTACGCCTGGAATTTCTGGAGCGAAGAACTGGCCGCCATGAACCTTGACCGGCGCCCGGATGCGATGGCCCTTGAAGGCGCGTGCGTGGCGTATGAGACCGCGGTGTACGCCTACGAGACTTTGGAAAAGCAAGGCCGGCTGATCGCGAAACGAAAGATGGTTACCAAGCGCGTGCTTGACCCGGCGACCAACGCCATGGTGGAAACCAGCGAACTGGTGGTGGTGGACGTGAAAACGCACCCGGCAGTCATTGTTCAACGCGCCGCCTGGATGCAACTCCGCGCCTTCTGCAGCGAGTTCGGCTTCTCTCCTGTTTCAAGACAGCGCGTGGCAGTCGAGAAGAAGGACGACGGCCTTGAGGATCTCGCGGCATTACTTTCCCGGCCGCGCGAGCCGAAGGCGCCGGTGGTGGTGGTTCAGTGAAGGGACCCCACCGGATTCTTTGTGGCGACTGCCGGAAGCCAGAGGACGTCAAGCGGCTGTTCGCTGGCGCGAAGGCCAACGTGGTCATTACGTCGCCGCCCTATGCCTCGCAGCGGAAGTACGACGCGTCGAGCGGCTTCAAGCCGATTCCCCCGGACGAATACGTCGAGTGGTTCCGCGCGGTGGCCGCGGGGATCGAGTCTGTCCTCGCGCCGGATGGTTCCTACTTCCTGAACATCAAAGAGCACGCGGAAGAAGGCGAACGCCACCTGTACGTCAAGGACCTGACAATCGCGCATCGCCGGCAGTGGGGCTGGCGCTTTGTAGATGAGTTCTGCTGGCGGAATACGGGAGAGGGTGTGCCAGGAAGCTGGCCAAACCGCTTCAAGAACGCATGGGAGCCTGTGTTCCAGTTTTGCCGCCAAATGCAGATCAAGTTTAGGGCCGATGCGGTGTCGCACCATTCCGACCGCAACATTGAGTACTCGCCGGATACGCCAAAGTCTCGATCCGGCAGTGGCCTTCTGGGTTATGGTGCGCCTCGTTCCAGCGGATTAGCCAGACCGAGCAATGTGATCGAGATCGCCGCGGGTACTCCAGATCGCGCGGAATATAAGCACTCCGCACCGTTCCCCGTTGCGCTGGTCGAGTTCTTCATCAAGGCGTTCTCCGACCCGGGCGACATCATATTCGATCCGTTCATGGGAAGCGGATCCACTCTCATAGCCGCCGCCAAGCTCGGGCGCATCGGTTACGGAATGGAACTCAGCCCGGCGTACTGCGACGTCATCGTAAGGCGGCTGATGAACTTCGACAAGTCGGAGGCCCGGCTGGAAGGCGACGGGCGCACATTCGATGAACTGAAGTCTGCGCGACTGGCCGCTGGAGCGGCGGCATAAACACAATGAAGAAAGCCAAACCCGTCCGCAAAGCGAAGCCACGCCCAGAGAAAGCCGCCGCGGGGTCACCGGTGACCAAGCCAGGCTCACTGGGTGAGCTACCCGTGCTGCCCATTACCGGCGGCATGGAAATCGAGATGTGGCCCATAGAGCGGCCCATCCCGTATCCCAAGAACGCGCGTAAGTGGTCAGACAGAGCCATCGCCACGGTCGCCGCCAGCATCAAGGAGTTCGGGTTCAGACAACCAATCGTTGTGGACGCCAACGATGTGATCGTTATCGGCCATCTGCGGTTGGCCGGGGCGAAGTCCATTGGGTTGAAAGCCGTGCCGGTACACGTGGCGCGCGACCTGACGCCAGCGCAAATCAAAGGCCTGAATTTCGACCTTGGACTGACCGGGTTTGATGCCGCACAGATTGACGCGCTGATAATCAACGCGGGACTGCCGGCGCAGGGGAAGACAGAGGACGACGCCGTACCGGAGCCGCCCGCTACGCCGGTTAGCGTGCTGGGCGATTTGTGGCTGCTGGGCTCTCACCGGGTACTGTGCGGCGATTCGACGTCGGTGGACGCGACCCAGCGGCTGTGTGGCGCAACCAAGGCCAAGCTGGTGTTCACTGACCCTCCCTACAACGTCGACTACGAGGGGTACACGGAAGAGAAACTGACTATAGCTGGCGACAAGATGACCAGCGAGCAATTCGGGACGTTTCTTCTATCCGCGTTCACCGCCATCCGGATCGTCACGGCAGACGACGTATCGATGTATGTCTGCCACGCATCAAGCTGCCAGCGTGAGTTCCAGAGCGCGCTGGAGGCTGCCGGCTTCGAGGTGCGCTGCCAGATCATCTGGGCCAAGAATACCTTCGCCTGGGGCTTCGGCCGATACAAGTTTCAGCACGAACCGATTTTCTACTGTCACGCTGCCGGCGTAAGTGACCCGTGGTACGGCGACAAATCGCAAAGCACCCTCTGGCAAGAGAATAAGCCCGCGGCCAATCGTCTGCACCCGACCATGAAGCCCATCGCCCTCGTCGAGCGCGCGCTGGTGAACAGCAGCAGGGCAGGCGATGTGGTTCTCGATGTCTTCGGGGGATCCGGCTCCACGTTGATCGCATGCCAAAAGACCGGGCGGAAATCACTCCTGATGGAGATCGACCCGAAGTATGTGGACGTGATCGTTAGACGCTGGCAGGAATTCACCGGCGGGCGGGCCACCCTCGATGGGGATGGCCACACGTTTGATGAGCTGAAAACGCAGCGACTGGCAGGCGCGGTGGCCGCGTAGTGTCACGCTCCTTGATAGACTCGCTCCCCGGCCTTGTTCTTGGTGCTCGAAATCTTGCAGCCGTGCTTTGTGCCGAGCGTGGCAATGAACCCGCGTACGCTATGAGCCTGCCAGCCGGTGGTTTCCATGATCTCCGCCAACGTGGCGCCGTGTTTCCGCCCGACCAGGGCAAGGACGGTTTCCTTGCGGGACCCCTCGCGAGGCGCCTTAGCCGCGCCCTGTGCGCGAACCTTGGCCTTTCGTTGGGCTTTTGCCTTCTTCGGTGTCGCCACAGTCTCCACCTCCGACGTGATTGTAGCTTCGGTCACCGGTTCAGTAAACTCCGCCGCGGAGGTTGCCGGCGCGGCGGCGAGATCCTGGATCGCGGTCCAGATCCGCCTGATAGCCGTATTGCGATCCATGAATTTCTTTACCGGGCGAAGGTCGCCGAAAGGCGGGGCGCCAGCGAAAGCGTTCCACAGGTCGACGAACTGGGCGATGCTCCAATTGGCGGCGGCGGCGCCGAATTGCTCCTGGGTTGAAAAGCTGATGGCGTCCTCGCGAACTGCGGCGGGGGCGTCGTGGGTTGTGATGTTGTAGTCGGCGTCAATAGTGAACATTAGGTCTGATCCTTCTTCGATCCACATTGATCACTCTGATCCGATCCAGGAGTCAAGTGAAATCCGCTTCTTCCCCATGGAATGCCTTTCTCTCAACCCCATGCCGACGCCGCCTGCAACTTCTTCGAATGCGTCCTCAAGCACACCGCGGATGAGTGGTATGGCAAACCGTTCCTGCTCAGCCCATGGGAAGAGGAAGCATTGTGCGCCATCTTCGGCAACGTTGACGAGGAAGGGAATCGCGTAATCGAAATGGCCTACGAAGAGGTTCCCAAGAAGTCGGGTAAGACCGAATTCGCCGCCGGCATCGTGCTGCTGGTCCTGACCATCACACCCACGCCAGGATGTCAGGTGTACGGCGCCGCGGCTGCCACCCGGCAGGCGATGAACGTCTATCGCGCGTCCTGCAAGATGGTCGAGCAGTCGCCGATCCTTCGCAGGCAGCTTCGGATCATGCGGGGAACGAACCGCATCCTGAAGCGCCAAGACCCGGACTCCTTCTATGCGGCGGTCGCCGCGGATGGCGACTTCGGCGATGGGGTGAATCCGGCATGTGTAGTGGCCGATGAAGTCCACAGGTGGAAAACCCGCAAGCAGCTTGAAAACTGGGACGTGCTTTCCAAGGGCGGCATCACTCGCAAACAGACGCTCACCATCGCAATTACCACCGCCGGGGTGCAGGACGAAAGTCCCCTGGCCTGGAAGCTCCATGAGAAAACGCGCAAGATCGCCGATGGCGTTGTGAGCGACCCGCGATTCTACGGCCGCATCTATGGCGCGGAGAAAACCGACGATCCATCTCTCCCGGCGACGTGGATCAAAGCCAATCCATCGCTTCTCGAAAACGGCGGGTTCCTGGACAAAGAAAAGATCCGCAAGCAGTACGACAGCGCTGTAGCCGAAGGCGACCTGACCAGCTTCAAACGGTACTTTTTGAACATCTGGGATCAGAAAGAAAACCGCGCGATCGACATGGTGCAGTGGGACGCCAGCGCAGGCTGCTGGATCGCTAAGGGCCTCGGGGAAGCCACTCCGGAGCACGTGGTCACAGTTCCGGATGGAACGAAGCGCACGGTACGGCCCCTGCATCGCGACGTGCTGGCTCACTTCATCGGACGTCAGTGTTGGGCCGGAGTAGATCTCTCAATGACCACAGATACTACATCGGTAGTGTTTGTTTTCCCGTGCACCGCAAAAGACACGTATGACCTGTTGCCGTTCTTCTGGTTACCAGACGGCAAGATTCGCAAGCTGGAAGTGAAGCTGGGCGTACCTCTTGCGCAATGGGCGCGCGACGGCTTCCTGGAACTCTCACCCGGCGACGTGATCGACTACCGGGACATCCAGGGGCGCTTGAAGTGGGGCGCCAGCATGTTCGACCTGCAGGAGATCTGCTGGGATCCCTGGAACTCACGTCAGGCGTCAGTGCCGATGGTGGAAGACGGGGATAAGTGCGTGGAAGTTCCGCAGGGCTATAAGTCATTGAACGAGCCGACGAAGAAAATCCTGGAGCTGGTCGTACGCGCAGGCCTGCACCACGGCAATCATCCCGTACTGCGATGGCACGCGGGATCGGCGTGTACCGTGACGGACGGAAAAGACAACGTGATGTTTACCAAGCCGGACCGGGAAAAAAGCACCTCGCGAATTGACGGCATGGCAGCCACAGCTAATGCGTTCTTCCGCGCGATAACGCCGGAAGAAAACACGATCAGCTATACAGGGCTGCGGAGCGTCGGATGACTCGCTTCCCACGCGGCGCCGTAGGTGGCGGATTCGCTTTGCATCAAGAGATGGGGCGGAACCCCGAAGATGCGGGCAACCTCGATTTCCGACAAACGCCGGCATTCGTTCCGGCTCATCATCCCGGACCTGACGAGAGCAAAGTCCTTTTCGAGAGATTGCGCCAACGAATCGGCGGCTTTCTTCGCGTCGTCCAGCGCCTTCGCCAGCAGAGCATCGGACCGTGGAGTGATCGAAGCGCCTGCGGAGCGACATACCAGCGCGGGAATCAGCGGCGCAAACAGAGAAGCCAGAAAAGAGCGGCGGTGCATACCTTCCAGTTTATGCGGAGCGCCTTTTAGATGTTCCCTGAAATCCGATCCGCCTTCAAACGCCTCCTGGAGCGCAATAGCGCGGAGCCTATCTCCATCGCCAAAGAAATGCGCTCGATGGAATCCAAGGGCGCGTTGGGCATGGACCCCAACGACCCCAGCAGCTATGCCAGGGCAGGCTTCTACGGCATCGCTTCCGGACTGCAAACCTGGATGCCGGCATGGTCCGGCGAGTCGGTCACGATCCAGACGGCGCTTAACCACAGCGTCGTATATGCCTGCAACAAACTGATTTCTGAATCGCTGGGAATGCTCCCGCTGAGCATGAAGAAAACCGCCGGCGCCGGAACGATCGAAGCTACTACCCACCCCGTCTACGGCTGTTTGAAGAACGCGCCCTCCGATGAAATGACGGCGAAGAGTTTCAAAGAAACACTCACCTCACATAGATTACTGGCAGGGATGGGGTACGCGCACATTATCCGTAGAAGTGGCACGGGCGTAGCCGTGGAGATGCACCCGCTAATCCCTTCCCAGGTGACGCCAGACCGGGAACACGACGGCGCGAAACGCCTTGTCTACATCGTGAAAGAGCGGGGGGTGGCGGACAAAACCTACACCTTGACGCCGGGAAAGCCGCAGGACCTGCTTGTGATGAAGGGCCTCGGATGGGACGGGCTGCGCGGCTATTCGGTGATCGCAATGGGCCGGCAGTCTATCGGGACAGCCATCTCCGCGGAGCGCAACGTGGCGCGCTTCTACGCACGAGGCGGGCGTGTGCCGTACGTCATCGAAATGAAATCCAAGTTCAAGACGGACCAGGATTTCCAGAAGTGGCGCGCCGAGTGGGAAGCGACAACGGCGGACCCTAATCGCGCGCCGATCCTCGAAAACGACATGACGTACAAGCAGACCGGGCTCAACCTGGTCGATTCCCAGATGCTTGAAACGCGCCTGTTCGACATCCACGAAATTTGCCGGTGGTTCCTTGTCAGTCCGCACCTGGTCGGAGATTTGTCACGCGCAACGTTTTCCAACATCGAGCAACTCGCCCTGGAGTTCGTCAAGATGACGCTCCATACGCACATCATCTCCTGGGAGCAGGAGCTATGGCGCTGTGTGTTGACGCCCGAGGAAAAGCACCAGGGCTATTTTTTCAAATACAACGTCAACGCCTTGTTGCGCGGAGACTTCGCTAGCCGGATGGCCGGTTACAGTACTCTGCTCCAAAATGGAATCGCATCTTGCAATGAAGTGCGTGACCTCGAAGATTGGAATCCGTTCAAGGGCGGCGATGCGTATCACATCCAGTTAAATCAGAGCACGCTGCCGGGAACGGGCGCGCCTCTCACTCCGCAGGCCGCGCAGTTGGTGAGCCTGGGCGCCGACTGATGAGTGCCAAACGCGGCGAGAAGGAAAAGATGCGCCACGCATCCGCGTCGCCCAGCAACCGGGCCGGATCAACCGGCTTGCGAGCCGCGACCTCGACCGTATCGAGCCATTGTGCGAGAGCCTTCTTTTGGCGGTTCTGCTCGCGACGCATGGTGTTCGATTTGCAAGCCAGCGAACAAAATCGGCCTCTCCCTTCTGTGGTCTCAGAGGGGTATCGCCGAAACGCTTTGCCGCATACTTCGCAGGTCAACTCGATCTTCGCGCCACGGGCGCGGCGCGGACGCCGATGTTCATGCGCACATTTGGCCGAGCAGTATCGTCTCCCCTTGGAGACGCGGGCGGTGAAAGGCTTCCCACAATTCAAGCACTGGAACTCCTGGGTGCCCCGGCCCGCGAACCGGCACTTCCTCGAACAGAACTCCGACACGCGGCTTGCGGCGCGTTCGTACTGGACGCCGCAGTGTTTGCACGTGAAATGAATTCTGTTTCTTCGCTTCCGAATGGTGCTGCTAAGAGGGAGGGAGCGCCCCTTGGCAAAGGCGTATTTACACTTCGCCGAACAGAACCCCGCCGCGGAGTACTTGGCGTAACTCGCGGGGCGTTCGCACTGGGCGCCGCAGTTCTTACACGTGAAATGGATTCTGTTTCTACTCGCGGCTGCGCGGCAAAGAGAGCTGCAGAACTGCTTCCCCGTCCCGCGATAGTGGACTCCGCAGTGATCGCAGTCGCGCTCGAATATCAGATTCATTCGTAGATCGAGTGTGCCGTCGATCCCCAACATTTACAAGGTTCAAACGCTGGCCGGGACTACCGGTACCGCAGCGGCAAAAGGAAATCGCAATGAAAAAGTTCTTGAAGTTTGAGATCAAAGAGATCTCGGCCGAAGGCTCGTTCGAAGGCATGCTCAGCCCGTACGGCAACCTCGACCTTACCGGCGACGTGGTTGAAAAGGGAGCCTTCACCAAGACTCTCCTGGAGCACGGCAACACCGTTCCGATGCTGTGGCAGCACAAGACCGACTGCCCCATTGGCGAGCTGGCCTTGGAAGACCGTCCGGACGGGCTGTGGGCCAGGGGCCAACTGCTGATGGCTTTGCCCGAGGCGCAGAAGGCCTATCTGCTGGTCAAAGCGCGGATCGTAAAAGGGCTCTCCATCGGGTATGAGTCTGTGAAGGATGCGATTGAAAACAGCGTCCGCCATCTCAAAGAAATTCGTTTATACGAAGGCTCGGTGGTCACTTTCCCGGCGAACCTCCAGGCGCTAATCGCCACCGTGAAGGCGCGCCGCGAAGTCAAAGACGACTTCAATTCCGAGCTGGCCGAGATCCAGCTCTGCGACGCGGGCTACCAGATGTTCAGCGCGCTCAGCTACTCGCTTCGCGGCCTTCCGTGGGCCTCCGGGATGACTCCTCAAGAGAAGGTCGCCGCCGCCGAAGTCACTCTCCAGCAGTTCGGCGAAGCCTATCTTGCCTACCTGCCCGCGTACCTCGATTACCTGACTGAAGCATACGGCGACATGAACACCATGAGCGCCGGCCAGATCGAAACGAAGCGCATGGAGCGCAAGGCCGGCCGCACAATCAGCGCGGCCACCAAAACGACATTGACCACGGCGCACGATCACATGAAGAGCGCCACAGACTTACTATCTGCACTTATCTCGCCTGAAGCCGACGACTCAGCCACTTCAGACGAGGAAGCCGCGAAAGCCGCGTTAATCGCGGAAGAGAAAGCCCGAGCCGGAACAGACCACTCGGCAGCACTGACCACAGCCGATTCGATTCTCGATTTGCTGAGGCAGCGCATTCCAGCTTAGGAGCTTCAAAATGGAACCACTCGAACAGAAACTGGTGGACCTTCAAAAAGAACTGACGGTCCACTTTGACAAGGCCAAGGAGCAGGAAGCCAAACACGGCACGATCCTGACCGAAACCAAAACCGCAATCGCCGCCCTCCAGACACAGGTGGACGCCATCGACAAGAAGTTGGCGGAGAAGCACGTCGCCGACGCCGTCGACAAGCCGCTCGAAGATACCTTCAAGGAAAACGAGAGCATCCAACGACTGATGAAAGACAAGCGCGGGCGCGCCGTAATCACCCTCGACGGCAAGTCCGCCAGCAAGCTCATGGAGCGCAAGACTACCTTCCTGAGCACAGGCGCAGGGGCGTTGCCCGTAACCGGCGTTCTGCAAATCGACCGCTCGCCCGGCATCACGCTGGAAGCGCGCCAGGCGTTGACCATCCGGGACGTGCTGCCGGCGCGGCCCACCAACATGCAAGTGATCGATTTCGTCAAGGTGAGTTCGCCCCTTGTCATCGCATCGCCACAGGTGGAAGGTTCGGGGAAATCCGAGAATGCCGTCACGTTCACCTCGGTTTCCGAGCGCGTGAAGACCATCGCCACGTTCCTCCGGGCTTCGAAACAGATCCTCGAAGATTTCAGCGAGCTGCTCGGATTCCTGGAAACCAGCCTGCCGTACTACACGGACCTGGCGGAGGAAATCCAGTTGCTCTCCGGCGATGACGTCGGCGAGGACCTGCATGGCCTGACCACGCAAGCCGTGGCCTTCAACACCGGCCTGCTCAGCAATTCGAAGGGCTGGAACCAGATCGACATCCTCGCGCGCGCCGTCAACCAAATCCAGGCCGCGAAGGAAGTGGACCCCACCTTCTTCGTCATGCACCCGACCGACTTTTGGAACATCCGGTTGGCGAAAGACACTCTTGGCCGGTACATCATGGGCGACCCGCAAATCAACGTGCCTCCCATGCTGTGGAACAAGAAAATCGTTGTGACCACCAATATGCCTTACAGCACGTTCCTGGTCGGCAACGGCAACCCGGCCGCCGTCGAGATCCGCGACAGGCTGGAAACGGTTGTGGATATCTCGACCGAAGACGCCAACAACTTCACGCAGAACTTGGTTACGATCCGGGCAGAAAAGCGGCTGGCGCTGATCGTGCGGCGTCCTAACTCGTTTATTTCTGGGTCCTTCAACACGAGTCCGTAGAACCGCTCTGAAGTTCGCTTTCTCTTTGGCCGGGTCATCCTGAATGGCCCGGCCTGACCATCAACTTTTCAAAACCTACGAGGAGAATCACCATGGAAGACAAACAGCCCGACGCCGCGGCCGAGGCCGCCAAAGCGCACGAGGCCACAGCAGACGCCGACGCGGCCACGCAAAAGCAAGGCCAGGCCGCGGCCGTCGAAGCCGCCAAAACCGCACCGCCCGCCGGCAAGACCCTTGTCTCGGGCCAGCGCGGCACGAGCTTTGCGCACATCACGCTCGATGGCGTCAAGAAAACCCTTTCGATGCCGGTTACGGGAAAGGCCCTGCATCTATTGGCAGGAGAGATTGACGGACATCCGATCACATTGAAATCGGGTGGATCAGTCATAGCAAATACGGATGAACCAGTGGATCCAAAGTTCTTGGAATTCACAACCAAGTAAACCTTGAGACGCTTGCGGTCTTGAGGTTTCAGGTGAGGGGCGGCCTACCAGCTTTTTCGCCGTCCCTCGATTCTCCCTGCGTTCGATTGTAAGCGCTGCGTTATTCGTCGCGCTCTCTGGCCCATTCCTCGACGCGGGTTTTGGCTTGTTCTTCCGTGGCGTGGTGGCCGAGATGTTGATCTCGCCAGTCCTCGATGCAGCCATGCGCGCGCCATTCTCCGGTCCAGATCCTCTCGACCGTACCAACCACTGAGAAGTTCACGACGTAGGTTCCATTGACCCATTTGGGGCGTTCCATGAAAACATTATGCGACTGATTTGCAGCGTGCAGCAGCTCCACGGTTCGTATGGCACCGTCGTCGAGGGCCAGGAGTTCGAATGCCCCGACGACGTCGCGCGGCAACTGATCCAGGCTGCCATGGCGCGCCAGCCGGCCGCGGCGCAGATCCTTTACGAAACCAAAGTCATCGCGCCCTCAGCTTCCGAGGTAGGTCCGCGGCTTCCCTTTCGTCACGTGCCTGTGTCTCACGCGGAATCGGCGGGAGTGGCTTCCGAAGGCGATAGCTTGCTACCAAGCGCAGACGTATCAGAGCAGGGAACTGCTGATACTCGCGGACGGGGAAAACGTAAGGGATCTCGTTCCGCAGAGTGACCCATCCATCCGGCTGGTCGAGCTCGCCGGCAATACGCGGATCGGCGCGAAGCGGAATTTGGGATGTGAGAAGGCCAATGGGGAAATCATTGCGCATTGGGATGACGACGACTGGTCCGCGCCAGAGCGGTTGAGCGATCAAATCCAGCGTTTGATGGCAAGCAATCTTGGTGTGACGGGCTATCAGTCGATGGAGTTCCGCGAGGAAGTGCGGCGCTGGCTCTGGCTGGGGCAGGCGCGTCACGCGCTCGGGACGTCGCTCTGCTACAAGCGCGATTATTGGCGCGCGCACCGCTTCCGCGAGATTCAAATGGGCGAGGACGGCATCTTCACGCATGACGCCGCGGCGGCCGAGCAATTGTCGCTGGCGCCGGCGGGCGAGCTCATGTGGGCGTCGATCCA
>Ga0209009_1000211_pt1 | contig 23758 bp, 19 predicted proteins | sample BlaSpr_A8_OM3_M2_FD_187979 | JGI IMG/M metagenome (GOLD analysis project Ga0209009, IMG submission 187979) | Forest soil microbial communities from Thunder Bay, Ontario, Canada - Black Spruce, Ontario site 2_A8_OM3_M2 (SPAdes) (version 2) | ecosystem: Environmental > Terrestrial > Soil > Boreal... | reverse complement strand
TTTTAAACGAGGGTGCGGAGCCGACCGGCGGGCGCCAGAGTTTCGCTGTCAAGGCGATTTGCCTCCTCGGCGGACAGTCTGGGCCGGTAGGAGATGGCCTCGGCCAGATTCGCCGCGGCGACCCGCTCGCTCCCGGCGAGATCGGCGATCGTGCGCGCGACGCGCAGGGCGCGGTGGAGCGCACGCGCGGAGAGTGAGAGGCGGTCGACAGCCGCGGCCGCCAGGCGCAGCACGGGCGGGTCGAGGCAGAGGAAGCGCTCGAAGTCGTTGGGAGAAAGGTCGGCATTGCGAAAGGCCGGGCGCGACGGGAACCGTGAGACTGCCCGGCGGCGCGCCTCGGCCACGCGCTGCTTGATCGTTTCGGAGGACTCTTCCGGCGAATCCTTCTGGATCTCGGCCCAGGAGACGGGAGGGACCGAAATGTGCATGTCGATGCGGTCAAGGAGCGGTCCCGAGATCTTGCGCGTGTAACGCAGGCGCTCACCGTAGGTGCACGTGCAGACGCGGCGGGGGTCGCCGAGGAATCCGCAAGGGCACGGATTCATTGCGGCAACAAGGAGGAAGTCGCAGGGAAACGTGCACGCCCCACCGACGCGCACCAGGTTCACGCGTTTTTCCTCCAGCGGCTGCCGGATGGCCTCGAGGACGTCGCGCCGGAACTCGGGGAGCTCGTCCAAGAACAGCACGCCGCGGTGCGCGAGCGAGACTTCGCCCGGGCCGGGGCGGACGCCGCCGCCGACGAGCCCCGGAGCCGAGATGCCGTGGTGCGGCGCGCGAAAGGGGGGAATCTCGATCAGCCCTCCGGAAGCGGGCATCGCGCCGGCGACGGAGTGGATCTTTGTCACGTCGATCGACTCGACGCGCGTCAGCGCGGGCAGGACTGTCGCAAGGCGCCGCGCGAGCATCGTCTTGCCGGCCCCGGGTGGGCCCATCAGCAGGACGTGATGGCCTCCCGCGGCGGCGATCTCGAGCGCCCGCCTCGCGACGGTCTGGCCTCGGATGTCCGAGAAGTCCACGCCCTGCGCAGGTGCGGGGCCGGCCGGAGGCGTCACGAACGGCGCCAGTGTCCTCTCGCCCTTCACGTGCGCGACCGTGGAGGTCAGAGTGGCGACAGGAATGACGTCGATCCCTTCCACGGCGGCGGCTTCCGCCGCGTTGACCGAGGGGACGATGATTTCGTCGAAGCCTGCCTCCCGGGCCGCGAGCGCCAGGCAGAGGGCGCCGCGGACCGGCCGGACTTCGCCGTTCAATCCCAGCTCTCCGACGAAGAGACGCCTTGCCGCGGTCGGCGAGGCCAGGCCGCAAATCTGGAGCATCGCCAGAGCCACGGGCAGATCGAGCGAGGCTCCGACTTTCCGGAAGCCGGCCGGAGCGAGGTTCACGGTGACCGCGCCGCCGGGAGTCGGGAACCCGCCGTTGCGAAGCGCCGCGCGAACGCGCTCGCGCGCCTCCCGGACGCTCGTGTCCGGCAGGCCGACGATGGTGAAGCAGGGGAGCCCCGCGGAAACGTCGACCTCCACGTCCAGGACACGGGCGTCGATTCCCACGACGGCGGCGGAATGAACTCGGGCAAGCATCGGGTCCTCCTCGGTGCGAGGAGACGCCAGCCCAGGGGGATGAGGACGAGCGGAGCTTAACAGCGATCGGGGACGTACGCTAGGCTTGGGCGACTGGCTTACCTTCCAGGGTCCAAGGACTCCCCGCGCTCGCGCGTCAGCGCGCTTGCGCGGGGATCTTCAGCGTGTCGCCGGGCTTGATGACGGAGGGAGCGGCGAGGCTGTTGAAGGCGAGAAGGTGGGCGACGGTCGTGCCGTGCTTCAAGGCGATGCGGTAGAGCGTGTCGCCGCCGCGGACCTTGTAGTTTTTGGCCTGTTTTGCCGGGGCCGGCGGGGGCGCCGCCTTCGCGCGTTTGACCGCGCGGGTGAGATGCGCCCTGTCTCCCTTGCGGGAGCGCGAGGCGACGCGGACAACAGGCTCGGGACGCGGGATGAGGACGACTCGGCCCTGCGGCAACCGGACGCCCGTCCGCAGGGAATTGGCCGCCGCGAGGCTCGCCGGCGTCGCGTGGAACCGGCGGGCGATCGAGGCGAGCGTGTCGCCCTTGCGGGCGGAGTAGCGGCGGAAGGTCGGAGGCTTCGCCGTCGGAGCGGCCGCGAAAGAGGTCAGGACGGCGATCTGCGCGCCCGTGGGGACCTTGAGGTCGTAACCGCCGGGGCCGGCCGGCGTGATGTCGCTGCGCAGCTCCGGGTTCAGCCTCTGGAGGTCCTCGAGACTCGCGCCTTCCGACGCGGCCAGGTGCCGCAGGTGCACCGGGCGGTCGAGCCGGACCATGTCGTAAGCGAGCGGCTTCTCGTACTCGACCTCGAAGCCGTAGTGAGAGGGGTTTTTCGCGATCAACGTCGAGGCGATGACGGCGGGCACGTAGTTCTGCGTTTGCGGCTTGAGCAACCCGGACGCCGCAAGCTGCCAGAAGTCGGTCAGCCCGGTCCTCTCCATCGTGCGGAGGATCTTCCCCTCCCCGGCATTGTACGCGGCCATGGCGAGATACCAGTCGTGGAAAAGGTCGTGAAGGAACGCCAGGTACTTCGCGGCCGCGCGCGTCGCCTTCTCGGGGTCGTTTCTCTCGTCCATGACGGCATTGGCCGTAAGGCCGTACTGCCGCCCGGTCCCGGGGATGAACTGCCAGATGCCGCAAGCCGCCTTGGGAGAGCGGGCGTGCGGGATGAACGAGGATTCGACCATCGCGACCTGCGCGAGGTTCCTGGGGAGGCCCTCTTCCTGAAAGATCCGCTCGATCATCGGGATGAAGCGTCCGGATCGGGCCAGGCCGCGCGCGATCACGTCGTGCAGGTCGTTCTGGTAGACCGCCAGGATCTTCAGGACCGCGTCGTTGATGACGATCGGGATGTCGTAGGAGCTCTTCGCGCTGTCCGTATCGACGGCCTCGCGCGCCTTCAGCACCGCTTCATCCGTGGCGGACGGCGCCTCCTCGGGAGAGAGAACCGGAGTTCCCTGCCCTTCCTGGCCTTCCGCCTCGGAAACCGGCGCCATGGCCTCGTAACGGAGGATTCCCTCGTAGAGCTCGACGGAAAATGCGATCGTCGCGGGATCGGCAGGCGCCTCGCCGCGGGCCGGACGCACGGATTCGAGCGCGCGGCCGAAGTAGTCCTCCGCGCATTGGAAGTTTCCGCTCAGGGCCTCTTCGCGCCCCCGGGAGAACTCCTGTCGCGCCCGGGACACCTCGGCCGGCTCGGGCGGGGCAGGGGCGGCGGGGGCTTTTCGCGAGGCCGCGGCGGAGGAACAGCCGGCACCGAAGGCGACGGCCGCGGCGATCCCCGCGAGAATACAGCTCTTCCCTTTCACCCGGGCTCGAGTCGGAAACATATGGAAAAGGGTAACCCCTCTTAGTCATGGATTGCAAAGGCTTTCTTGCCCGGATTCTGTCCGTCAACGAGGACAGGCGGCCGGGGTTGGAACCCTGGGTTTCGAGTTTCGGTCCGGGAATGGGGCCGGAGACCCGGGCTACTTTCCGGAGATATGGAATTTCAGGGAGAGCAGAAGCTTGTCCACGTCGGACCGGGAGTTCAGCTCGATCGCGAAGTTCTTTTTCTCGCCGATTTGTTTGTGATGTTTGTCCACGAGCCCGAGCCCGACCGTGACGATCTGGCCGCGCGCGAGCTCACCCGGAGGAACCTGGATCTCGAAGACGCGATTGATCTCCTTGCGATGGTTCAGGCTGTTGGCGAGGAGGTCGTCGATGGAGATCTCGGCGGCCGCGCGCCGCGCCGCCCTGTCGGAGGAGGGGAGCGAAGTCGCGTTGCGGCGCAGTTTGTCGAGCTCGGCCAGGATGTCGATATTCGAGCGCACCCGGACGCGTTTGACTTTCAACGGCGGCGCTTCGGCGAACGAGACATCTCCGATCTCCATGGATTCGGGCGCCGGAGCGGAATCGGGCGCCGCCTCGTCGAGAGCGCCGCCCGCCGGTTCCATCGCGGCGGCCACCGGGTTGCCCGCCCCGGCATCCGTCGAGGCGGCCGGCGCCGGATCCTCACCCGGGGCCGGGAGAGCCTCGGAATCGGAGGCAATCGGCCAGATCGAGGATCCGCGCGTCCCCGCGAGCGGGGCAGGGCGCGAGGACCGTTCGTCGCCGAGCATCTTCTTCTTGACCGCGCGCAGCGTCAGCTTCGAGATCGCCTTGAGCGTTTCGAAGACTCCCTGTCCCAGCACCGCGCACGCCTCGTAGCTTTCGTGCTTGCGGTCCGGGTTCAGGCTGTCCTCGAGCTCCTGGAGCGACAGGATGTTGGGAAGATCGCGCTTGTTGTACTGGAAGACGAGCGGCAGGTCTTCCAGGTGGATCCCGATCTCCGCCAGGTTCGAGTGCAGGTTGACCATGCTTTCGACATTCGCGTCCTTCATGGCGCGCTGGGAGTCGCCGACGAAGACGATTCCATCCACACCCTTCAGGACGAGCTTGCGCGTCGTGTTGTAGAAAACCTGACCGGGGACGGTATAGAGCTGGACCCGGGTCTTGAAGCCTCCGATGACGCCCACGTCGAGCGGCAGCAGGTCGAAGAAGAGCGTCCGGTCCGTCTCCGTCTCCAGCGAGACCATTTCGCCGCGCGAGCCGGGGGCCGTCCGGCCGTAGATATGGTGCAGGTTCGTCGTTTTTCCGCACAGGCCGGGACCGTAGTAAACGATCTTGGCCGCCATCTGCATGGTGGCGTAATTGAAGAAAACCATGGCGTTTGATTATGCGCCCATCAATTGAGCGGGTGAAACCAAATCTTACCATCCGCAAGATGGCGGGCAACGGAACCCCGTGACGGAAGCGGGTTGCGTTGGCAACAGGGGGGAGTGCCGGGGTTCGAGGTTAAGAACTCAGGGAGGCAAGTCCTTCTTTGAACTCTGGACTTTGAACAGCGAACCGATCTCTTCCTCGGAGCCTCGCCCGGGCGTTCGCCGGAGGGTCTCTCGAGCGAGGAGGCAATAGACCTCGAGAACGTCCGCCCCCCCGGCGAGGGCGTCCCGATGCGCGGCGAGGGTGGCCCTGTCGCGGCGGGCGACAGGACCAGTGAAGGCTTGCGAAAACTCTCGCGTGACAGTGGCAGCCGCCGCGCTTTCCGCGAGGGCCGCCAGGGCCGGCCGGGCCCGCTCTTCCGGGATCCCGGCTTGCCCCCAGGCTCGCGTGGCCATCGAGATAACGGCAACCGTTCCCCCGGCCGCCAGGGTTGCCGCCGCATGGTAGAGAGGTTTGGCCTCGGCCTTGATCCTGTGGGCCCGGGCTCCAACCGCGGACACGACTTGCACGCCGACGCGGAGAGCCTCGGCGTCCCCTTCCATCGCGACGAATGCGCCGTTCCAGGACTCGTCGGGAGATCCCGTGAAGACACGCAGGGGGTGGAGTGAGCCGAGCGAGGCGCCGAAGGGGCGGAGCGGTTCGAGAGCCGAGGCCGCGAGGGCGCCGCTCAAATGGAAGGCCGCACGGCAGCGCAGTCTCCCCGCCAGCAAGCGCGCGGCGGGGGCAATGGCATCGTCGGGGACCGCCAGGACGAGAATCTCGCAGTCGGCGAGAGGCCCGGCGATGGCGCGAGGGGTCCCGCCGCCGAGCATATCCGCGGCCTCGCGCGCCGGGGCCGGATCGAGCGCGATCACCTCCGTTAGAGACCCGCCGGCGGCGAGCCAGGAGCGCGCAAAGGCGCTTCCCGCGCGGCCGGGCCCGACGAGCGAGAGGGAAGAGGAGAGCACGGAACCGGGCACCGGGAGAGCTTACCGCGCCGACCCCTTAGCACCCTCGTTCCGCGGGTGCTAATCTGTAGACGGCCATGAAGACGCTCGATGTCCGCAGCCGCACGATCCTCAAGGAGATCATCCGCGTTCACGTGGACACGGGCCGTCCGGTGTCCTCCCGGACGCTCTTCAAGTCGAGCCGTTTCAACCTTTCCCCGGCCTCGATCCGCAACATCATGGCGGACCTGACCGACCTGGGGTTCCTGTCTCAGCCCCACACTTCCGCCGGGCGGGTGCCGACGGACCAGGCCTACCGCCTCTACATCGACGAGCTTATGCGACATCGGAAGATCGCCGTGGACGTGCGCGAGCAGGTGGACTCGGACCTCTCGTCCGCGGGCGCCGACACTCCCCGGCTCTTCCAGGCGGCTTCGAGGATCCTGTCCCGCCTGTCGGGCGAGGTGGGCTTCGTCGTCGCGCCGGACGCGCTCCACACGGTCGTGGACGTCCTGCGGTTCCTGCCGGTCGCGCCGGGCAAGATCCTGGTCGTCCAGATCAGCGGTCCGGAGGTGCTGTCCCGCGTCATCGAGACAGACGTCGAGTACGCGCCGCGTGAGCTCGAAGCCATGGGCGAGCGCATCACGCGCGAGTTCTGCGGCCGCACGCTCCACGAAGTCCGCCGCCTTCTGCTGGAGGCCATGGCCCAGGAGAAGGCCGCGTATGATCGGATCCTCGCGCGCACGCTCACGCTCGGCCAGCAGGCGCTGGACGGCTCGGAGGCCCGGGAGCAGATTTACGTGGACGGCACGGCGCAGCTTCTGGATAAGCCGGAATTCGCCGACGTCGATTCCCTGAAGAAGGTCTTCCGGGCCTTCGAAGAGAAGGCCCGCTTGCTGGATCTCATGACGCGCTACCTCGATTCCAAGCGCACCTGCGTCGTGCTCGGCTCCGAGCAGCAGTTGACGACCGACCCCCGCCTGTCCGCGGTCGTGACATCCTACGGGGCCGGTGAGGCGCTTTCCGGCATGCTCGGGGTCATCGGCCCGGCGCGTCGGGAGTATCCACGGGTGATCCCCGTCGTCGAGCTGCTCGGTCGGGCCCTGTCGGAACGGCTCGAACGGCGTGAGGGCCGCGAGCGGGAGGGAACGCCGCGATGAACAGAAAAGAGGGGGGCGGCCGCGATCCCCGTCCGGACACAGACGACACGGGGACGATCGAAGTGCAGGACTCGGGGCAGACTCTCGAAGCGGTTCTCGAGGAAGAGGAGCGCTCCGCGATCGCGGCGGCCGGAGAAAAGCTACGGTCGGTCCAGAAGGACCTCGAGGAGCTGAAGGACCGCCACCTGCGCAAGCTCGCCGAGTTCGAGAACATGCGCAAGCGCGCGGAGCGCGAGAAGGGCGAATACTTCCGGTTCGCGCTCGGCAATTTCCTTCTCGACCTCTTCCCGATCTCCGACAGCTTCGACCGCGCCCTTTCGCACGCGCCGGCCGAGGCGCTCCAGACGGACTTCGGCCAGGGCGTCGCGATGATCCGGCGGCAGTTCGACGACCTCTTCAAGAGATATAGCGTCGCCGAGGTGGACACGTCGGGCCCGTTCGATCCCAACGTCCACGAGGCGGTCGCAACCGAGCCGGCGGCCGGCGTGCCGAAGGACACGATCCTCGAGGTCCTGCGAAAGGGCTATCTGCTCAACGACAAGCTCCTCCGCCCCGCTCTCGTCAAGGTCGCCGTCCCCGTGCGGGAGGGGAAGATTGAAGGATTGAAGGATTGAAGATTGAAAGATTAGGATTCGGGCCTAATCGATCAATCGTCAATCATCCAATCGAACAATTGTCATGAGCAAGATCCTCGGCATCGACCTCGGCACGACCAATTGCTGCGTAGCCGTGGTCGAGGGAGCAAGCCCCCAGGTGATCGCCAACCGCGAGGGGAGCCGCACGACCCCCTCGATCGTGGGCTTCACCGAGGACAACGACCGGCTGGTGGGGCAGATCGCCAAGCGCCAGGCGATCACCAACCCGATGAACACCGTCTTCGCGGTCAAGAGGCTCGTGGGCCGCAAGTTCGACTCGGAGGAGACCCGCCACGCCCGCGAGGTCCTGCCGTACGAGATCGTTCGAGCCGGCAACGGCGACATCAAGATCCGCGCGCGCGGAAAGGACTACAGCCCCGAAGAGATCTCCGCCCTCATCCTGAGGGAGATCAAGGAGTTTTCCGAGGAAGCGCTCGGCGAGGAGATCACCGAGGCGATCATCACCGTCCCGGCGTACTTCGACGACGCGCAGCGGCAGGCCACACGCGACGCCGGCAGGATCGCGGGGCTGGAGGTCCTTCGCATCTTCAACGAGCCGACTGCCGCCTCGCTCGCGTACGGTCTCGACCGCAAGGGGGGCGAGATCGTCGCGGTGTACGACCTCGGAGGCGGCACCTTCGACATCTCGATCCTGGAGCTGGGCGACGGGATCTACGAAGTCAAGGCCACGGCGGGCGACACGTACCTGGGCGGCGAAGACTTCGACAAGAAGATCATGGACTGGCTGCTGGGGGACTTCCAGCGCTCGAACAACATCGACCTGCGGCAGGACCGAATGGCGCTCCAGCGGCTGAAAGAGGCTGCGGAGAAGGCCAAGTGCGAGCTCTCGACGGCGATGGAGGCCACGATCACCCTCCCGTTCATCTCCGCCGACTCGTCCGGGCCCAAGCACATCAACCGGACGCTGACGCGGCAGCGTTTCGAGTCGCTCGTGGCCGACCTGATCGACCGCACGGCCGCGCCCTGCCTGGACGCGTTGAAGGCGGCGGGATTGAAGCCCTCCGACGTGGACGAGGTGATCGTCGTCGGCGGTCAGACGCGCACGCCCCGCGTTCAGCAGATCGTGGCCGAGCTCTTCGGACGCGAGCCCAACCGCGAGATCAACCCGGATGAGGTCGTCGCGATCGGCGCCGCCATCCAGGGTGGCGTTCTGCGGGGAGAGATCAAGGACGTCGTTCTCCTGGACGTCACGCCGCTCTCTCTCGGCATCGAGACCCACGGCGGCGTCTTCGAGAAGCTGATCGAGAGAAACTCGACGATCCCGACCAAGAACACGAAGGCGTTCACGACGGTCGCCGACAACCAGTCGGTCGTGGAGATCCACGTGCTCCAGGGGGAACGCGAGGTCGCCGACGAGAACAAGTCGCTCGGACGGTTCGAGCTCGTGGGAATCCCCGCGGCGCCCCGCGGCGTTCCCCAGATCGAGGTGAACTTCGCGATCGACTCCAACGGCATCGTCAACGTTTCGGCGCGGGACATGGCGACCGGCAAGGCTCAGGGGATCCAGATTTCCCCGGCCGGAGGCCTGTCGCAGGCCGAGATCGACCGGATCATCAAGGAGGCGTCCTCCTTCGCCGAGGCGGACCGCCAGCGGCGGGAGGTTTCCCAGGTCAAGAACCGGCTGGAAGGGATGCTCGCCTCCAACACGCGGGTGTTCGCCGAGTTCCTGACCGCCTTCGCGCCGGACGAGCGAGAGCGGATCCTGGAGACGTTGAAGCGCTCGGAGGAGATCGCGGCGTCCGACTCGCGGGAAGCCCTGAAGGAGGCGATCTTCGACATGCAGGGTGTCTCGAAGCTCCTGACCCGCGTCATGCTGCAGAGTTCTGCCGGCAAAGGCCCGGCGCCCGCCGCTGAGGGCCCGGCTCCCGCCTCTCCCCGCGACAAGGCGGAGACCCGGCCTCCGAACACTTAGCTCGCGGCTGCCGGGACGCAAATGGCTGAAAGACGCGATTACTACGAGATCCTCGGCGTCGGCCGCGAAGCCGCCAACGGCGAGCTGAAATCGTCCTACCGAAAGCTCGCGCTCCGCTTCCATCCGGACCGAAACCCCGACGACCCCGAGGCCGCCGAGAAGTTCAAGGAGGCGTCCGAAGCGTATGCCGTTCTCTCCGACCCGGAGAAGCGCGCCCTCTACGATCGCTTCGGCCACTCGGGTGTCTCGGCGAGCGGTCCCGGCTTTGGCCAGGGCTTCGATCCCTCCGTGTTCGGCGAATTCTCCGGCCTCTTCGAGAATCTCTTCGGGTTCGCGGGGTTCGGAGGCGCGGGTCCTTCCCGTCCGGCCGGGAGCGACGTCGTCTACCGGATGGAGGTCTCCTTTCGGGACGCGGCCTTCGGCGTCGCGGCTCCGCTCGTCGTTTCGCGCCTGGAGCGGTGCGAGCCGTGCTCGGGGTCCGGAGCCGAAAAGGGGTCGCAGCCGCGGACCTGTCCCGCGTGCGGCGGCCGGGGACGCCAGCGCTATTCGCAGGGTTTCCTCACCGTGACACGTCCCTGCGGCACCTGCGGCGGCGAGGGCCGGATCGTGGATAAGCCCTGTTCGCATTGCCGCGGCGAGGGACGGAGCCGCGAGTCGCGCAAGATCGAGATCCGGATCCCCGCGGGCATCGAGACGGGCTCGCGCCTGAGGTTGACCGGCGAGGGAGACGCGGGGACGAACGGCAGTCCGGCGGGGGATCTCTACGTCGTGCTGACTGTTGCGGACCACGAGGTGTTCGATCGCGAAGGAGACGAGGTCGTGCTCGGCCTGGAGCTGCCGTTTCCCACACTCGTCCTCGGCGGAGAGGTCCGCGTGCCCACCCTCGAGGAAGAAGAGAAGGTCGCGATCCCGCGCGGCACGAAGGCGGGCTCGGAGTTCCGCCTGCGCGGACGCGGGTTCGGCCGGCTCGGGCGGCGCGGCCGGGGAGACTTCGTCGTTCGCGTGGGCGTGATCGTTCCCGAGTCCCCTTCGCAGCAGGAGAAAGAGCTCCTGCGGCAATACGCGGAGCTCACCGGCGCTCCGGTCGAAGCCGCGGGCGTGTTCTCCAAGGCAAAGAAGATCTTCAAGTAGCTGTCAGTGATCAGTTTCAAATAGTTGTCAGTGATCAGTTTTCAGTTGTCAGTTTCAGACGCGTAGCCTCTCTCGCTGAGAACCGGGAAGTGAGAACTGAAAACTGAGAACTGAAAACTGAAAACCATGTCGCGGTTGAAGTACTCCCGGCTCGTCGTTCCGCGGAAGGCCCGGGACGACGGCGTGCTCGGTATCGTGTCGCTCTTCGGACCGCTCGGATTCGTCGAAGAGGGGCGGGATCTCGTCGCGTGCTTCCGGGACGCAGAAGCGGCGCGCCGCGCGAGCCGGGCGCTCTCGGCCTCCCGTGTGCGCTTCGAGCTCGTCACCGACATTCCCGAGGGCGATCCGCTCGAGGCCTTCCGAGCCGCGTCGCGCCCCTTCGCCGTCGGCGAGCGGTTCTGGCTGGATCCGGGAGACCCCTCGGACTCGAAGCCTCCGACCGGGCGCATCGCGTTGCGGCTTCCGGCTTCCAGCGCGTTTGGCACCGGCGGGCACGAATCGACGCGCTTGATTCTCCTCTTCCTGGAAGACGAGCCGCCGGTCGGCCTCCGGGTCCTCGACGTCGGCACCGGCTCCGGGGTCCTCGCGCTCGCTGCCGCGGCCCTCGGCGCGCACCGGGCCTTCGGTCTCGACACGGACGCGGACGCGGTCTTCGTGGCGCGCGAAAACCTGCGGCGGCATCCCTTCGGCCCGCGGGTCGCGCTCTACGCGGGGCCGACGGATGCCGTCGCGGGGGTCTTCCCGCTCGTTCTCGCCAACGTGCTGCCCGACGAGTTCCTGCCGATGCGCTCCGCGGTCATGGGCCGCGTCGCTCCCGGCGGCCGGCTGATCCTGTCGGGCATTCCGCTCGCTCGGGAGGAGCGTCTGCGGACGCGCCTGCGCTCGCGCCGCTGGCAGCTTTCCGGCCGCCGAACCGAGGGGGAATGGGCATGCCTCTGCCTCGAGCGCGCCTCCTAGTCGCGCCCCTGCCCGCAGCCGGGCAGAAGGCACGCGTTTCGAAAGAGGAGTCCGCGCACGCGCGGGCGCGCCGGCTCCGGCCGGGCGACGCGGTCGTGCTCTTCGACGGCTGCGGAGGAGAAGCGCTCGCCGTGGTAACGGTCCTCGGCCCAGGCTTCGCGGAAGTCCTCGTCGAAGAGATCCTGCCCGCGCGCGGCACGGCGTCCGGTGTCGCGCTCTTCGTCGCCGGGCTGCGGGCCGAACGCCTCGCCTGGCTCGCGGAGAAGGCCACGGAGCTGTCCGCCGACCGCTTGACTCTCGTCGCGACGGCGCGGACGCAGTCCTTCCGCGCGTCGCGCGATGCCCTCGAGCGGCTCGAACGGGTCGCGCGGGAAGCAGCCAAGCAATGCGAAGCTGCCACGTGGCCATCGATCTCGGGGCCGATCCCTTTCGCCGCCGCGCTCTTGGAGGACCCGGCCTCCCAGCGCCTCTTCCTCGACGCGGAGGGGGGGCCGTTTCCGTCCGCCCTGTCCGCGCGCCCCGTCATCCTGCTCGTCGGTCCGGAGGGGGGATGGACGGATGCCGAGCGCTTCGCCGCCGGCGCGCAAGGCTGGACGCCCGCCGCCCTTCCCGCCGGAAAACTGCGCGCCGAGACGGCCGCGGTCGCCGCGATCGTGCTCGCGCGCGCGGCACTGGGACGTAAAACGTGAAACGTGAAACGTGAAAAGCCGGCCCGGTGGACCTGCGGGCCACGTTTCACGTTTTACGTTTTACGTTTTACGCCTATACTGCCCACGAGAAGAACGTCGCACCTAGCGGAGGTCGCATGTCCTACGAAGACGTCAAGAAGGTCTGGATGAACGGGCGGCTCGTGGATTTTGCCGACGCCAGGATCCACGCCTTCTCTCACGTTTTCCATTACGGCTCGGCGATGTTCGAAGGGGCCCGCGTCTACAAGACGAAGAGCGGCTCTGCGGCCTTCCGACTGGACGAGCACATCAAGCGTCTTTACGATTCCTGCAAGGTCTATCGCATGGAGATCCCGTACTCGGCGGAGGAGTTCAGGGCGGCGATCTTCGACACCGTCCGCGCCAACGGATTCGAGGAGTGTTACATCCGCCCGGTCGTCTATCGCGGGCTTGGCGCCCTCGGAGTCAACCCGTTCAAGAGCCCGATCGATGTCCTCATCGCGGTCTGGAAGTGGGGCAAGTACCTGGGGGACGAGGCGATCGAAGAGGGAGTGGATGTCTGCGTCTCCTCCTGGAACCGGATGGCGCCCAATACCTTCCCCGCGATGGCCAAGGCGACGGGGAACTACCTCAATTCGGCGCTCATCAAGATGGAAGCGATCACCAACGGTTACACCGAGGGGATCGCGCTCGACAACGCGGGCAGGATCTCGGAGGGGAGCGGGGAGAACATCTTCCTCGTGTACGGAGGCCGGGTCCTGACGCCTCCGCTGGCCGGGACGATCCTCCCCGGGATCACCCGGGACTCGGTCCTCACGATCGCCAGGGACGCGGGCTACATGGTCGTCGAAACGGCGATCGCGAGAGAGATGCTCTACATCGCCGATGAGGCTTTCTTTACCGGCACCGCCGCGGAGGTCACGCCGATCCGCTCGGTGGACCGCATCCCCGTTGGGGGCGGCCGCCGCGGCCCCGTGACCGAACGAATCCAGAAGGACTTCTTCGGCCTCCTGTCGGGGAACCTCGAGGACCGCTACGGCTGGCTGACTCCGGTGCCCGTAGAGTCGATAGTCGATAGTCGATAGTCAGTAGTCACCGGCACTCCGAACTAGGGACTCGACTATTGACCCTTACGGGCTTAAACTATTAACCCCATGCATATCAACGATCTCCTGAAGATAGCGGTCGAACGCAGGGCTTCGGACCTCCATCTGAAGGTCGGGGCGTTTCCGGTCCTGCGGGTGGACGGAGTCCTGCGGCCCATGAACGAGATGCGCCGCCTCCTGCAGGAGGACACCATGGCCATGGCGTTCTCCATCATGACGGCACGCCAGAAAGAGAAGTTCAAGACCGATTTCGAGATCGACGCGTCCTACCAGGTGCCGACCCTCGGCCGGTTCCGCGCCAGCATCTTCCAGCAGCGGGGGACCGTCGGGCTCGTCCTCCGGGTCATCCCGACCCGCATCCTGACGATACGCGAGTTGCTTCTTCCGCCGGTCCTCGAGCGCATCTGCATGGAGCAGCGCGGCCTGGTCCTCTGCACGGGGACGACGGGGTCGGGCAAGACGACGACCCTCGCCGCGATGGTGGATCACATCAATACCCTCCGCAACCAGCACATCATGACGATCGAGGACCCGATCGAGTATCTCCACCGGGACAAGAAGTCGATCGTCAACCAGCGCGAGCTCGATGTGGACACGAAGGCCTTCTTGTACGCGCTGCGGAGCGCGATGCGCCAGGACCCGGACGTGATCCTGGTGGGCGAGATGCGGGACGCGGAGACGATCGAGACGGCGCTGACGGCGGCGGAGACCGGGCATCTCGTGCTCTCGACGCTCCACACCCTCGACGCCACGGAAACGATCAACCGCATCATCACGGTTTTTCCTCCCCACCAGCACCGCCAGATCCGGCTGCAGCTCGGGGCCGTTCTGAAAGCGGTCATCTCCCTGCGGCTGATGCCGCGGGCGGACGGCCTCGGCCGCGTGCCCGCGGTGGAAGTGCTCATCGCGACCGAGTACGTGCGGGAGTGCATCGAGAACAAGGAAAAGACGAGGTTCATCAAGGATGCGATCAAGGCCGGGACGTCCCAGTACGGCATGCAGAGCTTCGACCAGTCGCTCTACCAGCTCTACAAGTCCGGGCTCATCTCGCTCGAAGAGGCGATGAAGCAGGCCTCCAATCCCAACGAGTTCCGCCTGAAGATCCAGGGCATCCAGTCCACCTCCGACGTCGCGGGAGAGCAGATGGACGCGGAACTCGAGGGCCCATCCGATTTCGCCGCCGTCGTCGAAGAGGAGTCACCCTTCGATTTCTCCCAGCAGCCCCCAGGCACGCGCTGAACGCGCGCGCCTAGAAGGACGAAGATTCCGGGATCCGGGCGGAAGCCGCCTTCGACTGACTTCTTGTCGTCGGCCGCGGCGCGGGGGCGCGCGCTGCGGCTGCTGACCGTGCGGGCGAGAGGGCGAGAAGAGCTTCGGCGGTCGCTCGAGCAGAAGGGGTTCTCGGCGGCGGCCGCGCGCGAGGCGCTCGAGAGACTGGAGCGCGAGGGGTGGCTCGATGACCTGGCCGCGGCGCGATCGGTCGTCCGGACCCGCGGTGGCCGCTACGGCCGCGCGCGCATCGAGCGAGAGCTTCTCGCCCGGGGATTCTCGGAGGAAATCGCCGCGGAAGCCCTTTCCGAGATCGACCCGGACGGGGAAGAAAAGACACTCTCGCGATTGTTTGCGAAGCTCCAGCGGTCCGGCGCGGCATTGTCTCTGGACGCGCGGCGGCGCCGGACCTGGAGCGCGCTGACGCGCCGGGGTTTCCCAGCCGCGGCGATTTCTGCGAAGATTAAGAACTCGGGGGACCGCAAGGCCTCCCGCGAGGATGGAGAGGACGAAGACTCGTGATGACGTCGCGTGAGGTCAGGGAACGCTTCCTGCGCTTCTTCGAGGAGCGCGGGCACCGCCGCGTCCCGTCTTCTTCGCTGATCCCGGCCGAGGACCCGACGCTGCTCTTCGCCAACGCCGGGATGAACCAGTTCAAGGACGTCTTCACCGGACGCGAGAAGCGCGACTACAGCCGCGCCGCGAGCGCGCAGAAGTGCGTGCGCGCCGGCGGCAAGCACAACGACCTCGACAACGTGGGGTACACCGGGCGCCACCACACGTTCTTCGAGATGCTCGGCAACTTCTCCTTCGGGGACTACTTCAAGGACGAGGCGATCCGGTTCGCCTGGGAGCTCCTGACCGACAGGGAGAAGGGGTACGGCGTCGACCCGGAGCGCCTCTGGGCCACCGTCTTCACCGACGACGACGAGGCGGCGAACCTCTGGGAGCGGTACCTGCCGCGGCCGCGGATCCTGCGCTTCGGCGAGAGCGAGAACTTCTGGGCGATGGGGGAGACCGGGCCATGCGGCCCCTGCTCGGAGATCCATTACTTCCAGGGAGACGACCTCGCGGCCAACACGCCGGATCTCGTGAACGGGCCCGGGGACGAGACCGTCGAGGTCTGGAACCTCGTCTTCATGCAGTTCGAGCGCGACGCCTCGGGGAAGATGACGCCCCTGCCGAAGCCCTCCGTGGACACCGGGATGGGGCTCGAGCGCCTGACCGCGATCCTGCAGGACGCCAACAACAACTTCGACACAGATCTCTTCCGGCCGATCCTCGCGCGGCTGGAAAGCATCTCAGGCAGGAAATACATCGGCGGGATGGCCGTGGAGGACGCGCCATTTCGCGTGATCGCCGACCACGCCAGGGCAGCGGTGATGCTTATGGCGGATGGCGCGACGCCTTCTAACGAGGGTCGTGGCTACGTCCTCCGCCGAATCATCCGGCGAGCTGTTCGTTACGGCAGACGACTTGGGATCGAAGTGGGAAAACAGGCCTTGCTGAGCGATATAGGCGTGGGCGAGCAAGTCTTGGAGTCGTTCAAGCGCGTTTATGGCTGGTCGGATGCCAAAGTTGCGGAAATGTGGCGACCGATCATGTGGCAGCTTCAGGACGAAGAGGCGCGGTTCGCCAAGACAATGTCCGTCGGAGCCGATCGTGTTGGCGAAGCAATCTCGGAGCTGCGCAGGCGTGGTGAAAAGGTCCTGCCGGGCGAGACGGTCTTTCGTCTCTACGACACGTACGGCATCCCGATCGATTTGATCGAGGAGATCGCCGCGGACGAGGGGCTCGCTGTCGATCGCGTCGGATTCGAGGATCATCTGGAGAAGCAGCGCGCGTCCTCGCGCGCCTCGGCGAAGTTCCATGCCGCCGACGCGTCCGTCTACGAGGGTCTCGGCCTGCCCGGGAAGCACTCCGAGTTCCGGGGCTATCCCGAGCTCGACTTCTGCCGGCTGTCGGGCGCGACGGTCCTCGCAATCGTAAAGGACGGCGCGCCCGCGAGCGAGCTTTCGGAGGGAGAGACCGGCGAGGCCGTCACAGACGTGACGGTCTTCTACCCGGAGGGAGGCGGCCAGGTCGCGGACACGGGGACGTGGCGGTGGCCGGGGGGAGAGGCGCGGGTGACCGATACACAGAAGCCGGTGCCCGGCCTGATCGCCCACTGCGTCGCGGTGGACTCGGGCACTCTCGCGATCGGAACGAAAGTGGACATGGAAGTCCCCGAGTGGGTGCGCCGCCGCACGCAGGCCAACCACACCGGCACGCACCTGCTCCATGCGGCCCTGCGCAAGGTGCTCGGCGAGTCAGCCAGGCAGATGGGCTCGCTCGTGGCGCCCGATCGCCTGCGGTTCGACTACGCGGCTACGGCCGCGCCCACGCCCGGGCAGACCGCCGAGATCGAGCGTCTCGTCAACGAGGAAGTCCTCCGCGACACGGAGGTCACCAAGGAGCACATGACGATAGAGGAGTCGCGCGCCCGCGGCGCGATCGCCTTCTTCGGGGAGAAGTACGGCGAAAGAGTCCGCGTCGTGGACGTGCCGGGCTTCTCGACCGAGCTCTGTGGCGGCTGTCACGTTCCGCGCACCGGGGAGATCGGCGCGTTCAAGATTGTTTCGGACAAGGGGCTGGCGGCGGGAGTCCGCCGCCTGGAGGCCGTGACTTCGCTCGGGACTGTCGAGCTTCTCCGCCACGATGAGGAGGCCCTGAACGCGCTGTCGGGAGCCGCGCAGGCGCCGCGGGAGAAGCTCCTCGACCGCTGGAAGGAGCGGGAGGAACGCCTGAAGGCGCTCGAGCGCGAGTTCGCGTCGCTGAAAATGAAGCTCGCCTCCGGCGACGCCGGCGGGGCGGGCGCCGCCGTGGACCTCGATGGAATCCGGCTCGTCACGCGCATCGCGGCCGGTCTTTCGATCCCCGAGCTGCGCAACCTCTCGGATACGCTGCGCGCGAAGCTTTCCAGCGGCGTCGTCGTCGTCGGCTCGTCGATGGAAGGGAAGACCTCCGTCATCGCCGCGGTGACGCCCGACCTGACCGGACGGTTGCCCGCGTCCCGGATCGCGGCCAGGATCGGCAAGGCGCTCGGCGGCAGCGGCGGCGGCAAGGCCGACCTCGCGCAGGCGGGAGGGAGGAACGAGAGCCTCCTGCCGGCCGCCCTGAAAGAAGCCGAAGCCGCCGTTCGCGAGATGCTCTCCGCCGAAGGGGCTCTGTAGAGCCGCCGGGAGGGCCGGGTCCAGACCGGAGGTTCCCGAGCGTCCTGTCCGGCAGGCCAGTTGGCCGGAGTGGGGTGGCCGCGTTATAATTGGCACAGTCTCATGAAACTCACGGCCCTCTGTTTGCTCGCGATGGTTCTTTGCACCGCGCCGTCCGCTTCCGGTGTGGTGCGTATCGGCTTCAAGGGGGGCAAGAGAGTCATCTACAACGACGGCGTCGGGTCGTCCTCCCGCGAGGCCCTCGCCCGGAGCGACGGCTGGCTCGCCTCTCGCGTCGCGACCCCCTCGCTCTATGACGGCATGATCGCGGACGCGGCGCGGTCGAGCGCGATCGATCCGAAGCTGGTCAAGTCCGTCGTTCTCATCGAGTCCGCGTTCAACCCGGCGGCTGTTTCCCGCAAGGGCGCCCGGGGCCTCATGCAGCTCATGCCCGACACCGCCTTCCGGTACGGCGTGCGGAACATGTTCGATCCGGCGCAGAACGTCTCGGGGGGCGCGCGCCACCTTGCCTATCTGCTCGGCCTTTACAACGGAGATCTCGCGCGGGCGCTCGCCGCGTACAACGCCGGGGAAGCGGCGGTGGCGCGTTACGGAGGCGTTCCGCCGTTCGATGAGACGCAGCTCTACGTCCGGAAGGGGCTCGCCGCCTACTACGGCAAGTCATCGCTCGGCGGCGGTTTCGGCCTTCCGGCGGAAAAGACCTGGGGCGGTGCAAAAGCCAGGCCTGTCCGCCTGACGCGAGACGCGAAAAACCGGCCCCTCATCACGACGGACCTCTCCTCCCAGCGCCCTTTGAAGAGAGGCTGAGCCCGCATTATTCATGAACAATCCGGGCTGAATGGCGCGAGCTGCCGGCGACGCCTCTTCGCTCGACCGGGCGGTTTTCTTCCTTCACCTGGGGCGCGCCCGGGAGCGCCTTCACGCCGGACGGCTCGACGAGGCGCGGCGGGAGCTCGAGCTCGCGCGGCTGGCAAGACCCGATGACGCCGATCTGTTGAGCCTCCTCTCGGTCGTCGAGTTCCGCCGCGGGGATTACCACGAGGCCGGGCGCGTCACGCGGACACTGCTCGAGAGAAATCCGGACTCCGCCATCCTCCACTCCAACCTCGGCCTGATCCAGTTCAAGGCCGGAGTCCTCTGGGAAGCGGAACGTGAGCTGTCGCGCGCGATCGCGCTGAAACCCGGCCACGCTCGCAGCCACCTGTACCTGGGTCTTCTCCACCGTCTGCGCGGCGACCTCGCCGCGGCCCTCGAGCACCTGCGCCTGGCGGGGGCGAAAAGCGCGGTCGCGGAGATCGAGAAGCGCCTCCGGGAATCGACTCCGAAGGCCACCCTCGCGGCCGTGCCCGCGCCCGAGCCGGCGCCGGACGCCGCGCCTTCACTCCCCTCGCAGCGAGACGCCGAACACCGTCCCCTCTTTCGCGTCAATGACGACGGGACCCTGGAGGTGGCCTCCAGCGGGTTGGTCTACGTCCGCAAGGGGTCGGTCGTCTGGTACAGCGGCCGGATGCGTTTTGCCGAAGAGCCGGGCTTTGCCGGCACCCGGCTGGAGAGGCTCTTGCGGGCCGAAGGACCGGGGGAGCTCCTCCTTTGCGACCCGGATCGCCGCGCGGTCGCCCGCGACACGGGAGGCCAGCCCCTGTGGCTGGAGGGGAGCCGGCTGCTTGCCCTGTCGGCAGCCTTGCGGTTCCGCCTGGAGCCGATCCAGGACTTCCGGACGCGCCGGCGCGTCGACATCCTGAAAGTCCACGGAAGGGGTGGCGCGGTCTTCTCCGTCGCGGGACCGCTCGAGGCCCACGACGTCTCGCCGGAGTTTCCCCTGAGCGTTTCCTCGCGCGACCTGGTGGCATGGACCGGCGACCTTCTTCCCTCGGTCGTGGAGGATCGCTTCCTGGACGAGATCATGATGCCCGACACCGCCAACGCCACCAAGCTGCGCTTTGAAGGCGATGGCGTGGTGCTGACGGAGGCGCCGGGGAGGAAATTGTGAGTTGCGAGTTGTGAATTGTGAGTGAGGGCACGGTCGGATCCCAATTCGCAATTCGCAATTCAATTCTGGCCGTCCGGGTGAACGCCTCTCTTCTCCGCGAAGTCTCTCAACCGCGATTCGGCCTGATCGAGGATCTTCTCCACCGCTGACTCCTCCTCGTGCTCACAGTAGAGGCGGATCATGGGCTCGGTGCCGGAGAGCCGGTGAAGGAGCCAGCCGCGGTCTCCGAGGATGTACTTGACGCCGTCGAGGTCGCGGACGTCAGAAACCCTGTCTCCCGCGACCTCCGCGGGCGGGCGCTCTTTGATCTCGGCCAGGAATTCGCCGATCAGGGCGGCGGGGAGGTAGACGTCGCGGCGGCCATAGGCGAAGGAACCGAACTCGGCCGCGAGGTCCTCGAGGGCGCGGTCGAGGCTCTGTCCGCCGAGAGCGAGGCTTTCGATCAGGAGAAGCGCGTTGAAGACCCCGTCGCGCTCCGGGAGATGAAAAGCGAATGCATAGCCGCCGCTCTCTTCTCCGCCCGCGACGGCATCGCCGCGGTTCATCAGCTCCGCGACGTACTTGAATCCGATCGGGGTCTCGTAGAGCGCCGCGCCGAGCCCCGCGGCGACGTGGTCGATCAGGAGGGACGTCGAGAAGGTGCGCGCAATGCCGCCCGAGAGCCCGCGACGGCGGAACGCGTGAAGGAGGAGGAGCGCCAGGACGCGGTGCGGAGAGACGAACCCGCCCCGGCTGTCGAGCACTCCCAGGCGGTCGGCGTCGCCATCCTGCGCCACGCCGAGGTCGCACCGCAGGGCGAGGAGGCGCTCGGACGCCGCCGAGAGGTTGGATGCGATGGGCTCGGGGTTCACGCCTCCAAAGAGCGCATCCCGCTCCGAACGAAATGAGACGACCCGTGTCGAACCCCCGGAGAGGATGTCCTCGAGAAGCGTTCCGGCGGCCCCGTGCATCGCGTCGGCGAGCACGAAGATTCCGGCGGACCGGATCGCGTCGAGGCGGACCCGCGAAGCCAGGTCGGCCCGGTACGGAGACAGCAGATCGGCGACCCGGATTTCTCCGGGCGGCGAGGACCCCGGGGCAGAAGCGTCCGCGGCGCCCGCGGCGCGGGCCACGGCTTCATAGAGCTCGGGCGGGGCGCTCGAGCCCCGGTGCGTCTTGATCTTGACCCCGTTGTAATGCGCCGGATTGTGGCTCGCGGTGATCGCGAGGCCGCCCGCCAGGCCGAGGCGCCGGACGTGGTACGAGACGGCCGGCGTCGGGATGGGCCTGTCGCCCAGCAGCACGGCAATCCCGGCCCGGGCGAAGACCTCCGCGGCGGCGCGGGCGAGGTCCGGCGAGGCAAAACGCGTGTCGTACCCGATGACGACGCGCCGGCTGTCGCCTTCGGGGAGCCGCGCGTAGACTTCCGCGGCCGCGGAGGCCACCCGCCGCACCGACTCAAATGTGCAGCCGTCGGCGATGACCCCGCGCCAGCCGTCCGTCCCCAGGGGAAATCCTGAAATCATCGGGGCGATATTATCCGGAGGACGTGACACGGGAGACAGGAGACGGGAGACGAACCTCTGCGGAAGCGGAACGTTCTTCTCTTCCCGAGGTTCCCCGACCATCTTCCGTCTTTCCTCTGTCTTCCGGCCTGGGCTCCATGAAAATCAACCTTCCCAACGCGCTCACGCTTCTGCGCATCTTCCTCGTGCCCTTCCTCGTCGTCGTCCTCCTGACGAAGTTCGACGGGCGGGAGATCGTGGCGCTGGCGATTTTCCTCGTGGCGACGGCGACCGATTTCTTCGACGGCTGGCTCGCGAGGAGGCGCGGCGAGATTACGACCCTCGGAACTCTCCTCGACCCGATCGCCGACAAACTTCTGATCTCCGCGGCGTTCATCTCGCTCGTAGAGCTCGGTCTCGCGCCGGCGTGGATGGTCGTGGTGGTCGTCGCGCGCGAGTTCGCCGTGACGGGGCTGCGCTCGATCGCTTCCGGGCAGGGAATCGTGATCCCGGCCTCGAGCTGGGGCAAGGCCAAGATGGCTTCTCAGATCACGGCGATCTCGCTGCTCATTCTCTCGGAGCGGTACGCCTGGCTGAGCCTTCCGGCGAAGGCCGCGCTCTGGATCGTCGTGGCCGTCGCCATCATTTCCGGAGCCCAGTACTTCCGGCGCTTCCTCGAGCGGATCGTTTCCTCCACCGCGCCGACGCCGCCGCCGGAATGACGGAAGCGTAAGAGTTGAAACGGAAAACGGAAAAGGCGGCGCAGGCCACGATTGACGTTTCACGTTTTACGTTTAACGCATAGAAAGCGCCAGATGGGGCGGCCTTCGGCCTGGTACTTCAGCTCGTAGTTGCTGGGCGGCGGCGGAGGCAGCGCGTCCCATTCGAGGCGTTCGAGCGCGCCGACGGTCTCGAGCAGGGAGCCGATCGCGCGGCCGTAGCCGGGGTGATCGGTGGCAATCCGCATCGTCCCGCCCGGCTCGAGACGGGAGGCGAGAAGTTCCAGCGTGACCGCGTCCAGCAGTCGCCGTTTTCTCTGCTTCTTCTTCGGCCAGGGGTCGGGAAAATAGACGTGGAAAGCCAGGACCGATTCCGGGACCAGGCTCTCGGCGAACAGCCGTCCGTCGGCCCTGAGGACGCGGGTGTTCGCAAGGCCGCAACGCGCGACCCGCTCTCGGCACACGCGGTAATAGGAGAGTGATCGTTCGAGGCCCAGGAAATCGTGCGTCGTGTTAGACCGGGCCGCGGCGACCAGGAACCGTGCCCGGCCGCTGCCGATCTCGATCTCGAGCGGCGCGACTCGCCCGAACAACTCGCGCGGATCGAACGCTTCGCCGAAATAAAGAGCTTCTTCAGACCGGGCTGGAGTCTCAGGTCTCAAGTCTCAAGTCTCAAGGGGCGCCGACTCACTCGCCTTCGACCTGAGACCTGAGACCTGAGACCCGAGACCTGAGACGTGGGACGCTCTCACCGGGTTCTTTCCACGACGGCCCGCGCGAATTCCTTCGTCCCTGCCTTCCCTCCGACGTCGGGCGTGCGGATCCCGGCGGCGAGGGTCGCGTGGAGCGCCGCCTCGACCCGGTCGGCGTGATCCGGGAGGTCCATGTGCCTCAGCATCAGGATCGCCGAGAGCAGGAGTGCCGTGGGATTGGCGCGGTCGGTTCCCGCGATGTCCGGGGCGGAGCCGTGAACCGCCTCGAAAACAGCGATCGCGGGCCCGATGTTCGCGCCCGGCACGAGGCCCAGTCCCCCGACGAGCCCTGCCGCCAGGTCGGAAACGATGTCGCCGTAGAGATTCTCCAGGAGCATCACGTCGAAAGCCTCGGGAGTCATGACGAGGCGCATGCAGGCCGCGTCCACGATGCGGTCGTCGGCCACGATCTCGGGGTAGTCGAGCGCCACGCGACGGAAGCAGTCGAGGAAGAGCCCGTCGGAGAGCTTCATGATGTTGGCTTTGTGGATGGCGGTGACGCGCTTTCGCCCATGGCGGCGGGCGTATTCGAGAGCGAAGCGCGCGATGCGCGTCGAGGCGTACTCCGTGATGATCTTCAGCGATTCGACGACTCCCGGCACGACCGTGTGCTCGAGCCCGCTGTAGAGGTCCTCGGTGTTCTCCCGAACGACGACGAGGTCCACGTCCTGAAACCGGGTGGCGATGGCCGGCAGGTTCTTCACCGGCCGCAGGTTGGCATAGAGGTCGAGGGTCTTGCGAAGGCGCACGTTGATCGACGCGAATCCCTTCCCGACGGGCGTCATCACGGGGCCCTTGAGCGCCACGGCGTTCCTCCGGATGGACTCGAGAGCGCGCGGCGGCAGGAGATCGCCTTCGAGCCTCTCGGCCTCGACCCCGACCACCACTTCCTCGAACCGCAGGGGAGCCCCCGCGGCCTCGAGGATCAGAACCACCGCGTCCGCCACCTCCGGCCCGATGCCGTCCCCCTTGATTAGTGTGACCGTTCGGTCTGGTGTAGTCATAGTCATTTGAAGAT
>Ga0209009_1000210_pt1 | contig 23920 bp, 24 predicted proteins | sample BlaSpr_A8_OM3_M2_FD_187979 | JGI IMG/M metagenome (GOLD analysis project Ga0209009, IMG submission 187979) | Forest soil microbial communities from Thunder Bay, Ontario, Canada - Black Spruce, Ontario site 2_A8_OM3_M2 (SPAdes) (version 2) | ecosystem: Environmental > Terrestrial > Soil > Boreal... | reverse complement strand
TTACAAAATCCGCATGGCAGCACCGTTAAAAATCGGTTTCCTCGGCGCGGGCAAGATGGCCACGGCGCTCGCGCGCGGTTTCATCAACGCGAAACTCGTCAAACCCGGCCAGCTTTTCGCCGCCGACCCCTTTGACACCGCGCGCAAACATTTCGGCGGCGAGACCGGCGCCGGTCGACGGTGCGCGCGAGGAGCTGGTGAAGCTGAGCGTCATGCGCAAGTCGATCGCGGAGCACATGGTTCGCAGCCTCGCGACCTCTCCACATGCGTGGACATTGCAGGAGGTCGACGTCACCAACCTGGTCCGCTATCGCGACGCCGAAAAGGAGAGCTTCAGGACGCGACATGGCGCGGCGCTGACCTACCTGCCGTTCGTGATCCAGATCGTCTGCGACGTCATCAAGCAGTACCCGTGGCTGAACTCGACGTGGACTGACGATGGAGTAGTTCTGAAGCGCTATATCAACCTGGGGGTCGCGGTCTCCATCCCCGACGGTCTCATCGTGCCGGTGTTGAAGGACGCGGACCAGCGCGGATTTACGGACCTCGTGAGCGCGCTCAACGACCTGATCGAGCGGGCACGGAAGAAGCAGCTCAAGCCCGACGACGTGCAGGGCGGCACGTTCACGCTGAACAACACGGGTGCGACCGGGTCGGTGGCCAGCCAGCCGATCATCAACCAGCCGCAGGCGGCGATCCTCACGACCGAATCAATCGTGAAGAGGCCCGTCGTGATCAACGACGCGATCGCGGTCCGCCAGATGATGAACATGTGCCTGAGCTTCGACCATCGCATCGTCGACGGCATGATGGCGGGCCAGTTTCTCGGTGCGATCAAGAAGCGACTCGAAGAATGGACGCCCGGTAGCATCCGGCTGTGAGCAATGTCCAGCCGTTGACGCCCGCGCCGATCCCAGAGTGGATTCGCATCCGCGTCACAGAGGGCGAGAACTTCAAAGACCTGAAGCAGATGGTGCGCAGCGGGCGGCTGCACACCGTGTGCGAAGAGGCGCGGTGCCCGAACATCTTCGACTGCTGGAACCGTCGGACGGCCACCTTCATGATCCTCGGCGATGTGTGCACTCGCGCGTGCCGCTTCTGCGCTGTGACGTCGGGCCGGCCGACCGAACTGGACCTCGGCGAGCCGCTGCGAGTCGCTGAGTCCGTTGCTGAGCTCGGCCTGAAGCATGCGGTGATCACCTCGGTCGACCGGGATGATCTGAAGGATGGCGGCGCCGGCATCTTCGCGCGGACGATCCGCGCGATCCGCCGCCGCAGCCCCGGCACGACGATTGAGGTCCTGACACCGGACTTCCAGGGCAACGTCGAGTCCGTGGAGACGGTCGTCGACGCGGGCCCGGACATCTTCAACCACAACACCGAGACCGTGCCCAGGCTCTATGCACGAATCCGCCCCAAGGCCGTCTACGCCAACAGCCTCGCGCTGCTGCGCCACGTGAAGGCGCTGGCGCCGCACATGGTGACCAAGTCGGGCCTGATGGTCGGGCTGGGCGAGACTGAGGACGAGCTCCTCGATGTCTTCCGCAACATGCGCGCGCACAACATCGACGTGCTGACCGTGGGGCAGTACCTGCGGCCTTCGAAGCAACACGCGGAAGTTGTGCGCTACTACCGCCCGGAGGAGTTCGCGCGCTTCAAGGAGCAGGCGCTCGAGTTGGGTTTCGGCCACGTGGAAGCCGGCCCGCTGGTCCGCTCCTCATACCATGCCGATGAACAGGTCCCGGTCCGTAAGAGCCTGCTGGCTGGGTAGGACTCCCTACCGGGAGGCCTGGGACCTGCAGGCGGAGCTGGTCTCCGCCCTGCGCGACGGCCAGGCGCCGGACACGTTGCTGCTCCTCGAGCATCCTCATGTTTTCACGATGGGCAAGGCGGCGATGCCGGATCACCTGCTGTGGGACGAAAAAGAACAGGCGCGACGCGACGTGGACGTCATCTGGTCCGACCGCGGGGGCGAAGCGACGTATCACGGCCCGGGGCAGCTGGTCGGTTACCCGATCCTCGACCTGTCGCACTTCGAGCTCTCGATCCCCCAGTACCTCGAGAGACTCGAGCAGTCGTTGATCGATTATCTGAACGATCTCGGCGTAGATTCCGAGGCAGGCGAGCCGGGCATGACGGGCGTGTGGACGGGAGGTGAGAAAGTCGCAGCGATCGGTATCAAGCTGAATCGCTCGATCGTGAGTCACGGCTTCGCCTTGAACCTCACGACCGATCTCAGCTACTTCGACGGCATCATCCCGTGCGGGCACGCCGACAAGCGCCCGACCTCGGTGGAGGCGATCACCGGACAGCGAGTCGAGACGCCGGCCGCGGCCCGCGCCTATGCAGAGCATTTCTCACTCGTGTTCGGCGCCGATCTCGAGTGGAGCTCCGCCCAGAAGGTTCTGCCGACACTGGCGCGCTGAAGCCCGGCCGATCCGTTCGTCCAACGATTTGGGCGATATATCGGCAGCCACATCCCGGGGATGCGGATCGTGCTGTCCAGCCGATCGGGAATACTCGGTGCCCCTTATCGGGTATTGATACCGTGCGTACTGGTCTCAGCCTCGATCTCGGCCGCGATCTTTCTCGAGCTTGGGCGCCGGCTCCGTCGTCGAGTTCAGAACGTGTTTGGGATCTTCCCGGCTCACCTGATCCCATGGCTGGTACTGGGTTTGATCCTGCTGTTGATCGGGTATCTGGCATATGAGAATGGCTACAAACCGAAAGCGAACCGAGACCCCGTCGAGCAGCCCCAGTGAGCTGGTGCGCCTGGACAGCGTCTCGATGGACGAAGACGACGAGATCCTCCCGGACTTCGAGGCCGAGGTGGATGGGCGCCGGGTCTGGGTGACCGCGGTGCTGGAGCGGACGGCCGTAGTCGAACCTGCTCCCGGCGAGCCGAAGGTGCTCGTGAACCGCCGGCGCCTCATGGTCAACCCTGGGCACCTGCGGGTACGCCACCTGGCGAGCAAAGAGGCAGCGCGCCGCGGGCGCGAGGCAGCGCGGCAGCTGCGCATGCAAGAGCACAGCTCGGCGGCTTAAGCTCCACCGCTTCCGGCCATGGCCGGCTCTCCGATCGGGGGAAACCTTAAGGTCTGGTAAGATCCGCGATTGCCCGAACTGCGGCCTTTTCCATTTATGCGGCTAGAAACCGCCTACCAGCCCGAGGGAAGACAACTTATGAGCAAGATCGTTGATCTCGTGTCTCTGGCCAGCATCGTCCCACCCCTCAATCACGAGGTCAGCGGCGGCTTCAATGCGATCGTCGACGGCAAGCAGGTCCGGGTACGTGCCGTGCTCGAGCGGACGGTCGTGATCGAACACCAGGAAGGCGGCGAGCGAAGCGTAGTCCGGAAGGACAACTGCATGGTGAAGCCGTCGGCCGTCGAGTTCGTGCCCGGCAACCCGAACAACGGGGTAGGTCCGCGCCAGTGGCGCCGGCTGCCCGGCAAGCCACCCGCAACGCCGAGACCAGTTCCCTAGCCCAACCTCAGTCGAGGTGGCGTTGCGCCACCAGGGTCAGAAACGCCGGGAACGTGGTCGAGAGCGCTACCTCCTCGAACACGGCGCGGGCGTCGCCAAACCGGCTCTTGGCCCACCCATCCTCGCCCAATCGGTCGTGAATCTTGGCCAGCTCGTCATCTGCGATCTCGCGCACCAGGTCCGCATTCACGACCGACCCCTCGCTGAGCCGCGACGAGTGCCTGATCCACTGCCAGACCTGCGACCGCGATATCTCCGCCGTCGCCACGTCCTCCATGAGGTTGTTGATCGCCGCCGCCCCCACACCCCGCAGCCATGACTCGATGTACTGGATGCCCACGCTCACGTTGAGGCGCAGGCCGTTCTCGGTGATGCTCCCATTTGGCACGCGAAACTCGATCAGCTGTGAAGCGGTGACAGCCACCTCCGGCCTCTGGCGCTCGAGCTGGTTGGGCCGATTCCCAAGCACCTTGTCGAAAGCCTCGGTCGCGGTTGGCACCAGGTCCGGGTGCGCAACCCACGTACCGTCGAATCCATCGCCCGCCTCGCGGTCCTTGTCCTCTTTGACCTTTGCGAGCGCAACGCGGTTGACCTCGGGGTCGCGGCGCGACGGGATGAAAGCGGCCATGCCGCCCATCGCGTGCGCTCCGCGCCGGTGGCACGTCTTGACGAGAAGCTCTGTGTAGGCGCGCATGAACGGCACCGTCATCGTCACCTGGACGCGGTCCGGCAGCACGAACTCCGGCCGGTTTCGAAACTTCTTGATGATGCTGAAGATGTAGTCCCAGCGCCCGGCGTTGAGGCCGCTGGAATGGTCGCGAAGCTCGTAGAGAATCTCCTCCATCTCAAAGGCGGCGAGGATGGTTTCGATGAGCACGGTCGCGCGGATGGTGCCGCGCGGGATTCCAAGGTCGTCCTGGGCGAAGTTGAACACGTCATTCCACAGCCGTGCCTCGACATGGCTCTCGAGCTTCGGCAGGTAGAAGTACGGGCCGCTGCCCTTTCCGAGAAGTCGCTTGGCGTTGTGAAAGAAGTACAGGCCGAAGTCGAAGAGACTGCCGGAGACCGGCTTGCCGTCGACCTCGACGTGGTGCTCATCCAGGTGCCAGCCACGCGGCCGGACCAGCAACGTTGCGACCTTGTCGTTGAGGCGGTACTCCTTTCCTTCCGGGCTCGTGAAATCGATTCGCCGCTCGATGGCGTCGATCAAGTTGACCTGCCCCTCCACGAGGTTCGCCCAGGTGGGCGAGTTCGCGTCCTCGAAATCCGCCATGAAAACGCGCGCACCCGAGTTGAGCGCGTTGATGAGCATCTTGCGGTCGGTTGGGCCGGTGATCTCGACCCGCCTGTCCTGCAAGTCCCCGGGAGCCGGGGCGACCCGCCATTCCGATTTCCGAATCGTTTGGGTGTCCGCCAGGAACTGCGGTGACTCGCCGGCGTCGAGCCTTGCCTGGCGCTCATCCCGTATCCCGAGCAACTCCACCCGGCGCCGGCCAAACTGACGCTGCAGGCGGCCCACGAATGCCAGGGCCTCTGGGGTCAGGACCTCCGTCGAGCGTCCTTCGTTGGGACCCTTGAGGACTACCTGCTTAGTGGTGGCCATCGCCGTCAAATCTACAGGACGACTTCACGTGCCCGTCAGACGCTCGACCACCGGCGCCAGCGATTCGGCCGCGGAGTCGGGCAGCACGAAATGAGAGATTCCGTAGCGCTCGCGTCGCACTTGAAGGTCTTCGATCATCTGCTCGAGGGTCCCGATCAAGAAGTGCGGCATCTCCAGGACATCACGCGGCTCGGACTCAAATCCCGCCGCCATAGCAGCTGCCACGGACTCGCGTTCGTCGGTCACGTTGGCAACGAACACGGTGGCCATCAGCTCGATTTCCGAAAAGCGGTCCCCGGCGGCCTCCCTGATCCAGCCCAGCTTTTCACCGGTAGCCTCAGCCATTCCGGTCTTGATCAGGGCGCGGCTGACCCGGCCTTCGGTCAGCTTGTAGTTGACGCTTACGATGTCCGCCTCGCGTGCGGCCAGCCGCAGCATGCGCCGTCCACCTCCTCCCAGGATGATCGGCGGGTGCGGCTTCTGTGCAGGTAACGGGACCGCTTCTACACCGTCGACGGCGTAGTGCTTTCCCTTGAAAGAGACGCTGCCACCCGCGAAGAAAGCTTTGATGATCTGCAGCGCCTCGGCCATTCGTTCGATGCGGGTTCCAGGTGGGTCGAGCGGAATGCCGGTCTGTTCGTAGTCCGAGGCGAGCCACCCGGCGCCAAGACCGAAGTCCAGGCGACCGTCCGACATCAGGTCGAGCGTCGCCGCCTCCTTGGCAAGCACGACAGGATGCCGGTAGTCGTTGTCGAACACGAGCGATCCGATCCGCAGCTTGCTGGTCGCGTCCGCAGCGGCCATGAGACCGGCGATGGGACCGAGCTGATCACCGAAGTGATCGGGCAGGTAGAGAGTCGAATAGCCAAGTGACTCCAGCAGGCGCGCCCTCTCGCGCCATGCCTTGCCGTTTGGAGCGCGGTGCTCCTCGACCCCAAAACGGAATGGGCGCGCCTTGCTCACGGCGCGTTAGTATGCAGCGTTCTCAAAGCCGGTCTTACACGAGTCGGCTAACATCGCCCGTTGTGGCCGCAGTCCTTCGGTTGGCCCGCGATCGGGCATGGGTACCCGCGCTGCCGGCGGCCATCAGCTGGATCTTCCTGTTCGGATACCAGTGGGCCTTCTACCTCATTTATCGCGGCCATCTACACACCGTCTTCGCCTACTACTCCGGGGTGTTGGGCGACGGCATCCTGATCCCCGCCGTCAACGTGTCGGCATTCATCCTGCTGCGCCAAATGGCACAAGGAATCCCGTGGAGCCGGCTGCCGATCTACCTGCTCCTGGGCTTTGCGACGGCCACCGCCGCATTCCTTATGCAGGCCAGGCTCGACATCGTCAACTGGTCGATGCCGATCGCGTTTCACTGGAGCGACATCGGACAGTTCCACTTCTTCGTCATGGCTGCCGAGGTCACGTACCTCTATCTCGTCCTGGCGACCGCGATCAACAACTGGTCGCAACTGCGCCACGACTCGGTAGCCTTGAAAGCGTTTGCGGTCGGTTGGGTCGGCCTCGCCCTCTTTGCCGCCTCCCTGGCGGCCGATTACGCGCATTGAAGGCGAAATGCGATGGTGCCGAGGGGCGGACTTGAACCGCCGACACCTTGATTTTCAGTCAAGTGCTCTACCAAGCTGAGCTACCTCGGCACGGCGGGTAATTCTATCGGCGGGCCTGTGGTGGGCGGTGAGAGCCTCGAACTCCCGACCTCCTCGGTGTAAGCGAGGCGCTCTAGCCAACTGAGCTAACCGCCCTCTAGCGAAGAGCCAGTTTACCCAGCGAGCAGTGCGAGCGCGGCGTTGAGCTGCGTGTCCTTTGCATACCCTTGAGCCGGCGACGCAACGTCGAAGGCGTCGGCCGGATTCGCCAGGGTCACGGTCTCGTCGGGCGTCAGGCCCTTGTGGTCGATCGTCTGGCCGTTGGGCAGGTACCACCGCTTGACCGTGAGATGGATGTCCGCCCCATCCGCCAGCTCGAAGTCTTGCTGCACCGAACCCTTGCCGTAGGTCACGGTTCCGACCAGCTTCGCGCGGTGGTGCACCTGCAGCGACCCGGCCACGATCTCGGACGCCGACGCGCTGTTGGCGTCCACCAGCACCACCACCGGAATCGTCGGGGCCGCGGCGCGCCCATTTACCTGGTGACGGTCGACCGTTCCGCTACGGTCGCGCAGCTCGAACGTCTCGCCGCTCGCCACGAACTGGCTGATCACGTCGTCGGCCGCGGAAATGAAACCACCCGGATCGCTGCGAAGGTCCAGCACGACGCCCGTCTTTCCCGGCAGCCCGCTGGTCAGCGCCGAGGCGAACTCGGTCGAGGTGGTCGCGCCGAACTGATAGATCCGCACGTACAGCACCTGGTTGCCGATCTCAACGGATCGCACGGTCGGCACGTGGATCTCGGCCCTTGTGATCGTCACCGAGAATGTCAACCCAGAGCGTGAGATTTCCATCGTCACCCTGCTTCCGTCCGGGCCCTGGATGAGGGTGGTGGCCTGGTCCGAGGTGATCCCTTTCATGTCCTTGTCCCCCACCTTCACGATCTGGTCGCCCGCCCGCAGCCCTGCGGCCGCGGCCGGGGATCCCGGGACCGTGCCGGTGATGACCGGATAGCCCGCCGTGAAGCTGAGGTAGATGCCGATGCCCGAATAGTTGCCCTGGTAGCTCTGCTGGAGGCGCTTGTACGCGGCGGGGTCGAAGTACGCGGAGAACGGATCGCCAAGGCCGGTGATCAGGCCCTGCACCGTGCTGTGCGACAGCTTGGATGAGTCCACCTTGCTGGCGTCGACGTAGTCGGCCTGCACCAACCGGATCGCCTGCTGCAGTTCTGTGAGATCGACGTTTCCGACCGAGCGATGGCCGAAGTACGGGACGTATTCGGGAAGTGCCTGGTCGACGTAGACGCCCGCGGCGAACGTGACGATCAGGACGGCAAGGACGGCGCCACCCCTCAGGGCGGCGCGGCGGTTCATCTCAGCAGACTAGCGAAAGCCCGTGCCTCAACACCCGAGCCAGATGCAGGGGTCTTTGTACACGCCGTTGACACGAACCTCGAAATGAAGGTGCGGTCCTGTGGACCAACCAGTCGATCCTTCGAATGCAATCGTCGTGCCGCGCGGGACCACCTGTCCGCTCGTGAGTCCCGGTGCATAGCCGGCCGTGTGACCGTAATAGGTCGAGTATCCGTTGCCATGGATCATGACCAGCAGGTTTCCGTACCCGATGCTGCCCGGGTACAGGTAAACGACCCCCGTATCGGCCGCCACGATGTTGGTTCCGTAGGGTCCGGCGATGTCGAGGCCGGTGTGGATCTTGTGCGGCCATGGGCAGTTGTCGTCCGGTACTTCGAGATAGAAGGTGGAGCAGCCGAAACGCTGGCTGATGCAGTTTGGTCCGCAAGCCGGCTCTGGCCATTCGAAAACGCCCGAACCACCGCCGGCTTTTATCGCTGCTGCGTCGTACTGCTGAGCGAGCTGGGCAACCCGGGCGTCGATGGCCGCTCGCTCGGCCTGGACCGCCGCGTACTGCGCCGATAGCTGCACCTCGAGCTGCTGCTCGTAGACCAGCGCCGCGGCCTGCGCCTTCAAATTGTTCTGCATGTCTGCCTCAGTTGCCTTCTGCTGCTGCAGGAGAGCTGTCACCTGGCCGCGCTGGACGTCGAGTGCTGAGTTCGCCAGGGAGACCTGAGAGTGCTGGAGGGCGAGGTCGTTCAGGAGCCTTCGATCCGAGGCTGCCACCTGCTGCGCCGCGACCATACGGTCCATCATCTGGTTGAAGCTGCTGGCGGTCAGCACCAGCTGGACGTAATTGAGCGCCCCATGCGAGTCGATGTAGCGCAGCCTCTGGTTCAAGAGCTCGTCGCGGACGCTGGTGTTCGCGACCAATCGAGTCAGGTCCGCCTCGCCGAACCGGATCTGCCTGTTCAGGTCGTCGATGGCGACTTGCGTCTGAGCGATCAAAGCCTGCTGGGCGGCGATCTGGTTCTTCAAGTTGTTAATCAAGGTGTCGATCGCGTTGATCTGCAGCAGCACGCTGTTGATGTGTGCCTGGATATTCTGCAGCTGGTTCTGGTTGTTGACCTGCTGGCCGATGCCGCCGTTGTAGGCGAGGCAGGCCTGGTAGACGGCGGGAGGATCGCCCGAGTAACAGAAGATCGCCGACACGGGCTGCACTGAGAGCGGGACCCACGATAGGGTCGCGATTGCCAGGGCGGCGAGAAGTCGAGCTTTCAAATCAGATCTTCACGTAACGGCGAACGCCGATGTAGCTGCCGAGAGCGCCAAGCAACGCGCCCCCGATCAGCAGGTCCTGCGCCAGGCTTACGACGAACGCGGGATCGTAGGAGAGCGGAATGAACGCCACGTCGGCGCGGAAGCGTTCCACCGCAGGCTGATATGCGATCACCAGCAACGCCAGCGCGAACGAGGCGGCGATCAATCCCGTCATCACACCTTCGATCACGAACGGCCCGCGCACGAACCACTCCGTCGCACCGACGAGCTTCATTACCTCGATCTCCTTTCGGCGGTGATACACCGCGGTCCGAATCGTGTTCATCACGATGACGATCGAAACCACGACGAGGATCGCGAGCAGCCCGACGCCGGCGACGCCGAGCCAGGCCGAAAGCTGGAGCATCCGGTTGACGAAATCGCCCTGGTAGTTGGTGGGATCGGTCGGGTCTACCCCAGACCAGCGGCGAGCGATCGTGTCGATGGCCGCCACGTCATCGAGCTTGGCGACGTGCACCTCGAGCTTCGCGTCAAGAGGGTTGCCCGAGATCTGCTGGGCGAGCACAACGTTGTTGGGGTCGGCCTTGAACTGGGCCAGCGCCTCGTCCTTGGTGATGAAACGCACGCTGGTCACCCTCGGATCCGCGGCCAGCTGCTGCTGAAAGTCGTACACGGTCTGCAATGGCGTGCCGTCGGCGACGTTGACCGAGATCTCGCTGACTTTCTCCCTGAAGCCGTCCAGCACCTGCGAGAAGGCGTGTCCGACCAGCAGGTTTACGCCGGCCAGAATGAGGATGAGCGTGATCGAGAGCACCGCGGCCGTGCTGACCGCGAGGTTCCGCCAGAAGCTCTGCCAGGCGCTATTGAGCGCGAATCTGAGGTTTCGATAAATCATCGTGGTATCGGCCTGAACGATCGTCCCTGGCCACCTGCCCGGCGTCGATGGCGATGACGCGCCGGCGCAGCAGGTCGACGATCTCGCGGTTATGAGTCGCCATCACGACGGTCGCTCCACGCGCATTGATGCGCAGAAAGAGCTGCATGATCTCCCAGGCCGTGGCCGGGTCCAGGTTTCCCGTTGGTTCGTCGGCGATGATGAAACGCGGCGCGTGGACGAGGGCGCGTGCGATCGCAACGCGCTGCTGCTCGCCACCGGAAAGGTTGGCCGGGTACGTGTTCTCTTTGCCTGAGAGCCCGACCGTGTCAAGCGCTTCCGGCACGCGGGCGTTGATCGTGTGCTCAGACTCGCCATGCACTCGCAGCGCGAAGGCAACGTTCTCATAGATCGTAAGGTTGGGCAGCAGCTTGAAGTCCTGGAAGACCAGGCCGACCTTGCGCCTGTAGCGCGGCAGCTGGCGCCGCTTCATCCGGCCGAGCTCTACACCGTCGACGAAGATCTTGCCCTTGGTGGGCTTCTCCTCTCGGATCAGGAGCCGGACGAGCGTGGACTTGCCGGCGCCCGAAGGGCCGACGAGGAATACGAAGTCACCTTCCGGGACGACGAGATTGACGTCGCGGAGAGCTTCAGTTCCAGTCGGATACGTCTTGAAGACGTGCTGGAAGCTGATTACGGGCCGTGTATCGAAATCTGGTGTTAGAACCATAAGGTGCGACTCTTGCTGTGACGTTCCGCGCCAGAGGGCGCGCGTGGCTAGGTCGCGGGCAGTATACCGCATGCCCCCCGAGGCTCCAACCCCTTCGGAAAGTGCCAATCACGAGGGTTTAACGGGGCTGTTTCGAGTTGCTTGCGACAGCCCCGCTCTGGCCCAGGCGCCAGCGCAACCAGGCTTCGATGAACGGGTCGATGTCCCCGTCCAGCACGGCCTGCGCGTTCCCCACCTCGAGCCCCGTCCGCACGTCCTTCACCAACGTGTACGGCTGCAGCACGTAGTTCCGGATCTGCGACCCGAACTCGGCCGGCATCACCTGACCCCGGATCTGGTCGAGCTGCGCGGCCGCCTCCTGCTGCTGGCGCTGAAACAGGCGCGCCTTGAGGACCTTCATCGCCATCTCGCGGTTCTTCATCTGCGAACGCTCGTTCTGGCAGGTGACGACGATTCCCGTCGGCAGGTGGGTGATGCGAACCGCCGAGTCGGTCTTGTTGACGTGCTGGCCGCCGGCGCCGGTCGACCGATACGTGTCGATGCGCAGGTCCTGCGGATTGATCACGACCGCGTTTTCATCCGAGCTCTCGAGCTCAGGCATGACCTCGACGAGCGCGAAGGATGTATGCCGTCGATGGTTCTGGTCGAACGGGGAGATGCGCACCAGCCTGTGCACGCCGTGCTCCGAGCGCAGGAGGCCATACGCGCGCGGGCCGCGCACGATGAAGGTGGCGCTCTTGAGCCCGGCCTCTTCGCCCGGCGACGTATCGAAGATCTCGGTCTCAAAGCCCTTGCGCTCGGCCCACTTGAGGTACATGCGCATCAACATCTCAACCCAGTCCTGCGCCTCGACACCGCCCTGACCCACCGACAGCGTGACCACGGCGTTGTGGTTCGCGAACGGGTCGGTGAACAGCAGGTCGAGCTCTCGGGCTCGCAGCTCGTTGGAGATCGCGGCGCGTTCCTCGTCCAGCTGCCTTTCCAGGTCCGGATCGCCACGCGCGAGCTCGTCGAGCTCGATCAGGTCGCGGGCGCGCTTCTCCAGTCGGTCCCAGGACCCGACCAGCTGGCGGAGCTCGGCAGCCTCACGTGCCATCCGGCCGGCGCGGGCAGGGTCGTCCCACACGCCAGGCTGCACCAGCCGGGCGTCGAGCTCGTCGGCGCGCTTGCGTTTCGCTGGAAGGTCAAAGGTGCTCCTTCAGCTGCACGATCCGCTCCAGAAGCTCCTTAGGGTCGAGTTCAGCGTCCATTACTTCTCCACCAATAACTCGCGTGGCAGGGTTGGACCGGCTTCGCCGGGCCATGACTCCGCGTACATCACAAAACCAAAACGTGGCACGGAGAGGGGGTTTCGGTAAGGGGGACGGAGTTCCCCTTGCCAATTAGCGTCCATGACACCTCTTGTACTTCTTTCCTGACCCGCACCAGCACGGGTCGTTGCGGCCGATCTTACCCTGGGCGCCCGCTCCGGCCGCCGCCTGGCCCGCCACTGCGGGGGCGGCGCGCCGCTGCTTGGGTGCGCCGTTGCTGCCGGTACCGTCAGGCTCGCCGGGTCCGCTCTCCAGCACCTGCCTCACGAGCGGTGACGGCGGAGGCGGCGGCACGTTGCGCTGCACCTGCACCCTGAAGATCCGCGCCACGATCGATGCCTGTATGCGCTCACGCAGCTCGTTGAACATCTCGAAGGCTTCGTTCTTGTACTCGACGAGCGGGTCGCGCTGGCCGTAGGCGCGGAGGCCGATCCCTTCGCGGAAGTGCTCCATCTGCGTCAGGTACTCCATCCACTGCCAGTCGATCGTCTGCAGCATCACATCGCGCTCCACAAGCGGCATCAGGTCGGCTCCGACCTCTTCGACCTTCTTGTCGTAGGTATCGGAAGCGGCGGCGAAGAGATGCTCGACGAGACCGTCTGGACCATGGCTCAGCGCCTCGTCCGGGACCTGCGAGTCCGGCGCGATCGGCAGGTAGGCGTTGAGGTACTTGACGAGCCCTTCCAGGTCCCAGTTCTCCGGGTGGCGGCTCTGGCAGTGCTGCTCGACGCCCTTGGTGATGATGTCCTTTGCGTAGACGAGGATGTTCCCGCGCGCGTCCGCGCCTTCCAGCACCTTTCGGCGCTCCTCGTAGACGATCTGGCGCTGCTTGTTCATCACGTCGTCGTACTCGACCACGTGCTTGCGGGCGTCGAAGTGCATTCCCTCGACCTTTTTCTGTGCCCCCGCGATCGATCGCGCGACCCATGGATGCTCGATCGGCTCGACCTCGAGGCTGTCCATCAGCCGGCCGATGCGGTCGGCGGCAGGACCGAAAATCTTCATCAGGTCGTCTTCCAGCGAGATGAAGAATCGACTCGAGCCCGGGTCTCCCTGCCGGCCAGCGCGTCCACGGAGCTGGTTGTCGATGCGCCTGCTCTCATGCCGCTCCGTGCCGATGATGTGCAGGCCGCCCACGTCTGTCACCCCGGGGCCGAGCACGATGTCAGTGCCTCGTCCGGCCATGTTGGTCGCGATCGTGACCGCGCTGGGCTGACCTGCCTCGGCGATGATGCCCGCCTCACGCTCGTGCTGTTTCGCGTTGAGGACGTTGTGCTTCACTCCGCGCTTCTCCAGCATGCGTGCGAGCCGTTCCGACTTCTCCACCGACACAGTGCCCACGAGCACCGGGCGCTTCGCCTTGTTCATCTCGACGATCTCGTCGATGACCGCTTCAAACTTCGACTGCTCGGTCTTGTAGATCACGTCGGGGCTGTCCGCGCGAACCATCGCCCGGTGAGTTGGAATTACGACCACGTCAAGGCCGTAGATCTTGTGAAACTCTTCGGCCTCGGTGAGCGCGGTTCCCGTCATCCCGGCCAGCTTCTCGTACTGGCGGAAGTAGTTCTGCACCGTGATCGTCGCGATCGTCTTCTGCTCCTGCTGGACCTTGACGCCCTCCTTGGCCTCCACCGCCTGGTGCAGCCCGTCCGACCAACGGCGACCCTGCATGGTGCGACCGGTGAACTCGTCGACGATGATCACCTCGCCATCCTTGACGAGGTACTCCTGGTCTCGATGGAAGAGCGCTTTGGCCTTCAGCGCCTGGTTGATCTGGTGCGCCTCGATCACGTTTTCCAGGTCGTAGATGTTGCGGATGCCGGTCCAGCGCTCCATCTTCGCGATGCCCGCTTCGGTGAGCGATGCCGACTTGTGCTTGAGGTCGACCTCGTAGTCCTCGACCTCGGTGAGGCGGCCCGCCCAGCGGGCGTACTCGTAGTACTTCTCGGTCGACTCGTCCGACTGCCCGGAAATGATGTGAGGAGTGCGCGCCTCATCGATCAGGATCGAGTCCACCTCGTCGACGATCGCGTAGTTCAGAGGGCGCTGGCTGCACTGAGCCAGATCGCGGGCCATGTTGTCACGCAGGTAGTCGAAGGCAAGCTCGGAGTTGGTGGCGTAAGTGATGTCCGCCATGTAGGCCTCGCGCTTCGTCACTGGCCGCAGGTGCTGTAGGCGAGGGTCGGGATGGGTCTCGTCGAGGAACTCGGGGTCGTAGATGTAGGTGCCCGCAGTGCCGACGTTGATTCCGATGCTCATCCCGAGCAGGTTGTAGATGGGGCCCATCCAGCCGGCGTCACGCCGGGCGAGGTAGTCGTTGACCGTGACGAGGTGGACGCCCTTACCCGCGAGCGAGTTGAGGTACAGGGCCAGGCTCGCGACCAGCGTTTTGCCCTCGCCGGTCTTCATCTCGGCGATCTTTCCCTGGTGCAGGACGAGGCCCCCCACGAGCTGCACGTCGAAATGGCGGAGCCCGATCGCGCGCCGGCTCGCCTCGCGACACAGGGCGAAGGCCTCGATCAGAAGGTCGTCCAGGTCGTGGCCCTGGCTCGCCCGCTCTCGGAGCTCGTCCGACCGCGCCCGCAGGCCGACGTCGTCCAGCGCCTTCAGCTCGGGTTCCAGCGCGGTGATCGCGGTGGCCACCACGAGATGGCGCTTGACCTCGCGCTCGTTCGGGTCGAGCAGCTTGGTGAGAGGGGAAAGCATCGAATCTAGGGTACCCGGACAGCGTGAATCCGAATCTCCCCTCCCGTATGGCGGGGAGGTTAAGGCACGATCGGCTCGATCACGGCCACGGTACCGTCCGCCCTGCGCGCCACGATCTGGATCGCCCCGGAATCCTCGTCGAGAAAAACGTGGAACGCCTGGCCGTCGGCCTCCAGCTCCTCGACCGCCTCAGAGACGGACATCGGGCGCACCTTCAACCTGATCCGTTCCGGCTCGGGCGACCGCGCCTCCTCCCGATCCTGCGGCGGCACGCGCACCGCGGACAGCGGTTTCTTGCGGTGGGTGACCTTCTCTTTGTACTTGACGACCTGCCGGTCGATCTTGTCGAGGGCGAGGTCGAGAGCGGAGAGCGCGTCGGCGCCCCGCTCGTGAGCCGAGAGCACGGGCGTGCGCCGGCCGTCGAGGTGGATGTTGATCCGGCAGACGATCGTGGCGAGACCGCTGCGCTTGCGCTCCTCGGAGAAATCCACGTCGGCATCGGCCACCTTGCCGAAATGCCGCGCGAGCCTTGCCAGCTTGCGCTCAGCGTTCTCACGCACCTCCTGCCCCACACCGTCGGTGCGGTCGTGCAGGACGACCTTCACAACCCGAGTATATGACTCAACCGGGCGCCTTGTGGCGCGCGACGGCTAGTGGGCCGAGGGCTTGTATCCAGGCGGCGGCGGGAACAGCATCGTGATCTCCTTCGGCAGGGGAATTCCCTGGGCGAAGATGCGGTCCAGGATCTTCGGCCTCAGGCCGCTGGGCTTGAACTCGGCGATCACCTTGCCGTCGGGTGTGGCGCCCTTCTGCTCCAGGATGAAGATGTCCTGCATCGTGATGATGTCCTGCTCCATGCCGACGATCTCACTGATCGCGGTCACCTTGCGGGAGCCGTCGCGAAGGCGGTTCAGCTGGATGATGAGGTTGATGCCGCTGCCCACCTGCTGGCGGATCGCCCGCACCGGCAGATCAACACCGGCCATCAGTACCAACGTCTCGAGCCGGGCGAGAGCGTCGCGGGGCGTGTTGGCGTGCAGCGTGGTCATCGAGCCGTCGTGGCCGGTGTTCATGGCCTGCAGCATGTCGAGCGCTTCGCCGCCACGGCACTCGCCGACCACGATGCGCTCCGGGCGCATGCGGAGTGCGTTGATGACGAGCCGCTGGATCGTGACCTCGCCCTCGCCGTTGATGTCCCTGGGCCTTGTCTCGAGCCGGCAGACATGCTCCTGGTGGAGCTGAAGCTCGGCCGCGTCCTCGATGGTCACGATGCGATCCTCGACCGGGATGAAGCCCGACAACACGTTGAGGAACGTCGTCTTCCCGGTGCCGGTGCCGCCGGAGATGATGATGTTGGCCTTAGCGAGCACGGCGGCCTTGAGGAAGCCGAAGCCCGCCTCGTTGCAGCTGCCGAAGCGGATGAGGTCCTCGACCTGGAACGGATCGCGCGAAAACTTGCGGATCGTGAGCAGCGGCCCGTTCAACGCGAGCGGGCGGATGACTGCGTTGACACGGGAACCGTCGGCGAGACGGGCGTCGCACAGCGGCGAGCGCTCGTCGATGCGGCGGCCGACGGTGCGCACGATGAACTGGATGACGTTGAGGAGCTGGTCCTCGTCGACGAACTTGATGTTCGTCAACACGACCTTGCCGGCCATTTCGACGTAGACGTGGTCGCTTCCGTTGACCATGATCTCGGTCACGCGGTCGTCGCGGATCAGGGGCTCGATCGGCCCTAGCTGCTGGTAGTACTCATCGATGTTGATGCCTGGGATCCGAACTGCCATTCGCTAGCCTCCGCTCCGGAATTGAACCGGCTGCCAACTATACGTTAACCCTCGCCACTGAGACCCCCATTACCGGCCCCGATCCACCAGCCCTCAAAGCGGCCGCGCAGGCTTCGAGGGTGGCCCCGGTCGTGGCCACGTCATCGATGAGCAGGATCGAACGGGCGTCCAGGGGCGGTCCGCGCCAATCGAACGCGTCACGGACGTTTTCGAGGCGCCACCGGCGGTCGTGTCCCACCTGGGGTGGCGTGGCGCGGGTGCGGACGAGCTCGCCAGGGGGTTTCGAGAGCGACAGGCGGCGGCGAAGCTCGCCCACCAGGAGCTCTGACTGGTTGAATCCACGCTGCCGTAGTCGTGAGCTGTGGAGCGGCACCGCGACCGCCCATGGGGCCGACAGACCCTCTACGACCAGGCGCTCCGCCATGAGCAGCGCAAGCGGTGCCGCCAGGCGTCTCCAGCCCTGGTACTTGAAGCGCTGCAAGGCAAGCTCCAGCGGGCCCTCATACGCCGCGGCGGAGCGGAGCCTCGCCAGCGCCCTCAGACGGGCCCGGCAGCCACATTCCCTGCGCGCCGACTCCACCTCCGCCCCACAGCGGCGGCACAGCGGTTCCTCGAGCCGGCGGATGCGGGCGCGGCACGCGCCGCACAGCCACGAGCCGACGATTCGGCAGCCGCCACACCTCGGTGGGAGAAAGAGATCGAGGAGCATCCGGACGGGCACGATTCGAGGCTACCAAGCCGGGTCAAGCCCTTCTTAACAGCGCGTCAGCTGATCACGACCTGGTCGCCGCGATTGAGGTCGATGTCCCTGGTGGAGCCGGCAGGCAGCTCCAGGACGCTGTGGGCGCCCCACACGAACCACACCACTCCCCACCACTGCGGCAGGTTGCGATAGACCTTCCTCACGCGCTCGCGGCTGTCAAGGAAGACGGCGTCGATGGGAAATCTCATGAACATCATGTGGATGCCGTTGCATGGATTCAGCCACAGGCCGCGGCCCGGTTCCAGCGTGCGGCGAAACATCAGACCCGCGGTCAGGGCGAATAACGACGTCGCCCCTTCGAGGTCTTCGGCCAGCATCTTCCCAGTCCGCTCGTGCACCGCACGCCGTCCCGCCATGACGATCGACTAGCCTAGCTGGGGCCGCATGGATTTCGACAGCGATGGCGTTCGACTGCATTACGAGGTACATGGGCCCGAGCGAGGTGCGCCTGTGGTCGTGGTGCACGGCTTCGCCTCGGATTACCGACTGAACTGGGTCGGCACCCGGTGGCAGGAGGCGCTCACCACCGCCGGCTTCCGCGTGATCGGTCTCGACTGCCGCGGCCATGGGCACAGCGACAAACCTCACGACTCCGCCGCCTACGCCATCGGCATCATGGGCCGCGACGTCACCCGCCTGATGGATCAAGTGGAGGTGCCGTCGGCGGGTTACCTGGGCTACTCGATGGGGGCGCGCATCGGGCTGCAGGTCGTGATGGACTCCCCGGAACGTGTGAAACGGGCGGTCCTCGGTGGCATCGGCGCGTCGGGATCGATCCGGAGCGCAGATGCGATCGCTCAGGCTTTTCTTCGAGGCAAGCCCACCGCCGATCCCATCGCGCAGAGCTTCTATCGCTTCGCGTCAGCGCGTCCGGCGAACGATCTGAAAGCTCTCGCCGCGTGCATCACCGGACTGCAGCCGCAGTGGGACCCGGCGCGGCTCTCGGCAATTCAGACGCCTGTCCTCGTCGTGGCCGGCGATCGCGATGAGCTCGCGCCGGACGCACCGGAGCTCGTCGAGCTGATCCCGTCCTCACGACTGGTGAGAATCCCCGGGCGGGACCATATGGGCGCAGTGCCGGCGCGGGAGTTCAAACAGGCGGCGATCGATTTTCTGTCGGCGGAGTAGGAGCCGGCGTTTGGCTGCTGATTCCGCGCGGGTGCCGGCTACGGCGGGCTTGCGCCGCGCGGGATACACGCAGGTGCCGGCACTCGCGTTCTGGCGTCTCAGCATGCAGACCTCTCCGAGGGCCCTCCCACTTTCGGAGCCCCTCCCCCAGCTCCTGACACGCCAACTGCGCTCGAACTTAGCGCGAAGCAGGAGCCTTGCGCAACCCAGCCTGTTAAGAAACCGGTTTGCTCTAGCCCGATCGGTGGTGATAGCGGATCCGGTGCTTGGTCCGGGTCATCGCGACCCCGGTGGGCACTATCGAGATCGTGCCGTCCGGCTCGAGCACGGCCAGCTGCACGTCCTTCATGTCGGTGATGCCGTGCTCCCGCATGGACATCTCGACCTCAGGCTGGTCGACTCCCTCTTTCTTCATCACCGCCGGGATGTATTTGCCGTTCCTGATGATGATGGCCGGGGCGGGGGTGAACAGCGAATGGAATCGAGGCATGCTGTCCAGCTTGCCGACCAGGTAGTTGGTGCCGACGAGCGCGACGATCAGGACGAAGCCACTGCCCAGCGACGTGTCCGGTCCGGTGATCGCCGGCTGCAGCGCGTTCGCCACCAGCAGGATGAAGACGAGGTCGTACAGGGTGAACTGGCCAACCTCACGTTTGCCGAAAAGCCTCAGCGCGACCAGCAGTCCCGCATAGATGAGAACCGCCCGAACCACGAGCTCCCACGAAGGAATGCTCGGCACGAGCCAAGAAGGCGTGCTTTTTACCTCGGTTGCATGAGGATCAGCGCGGCGGGTCCGAGCAGCACGATCCACAGCGTCGGGAAGATGCATCCGACCATCGGCAGCAGCATCTTCAAGGTCGCCTGGGCAGCCTTCTCCTGCGCTCGCTGGCGGCGCTTGCGCCGCATCTCGTCGGCCTGGATGCGAAGGATCTTGCCGATGCCGGTGCCGAACTGCTCGGACTGGATGATGGCCTGGATGAAGTTGTGGAGGTCCTCGACGCCGCTGCTCCGGCCCATCTCGTCCATCGCCTCCAGGCGTGGCCGGCCGAGGCTGACCTCGCGGAGCACCTTCGCGAATTCGTCCGAGAGCGCGTTCTTGTACTTGTCGGTCACCCGCGCCAGCGCGGCGTCGAACCCAAGGCCGGCGTCGACGGCGATGACCAGCAGGTCCATGGCATCCGGGAGTCCCTTCTGGATCTCGGATCGGCGCCCGTCGACCTTCTGCTTCAGCCAGAGGACGGGCAGGTAGAAGCCGAGAATGGCGCCGGCGGCCAGGGAGATGACCAGATAGACGACGTTGGCGAGGAGAAGACCGATCCCCAGGCCGACCGCCGCCATCACCGCGGCCGCGACGATGCGCACGGCGGCGAAGTCCTCAGGCGTCAGGTTGCCCGGACGCCCAGCCAGGTCGAGCTTATTCATGAGGTCCTGGCGGGCCTTCTGCGGCGTCGAGCGGGACATCAGCGAGCCAAGTCGCTCGATCGCCGGTCGCAGGAACCGCTCGCTGAACGGTCTCTGCAGCTCGACCTCTTCCAGGGTCAACGGCTTTTCGCCGCCGTACACGGAAAGTCGCTGTTGAACCATCGCAGCGGTGTTCGTCGAGGGCGTGCGGGCGAGGCCGATGAAGATCATCAGGATTCCGAGACCGACGACTACTGCCAGGAGAAGGGTGGTGCTCATCGGCTCATACCTCGATGGCGACCACGCGCCGGATGATCAGGTTGCCTACGAAGATCATGAAAGCGCCGATGACAAGCAGGATCCAGCCCACGATGCTGGTGAACATTGGCCGGAAGTACGTCGGAGTGACGAAGTACATGAATGCGGCGAGCACGATGGGCAGGAAGGTGATCAGGGTTCCCGACGCCCGCGCCTGGGCCGTCAGCGTCGCGATCTCGCCCTTGATCCGAACCCGTTCGCGGATCGTGTATGCGATGTTGTCCAGGATCTCGGCGAGGTTCCCACCGACGGTACGGTGAATCGCGTACGCGGTGGCCACCAGGTCGAAATCGGCGCTCGAGATGCGCTTGGTGATGTTCGTCAACGCCTCGTCAGGAGAACCGCCGAGGTTCATCTCGCGCACGGCGCGCCCGAACTCGTCCGAAATCGGAGCGACGGCGTTTTTGGAGACCGTGTCGATCGCCTGCGCGAACGAATAGCCCGCCTTGATGGCGTTGGAAAGGAGGGTGAGCGTGTCACCGAGCTGGTTATTGAACGCCTTCAGGCGCTTGTTGATCCGGTACTTCACGTAAAAGCTCGGCACCAGGTAGCCGATGACACCGGCCACGATCGTCTGGATCAGGCCGCCGAGGGGGAGCCCGAAGCGGACTATCGCGATCAGGACGAACAGGGCGGTGCTCCCGATCTGGATCATCAAGAACTCGGACGTGCGGAGCCTGAGGTCTGCCCTCTGCAGCTGCTCCGCGACCGACGGCTTTCCCTTCTTGGAGTTGCCGCGACCAACTCGGTCCGCGGCAGGCTGAAACAGCCGGTTGAGGGAGTCTCGTAGTCCGGTCGATTGCGGAAGCGTCGTCGCTCCCGCGGTCGTTACGCCGTACGCGGCGAGCCGCGCCGCGAAGTCCTCGGAGCCGCCTGCGGAGCGCCGCATCTGGCTGACGCCAAGCATCAACAGGAAGATTCCGGCGAAGGCAATGAGCCCGAATACCACGGGGATCGACATCTGGACCTCCTAAAGGGTCAGTACAGCTTATCCGGCGACGGTTGGGGTGTGGGCCTGAAAAGGTTCTCGGAAACTTCCTCGCCTTCTGCCCTCAAATGTTCCATTCGCATCGGCATGAGGCCGGTCGCCGTGTGGTAACCAACCGCCTTGCCTTCAGAGTTGACGCCGATCTGTTTGAACGTGAACAGCTCCTGGAACTGCACGTCGCCGTCCTTCATACCGGTGATCTCCGCCACGCTCACGATGCGGCGCACGCCGCCGCGCAGGCGGGATTGCTGAACGATCAGGTGGATCGCCGCTCCGATCGTCTCCCGAATGGCGCGGGAAGGCAGGTCCTGCCCGGCCTGCAGCACGAGGGTTTCGAGGCGGACCAGGCACTCGTGCGGGTTGTTGGCGTGGAGCGTCGACATCGAGCCATCGTGGCCGGTGTTCATCGCCTGCAGCATGTCCAGGGCCTCGCCGCCACGACACTCACCGACGATGATGCGATCGGGACGCATACGCAGACAGCTCTTGACGAGCTCGCGGATCGGCACGGCGCCCTTGCCTTCGACGTTCGGCGGGCGCGACTCGAGCTGGATCCAGTGCGGTTGCTGAAGCTGGAGCTCCGCGGCGTCCTCGCACGTGATCAGCCGCTCGGTCTCCGGGATGAAGGACGACAGGATGTTCAGAAGCGTCGTCTTGCCCGAGCCAGTGCCTCCGGAGACGAGGATGTTGAACCTCGCGCGCACGCATGAGCGCAGAAATGACATGAGCTCGGGACTCGACGACCTGAATCGATTCACGACGTCGGCCGGACCCCACTTCTCCTTGGCGAACTTTCGAATCGTGAGGCACGGCCCCTTGAGGGCGATCGGCGGAATGACGACGTTCACACGCGATCCGTCTTTCAGCCGGGCGTCACAGATCGGCGTCGACTCATCAACGCGCCGCCCTACGAGGCTGACGATGCGGTCGATCACCTGTCGCATCTGGCGTTCGCTCTCGAAGGTCACGGCCGAGAGTGTCGGCTCGCCGGCTTTCTCGACGTAAATCTGCTTCGGGTGATTGGCCATGATCTCGGTGATGGCCGGGTCGGCCAGCAGTGCTTCAAGCGGACCGAGACCCAGCACGTCGTCGAGGACCGAGTCGACAAGGCGCTCCTTGTCGTTCTTGGTCATCGTCATCGCCGTCGAGCGGAAATACTCCTCGGCGAGCTCGAGGATCTTTTCGCGAACACCCGGCTTGTTGCTCGAGTCGATCTGGTCGGCGTACTTCTCGATCAGCCGCGCGTGGATCTGGACCTTGGCCGCGGTGAAAGCCGGCGTGAGCTCACCGCCGCCCGCGGCAGCCGCGCGCTGCGACAGCGATGGCGCCGGCGGAGCGGTGACGGTCGGAGCCTGGGCGAGCGGGATCGACGTCGTCGGGCCGTACGTGGTTGCCCCGCCCGGGATTGTCCCCAGGGCCGGGCCGTTGGTCCCCCCGGCCGGTGCCGGGGGGGCTGTCTGGTTCTGCTTGACCCTGTCGAGTAGACCCATCTCAGCTATCGCTGGACGTCACAGAGCCGTGAAATGGTACCTGGCTTCAACCTCTTTCTGGCTGACGCCCTGCGCCGACTGAACGGTCGGGCAGGTGGGGTCGGCAGCGGTTGGCGCCGTCAGGTAGTCATGGAACGATTCGACCGTGTACTTGAGCTGCGTGTTGTTGAGGAACCACGTGAAGTACTCGGCGTCACATTGCGTCAATTCAATGGTCAAGCTCGACGTCACACCGCCGATCTGGCCGGTACCTCCTACCGTTGTGGCTCCACCGGCGGGCTGGACGTTCGCCGTGGCCGGACCGAGGCCGATCACTCGAACATTGGTGAAGATGGTCTTGCTGACGATCTTGGTCGGCCCGGCCGGGGCCGCGGCGCCGGTGGCGAATATGGTGACGTTCGCTGAAGCGATGACGGTGAAGTAGTCACCGAGGGTGATGTGGCCCGCTACGCCCTGCTGCTCGCTGGTGGGAATCGTCATGGCCACGTAGCCGCTGGCCAGCGGGAGGTAGGCAGGAGCAGCGCCCGCCGGCACGAGGCCGATGTCCTTGGCCAGCATGTCGGAGGTGACCACCGAGCCCTTGGTGATCTGGATCTCAGCGATCAGGCTGACGACGTCGCTCTTGTTCGCGTACGTGTTGTTGGCGCTGGTGAAAGTGCCGGACACCTTCTCGGTGTCGAGGTCGTCGGCCGTGATGGTGTGTCGAATAGGGATCGCCTGCTTGGCGATGACGACGGTGGTGGTAGGCCCGCCTCCGATCGCGCCGCCGCCGCTGAGGTTGCCGAGGAAGAACACCCCGGCGCCTGCCAGGACGGCAAGCAGCAAACCGACGATGATGAAAAGACGTCCACCGCCGGGTCGCGGTCGTGCTGGAGCTGGTGCGACGGCCAAGACTTAAGTCACCTCCGAATCATGGGTTCCGCAAGAGTGCCTGCATTGTAGCGAGGGGGACCGCGATCGTCCCCTGCATTCCGGTAAAGAAAGAGAGCCCCTTTTCGGGGCTCTCTTTTGAAGGTGCTACTACGTTTGGTTCTCGTTAGCCGAGAGCGGCTACGACGTTCGAGAACACGTTCTTGATCTGGTTGCCCATCGTAAGAAGGATGAC
>Ga0209009_1000209_pt1 | contig 23942 bp, 26 predicted proteins | sample BlaSpr_A8_OM3_M2_FD_187979 | JGI IMG/M metagenome (GOLD analysis project Ga0209009, IMG submission 187979) | Forest soil microbial communities from Thunder Bay, Ontario, Canada - Black Spruce, Ontario site 2_A8_OM3_M2 (SPAdes) (version 2) | ecosystem: Environmental > Terrestrial > Soil > Boreal... | reverse complement strand
CGGCGCTGCCGGACTGGGTGCTGAACTACCTGCTGGTGCACGAGCTGGCCCACCTCGAGCACAGCGACCATGGGCCGGCATTCCACGAGCTCGAGAACCGCTACCCGTTGACGGAGAGGGCGAAGGGTTTCCTCATGGCCATCGACGCCCGGGCGGTCGCTAGGGCGTAAGCACGATCTTCGTCGCTTCGCGAGCGTCGAACATCCGGTAGGCGTCCGCGGCCTGGTCGAGCTTCATCCGGTGGCTGATGATCGTCTCCGGCTTCAGCCGCCCGGCGGCGACCAGGTCCAGGAGAGGGCGCATGTATTTCTGCACGTTGCACCGGCCGGAGCGAAAGGTCAGCGCCTTCTCCCACATGTGGTAGTAGTTGAAGTCGGCGGTGAACTCGCTCGGGACGCCGACCACCGAGATCGTGCCGCCTCCGCGCACGCACTGGATCGCCGTGTCAACCGTCGCGGTGAGGCCGACGGCCTCGATGCTCGAATCGGCGCCAATGCCGCCGGTATGAGCCGCGATCGATTCCACCGGGTGAGAGCGAGCTGCGTTGATCGGCGTTCCTCCCAGCTCCTGTGCGATTTCGAGCCGCGACTCGACCATGTCGACCACGAAGACGCGCGCGGGTCCGAACAGCTGCGCGCACATCGTCGCCATCAAGCCGACCGGACCGGCGCCGATCACAGCCACGTTGTCGCCCGGATGGATCTCTGCCCGATCCGCGGCGAACATCCCGGTGGAGAGGATGTCACCGACGAAGATCGCCTGTTCGTCGGAAATGCCCTCAGGGATGAGCTCCATCGAATGGTCCGCGAGGGGTACGACGACATATTCGGCCTGTCCCCCACCCAGACCGCCGAGCACGGCGCCGAATCCGAAGGTTGCCATGTTGAGGCACTGGTTGAACCAACCTTTGCGGCATAGCGCGCAGTGGCCGCAGGCGGTGTAGAAGCTCACCACGACTCGATCACCGGGCTTGAAGCGCTTGACCGCCGGCCCAACTTCCTGGATCACCCCGACGAACTCGTGCCCGAGCAGCTCGCCTGCGACCATCGGAATGCGCCCGTGGTAGGCGTGCAGGTCGGATCCGCAGATGGCTCCGAGGGTCACCTTCAGCAGGGCGTCGTCGGGAGCCTGGATCGAGGGCTTGGGTACGTCCATGACCTTTACCTCTCCGACTCCCTGAAAGGTCGCCGCCTTCATGCCCCGGATTCTATGCCGACCCGCAAGTAGGCTTTGGGCGTGCGGCTGAAGGGAGCTGTCGTTCTGATCACCGGCGCGTCGAGCGGGATCGGGGCGGCCACGGCCGTCGCGTTCGCAAAACGCGGCGCGAGGCTCGAGCTTGGCGCGCGGCGCGTTGAACTCCTCGAATCGGTGGCCGAGAGGTGTCGCAAAGCCGGCTCACCACAGGTCAACGCCCGCCACCTCGACGTTGGCCGGCACGGTGACGCCCGCGCGTTCGTGGCGGCCGCGCGGAGAACGCACGAACGCCTCGACGTGCTCGTCAACAATGCGGGAATGGGCTGGATGGGCAGGCTGCACCAGATGCCTGAGGAGAAGATCGACGAGCTCATCGCGACCAACCTGAGCGGTGTGATCGCAACGACCCAGGCCGCGCTGCCGTGGATGCTCGAGCGCCGCCGCGGCGTGATCATCAACGTGGCCTCGATCGTCGCGTTTCGCGCTTCGCCCTACTCGGCGGTCTACTCCGCCACCAAGCACGCCGTCGCCGGCCTGTCGCATGCGCTGCGTGGAGAGCTTTCGGGCTCGGGCGTGAAGGTGTGCGTCGTGTATCCCGGCGTGACCGCGGGCACCGAGTTCTTCTCGGCGACCGAACGCCCAGTCGGTCCCCAGTATCCGGCGACGTGGGTCGCCAATGTGATCGTTCGCACTGCGCAGTTTCCGCGGCGGGACGCGATGGTGCTGCCGATCCGGGCCGTCCAGCTGGCGGAGCCGGTTTTCGGCGGCCTGATGGACCATGCGCTCGGCGAGGCCCGGCGGCTGGCGTCGCCGGACCTCAGCGGAACGGGCATGCCGAAGAGCTAGCGGTTACTTCTGCCACGCCTCCAGCAGCTTCTCGAGCTGTTGGGCATTCTTGACCGAATAGTTCGAGTAGTTGTTGTTCATGAGCGCGTGCACCTGCTTGGCCGAGCGCTCCATCTCCTTGATCCGAGGCACCCACTCCGCCAGCTCCGCGTCCTTGTAGTCGTGACGGAAGCGAAGGTTCGGCGGAGCGCCCTTGATGTCCCAGGTCTCATGGTTGCGGCCGTGAAACCGGACCACGGCGAGCTTGGTCGAGGTGACGTCGTGCACCGGCGGCATGCTCGTCTTGTGGCCCTGAGGCACATCGACGGCGACGTATGGGATGTCGCGAGTGCGCAGGAATGCAAGCGTCCCGTCGAGATGCCGCGCGTCCAGCCACTCAGGCTTGCGGAACTCGACCGCGACCTGGAAACCGAACATGCGCTCCTGGACTTGCTCGATGTAGGCCAGCGAGCGCGATGAAGGCAGGAACCAGGGAGGGAACTGGAAGAAAACAGCGCCGAGCTTTCCCGCAGCCCGCAGGGGCTCCAGGGCCGTGCGAAACCGTTCCCAGGACGCGTCCAGGAGCTCGTCGGGCATCTGCTCGAGGTAGATGTTCTTTTCGAGCAGCTTCTCGGGCAGCTCGTCCCGGATGTCCTTGGGGAGCGCCATCGGCTTGGTGGGATGGTTGGTGAACAGAGAGAACGATTTGACGTCGAAGGTGAACCCTTCCGGCGTGCGCGCCACCCACAGCTCTGAGTTCTCCGGCTTTGGCATTCCGTAGTAGGTGGAGTCGACCTCGACGAGCGAAAACTGGCTGGCGTAGAAGTTCAGCCGTTCCTCGGAGGTCTTGACGTTGAGCGGGTAGAACAGCTTGGAGTCGATCAGCGACTTGTCGATCCAGCCTGCGATTCCGACCCGCACGGTCATGGGTCCGATCGTGTCACAAGGACGATATGATCCGTGCCGCCCGTGGGCCGCTACATCCGCTACTGGTACACCTACAGGACCGCGGTAGCGGTCGTGATCGCCGTCGTGCTCAGTGGAGCCATCTACTGGCTCTACACCCAGCAAGTGGCCTGCGACACCCACTTGGGCGCCTGCGTCGCAAACATTTCCGTCCACCCTGAAGATCGTTTCGTTCCCGGCGACAACCCAGACCCGAACATCGTCATCGTCGGCATCGACGACCAGAGCTTGAAGGACATCGGCCGGTACCCGGTGCCGCGCGACGTCTATGCCAGGGCCCTGCAGATCCTCGAGAACGACGGCGCCTCGGTGGCCGCATTCGACATCGGATTTCCGGACCAGCGCGACCCGTTGACTGACGGCGTCTTCGCCAAGGCTTTGGCGACCAGCACGATCCCCGTCGTTCTCGGCTATGCCGGCGACAACATCGCTCCCGGTGACGGAAAGGTGATTCAGTGCTTCGGCAACCCAGGAACATCGTGTCCAGGCGTCGATGAAATCCCTCTGCGAATGTTCCGCTGCGCGGATGCAAGCTCCAACCCAGACGCACCGTGCCGGCAGCCGTATCCCAACGTCATCCTCGCCTCGACCGATGCGAAGCCGGATGCCGACGGTGTCTTGCGAAGGATCCCGATGTTCGTGCAGCCCGCGTGCCTGGCGAGCGGCGCATGCTCCGACCAGATCATCAACACGCTGGGTTTTGCCGCGTATCGCGCATGGCTGATTCAGGGTGTGGGCGGACCTCAACTGCAGGAGTCCAACGGCCATGCGACTTTCGGAACCACATGGAAGCAACCCCTGCAGGTCGACAGCACCGGGTCCGCGCTGATCAACTACTTCGGCCCGCCGCGCAACTATCAGCCCAAGCAGTACGTGTCCTTCGGCGACCTCTACAGCGGCAAGGTCTCGCCGGACAAGATCAAAGGCAACCTCATCATCATCGGCGCCTACTACCTCACCAGCTACAACGACAGCGTGCTGGCGACGACCAGCGCAGGCGCGGGCTCCGGAACCGGCGCCCCGATGGCGGGAGTCGAGATGCACGCCAACGTCGCGCAGATGTTCACGCCGAACGTCACGTCGTACCCGAAGTTCCTGGCCCCCGAGCCACCGCTCGTGGTGTTCCTCGTGATCCTCGCGCTCGCCCTTTTGACTGCGCTGGCCGTAACACGCGTCTCGGTCCTTCGAGGTCTTCTGGTCGCGGCCGTCGCGCTGGTCGTTTTCGCCTTCGGCATGGCGACGCTCGCGGACCACGTGGGGATCATTCCCGACCTGTTCCATCCCTGGCTCGCGATAGGACTGACTTACTCAGGGGTCACTGCGTACCGGTTCTTGTACGAGGACCGTGAGAAGCGCAAGGTCACGCGCCTCTTCGGGGTTTACCTCAAGCCGGAGATCGTCGCCCAGCTGGCCAAGTCGCGAGGCGGCGTGGACGACATCATGCGAGGCGGCGAGCGGCGGGACGTGACTCTGTTGTTCGTCGACATCCGTGGGTTCACGTCGATGTCCGAGTCGATGGCGGCGCACGACGTGACCGAGGTCGTGCAGATGTACCTCGACCACCTGAGCGGCATCATCTTCACCTGGGATGGAACGGTCGACAAGTACGTCGGCGACGAGATCGTTGCGTTCTGGAACGCGCCACGCACGCAGGAAAACCATGCGCTGCTGGCGGTGCGCTGCGCGTACGACCTGGTCAACCGAGCACCGGAGCTTCAGCAGCGGCTTATCGCCAAGGGCCTGCCGCCGATCCGCTGGGGTATTGGCGTCAACACGGGGCCCGCGGTCGTCGGCATGATGGGCTCGCGCAGCCGTCTCCAGTACACCGCGCTCGGAGATACGGTCAACACGGCCGCGCGCTTCTGCGCTCACGCGCCGGCCTTTCATCTGCTCATCGGCCAGCAGACCTACGAGATGTGCAAGGACTATATCGCCGTCGACCTCGTGCCCGGGGTCCAGCTCAAGGGCAAATCGGCCGAGACCTTCCGCATCTACCAGGTGACCGCCATACGCGAGACGCCGACTTCGCCCTGGGTCCATTTCCCGACCGAAATGGCGACCCAGTCGCACCACACCTTCACGTCGCAGTACACCCAGCAGGGCGTCATCGCCGCGGGCGAGTCGGGATCGCGCGACATCCTGGTCGGTGAAGCGGCGGAGCAGGCGTTGGCGAGCCAGGGCCCGTCCCCGAACTAGTGGGGGTAGGCCACCGCTAGCAGGCCGATCAGCGCAGCCAGGGTGAGGGCTGCGACCAGCACCCCCATGCATCCGGCCGATTGCTTGACCACCGGTTTGACCGGCGGGGCTGGGTTGTAGACGGGCTGCTGCGGGACGGCCATGGCCGGCTGCTGGATGGCGATGCCGGCCGGGGTGGCCGGCGTGACAAGCGCTCGGGGCGTCGCGCCCGGCACCATCTTCGACAGGTCCGCGCCCGGCTCGAGGCTTCGCTGCCAACCAGGGAAAAGGCGATCGGCAATCCGGGAAATCGCGTCGTCGAATTCCTGTCCGGTCTGGTAGCGGTCATCGGGCCGCTTCGAGATGGACTTGAGGATCGCCTCTTCCAGGCCCATGTCGAGTCCAGGCCGGTGAAGGGATGGAGGCTTCGGCGGCGCCTGCACGTGCTTGGCCATCAGCGTGAAGGGGCCGTCGGACTCGTTGGCTGTGAACGGCGCCTGGCCCGCCACCAGCTCGTAGAACATGATCCCCGCCGAGTACAGATCGCTGCGCCCGTCGACCTTGCTCGAGGCGACCTGCTCGGGCGACATGTATTGCGGAGTGCCGACCGTGGTGCCCGTCTTGGTCGCGGTCCCGCCAACGCCGGTGTCATCTGTCAGCCGCGCGATCCCGAAGTCGGCGACCTTGACCATGCCGTCGTCTGAGAGGAGGACGTTCTCAGGCTTCATGTCCCTGTGCACGATGGCGTGCTTGTGCGCGTAATCGAGTGCCTGCAGCACGCCATGCATGACCGCGAAGACCTGGGGGGGCGGGATCGGGCCCCGGTTCAGCCAGTCGCGCAGCGACTTGCCACGCACGAACTCGAGGACAATGTAGTTAGCGTCGCCAGTGAGCTCGAGGTCGTGCACCTGCACGAGGTTGGGATGGCTGGTTCGGGCCATCACCTGGGCCTCCTGCAGAAAGCGCTTCAGGGCGACCGGGTCGGTGGCGGCCGACTGAATCAGCTCCTTGATCGCGACCTCGCGTCCGAGACCAGGCTGCTCGGCCAGGTAAACAGCGCCCATGCCGCCGCGGCCGAGCTCACCCTTGACCCGGTACTTGCCAATGTAGCGCTCGCCTGCTTGCGCGGGAGGGGTCGTGATCATCACCGGGATCGGCGGAGGAGGAGTCGATGGCGGCGGCACGGGAATCAGTCGCATCGTGGCGGCGACGTCAGAGACGTAGGGAGCCGGCGAGGGGCCGGCGGGGGCTGCCGGGGTGGGCGGATCTGCCGCCGGGTGAGGCGCGCTCTCCGCGGCGGGTTCTTGCGGTGTGGGGGCCCACGGTGGAACGCCTGTTTTCGGCGAATCGGGCGGCGTTCCCGGGGTTTGACCGGAATCGGTCATCTCCTCGCGAGCCTAGCAGAGTGCGTTGACAGCGAGATCACGTTCAGACGAACCGTGGTCTGGCTATAGCGTTTTGCCGTCGTTCCACCCATAATCGGGCCCGCAGCAGCCAGTCAATAGGAGGAGAGAGAGCCAATGTCCGAGATCCCACCCCCGCCCCCATCGCAACCGGCACCGATGGGTGGAACGCCGAGCGCTGCGGGTAGCAACAAGAAGACCTACACGATCCTCGCCTACGTCCTCGGCTGGATCGGCGGGCTCATCTTCCTGTTCGTCGGAAAAGACGATCCCGACGTCAAGTGGAACGCCGCGAACTCGATCGTCATCTTCGGAGGGCTGTCGATCATCATTTTCATCGTCGGCCTGATTCCGGTCGTGCAGCTTCTCGTCTTTCCGCTGTGGCTGGTCGGCTTCATCTACTGGATCATCTTCTTGGTGCAGTCGGTACAGGGCACCGGCCAGCGCATCCCGGCTCCTGGGATCGCCCCCTACATCAACACCTACGTCGACCAGCTGGCGAACTCGGTCAAGTAGTTCCTGAGCTTCTCAAACCAAAAGGCTCCGCTCGCGGCGGGGCCTTTTCTTTTCGCCAAAGGTTTCGCTCGTGGCGGGACCTTTTCTTTCAGTTAGATGCCGGCGATCTGCTCCATTACGTGCTCGATACCGGCCCGCAGCTCGTCGCGCTCTTCGCGCATCAGCCCGGCCTCGGCCCTCGCAGATGCAAGCTGGTACCTGAGCCTCTCGATCTCCTCCTGCAGGTCGCGCACTCGAGGGTCGGGGCCGCCGGCTGTCGTCTGGACCTCGGCCAGCTCCAGTCGCAAGCGCTCGACAGTGACCTTCAGCTCGCGGCGCTCCATGAGCAGCTGCTGAACGAGCGATTCAGACGGCTTTGTCGGCTCTTTCGACATAACGACACAGGCCTGGCTGAAACTCGCGCAGCCGCAAGTGCTCCATCTCGCCGCGCAGGAAACGGGCTTTGACGCCCAGGCCCCTGATTCCCTTTGCGGTCTCGAACGGAAACCGGTAGAGCTTTCCCGAATCGACCAGCAGGCAGACGGAAAGCTTCTCGCCGTCTTTCTCGATCACGTGCTTGTAGCACGGCACCGTCCGGCGGGCGATCTCCATCTTCTTGAAGCCACCAACGCGGCCGGCGAGCACGTCGATCGGACTTCGCATCTCCCGAAATCCTAGTGCCAGTGGAGAAGGGAGAGCTGCTCGGGCGCCGGTGGGGGTTTGAGGATGACCCGTCGCCGGTCGGACACTCCGTGGACCACGCGCAGGCGGGATACAGCCTTAAGCGCCGGCTCCCCAAAGGCCGGCGGAAGGTAGGCGCGGTCGCGGTAGGCCTGTTCATAGCGAGGCACCAGCTCGGGCCAGTGCCTGGCAAGGACGGACATGAAGTGCTCTCGAGTTCCATCTTTCAGGTGGAGCATTCCCGCCCAAAGGCCAGTGGCTCCCGCGGCCCGCGCGGCTTTGATCACCGCCTCGAGCCGGTCGGGCCGGTCGGACAGCCCTGGCAGGATCGGGGCCATGCCGACGCCGACATCGATGCCGGCGGACACCAGCGTCTCGATCGCGCGCAGCCGCTGTCTTGGATGAGCCGTGCCCGGCTCGGTCCGGCGCCAGACCTCGTCGTCGACGGTGGGGATGCTGAACGTAATGTTCAGGTTCGCGCGTCGGGCGAGGTCCGAGAGCACGTCGAGGTCGCGAACGATCATCGGGCCGCGGGTGATCATCCCCGTCGGATTGGAGAAGTCCCGCAGCGCCTGCAGGCACTGACGGGTCAGCCTGTAGCGCCCTTCGGCAGGCTGGTACGGATCGGTGGCTGCGCCGATCACCACGGTCTCCTTGTGCCAGGACTTTCGCGACAGCTCTCCTCGCAGCACACCCGCCACGTTGATCTTCACCCGAATCGCGCGGCCGTATCGATCGTCGGAGGGCCGGTCGGCGCGAAGCTCGAAGGCGCGGACGTAGCAGAAGGCACAGCGGTGCTCGCAGCCCGTGTAAGGGTTGAGCGACCAGCCGAAGCCCATGCCCTTGACCGGGTTCAGGGCGGACTTGCACTGAACCTCGAGGTACTCGACGTCGGCCAGCCGGGGCTCGGGAGACTCCATCTCCGCATGGTAGAACAGATGTTCGCTCTTAACAAGCGGGGTTGGGCCGCTCGTTTTCAAGTGCTTTCATTGGCCCCAGGCGTGCCGGTTGGGGGTGGGGCCGGACGGGGCGGCGGGTGGGCCCTTGACTCAGACTGCTTTCTTTCGGACCCGACGCTTGGGGCGGGTCGTCGATGACGGGCAGAAGTCGTTCAGGATGCATTCCTCACACCGTGGCCGGCGGGCGATGCAGATCCGCCGCCCGTGCAGGATCAGCCGGAGCGACAGCCCGGTCCACTCTTCTTTCGGGACCATCGCGCATACCTGGAACTCGATCTTCACGGGGTCGCGAGTCGCCACCAGGCCCAGCTTGTTGGTCAGTCGCGTGACGTGCGTGTCGACCGCAAAGCCGGGCACGTTGAACCCGACACCGAGAATCACGTTCGCCGTCTTGCGCCCGATCCCCGGGATCTTGACCAGGTCGTCCAGCGTGGGCGGTACCTCGCCATCGAACAGCTCCACGATCTTCCGGCTGGCGTCGATGATCCGGCGCGTCTTGAGCCTGAAGAACCCCGTCGGTTTGATCAGCTGCTCGACCTCGGCAGGGTCAGCGGCAGCGAGGTCGGCCGCGGTTGGATAGCGCTTGAACAGCTCCGGCGTGACCAGGTTCACGGACCGATCGGTCGTTTGCGCTGAGAGGATCGTCGCGATCACCAGCTGGAATGGATCCTGGTGCGCGAGCTCAGTGACCGCCGGATACAGGTTGCGCAGCCGCTCGACCGTTAGGAGCGCTCGCTTCTTCGCCCCCCGCGGAGGCGGGGGCGACATCCACGACTTCTTCGCTTTTTTGGTGGTCTTAGGTGCCAAGGAGCTTGCGCGCTGCGGCCGCGACCTGCGCGCCCTCGGCCCGGCCGGCGAGCCTCGCGGTCGCAGCTTTCATCACCAGCCCAAAGCCTTTCGGGCCGTCGGGCTTGAGCTCCGCGATGACAGCGGCGACCTCAGCCTCCACATCCTTCTCGCTCATCGCCGCGGGAAGGAACGATTTCAAAACCTCCATCTCCGCTTCCTCGCGCCGCGCAGAGTCCACGCGCCCCGCTTTGCGGTAGACCTCGATCGCTTCCTCGCGCCGCTTGACCTCTTTGCGCGCAAGACGCACCACCAGCTCGTCATCGATTGTTCCGCCAGCCGAGGTTTCCTTGCTGGCTTTCACCAACTCGCTCTTCAGGAGTGAAAGAGTGTCGAGGGTGACGCTGTCGCGGCGCCTTCGCGATTCGACCAGCTCAACCTGGATACGGTCATAGAGGGCCACGGCGGCGATTGTCTCAAATGGACCGATCGCCGATAATCGGCGCCTAATGCCATGGGCTCTTGCCATCGGCCCGGCCGCTGCGCTGATCGGCATCGCGGCGATCTTCTTCGTGCTGCGCCGGAAGTCGGTCGACAAACGCTCCATGTATTCCGCGCGACGGTCCCAGATCGAGCACAAGGTCCGGGCCGCCCGACAGCGGACGCTCGCACCTCACGGAAGGACCGAGAAACCAGAGGAGACCGCGGCTGCCGCCGCCGGGGCGTCCCCGTTCGGCACCCAGGCGCCGGCCGCCACGTACGAAGCTTCGGCTTACGAGCCCCCTCCCGCCGCGCCCGCGCCCATTGCCAGGGGAATCCCCGACGCCCCCTCGAGCTCGCCCTGGGACGTCGGGCCTACCGTCCCGCCGTCTGAGCAGTTCGCGGCTCCACCGCCTCCATCGGCCTTTGAGCCCGCCCCGAGCCAGGAGGTTTGGACGCCGGCCCCGGCTCCGGCCCCCGCCCAGGCTCCGCCCGAGCCGATGACGCCGCTCGAGCCCGTCCGCCCTGCCGCGGCCGCCGCCGCCCCGGCGGCATGGTCGGTGGTGGGCGAAGCAAAGGAATCGGCAAGCACCGAGGAGCCTGAGCCGAAGAAAAAGAAGAAAGGGAAGGAGCAGGAGGCCGCCCCGGCCGGCTCATGGCAGCTGGCTTCCGGTAACGCGCCGGGCGCCGAGGCCGACGAGGACGAGGCGGTGATCAAAACGCCAGGCCAGACCGTGGCCATCGCTCAGTACGCCGTGCTCGTGGTCGGCCTGGTCGCGGTGTTGATCGGCGTCCTGATCATGGTGGCCGGCTCGCCCGTCAGGTAAACGCTTCGAGGATCGCGCGAGCTAAGCCTCCGCCGCCGTCGGCCATCACGGTATCGAAGGCGAGCGTCCGAAGTCCCATGTCGTCAAGGTCCGCCACAAGCTCAGCGTCGCGGCTGTCGAGCACGAAGCTGGCGGCGACGTCTCGATACATGCGCGCCACCTCGACCGGAGTTGGTTGAGGACCGACCGCTCGCATCATCTCGACCGTCGGCCCTTTTAACGACGCACCCCGAACGATCGGCGTGATCGCCACAGTTCGCTCACGTGGAACGTGTGCGCCGACGACCTTGAGGATCGGACCAATCGAGATCAGCGGATTGGACGGCCCGATGATGACAAGCTCCGACTCGACCAACGCAGAAACGACTTCGCTAGTCGGCCTCGCTGACTCGATACCCGCGAGCTCGATCCTGCGCAAAGCAGGCGCGAGCTTTTCGCGCACGAAATATTCCTGGAAGGAAAACTCTCCGGCTTCAGTGACAAATCGCGTCCTCACGCGCTCGTTGGTCATGGGCAGAACGCGCGTGACGAGACCAAAGCGATTGCACAGCGCCAGCGCGCACTCAGTGAGCGTGCACCCGCGGCCCAGCATTTCCGTGCGACTGACATGCGTCGCGAAGTCCTTGTCGCCGATGCGAAACCATGCCGGCTCACCCAGCCGCGTCAGCGCCTCGAGCACCTGAAAGGAATCGTCCTTCACTCCGTAACCCGCTGCGTCGTTGAACACGCCGGCCAGCCGGTAGATCACCGCATCCACGTCCGGTGAGACGAGATGACCCCAGAACTCATCGTCGTCCGCAGTGTTCGCGATGATCGTGAGATGCCCCGTCGGCAGCAGAGGCTCCATCGCGGCGGCAAGTTTCGCGCCGCCGGTTCCGCCGGCCAGGATCACGGTCCTCAGCGGAAGAGGTCCTCGGCCGCAGGCCGGATCAGGTCTCGGCCGGTGCCTCGACCTTCCAACGCAAGCCCCCGGATGATGACGACCGGTGCACGGTTCGTCTTGCCCATTACAAGCCCCGCAGCCGCCGCGAGCTCGTCCGCGATCGCGAGCACTGTAGCCTGGAGCTGCTTGCCCACGTCGTCGACGCTGCCACGCAGGTCGAGCATGGCGGGCAGGCCAGCGACGCCAAGAGCGACGTTGACTATGCCAAGCCTCCAGGGCCGGCCGAAGGTGTCGGAAACGATCACCCCCACGTCGACCCCGGCCAGCTCCCGCAGCCGGCCGCGAAGCCGGGTCGCGCTTGCGTCCGGGTCGTCGGGCAGGAGCGTCAGCTCATCGTCGCCCGGGACGTTGGAGCGGTCGACGCCGCCATTCGCGCACACGAACCCATGTCGGGTTTCGGTGATCAGAGCTCGCTCCGATCGAAGCACCCGAACGCTCTCGTCGAGCACTACCTGGACCATGCGTGGATCGGGCGAAGCGACCAGTCGCGATGCAATTCGCACAGCCTGGTCGCTCGCTTTCACCGAGCGAAGGTTGACGAGCCGCCCCTCGGACTTGGACACCACCTTCTGCGCCACGACGATGACGTCCCCAGTTTCAAGCCTGGATCTGGAGCTGATCAGCTTGCCGAGGTCGTCCCCGGGGCGGACCTCAGGCAGGCCCTCCACTGCGATCAGCTCGAGCCGCGTCACACCGCACGCCGCAACCGCGCCAGGTCGCCAGGCTCGTCCAGGTCGAGCGCCATGGCGTCGGAATGATGGACCACGAACTCGACGCCGCTGGTCTGCGCCTCCTGCCGGAACCTGGCGAGCGAGTCTGAACCGAAATGAAGGGTGATCGCGTGCGGGGGGCGAACGTACAGGGCGTTGGTGCCACCCCGTCCAACGGCCGGCACCGCCACGGCAACCGGGCCCTCGAGCCGCGCCGCTGATTCGAGCACGTCACGGACGGCCTCGACAGTGACGAGCGGCAGGTCGCTGGACAGGAGCAGCACCGCGGTGGCGCCGCCCTCCACCGCTCTTGCGATTCCGCGCGCCGCGGCAACGTTCTGGCCTTCCTGCCGCGGCTCCGCGAGGACATCCGCCCCCCATCCCGATGCGAGCGTGGCCACTTCCTCGCTCCCGGCCACCACCAGCACCCGATCGCCGGCCGCCGCCGCCCGCACAGCCAGCTGAGCGTTGCGGCGAGCAAGCTCTCGGCGCGCCCTTGGGCCAAGCGCCGGTTGCAGGCGCTGCTTGGCGGAGTTGAAATCCTTGATCAGGACGATCACCCACGTGGACACGGCTAGCCCCATTGCTTCCGCAGGCGCGGAAGGATCTGCTTGCCGTACAGCTCGAGGAAGCGCATCTGGTCATCACCCGGTGCGTGGAAGACCAGGTGATTGAACCCCAGCTCGATGTAAGGCTTCAATTGCTCGATGTGCTCGTCCGGGTCGTTCGAGACGAGCCAGCGCCGGTGCGCGACATCCTCCACGCCGCGCGCCAGGCGCTCCATCTCGCGCGGATCGTCGACGCCGGCCTTCGCCTCAGCCGGCAGCGCGAGAGCGGCCCAGATCTTCGTGTCTTCCATCGCCCGCGCGCGATCCGTGTCGTATGACACTTTGACCTCGATCATCCGGTCGAGCCGGCTCGCGTCACGACCTGATTCCTTAGCTCCATCGGCGAACGACGGGAGCAACTGCTCCGAGTAGAGCTCCATTCCCTTTCCCGACGTGCAGATGAGACCATCCCCTACGCGCCCTGCGTACTTCGCCACCTGCGGACCTCCCGCGCCGACGTAAATTGGAATCGGCTCGTCAGGGCGGTCGTAGATCGTCGCGTTGCGCGTGTGGTAGTACTCGCCGTCGAAGGTCACCGACTGCTCGGTCCACAAAATCCGGATCAGCTTGACCGCCTCGCGCAGCCGGGCAAAGCGCTCCTTGTTGTCCGGCCACGGGATGCCGAGCGCCCCTTCGTTCAAGTGCTCACCGGTGCCGACGCCGAGGATGATGCGGCGTGGGAACAGCGATCCGAGGGTGCCGAACGCTTGCGCAACGATCGCCGGGTGATATCGAAACGTCGGTGTTGCGACAGACGTCCCGAGCACAACGTGCTCCGTCCGCTCACCGGTGGCGGCTAGCCACGCGATCGCAAACGGCGCGTGGCCGTCGGAATGGCGCCACGGTTGAAAGTGATCGCTCACGAAAACGCTTTCGAATCCGTTGTCTTCGGCGGCGACGGCGAAATCGAGCAGCTCGCGTGGGCCGAATTGTTCGGCCGAGGCCTTATACCCGAGGCGCAGCATCGTTAGCGATCAGTGCGGGGAACGCGCCGGTAGTACCGCCCCCAGCTGAAGACGACACCGCTGATCGCGCTGACGACAACGACCACTGCCAGCGCGACAAGGCTGCGGCTGTCGAAGCTCCGGATGGCGCCGGCGATCATGAGGACGATCAGGCCGGCGGCCAGAAGCATCATCACGACGAGAGTGATCGCGCGGTGATGCCTCATCGTGCTGTTAGCTTACCGGCGCGTGGGCCAGCCAAGCCGGAGGGTCGTGAGGCGCAAGTCGGTCACCTCGACGCAGGACGTGGCGCGCCCGCTCCCGCTCGGCTCGATCGTGGTCGCGGATCATCAGACGGCAGGCCGCGGCCGCCTTGACCGGCGGTGGGAGTCGCCGCCGGGGACTTCGCTCCTCGCTTCGTTCGTGGTGCGCCCAAACCCGGTCCTGAGCCTGGCGGCAGGCGTCGCGGCCGCCCAGGCGTGTGGTGGTGGTGTCCGGCTCAAGTGGCCAAACGACCTCCTGCTCGACGGCGCCAAGGTGGGCGGAATCCTGGTCGAGGTCACGCCGACGACGGCGATCTGCGGCATCGGCATCAACCTGACCTGGGCGCCGCCGGGCGCGGCGAAGTTGAACCAGGACCGAGACGTGCTTTTGGACAGGCTCCGGGTCGAGCTAGATCGATGGACTTCCGCGGATCTTGAAGACGTCCTCACGCTCTGGAGGGCGCTATCCGACACGTTGGGCAGGCGAGTTCGCGTCGACCAGGCGGATCACATAATCGAAGGTACGGCCGAGGACATCGGACCTCGAGGCGAGCTCATCGTCGATGGCATCCCAGTCACGTTCGGCAGCGTCACCCACCTATGAGCTCGACGATCTCCGGCAGGACCTCTCCTGATTTGCCGCGCACGACAACCGCCGCCCGCTCATCGAGCGGAGTCGGCTCGGCGTTGATCACGATGAGCTTGGCGCCGGACCTGATAGCAACCAGCGGTACGTCCGCTGCCGGGTAGACGACGAGCGAAGAACCCACGACGAGCATCACGTCAGCCTCGCGCGCCAGCGCGAAGGCCTGCCGGATCGCCGCCTGCGGCATCGGCTCTCCGAACAGCACCACCGTCGGCTTGAGGAAAGTTCCGCCGCAGACCTTGCATCGCGGCGGCATCTCCACGTCCAGACGGGCCTGGACGCCACCACGTGCTTCCCTGTTACCGCAGTCGAGGCACTGGACGGTGCGGCTGGAGCCGTGGATCTCGATCACATTCCGGCTGCCGGAATCCTGGTGCAGCCCGTCGGTGTTCTGCGTCACGACCGCGGCCAGGCGCCCAGAGGTTTCGAGCGCCGCGAGCGCGTGGTGGCCGGCGTTCGGCCGGGCCGCCAGCGCCACCCGGCCGCGATCCCTCGACACCTTCCAGTAAGCGCTCGGGTCGGCCATGAAGTACTCGATCGAGGCGACCTTGATCGGGTCGTACTGGGTCCAAAGGCCACCCTCTCCGCGGAACGTCGGGATGCCGCTCTCCGCCGAGACCCCGGCGCCGGTCAGGGCCAGGCCGCGGCGCGCACTGCCGATGAGCTCTGCCGCATGACGGATCGTCAAGATTCATCCTGGGTTGTCGCGGGCGGCACGGCTCTTTTGGTGTTGCGCTGCCGGTATTCCGAGTAGCTGCTCATCGCGGCGGCAGTCGGAAACTGCACCCACGGCGACGCTATGTCCTGGCGGATCGCGGTCACGTTGAACAGCCTGAACGTCTCCGCCGATTTGCCCTTGAGCTGCAGGCCGGGCATCTCGTCGACCGCGATGAAATCCGAGCAGGCCTGGAAGGTCGTCCACCCGATGAGCAGGTTGAACGCGGGTGCTGCGCCGCAAAAGCGCGAAGCCGTGTTCACCGTGTCCCCTAGCGCCGTGTACTGAAGGCGGTCCTTGCTGCCCATGTTGCCCACCACCGCGGGCCCGGTGTTCACGCCGATGCCCCAGCTGATCGGCGGCAGGCCCTTGGCCGCGAGCCTGGCTTCGAGGATTGGCGCGTGGTTCACGAGGTCGTACGCGCACCGCACCGCAAGCAGGGCGTGTTCCGGCTGGGCCACCGGGGCATTCCACAAAGCCACGATCTCATCGCCCACGTACTTGTCGATCGTCCCGTCCCACTTGAGGATCAGCGTGCTCATGTCGTCGAGGTATTCGTGGATGACCGCCTGCACGTCCTCGGCGGACATCCCCTCCGAGAGAGCGGTGAACCCGCGGATGTCGACGAATAGCAGCGTGATGTCCCGGCGTTCGCCCTTCGAGATGATGTCCTCCACCGACCGCGACGCGGCGAGCTGCTGCGCGATCCGCGGGTCGACCCAATGGCCGAAGATGCGCTCCACCTTGCGGCGCTCGCGCTCGACGAGCACGTAGCGCGCGGCCAGCGAGAAGCCCGCGGCGAGGACGATCGCAACGGGGGTATAGATCGGATCCGCCAGAAAACCTGAGCTGCCGAGAAGAATGGCCAGCAATGCGTAGGCGGCGAGGATCACGGCGGTCACGAGCATCGCCCGCCGAAAAGACAACACGTAAACAGCCGCGCCGATGAGCGTCCCCATCAACAGCGTGGCGAGCAGATCCGACGAGTCGGGCTGCGGCCTGACGTAGCGATCCGAGAGCACTGTCGAGATCGCGTCGCCCATGATCCGGTAGCCGTAGTTCTGGTTGGGGACCATGCATTTGGGCCGGCTGGTCGGGCAGAAGGTCGGATCGTGACCGAAGCTGACGGCCTGCGAGTACACGTCATCGGCGTCGACCAGCTTTATGCCGACGACCACGATGTGGTTCGTGATGAGCCCGGCAGCCGGGCAGCGCCCGTTGAAGGCGAGCAAGTAGCCGCACGTCGGGCTCTTGCCGTTGGTGAAGTTGATCAGCATCTCGCCGTTGACGAGCGGGATGGTGTGCTGCCCAAAATGCGCCTCATCTCCGCTCGTCGTGAGCGGGACGTTGACGCCATCGGCGATACGCAGGGCCTGAATGAAAGCCGGTTCACGGCTTGGGTTGTCGGCGCACGATTTCGCGATTCGAATCGGGACGCCTCTCACGGCGTTGGCCGGATCGGGGACTCCGAGTTCGCGTCCGGCCACAGCCGCCGCTGCACTCGCGAACATCGGTAGCGGGCTGTCATCTGCGGTGCAGACGAGCACGACATTCCCCGCGTCCGAGATCGCCTTCGCCAGCTGCGCATCGCCGGGGCCCGAATGGTCGAGCATGACGTCGAACAGGATCACCTTCGGGTGCAGGCTGGCCAGATAGTTGATCACCTTCGCGTGGACGTCGTTGGCCCACGGGAAGGGACCGAAAGGCCTGGCCGCAGTCGAGTCCAGGGCGACCAGCGTCACCTGAGATGAAGGCGCTGGTGCGGGGAACAGCTGGTCCTGAAGCGCATAGAAAAGCGGTGCGACGACGGCAGTCTGCGATGTTGCGGCCACGAGGACGCCCGCGAGCAGCCCGGCCAGCGCGAACCGCCACGCCGAGCGCCAGTCGCCCACCCGCTCGCGGACCATGCGCCGCTATCTTAGGTTCGTGCGCGTGACCGTCCCGGACTCGCGCCGGATGGTTGCGCTCTTCATCGCCGCCGGCGCGTCGTTCGCAGCCCTGTCGGCTCGCGGCCTCACCGTGCCCCTGTACGCGCACGACCTGGGCGCGAATCGGTTCGAGGTCGGAGCGTTGTTCTCGGTCTCCACCCTCGCCGCTGCCCTGCTCTCCCTTCCTTCTGGCGTCCTGGTCGACCGCTTCGGCGCCCGCGCCCTGCTGAGCATCTCGTTTCTGCTCGCCGCGGCGTCGCAGCTGGCGACGGCCGCCACGCCAAACGTGTTCCCGCTGTTCTTGTGGCAGGCGGTCGGCGGGCTGGCCGCCGGCGCTCAGCAGGCGGCACTCTACAGCGCCGTCACGGAGTCCGCCTCCGGCAGCCGCCTCGGACGCGTCATGGGATGGCTGACCTTCTCGATGCAGGCAGGGTTCTTCCTCGGTCCGTCGATCGCCGGGATCGCCCTGCGGTGGATCGACGTCAGGACCGATATCGCAGTGACAACCGCGCTGCTTCTGTTTGCCATTCCGGGCGCGATCGCGGCGAGTGGGACGCGGCAGCAGGCGGGTCAAGGCATGTCGTTCCGCGTGCCGCTCCAGGCGCTCCTCCGGCAGGCCGCATTTTTGCCAGTGACCATCGGGCTCATTGCGGCGTCGCTGGTCTGGGGAACGATCGGCGCGTTCCTCCCGGTGTTCGGGAAGGAAGCGCTCGGGCTCCCGAGCGCGCAGGTCGGCTATCTGCTCGCGCTTCAGGCTGTCGTCAACGGCATCTCACGACTGCCCGGCGGGCGGCTTGTCGACCGAGCACGCCAACGCTGGCCGATCGTGTTCGTAGGCGTGCTCGGCTGGTCGGCGGCCAGCATCGTGCTCGGCCACCTGACGGGATTCCTCTGGCCGGCTGTGGTGCTGGCGATCGGGACACCGTTCATGGCCACAGCCTTTGTGGCCATGGGCGTCGTATTCGCCGACCTCTCCGCCGCCTCCACGCGTGGCGTGACGATGGGCATGTACGGGACCGTCCTGTTCCTCGGGCTCGCAGCGGGCCCGCTGATTTTCGGCCCGGTCGTCCAGAACGTCGGCTACGCGGCGGGGTTCACCGCCTGCGGAGTGGTCGCGTCGGCGCTCGCCGTGCTGATGGCTTTGCTGCACTCTGAGCCGCTGCGGCGGCGGTCGGAAGCGCCGCTGCCTCCGCCGGCGCCTGGGACTTGAGGTATTCGGCCACCACCGTGCGGTGGCTCGGAAATGCGAGCGGGGGTAGTGAGTTCAACGGGAACACGCCGACCTCCAGCATCTCCTCTCCGGCCGACGGCCGGGCGCCGTCGACCAACCGGCCCCTGTAGGCGACGCCCACCATGCTCGGCGCGTCGGTCTTCGCGATGTGGAACACGCCGATCAGCCCCGTAACCTCGACCGGTGCGCTGATCTCCTCGAGACATTCGCGAACAGCCGCGGCAGCAGGGTCTTCGTCGTCGTTCACGAAGCCGCCAGGCAAGCACCACAGGCCGTAACCGGGCTCGATCGACCGGCGCCCCAAAACGATTCCGCCGTCCGTTTCGACGACCACCGCCGTCGAGACCTTCGGGTCGTGCCACAACACGAAGCTGTCGTTCGGGCAAGCCTCCACCTCGCGACCTTCGATCACACGCGTCACGAGCGCGGTGCCGCAGTTGACGCAGAAATGCCCCAAGAAAATGCCTCTAGAAGAGGAGGTTACGTTTGCGCGGGGGATGTGTGCTGCTGCTGCTTGGCCGGAGCCTTCATGTCCGCGACGCGGACCTGGTTGCGGCCCCCCTGCTTGGCGGAGTAGAGCGCCTGGTCGGCGCGCTCCATCAAAGTCGTGAACAGGGCCGGCTCGTCGGTCGCGGCGACCCCGATGCTGATCGTGAGCTTCAGCCCTCCCGGGAACGTGGCCGCGGCGACCTTCGCCCGGATTCGTTCGGCGAGCGTGCGCGCTCCAGGCTCGGTCGTCTCATGAAGGATCAGTCCAAACTCTTCGCCGCCGTAGCGCGCACAGACGTCGGATTCGCGAGCGCCGGTGACGAGGATCGAAGCGAGCTCGGCAAGCACGGCGTCGCCGTTCAGATGTCCATAGGTGTCGTTGACCTGCTTGAAATGGTCGAGGTCGATCATCAGGAAAGCGATCGAGTTGTGGTGGCGTTTCGCGCGCTGCATCTCCTGCAGGAAGCGCTGAGCCATCGCGCGCCGGTTCGGCAGCTTCGTCAGCTCGTCAGTGAGCGCGTTCTCCTCCTGCGCCTGGAAGAGCTGCGCGTGGCGGATGGCGATCGCAGCCTCGGAGGCGACACCGTTCAGGAGGTCAGCCTGGTCCTCCGTGAGCTCGCGCCACGCGTTGAGGTACAGCTCCATCGCCCCCATCAGCTGGCCCGAGCGCTGCACCGGCACGACCAGGACGTGCTGCGGGTGGCCGCCCCCCTCGATTCCGGGAGCTGTCCGCTCGTCGAGCTTGACCACGAGCGGCCGCATGGCGGTGATGGCGGTGTGGACCGGCTCCTCGTCGAGCTTGCGGATCGCTCCGCGGGCGCGATGGGTCAGGTTGTACTCGGCATCCCGGTGCATCTCAGCCCCGCCCTGCTTGACGAGGTACATGGCCCCGGCGACCGCCCCCATGATCCGGCCCGCGTGCGTGAGCGCGACGTTGAGGACCTCCTCCAGTGCGAGCGAGGAGTTGACTGCAGACGCGATCGCCAGCAGCAGGGCAGCCCGATCTCGCGCCCCGCTCTCGTCATCGAGGGCGGCCTGGAGCTCCCGCGTCGTCCCGCGGAGCCGCATCAGCGACACGGTCAGCAGCAGAAACGCGAAAACCAGCAGGACAGAGGTGACGAGCAGGACGGCCGCGAGATCCAAGGGAAAACCCTCCCGGCGCTGAAGTTGTCATAGGTTAACGCCCGAGCCCGCAACTTGAGTCGGGATAAAGCGCGGGAAGTGACGCGCTTGAGTGGCGCCCGGAATAAATCCGGCCTAAAGCTCCACTTGGCTTCTGGTTGAAAAGGCCAGTCGGGATATACTCGCCGTGATCTGGAGCCCCTCTCATTCGACGACCTCCCGCTAGGTGGTGAATGGACCACCCGGCGGCGCACCATTTCTGAATCAGAGATCGCGCTGTTCACCGGAGTCTCGGGCGATTTCTCCCCCCTCTCGATCGAATCCGCCCCCGGCCACGCCCGTGTAGCCCCACCCACTCTCCTGGTCGCCGTGGCGGTCGGGCTGGGCACGATCGACATGCCGGTGCCGTCGGTCGAGGAATGGGAATGGCTCAACTGGAAGTTTCCCCGCGCCGTGCACGCCGGGGACACGATCTACGCCCGCTGGACGCTGACCCAGAAGCGGCCCCCGATCGGCGGGGCGGCAAGCTCGATCGTCGTGTGGCGGGTCGACGTCCACACGGCGGACGGCGCGCTGTGCGCCGAGGGCGAGGTGGGGGCCAAAGTTCGGCGCCACCTGGCCGCGAAGGAGCGCGAGCGCGCCCCGGAAGCGGTAGCGCCGGCAGGCGCCCCGGCGGCAGCACCCCGAAGGCGGCGAAGACGCCGGCCGGCAGGCGCCGGCGGGCCGCTGCCCGAACCCCCGCCGGTGGCCGATCCCCCGGCCTCGGTCGCCAAGCCCGAGAGGGCATCCGGGGCGCCGAGAAGGCGGAGGCGCCGCCGCCCGTCGGGCGGCGCGGCGGCGCGTGACGGAGAACACCCTGACGGGGCCACCCCATCCTCGGCCGAAGCTACGCTTCCCGCTCCGCCGGCTGTGGTCCCGCCGGGCGCTGCATCGAGCGAGCGCGGCGGCTTGAGCCGGGTCATCCGGCGCCTGCGCCAGCCGAGGCGAACCTAGGAAGCCTGGACCGGGACCTCCAGGGTCTCCAGGTACTCGATCACCCGCCGCGTGAGCTGGGTCGGCGTTGAGGCGCCGCTGGTCACGCCGACCTTCTTGACGCCGGCAAACCAGCTCAGATCGAGGTCTTCGAACTTGTCCACGAGGTAAGCAGGCTTCTTGCCGAGCTTCTTGACCACCTCGACGAGGCGCAGCGAGTTGGATGAGCGCGGGCTGCCGACCACGATCACGAGGTCGACGTGCTGCGCCGCCTCGACGGCCGCCTCCTGTCGCTCCTGGGTCGCGCGGCAGATCTCGTTGTGCACCTCGGCCTGCGGGTAGCGGGCCTTGACCCGGCCGATCAGGTCCTCGGTGTCCCAGACGGAAAGCGTGGTCTGGCAGGTGACGGCGATGCGGTCGCCCGAGAGGTCGAGCGCGTCGATGTCCTCGGGGTCCTGGACCAGGTGAACCTTGCCGGGCGCCTCGCCCATCACCCCTTCGGGCTCGGGGTGGCCTTTGCGCCCGATGTAGACCACGTCGTAACCCTTGTTGGCAAGGTCGGCGACCAGCTCGTGCGTGCGGACGACATCCGAGCACGTGGCATCGACCGGCTTCAGGCCGAGCTCGATCGCGCGCTGTTTGACCTGCGGCGACACTCCGTGCGCTGTGAAGATGACCGTCCCCTCCTTGATCTGGTTCAACCCGGCGAACCGGTCGGGCTGATCCACCAGGGCGATGCCCTGGGCCTGGAGGTCGTCGGTCGCGTGCGTGTTGTGGACGAGCATGCCGAGCATGTGCACGGGCCCATTGGTCTCCTCGCGCACTCGCTTGGCGATCCGGAATGCGTCCACGACACCGTGGCAGTAACCCCGCGGCGTGATCTTGAGGACTTCCATCCTCTCTGGAGTTTACGTGAGCTCTACTTGATACCCGCGAACAGGTCGTCTTCAGGAAGCTCAGAGCCCGGCTTGCCTCGCGCCAGCTGGTAGTACTCGGTCCCGAAAGCGAGCTCGTAGATCTGGCTCGCCATCGTCGTGAACCACGAGTTGGGGTCGTTCTGGCTCACATGCGCGCCGAATGCGTTGCGCTTCTGGTCGACGTAGTCGTGAACGTCGACGCGTGTCGTCACCAGCTCGTCCGGCGTGCCGGCGATGCGCATGTTCGCGTTCTGCCGCTGCGCCTCCTCAGGCATCTGCGTCATGAACGCTTCCATCATCGAGCGCGGTATCGCGGTGTAGTAGAGCTTCTTCGGAGACCAGCCTTCGCGCTCGAGCAGGTCCAGCGCCGCGTTGGTGACGTGGTGCGCCTTGATGTGGTCCGGGTGCCCGTAGACGCCATCTTCTGCATAGGTCACGACCACGTCCGGGCGCTCGTCCCGCATCAGCACGGCCAGCTTCGCGGCCGCCTCGTCGAGCCGCGCCTGATGGAACGAGCGCGGGTCCTTGTTGTCCGCGGTGTCGACCATGCCCGAGTCGCGATAACCGAGAAACTCGATCCGGTCGACTCCGAGAATCTCACCCGCGGCCTTCAGCTCTTCGGTCCGGATTTCACCGAGCCGCGGCCGTGACGTCTCTTCGTCCATGTTGTGGATCTCGCCGACCTCTCCGCGCGTCGCGGTGGCCAGGACCACGCGATGGCCATGCGATTTCGCTTTCATCATCACGCCGCCCGTCGAGATCGCCTCGTCGTCGGGATGCGCGTGCACCAGCAGCAGTGTTCCCATCAGTTACCTGTTCCGATCAACACGTCTGCAAGCTCCTTGATTCCCCCGCGGCCGGGCCCGGGGATGGTTCGGTCGGCGGCGGCGATCACCTCGGCCGGCGAGCCTTCGACCGCGACTCCGAGTCCGGCCCACGCGATCATCGAAGCATCGTTGCGCCCGTCACCCACGGCTACACACTGATCTTGCGGGATGCCGAGCCTGTCGCACAGGAAGGCAAGAGCGGACGCCTTGTCGCTCTCGACGCTGGTGAACTCGAGATACGTCGGCACTGAGGTCGCGACGTTGAGCCGCCCGTCCCACCGATTGCGGGCCTCGGGCATGAGCTCTTCCAGGATCGAGACTGTCGAAACGATCACCAGCTTGGGCGTGGTCGGACCCATCGCCGCGTCCAGGTCACCGATCACGTGGATCTCCATCCCGGCATGGTTGGCGTATTCATGAGCCTCGGGCCGGTCCCGGTCGACGATGAGCTTGTCGTCTCGATAAGCCTGGACGTGCAGGTCCCGCTCGCGCGCGAAGCGGATCACCTCCATCGCGAGGTCGTGCTTCACGCCATGGTCGAGGATCTTCGTACCATCCGGCAGGCGGATCTCGGCGCCCTGGTAGCAGATGATCGGACCGTCAAGACCCAGTCTCTCGACCCAGGGCAGCGCGCCGGGGAACGGCCGGCCGGTGCAGGCGACGACCGTCGCCCCGGCGCGAACGATCCGGCGCAGAGCTTCGACGTCGCGCGGGTCGAGGTTCAGCTTCATGTCCAGGATGGTCCCATCGAGGTCGAGGGCAACCAGGCGGCAGCGAAGGGCGAGCGCTATCTCTTGACCTCTGGATTCAAAAGGTTCGGCGGGCGGCCGCCGCGG
>Ga0209009_1000208_pt1 | contig 23963 bp, 19 predicted proteins | sample BlaSpr_A8_OM3_M2_FD_187979 | JGI IMG/M metagenome (GOLD analysis project Ga0209009, IMG submission 187979) | Forest soil microbial communities from Thunder Bay, Ontario, Canada - Black Spruce, Ontario site 2_A8_OM3_M2 (SPAdes) (version 2) | ecosystem: Environmental > Terrestrial > Soil > Boreal... | reverse complement strand
GAAGATTAATTTTTAACGATCGACTGCGTTCCTTGGCCTTGGTGGAGGGAGTATTCGGTTCATTAGGGACATATCCATATCGTGGAAGGGTTGCCGCGCTCGAAGAGGAATCGTCTCTTGTACTCGTCATTTAGTCTGAATATCAGGCTAAATCGACGCATGGTATGGTACTCAGGCGTTAAGATGTCCTTTTGATTAAGCCGATCGCGGATTGTTCAGGTCGACGCTGATATATGGTAGTCCTCATCGAGGACGTCGAACACCCGTTCCGTTTCTTCGCGCGAAATCCCTAGAGCCGATAGCGGAACCGGCTTGCCGAAGCCGCCGGCTGCCTCCAGATACTTGTCGACCAGCTCCTTCAGTGTCATGTTCAGACCAAACGTACGCGTCTGCTTCGCCGTACGGAAGATTCATGTAAAAAATATTAGCCTCGGATAATTTGTCGAAAGAAGCCAAAAGCTTTCGCGCGCCGTGTCTGCCGCAGCAAGCCTCCCCAGCCGCGGTCGCAATCAAATCCACTTCATCCAGACTCTGAATCTGCTCCCGTGAGAACCAGAGGCAAATCGCACTGAGCGCCCGCGTAGCAGACGCTCTAGCAGTTCACTCCGGCTTACAGGCTCGGTGGTCGGTTGTGGTCCCGTGTACCCGCCGTGTACCTCACTTCCGCGTTTTTGTGGTTTTTCTCCGTTTTGGTTTTTTGTAGAATCAGTAAGTTACGCAGTGTCAATCAGCCCGAGGGATTCGACCCCCACCCCGGGCACTTAATTTAAAAGACTTACAGGCGGGACGGTTTCTGATGGATTCCCACAAATGGCACTTTTTGGTCCTTTGGCTGTTCTTCTCATCGATGTACTCGCTACGGCTCCGCGCGGCTTTGCCCGTAGAAGAGGATCCATTTGAAGCACACATGGAGTAATGCAAACGTGCGCCAACAGCTTGCGTTCATGGATAACGCGCTCTAAACCAACTAAGAACCGCTCTTTCTTGCCTGTGCGGGCCACGGGCGAGCGGGGCCATGTTTGGCGCTCCGCAGCCGTGTCTTTGCATCGGTGCCTTCCGTTTGGAGCGTGGTGCAACTGTTTCCCGCCAACACCGAGTTTATTACGTTGAACATCGTGTTCGGTGTAGTCGTGTTGCCGCTGGTTCCGGAATCCGCCAGGATGCCGGCGCAGGCCTCATTGATTGTGTTGGTGTCCACCGTGTTACTGTTTCCAGTCGACGCACAACTGCTATCCAAGTGGATACCAGCCTCGGTGCTACTGCTTATTTCATTGCCTGTTACCGTATTTCCATTGCTGCACAAATCGATTCCGTCAAAGATCTGTGTCCCAATGATCTTATTTCCCGTCACTGAGGTAGTGTCGGCCAAAAAGCCGGCACCGGCGCTTTCGGTTACGATGCCAAACTGCGTGCTCCCGATCGTATTGCCGGATACTGTGATGCCGGTGGATGCAAATACAAGAATGCCAGCCGAGGCGTCTCCGCTATCGTTAACTGTGTCGATCGCATTCAGATCGTCGATCGCGGTGTTTCCGGTGACTTTCCCCGTGGCCCCTAGTCCTATCTGAATTCCGTTTTCCGATCCAACGCTGGTTGATCCCACGCCGATCACGGAATTACTCTGGATCGTCGCCGCTGGCCCCGCCGTTCCATCGCCGTAGCCGTTTGCCGTAATGCCATTTTGCTGGTAACCGTGAACCGTGTTGTTCGAGATAGTGACGGTTGAGGTGCCGCCATCTCCGCTCTCGACATAGATTCCCATTCCATTTTGGCAATCCTGCGCCGCGTTCGCTTGCGCCTGGTTTCGAAGAGCGTTCTGATTTATGGTCCCGGACACATTTTGGAAATAGAGCCCTACGATCATGAGACTGGCGCAGCCGGTCACCCCATTGCCTATGCCGTCTATGGTCAAGTGCGAAATGGCGACGGTCGTAGCAGGCGAGACAACCAGGATTTGCGCGGCGACTGGAGTACCGAATGCCGGATCCGTTGTGTTTGCGACTAAGCCCCCTGAAGGCGGCACAATGGTGGGTGCGTCTGCGGTTCCCGCCAGCACGCCCGTGATCGTCAAGTTCGTGGAAATCGTCACTTGCTCGGCATAAGTACCCGGGCACACATCAATCGTGGTTCCCGCAGGCGCCGCGTTCACGGCTAGCTGAATAGTCGCGTACGATTTAATGCCGCTCTTACAGGTTCCCACGGCAATGGTTCCTGCCTGAGCTGCCTTTCCCAGCAGACACACAAACAAGCTCGCCGTGAAAATTACAGATGCGCGCAACAGCTTCTTCTTTTCAATCATGGTCTCCTCCACAGGTCCTCTGACACGAAACATCTGGGGGATTTGAGTGTAGTGGCGCGTGTAGCGTGAGGTCAACCACGATGTACCGGATGGTGTACTATCGATTATAGTTATCTTCTAACAGACAGCGGTGAAACCTACCCAGTCTTTTCTTGAACTGGATTAGCGGTGCGTGATGCGAGAGAATCGCAGTGGGCCAACCAGGATATTCGATTTATGTTCTGTATTGGCTTGTACGTGTGCGACGGGACCGGCAAGCAACGGTTGCTGTTGATTCTGCCTGGTCCAGGATTCGGCATGGAATAGAATCCAGCACGCTGAGGTCAACCCTCGATTCATTCCGAACGCCATCGGCCGCCGCGTTATTCGTTCATGGCCGACATTCATCTTACCGACCTAAAGACTAAATCTATCAGCATCTGTGAGTGGGGTGGCGACAAACGTAAGACTTTACGAGAAGTCAAGCAACGTGCAGCAGGCTTTTTACACTCTCCACCAGGTTACTGATTCCGTCCGGCTTGGAAAGCACGATATCGACGCCCACGGCTGAAGCGAGCGACTTTCCGATTTTCTCTCCATGTACGGAAAACAAAATGATCGGAACTGTGGGCATGGTCCTCTTTATGATCGAAGCGACTTCCGCGCCATTCATCTTAGGCATGACCAAATCCAAAAGAATCAGATCCGGTTTGAGTTCTCTTATCTTCTCGATGGCGTCGACACCATCCGTGGCCTCACCGCAAACTTCAAAATCTGGTTGCATTTCGAGATAGGTGCGAATCAGAGTTCGCACGCCGGCGTTGTCATCCGCTATCAGAATATTCTTCGGCATAAGAGCTTGTAGCTGCAGAACTTTAAGAAGAGCCAAACGTTACTCGGCTCCCTTGTTCAAAACAATACATCGGTTACTGTAGAGGCAAAATCAGCGCGCAGGTTCTACAGCTGGCAATGTGCTGGGCGGACGAGAGATTTTTCCGTGGTAAGCCTCCTCGATACTCACGTTGTTGTTCTTAAGCGTGAGGCCCACGGCTCATTCCAGCGCGGACTTGGATTTGCCATACAACCCGCGCGCGCTCACTTCGGCCGATTCGGCCTGCGCCAAATTGCGCTCGTACTGGATTAGGTCGTAGGCTGTGTCAACGCCCTCATCGAGCGCGCAATTCTTTGAGCAGCAATTCCTGCTGCAACACCAAGCCTTCGGAATTGATGTAATCCTGGCCGCTGATTGCGAGCTGCGCTTGAGCGGAAGTCAATGGCAGCGGCGCCTGAGTTCCTTGCTCCACGCGATTTCGCGTGTCTTCGTAGAGCTGCCGAGCTGCGGCGAGCGATTCGCGTTTTACTTTCAAATCGGCGGTAAGGCTCACGACGTCTTGCAGCTTGGCGGCATAGACAATCCTCCAGGAGCCGGGAGCGAAAGCCAAATAAATCATGCTTTCTTCCTTGTCTTCGGCGCCGTCTTTGCTGTCCTTGTCGTCCTTCTCGTTGTCCTTGCCCTTCTGGTCGTTTTTCGCGGAGTTTTTGTCACCGTTTTTGCCATTGTTCTGCAGGGGTTCCGCGCCCGCCGGCCGGCGCCCGGCGCTCTTGAAGATTAAGGCGGCCGTTGGGTCTATGGCCAGTTCGTCTGCATGCAGGACCACGGATTCGCCCGGAACGCTTTGCTCTTTCCCGTTCAGGATCACGCACCAGTGATAGCTACCGTACTGAATCGCAGCCATCGCGCCCGTCCTTTTCGTCCGCTGCGGACATCAACGCATCTTGAAACTTTAGGGGCTGATGTGTAATGCAGGGCTTACTGTACTTTTCACGGAAAGACTATCTAGCGACCGGATCCTGCCAGGAACAGTGTTGCGCGCATAAAACTGATCGAGCCGGGCAATTGCATTCTGCTTACGAATTCCGCCCATCCATGATAAAAAATCAAACATCGCCACGATGCCTTTAAAAGAAAAAGTTTGTCCCTCGATCGACGCTGCTGTAGCAGACATACCGGATGGTGCGACGATCATGTTTGGGGGGTTCGGCGGGGCCGGCTTTCCCAACAATTTGATCCAGGGACTGGCTCGGCAAGGTGCGAAGAATCTTAGTGTTATCAGCAATAATTGCGGCACGGGCGAAGGCGAACTTGGCGTTCTTTTCAAGAATAAGCAAATCCGCAGAGTGGTTGCGGCCTTCCCCGGCCCGGGTGCGAAATATTTTCAAGAGCAGTTTGACGTTGGAGAAATCGAGCTCGAGCTCGTCCCCCAAGGAATCCTGTGCGAACGGATGCGCGCGTACGGCGCAGGCATCCCGGCATTTTTCTCTCCGGTCGGAGTGGGAACTGAAGTCGCCCGCGGCAAAGAAGAGCGTGAAATCCGCGGAAAGCGTTACATTCTGGAACAAGCGCTTGGCGCGGACTACGCCTTCATTCGCGCGCACCGTGCGGACTACATGGGAAACTTGATCTATCGCAAAGCTGCACGAAATTTCAATCCAATTATGGCTACAGCAGCGAAATTCACCATCGTGGAAGTGGAAGAAATCGTCCCCACGGGCGAGCTCGATCCTGAAACCATCGTTACGCCGTCGATTTTTGTAGATCGCATCGTGCAGGCTGCGGGGAAGCGTTATGTCTAAATCGCGGCTCACGCGGGAACAGATTGCCGAACGCGCCGCCATGGAATTGCCTGACGGAGTTTACGTAAATCTCGGTTGGGGAATTCCGAATCTCATCGCCGCGTACGTTCCTTCGAATATTTCCGTATACTTTCACAGCGAAAACGGAATTCTTGGCATGGGCCCACGCGCAAAATCGGGCGAAGAGGATTTCGATCTGGTTGATGCGATGAAAGTCCCGGTCACGCTTCTTTCCGGAGGTTCGTATTTTTCTCAGGATGATGCGCACGTGATGACGCGCGGCGGCCATCTCGATATATGCATTTTGGGTGGACTTCAAGTTTCAGAGCGCGGCGACCTCGCCAATTGGCGCGTCCCCGGCGCGAAAGGCGCGGGCGGAATCGGCGGGGCGATGGACATTTCCGTCGGCGCAAAAAAGCTTTTCGTCACCATGGAACACACCGCAAAAGACGGCTCGCCCAAAATTGTGAAGACCTGCACTTATCCACTAACTGCTATCGAGTGTGTGGACACAATCATCACCGACCTCGCAGTAATTGACGTCACACCGGACGGCCTGGTACTGCGAGAGGTGGCCCCCGGTTTCACTTCAGAAGAAGTGCAAGCAGTGACCGAACCAAAATTACGCTATGCTGCAAAAGTTCCTGTAATGCCTTTGAAGCCCCACTGAAATTCTCCACCATTGATTTGTGAGAATTGCTGATGCAAAAGCGCGCGGACCGCGTATCCGTCCGCACCTTTCCAGTGTATTATTTTTAGACGATGTCGACGGAACAGCCCGGGCGAAAGCGCCCCATCACATACTGGATCGGCGAAGGCGGAGGATGGCTGCTGCGCCATGTTGTAAGCGGCCTGGCCGCCACTGGAATCACGCCAAATATGTTCACGTTCTTGGGATTGGCGGTGAACTCCTGGGCGGCCGTTCTTTTCGCCATGGGACGATTCCGCCAAGCCGCTGCGGTTCTTTTTCTCGCCGGCTTTCTGGACATGGCCGACGGGCAAGTGGCGCGCCGCGTCGGACGCGTCACCGCATTTGGCGCATTCCTGGATTCCACGCTCGACCGTTATTCGGACCTCGCGCTTTACATGGGGCTCGTCGTTCATTACACGCTGATCGGAAGACCGTTTTATATGGCGCTTGCGGCCGTGGCGATGGCCAGCTCCTTCATGGTGAGTTATTCGCGAGCGCGCGCGGAGTCGCTGATTCCGTTATGTAAGGTTGGATTTCTGGAACGCCCGGAACGCCTCGTTCTTTTAATCATCGGCGGCGCATTCAATCGTATGGCCCAAGTGCTGTGGGTAATCGCGACATTTTCCACCATCACCGTGATTCACCGCGTGGTTTACACCTGGCAGGAACTCCGCGCGGGCCGCACTCTACCGGACGTCAACGCCACCTAGATTTTATCGGCAGGGTGCTCTTCGAGGGATTTTTCTACCGGGCCCGCCACAATATTGTGCACACGCCGCCGGAGAGAATCCACTTCAGCGCGTTCGATGTCCACGGTTTCGATGGTATCGTGCAAATAAACCGTAATTTTCCCCGGATAAATCATCCAATGCCCGGTTCGGAAAAACTGGTACGAACCGCAAATGCTTACGGGGACGATCGGGATGCCAAATTTGTGCGCGAGGTTGAAAATCCCTTTCTTAAAATCGTGCACATGGCCATCCCGGGTGCGACCGGCTTCCGGAAATGCGATTAAGCTGACTTCAGAATCGAGCGCAGCTTTCGCGAGATTCGTCATGGTTTCCAGGCCTGCGCGCGAACGCTCGTCCGGCACCGCTATGTTGCCGAACCTTCCCATCATCCAGCCGTAGATCGGAATTTTGAAGTGCGAAGCCAGTTCGAATCCACGCAGGAATTGCGGAATCGCTGAATAGACCACGAACGGATCGAAAATATTCACATGATTGGAGATAAAAATACTCGTGCGCGTTGGATCGAAGCCCGGCGTGCGATGAACCTCGAGCTTCACGCCGATCAGACGCAAAATATTGCGGAAGAAAAGGCGCTGCGGCCAGTCATTTTTTCTCGGATTGATGAATGCTGCGAGGGTGATCAGGAATATGCATACCAACGCGAAATGAATTCCGCTGATAGCCCACAGAACAAGCGCTCGGATCGTGAGGTATGCTTTTCTCATACGATCGCGTCGAACGCGCCGGGAAGAATTTCGAGCGAGCGGCACTCAAGGTTCAGGATCTCGCCATCGATCATCAAGTTTATAGGCCGCTCCAGCCGGAATTCGACGCGCTTGACTCCAGCGCGCGAGGCCAGCGGATGCTCGATGTGTTTTCCGGTAAACAAGCCCGGAAAATTCCTCAGCAGATTGAGGCGTCCCACCGGAGCCCAGCGAACATACTCGATTAATCCATCCGTGGGGTCCGCCTTCGGCGCGATCATCATTTTTCCACCGGTGAATTTACTGTTGCTGAAAGAAAGAAACAGGGCCGGCTCGGTGTTCCACTCTTCTTCACTCCCTAGTCGGTGGGCAAACGGCAGATGTTTCAGTCCCACCAAGCGCTTGAACACTGCAAAAATATAACCAAGTTCGCCCCAAGGCTTGAATTCTCGATTAGCCGTCTCGCCCACATCGGCAGGAAAGCCCAGGCTTAGGAGATTTATGAAATAAAGTTCTCCCTCCGCGTGCCGCAGACGGATCACATCGCACGCGCGGCGTCGTTTCTCGCGCAACGCTTGCAAAGTATGCTCGACGCCTTGCGTGGTGAAGTCGCGAAGGAATGAATTGCCCGTTCCGAGCGGTAAAAAACCAAGCGCGAAGCGGCCGCCGGGATTGCCTGCCTCCGGGAAAAGTCCATTTAGAACTTCGAAAGAAGTTCCATCTCCGCCAACGGCCAGAAAATTTCGGCATCCTTCTTGATAAGCTTTGCGCGCGATTTCGGAGGCTTCTCCGCGTCGCGTAGTTTCAAAAACTACTAAATCAATTCCAAGTCGGCGAACGCGGCCAAGAGTAGCGTGTGAGAATCTGCGGCATCGGCCATTGCCCGCCGCCGGATTCACAATGGCGAGGTAACTCGGCTCGCTTCGTTTAGTGTCTTTTTTTTGTCCAGTCGGCCAGCTCACAGAGCCACCACCGCAGACCGATCGACCGTCCCGCGAATCTGCTCCGCCAATTCGCCACGTTTAATTTTCATCGACGCCGTGAGCGGAAAATCTCGGTCCCACGCCAGATAGCCATGCACGCGCTTATAATTGGTCAACCGCCGATTGCGTGCCGCAAGATTTTCCGCTAATTCCTTGTTGTTAGTTTTTCCAGCTTCGGGGTGCAGCACAATCACCAGTTGTTCGCCCACCATCGATCGCTGCGGCCACAGATAATTTGCCGCGAACACGCAGAATTCCTTTACGGGCAGTCCTTCGAACGCGGTTTCAATATCTTCGGGATAAATATTTTTGCCTTCCTCGGTGACGATCATGTTTTTCTTGCGGCCAAAAAGTTGCAAATGGCCAGTCGCATCGATGCGGCCCAAGTCCCCGGTCATCAGCCAGCCATCCACGATCGCTTGCGCGGTCATTTCGAGGTCGTCGAGATATTGGGACATAATCGTTTTGCTGCGTACGGCTACTTCTCCGATTCCTTGGGCATCTGCATTCAGGATTTTCACTTCGATGCCCGGCAGCGGCTTACCAACCGTATCCGCACGAAACGGTTTGAAATCATTCACGGTGATTACAGTGCCAGCCTCCGTGCAACCGTATCCGTTTCCCACCGGGATACCGAGATCGTAAAAAAACTGCAGTGTGGCAGGTTCGGTGAATGCACCACCAACAAAAAAGGCACGCAGTTCTCCTCCAAAAGCATCGTGTACTTGCCGCAGCAACCTTCGGCTTAACTTCACATTCGGCTCGCGGCGCGTAAGTGCGCGATTAGTTTTGATCAGAGTGTTCAGGACCGCGCGACGCCCTTTCGGCAAATCCGCGAACCGCTGCCGCAGACCGCGTTCCAGACTCTTCAGCACCATCGGGACCAGTGTCATGTAGGTAATTTTGTAACGGATGAAGGCTTCGCGGATATATTCCGGACGAAGCGTGCGCAAATGTACTACCGCGGCGCCGCAAGTAAACGGTCCGATGAAGCCGATCATAAAATCAATCGCGTGATTCGTCGGAAGAATGCTCAGGTAGCGCACGCCAGGCGAAAAAGGATAGAGCGCAGTGAGCGCCATGCACTGCTCCAGATAATTCTCGTGGGTGAGAATGCAGCCTTTCGGCCGTCCTCCCGTGCCTGAGGAATAAACGATACAAGCCGCATCCTGTCGGCTGCGCGGCGCGAAACTCGGTTCCGCCGCGCTCTTAAATTCTTCCCAGCGTTTCGCTCCTCCCAGATCCGCGCCGTTCGGCGCTTCCGTCACAATCACCGCGCGCGAGCCAAGATTCTTGAATTCATCAGCTTGCATGATCGCGCGCCAGAGATGATATTCGACGATTAGAAACTCCGCTTTCGAATGTGCAAGAAGCTGAAGCTGCTCGCCGGCGGTCAGCTTGTAATCCAGCGGAACAAGAATTCCGCCGCAGAAGAAAATCGCATAAGCGGCAATCAGCCATTTCGACTGATTGGTCATGATGATGGCAGCGCGCGTCCCACTCTGGAATCCAGCATCTTGCAGTGCGCTCGCAAACGGCAACGCAGCTTCCCTGAATTGTTTGTAGGTTAAGCGGACTTTCTCGCGTTCGCGATCCGCTTCCATCAGGCAAACTTCGTTTGGCCAGCGTTCCAGTGCCGCGCGCAAAGCTTCGCCTAGGGATTGGTATTCGCGGAGGTCAAGCATCAGAGGCGCAATTGAATGCGCTCGGCGAGCGTGCGGAAATCGCTCACGCCTTGCAGTTCGTAATCGGGAAGCTCGATTTTGAAATGGTGTTCGATGCGCGTGAGCAAATCCAGCGCCTGCAAGCTGTTGATGCCGAGCTTTTTGAAGAAATCATCGTCAGCCGTGAGTTGTTCTCGCGGCACTTTAAAATGTTCGGCTGCGAGCTGCAATACTTCATCGGTTGTGCTCTGTAAGGAGCTCATGCCTCTATGTTGCCATAAATAGGACGCAAAGTGCTTTCGTTCGCCGCCTGAGCTTATGGCAGGTACGGTAGGGCCTCTTTGCTTTCCACAAACTTCCGCAGCCCTTTTTCCACAGCTGGCCGCATGAAAAGATCGCAAAAAATTTCAACCTCGCGACGCAGTTCATCGTAGGGGATGGGCTTGATGAACCGTTTGGCTGCCAGGGCCGTCCCACGGTCAAACTTTTTCAGTTGCGCTGCCGTTTGGCGCGCGACGCGTAGCACGTCTCCTTCTGCGGTCACTTGACTGACGACTCCCGCGGATTGCGCCCTGGTGGCGTTGATGCTGCGTCCGGTAAGAACCAAATCGCGAACTAGCGCGTTTCCCAAATCGCGCTTTAGCCGCGGAATTCCGCCAAATCCTGGTATCAATCCCAGACGCAACTCCGGAAAACAAAATCGCGCCATCTTATCCGCAATAATCAAATCGCACGTGAGCGCCAGTTCGAAGCCGCCGCCAAACGTGAGCCCGTTCACGGCCGCTATGGTCGTGAACGGCGCTTCGTCGAAAGCGTTCATTACTGCGTGGATGCGCTCGATGAAATCTCGCAGGCCTGGAAGTCGCTCGGCTGCCGGCAATTCCTGCGAAAGATGAAAAAGCTCGCGCAAATCACCACCCGCGCAAAAGCCTTCGGTGCGCGCACTTGAAATAATCAGCGCGTGCGCCTCATCTCTTAATTTTGGCAATACTCCGACGAATTGTTCGAGCTCAGCAAGCACAGCCAAGCCAATTTCGTTGCATGGAGCATGATCGAGCGTCAACTCAATCGCTCCCTCAACGACTTGCCACGAAAGCGTCTTGCCTTGAAAAGTCTTCATGCGGTTTTCTTTTGATAAATCTGCTCGATCTCTGCTTCGAAACGCGCCGCAATTGCGTCGCGCTTGAGCTTACCATTTGTAGTCAGCAACCCGTTTTCGGGGCTCAATGGCTCCGGAAGAATTGCAAACGCTCGGATCTGCTTATAGTGAGGCAAATCGCCATTTACTTGCTCGATCGCGAACTGGATGTCCGCGTCCGTCAATCCATTCGAAGAATGAGCGGTCACTAGAGCCGCCAGAAAACTTCGCTGGTTCCCGACCAAAATAACTCGCTGCGCCTCCGGCACGTGACGCGCGAGCTCCTCTTCAATCGGTTCCGGAGCTATATTGTGGCCCGAATTCAGGATGATCAGATTCTTCAGGCGTCCAGTGATGCGCCAGTAGCCTGCCGCGTCCACTTCGCCTTGATCGCCCGTGTGGAACCAGCCGCCTTCGAGCGCCTTTGCCGTTTCTTCCGGACGCCGCCAATAACCGGGGAAAAGATTCGGCCCGCGCACCAAGATTTCTCCGTTCTCGGCCAGCTCCATCTCGATTCCAGGAATTGCTAATCCCACCCACCCAGGCTTCACGCGCGATGGGTCGTCTAGTGTGCAGATCGCGGTAGTTTCCGTGAGCCCGTACGCCTGCAGCACCGGAATTCCAAGCATCATAAAAAAAAACTGAGTTTCGATGGATAGAGGCGCCGAACCGCAAATCAGCGCTTTTAATTTCGGTCCAATGCTCTTTCGTATTTCCGAGAACATAACTCGTCTTGCTAGCCATAGCCACAACCAGTCAAACGAACGCGAGTCCTTGTTTTGCTGCCGCAGATACCCTTGCTGTGCTCGCGTGAATACGAAAGCCGCGAAACCTCCACGTTTCTGAATCGTTTCTGTGATTTTTGCGCGCACGCGTTCAAGCAGCGTGGGAACATTCAAAAAATAATCCGGCGTGCAAAGCTTCAGGTCATCAGCAAGCTTCGATACGTCTGTCGAAAGTGTCAAAACGCTGTCGCGCGATAGCGCCGTCAGCAAAAGGATCCAGGAAGCCGCGAAACAGAACGGCAAATAATGGAAAATTTCGTCGGGCCCCTGTTTGGGGTGCTGGACCATGAGCTGATTCAGGCGAGCATTCGTGCAAGCAAGCATGTGGTTCACGTTTGCCGCATTGAGCATGACGCCTTTGGACTCGCCCGAAGTTCCGGAAGTATAGATAATCGTTAGTACATCCGAATCTTCGTGATGTCCGGGCGGCGTCGGGTTCGCTGTCTGCCCCGCGAAAATGGTATCGAACAGCGTGATGTGCGGTGCCGCGGGCCATTGCCTCGTGATCTCCGCGGAAAGTTTCGGGTTGGAGCAGCAGATCCTCGCCGGCAACGAGTCTTTCAACATCGCCACTAGCTCAACCGGGGCTTGTCGCGAATAAAGCGCCACAACCACGAGCCCTTCGGCCGCCATTGCAAGATCCAACGTCACCCAACGAATGCTGTTCGAACCAAGCAGCGCGCATCGCTCGCCCTTTTTCAAGCCGCGCGCGGCCAGAAAATTTCGCGCCTCCTGCACCATGCCGAGCAATTCGTCTCCGGACACCGACTTCACTTTGCCGTCACGAATTTCGCGTAGCACAGGCTCGCCGGCCTTCTGCTTCAATCGCTCGAAAATATTTTCCAAAAAAGTCATGACAGACGATATTAGGAAGCCAACACCCCGCTGTACTTTTCAACCAATTTGTGCAAATTAGGACTGAGCGGCGGTAGATAATCCTGCCATCCCAGAACCCCGCTTCGAATCGGAAATCCAAGATACCGCCGGGCAACCTGCTCTTCGAAATACATGCCCATGCGCGCCATCAATTGCAAATTGCGCGCAACGGTTTCGCCGATCGCATCGCGAATTTCTTCTGTCTGCGAATCCAGAATCTGCAGCGACGCGACGATCTTATCTTCCAGATCCGGATCATCCACTCGCGAGAGCAAATGATCGTGCCCGCGCTCGCGCATCAAATTGCTAATTCGCTCGTCCATGGTCACTCCAGCCGACGGAACGCCAGCGGGCATCGACGTCACAATCGCATGGTAGCGGGAAGAAAGCATCCGGTCGCAACTCCGCAAGATGCTCACAATTTCGTACATGTTATATCGGTCCGACGCAAAAACTGGCGCACCGCCCAATTTTTCCCCCACGCGCTGGCACGCGTCACGATCAAGCATCTCCATCGCGACCAGAACAGAGAACACAGCGCGAGATTCCTTGTAGCGTGCGACGGCGCCTGCCATAGCTGCCAAATACTTTTCATACGCTGCGTCCACTTCGCGCCCCGAGCGATGAAAATAAATCGTGCGGTAATAGCTATCTTTGTAAGCCCCCGCAATCGAGTGCGCCAGCCATTTTGCAAGCGAAGCCTTCACCGGCCACCAAAACGGATTGATCGGACAAATCGCTAGCACCGGCAATTTCCCGTCCCAGCCCGCATCCAACAGCGCTTTGCGTCCGTACTCCGGCCCAAGTGGCTCAAAAGTCCAAGCTGTGTCGGTTCCCAATTCCGTGGGAACGCCCAGATTTCCCAATACGCTTTGCGACTCGATATTCCGAGTGATGATCAGCGAATCGCGGCAATATCTCTTGCACATTTTTTGCAGCAGCGGATCCATTTCTCCGGCCTCCGCGCCAAAACCAACGCTCAATTTGTTTTGCGCCGCGGCAATTCCCAATGCGCCGATCATCATGGTTGTAAGCGCGTTCGCAAATTTGCTTTTGAACATTGAACCTTCGCACGCCACCACGCCGTCATTTTTTCGCACTTCGGAATGCAAAAACGGCGGAAACACGTCGGGCAGGTGTACTTGTCTGGCGTCGCCAAAATATCCGCGCGTTAGCTCGAAATTCTGCGACATCACGCTCAACTCGACGTTCTCCGCGCCCAAAATTCGCCGCACTTGCCGAAGAATTTCTTCCACGCGGACATCCGAACCGGTGTTGCGCGTCCCGTTGTAACCTGCAAAGAGTAGCTTCAGCTTGGCGCCCGGCTTCCACGCTTCGCCGGCGCCCAGCATCCATTCAAATTTATTAAATTCAATCAGGCCGCTGACCCAGGCCTCCAGAAGAAGGTCCGTCATCGCCCCAAATCTCGCGCAGCGGTAGTCTCGTGTGTTGTGTTGTGAACAGAAGCTTCCGGCGGCCAGTCGCGGTATTTGTACAGGAAATTATTCTCGCGGCTGAATTTAAGCAGGGGAAAACAATATCGGGAAAACGGCTCCGGCTTTCGCCCCATTTCCTGCACCACGCGGCTATTATCAAACACCGTATTCCATACCAGGTACGGAAGAAAAACCTTCATCAGCGTCGCGAGTCCGCCAATTTTCCCAGCGCGCCCGGCCAGCGCATTCACCATTTTGGATGATGGCTTTTCCAGGCTCGGCGCAAATACCGGCCCACGTTTCCCCTGTGCCTTGGAAAGCGCGTCGGTCAATTCTACAAACGTCTCCGAATCCGTGCCCGACGATAAATGGTAAATCTCTTGTGCCGGGCGCTCTTTCTGGTGCAAGGTGGCAATGGCATCCGCCACAAAATCTACCGGCACGATATCGATTTTGGCCGTCGGCCGGAAGGGAAGCGCCGGAAGCCCCGCCAAAAAAACAAACGCACGAACCATGTCAAACTGATTCGTCTCCGGCCGCCGGCTGTCTCCCAGAACGATGCTCGGCCGAAAAATCGTTCGCTGAACGTCCGGCAAAAGTTGCCGCACCATGTGTTCGCAGAATTTTTTTGTGCGCGCGTAGGGGTCGTAGTCCGATCGGTTCCAATCAATCGCGGTCTCTTCCTGCACCAGCTCGTTCGAACGTTGCCCCGCCACGGCCACCGTGCTCACATGGCTAAAGCGCCGCAGCCCGTGATGATCGCGCGCGCGCGTAGCCAGTTGAATCACTTCCAGCGTCCCGCGCAGATTTACGTTCAGACAGCTTTTCTCGGATTTGCGATTCAACGACGCAGCGCAGTGGATGATTGAATCAGTGGAATGCACCAGGCGCGCGTAGTCATCGTCAACGAGACCGAAGCGCGTATCCGTCAGGTCTCCCAAAAATAAATGGATTCGCGAATTCAGATACTCTTCAAACTGCGCGAATTCCCGGTGTAGTTGCAGGGATCGCCAAAGCCGCTCCCGCGCCTCTTGCTGCGTGCGCGCACGAACCAAGAGGTTCAGCGGTTCGGAATGATCCGCAAGCAGGTTTGACGCGATGTGCGCGCCAATGTAGCCGGTGGAACCGGTCAGAAGAATAGCCACGATTTATGTCAGGAAGCCACAGTGGAAGCCGAACTCGCCGCTTCCGCGGTATTCACCTCGGCGCGGTCTGCAAGTTGCACCGAGCGCCGGGGACGAGGTTCCAGTGGACGTCCTTCGATGAGAGGATAGCACCACTTACGCAGAGCAGGAATGTGCACGTTGATCCAATAATCCCACCAATCCAGCGAGCGAGAATTGTAACTGAAATCCGCTTTTTCGCTTTCGGGCAGCGCCGCGCTTAAGCGCTCCACATTCACCGCTTCGAAATTGTGATCGTTGTGCAAAATAAATGGTTCGAAGAGTGAAATTAATTTAATCACTTTCTCCAAGTCGCGTTCCTGTCGCGCCAGTGGCGGACGTGAAGCAAATGGTTCTACCGCGCGATTCACCGCTTGTACCACGGCTTTCTGCGCCGGCGCCGAGAGTTTGTCATAGCGGGATTTCGAAACCGGAATTGCATCGAATTTCAAACGCAGCCTATGATTCAATCCCGTCTGTGCGCGATAAAACTTCCTATGTCCCAGGCCGGTCAGCTCAATCGACCGTCGCATGTCGCACGGATTCGCAATAGAAGTCGCCAACTGATACACGCGCGAGTGCCTGCGCGCCACCAGCGCCGCGGCAATCAAAGTCATACCGCGAGTCACCAGGTCCACCGGAATTAAATCCAGAGATTTGCTCTCAGTCGTCGGCAGCTGCCGGAAGAACGTCCCAAGCAAATACGAAAGCGAAGCGGAAGTGTTGATTCCTTCATTCCAACCGCGAAATGGCTTCTCAATCGACGATTCCACAATCGCCGGGCGCACTACCGCAATTGCCGCCTTCGGATTTTGATCCAGAAAATTGCGTATCAGCGATTCCGACAAGCTTTTCGTAAACGTGTAAGTGTTGGGCCAGCCCAGTTCGTTCGCGCGCCGCGTACCCGCGTCGGTCAAAGTGTCGCGCAGCCATCGAACGCGGTTTTTGCGGATTTGATTTTCCAGCGCCGTGCCCTGAAGATTTTTCGCAGCGTGCTCCTTTTTCAGCGACGCGCGGCGAAGCTCCTCCGCCACGCCTTCCGATTCGGCTCGTTTTTCCGTCTCGTGGACAAACTCGTCAAGCGCTTGCAATTCTTTTTCAGCGTCGTAATCGGCTAAGCCAATGGGCGTGTAATTCTTCGACAGCGTTTCGAGTATTCGCCCGTCGCGCCGGCCGATTACGTAACAGGTTGAAAGATGCAGCAAGGCAGCGTGATCGCACTCGCGGATAAAATTGAGCACATGCACCGTCGAGCGAACGTTCATGGCCAAAGCGTCGCGCAAATCCGGATTGAAGTCCGTCAGTCCCGAGCTGTTGACCATCACGTCCACCGAACGCGCAATCCGCTCGCGCACTTCCGGCGCAAGTCCCAAGTGTGGCTTGCTCACATCGCCGTCCACCACCTCGATCCGTTTGCGCAAAAACTCCGCAAAGCCGCTGCCGTATCGTTCGGCCAGCGGTTCGAACACCGGAGATTCCTCGATGGCGCGCTCGAATCGCTGCAATGAGGTGACCGTCCGGTTGCGCCGAACCAGCAGAAAGATCCGGCCAATCTCAGGTAAATCTGTCAGCAAATTCGACAGCCAAACCTTGCCAATGAATCCTGTGGCGCCGATCAGCAGAATATTTTTTCCGCGCAGCGATTCGCGCACCGAAAACGGCCCCGCGCCGTTTGTAAAATCGAAGTGAACAACGGGCAAAAACACCTCTGGTGCGGTGCGCTCGTCCGTTTGAATCGCCTCATCCAGCAGCACAGGATTTTTCGTGAATCCCAGCACGCGCACGAGGGCTTTACGAGAGACGCGTCCATCCGCCTGCCTTCCCGTGATTTTCGCGAAAGCGCCGCGCGGACGAATCACCGGATCGAGCAAGCGTCCCGTGGCGATACCGTCGCGGAAATCCAAACGGTTGCAAACAATCTGTTTCACGCCCAAATGTTTCGCCAGCGGCCGCATGACATGGTCCAGCCCCTGGCTTACCAGCACAATCGGCGCGCCCGAAGCGATCAAGCGCTGCAGTTTCTCAACGCCTTCTTTTTTCAGCCGCGGCTTCAGAAAATATTCGACGAATTCTTCGCCCAGCAGGTCCAGTCGGTCGCGGCTTACCCCACGCAACACGCTGTGCAGCAGCCGGGTCGCAAACACCCGGTTGGTACAGTAAAGAAAGGGCCGCGCAATCGCGAGAAACGCCATCCCGCCCCGGCGCGTCCACCGCTGCAGGAAGCTTTGGGAGTTCCACGCAAAAAAGCCTACGGGCCGCACCGCCGTCAAATTCAGCAGACTTCCTTCCACCCGCCAGAACACACGTTCGCGCGCATCGCCAGCGGAGGCCTCTTGCCCGGTCCGCGGAATATTCGAAATGTGGTCTTTTGGCTTGGACAGCAACATGGTGAGTGGTTTTACCGTCAATTGCGAATGAAGATACAAAATTAGCACGCCAGTTCGCGCCAATCAAGCGGGCCAGGCTTCCGGGTGAGGGGTCAGCGTAAAAATGGCCGCATTAGTTCGGCCGGTACATTCCCGAGCGCTCCGCAATTCGGTAGCGATTTGAAGGGAGAGCACCGTGACCGGTCTTTCCGGTCCATTCTATTTCACTTCACCTGCGGCGACGACTGGCTCATCGCCTTCTCGATGTCGCTCGGCGAGTAGGGCAATGCAGGGTTTACAATTTCGTGCCCGGCAGCCGTAATGAGGAAAGTATCTTCAACGAAGAAAGCCTGATTGCCTGAGGTCAGCTGCGGTTCGTAACAGAGCACGTTACCTGCCTGAAAAGCTTTCGGAGCGCCTTCGGCCATGTCGACCCCGAGTCCGTGCAAAGCATAGCCTTTTCGTTTTAAGGCGTCGGCAGCCGCCTCTTTGGCCATCGCAGTCTTTAGCTCATTCTGGTGCTGTTCGACGTAAGCCAAGGTAGCCTTGAAAACATCCATCGAACTCGCGCCGGGACGCATAGTGGCTATACCCGCAAGATATGCGCCGTTCAGCAGCTCCATCGTCTCGCGCTGTCCTTCATCAAAATGTCCGGAAACCGGAATCGTTCGGCCAAAATCGCCCTTGTACATCTGGAAATCGCAACCCAAGTCTAGCCTCACAACTTCGCCAGCCTGCATCTTCCGATCCAGATTGTGATAGTCGACAAATGGCTCGAACAGCGTATTTTCCAAGGTGTAAGGACCCGAACGCACCCACGGCCACAGCGACAGCCCATCCGAGCCAGCCTGCAAACACGCGTCCACCACCGCGCCTTCCACTTGGCGTTGCGTTTTTCCCGGCGCGATAGCATGTACGCCCGCCCAGAATCCTTCCGCCGTCACGGCAGCCGCCTGGCGCATCCGCGAAATTTCCGCAGGGCTCTTCACCGAGCGAACTTCGTCGAGAATTGCAAACCCATCTTTTACTTCAAGATCACTCCAGTGCTGGCGCAATATGTTTGTCCATGTCAGGTTGGGGTTTTGCAGCGGACCTAAGCCTGGAGGAGTCCCGAATTTGCTATCTCCAGACATGAACCCCGTTTGGCCTCCTTGGTCCGTGTACAAAACTAGCTTTGGGTTGTCCTTCCGGCGCGACTCGATGAAAGTGGCGAATTGATCCCAAGAGACGACGTGATCGATCCCCAGTTCTTTTTCAGTTTGAGGGCCTGGGTCGAAGAAGACAGCATCGAACCCGTGTAGGTCGCCGCCCAGTGGAATGCGCGATGGAACAAACAGCCACGATTCCTTCTTCGTGCCGTCCAGCGCCAGGATGGCGCCGTGCGCATTGGCTAAACCGGTGAAGTAGTAGAAGCTTGGATCTTGGTGGAAACCGGATTCATCCCAGTGCTTTAGTCCCCAGGATGTGCGCAGTAGGACGATTCCGTCTGGAACCTTTTCCAGTGCGGCTTTGCGCCGAGCTTGAAATTCCTGCGTATCAAAACTGGTCTGACTGAAGGTAGCGAGGCCGGCGAACATAAGAGCCAGAACCGACACACCTAGAAAAGTCTTCATTAGCCGCGCTCCAATCGTGGTTGGCGCTAACGCCCGCGAGCCAAGCACATCATGTCGTCTGATCGGATGGCCGACTTCCTTTTGCCAAGTCCCGCGATTCAAATGTCGTGAGCAGTCATCTCCTTCGATACTTCCGGCCTGTTTATGGATTAATTAACGCAAGTGAAGCACGGGGCCTTCTGGAGCAGATTCGGTTCCAGATGGATCTTTTCCTAGTCCGCTGATCTAACGTGGCTTATTTTTGATCGTTGAGAATTACGCGTGAGCGAGATGTCCGCATGCGGGATTTCCCGTGTCCTGAGCGGACAGCTAAATTTAAGGACGGTTTCCGCTATTCGCCTTGAGCCTAGCCTCCCAATAGGGAGAGTTGCTTGCTCGATATTTTGCGAATAGGAAGTGCGTGTCCGTCTCAGGGCGCTCCGCGAACAAAATCAAAATCTCATAGCACACAGGTCCTTCCAAAGTGCGCTTTCTCATGGTAGCGTGATTTAGGAATTATGAAGATAGAGAGGGAACGGCCGGAGAAATGGCCCGCTGAATCGGCGCCCAGGCTGGAAAAGAGCGTAATTTCTAATCGCGAACTCCAAGTATTAGGCTCACACCTAAGTCATAGAAAACAAAGGACAGCACCCCGTTCTAATCGCGAACTTTCAACCAACCGGAGTTGCGATTTTCTTCCGCCCAGTCTTCAGCGAACGATCTCCATTGGAGTCTCCACTTTCCTATCACATGCTCTACTGGCCGTTCTGATTTTCATCGTGGCGGCTGCGAGGCCGCTGGCCGCCCAGGAAAAACGCAAAGTGATCGTCGACGAAGACTGCTCCGGTCCCGGCGGTACCAACACACAAGCCATCCTCGCGCTGATCCAATCGCCCGATACCGATATGCTTGGCATCACCATCGTCAGCGGAGACGCTTGGCGCGACGAAGAAGTTCAACACGCTTTACGCCTGATGGAAATTATCGGCCGCACGGATATTCCAGTGGTTCCCGGCGCGGCTTATCCTCTCGTAAACACCAAGGAATTCATAGCTCGGTGGGAAACAATCTACGGCAAGGTGGTTTATCAAGGCGGCTGGAATTTTGCTAAGGGGCACGCGGTCCACGGGCCGACGGAAATTCCTCCCATGCCGGAGGGCCCACCCACAACTAAACCGTTAAACGAGGCGGCCGCGAATTTTCTCGTACGAACGGTCCATCAATATCCGCACCAAGTGACAATTTACGAAGGCGGGCCGCTCACCAATCTCGCGCTCGCACAATCCCTCGATCCTGAATTCGCTTCGCTCGCAAAGGAGCTTGTTCTAATGGGCGGCAGTTTAAATCCGCAAACGGACGATCCTGAGTTCTCCATCACGCCGCGTCGCGAATTTAATTTTTGGATGGATCCTGAAGCATCGCGCATCGTGCTGCATGCGCCGTGGCCGCGCGTCGTGGTCACCACGGTGGATATTTCACTGAAAACTAAAATGGGCCAGGATTTAATTTCGCAGATTGCCAAAGGCCAATATCCCGCCGCGCAGTACACTGCAAAATATGCCGAAGGCAATTATCTATGGGACGAGCTTGCTTCGGTCGCTTGGTTGGATCCTTCCATTATCACCAAATGGAAAAAGCTTTATCTCGACGTCTCGATTGATCACGGCGCTTCTTACGGCGACACGCTCGTATGGGCCGAAGACACCCGGCCTCACCTGGGCGAACGCCTAGCAGAAATTCAGGACGACCTCGACAAGCCAAAATTCTACAAAGAATTCGTGGACCTCTTAACGCGCCCGACCCCGCCGGCAAACCGCCCGACTCAATAGCAATTAGACCAGCATGCTGAACCAAAATAACAAATATGATCAGCGCTGGATAGCGTCGCCGGAAAGGTTTGACAACGCACGCTGGTAGTCCGGATCGTCCGGTGAAAGCGCCGCGGCTTTCTGGTACGCAGCGATCGCATTTGCTCTGTCTCCGCGCTGTTCGTAAATCGCGCCAATCTCAAAGAACGCGTCAGACTCCTTCGGATTCACAATTGTAGTCCGTTGGAAGACAACGAGCGCTTCGTCCATTTTTCCCTGCTTTTCAAGAATCTTCCCTTGCACGTACAAAAAATCTGGCTGATAAGGATCGCGTTCCAGCGCCTGCGAAATTGCTTCACTCGCTTTGTCCATGTCGCCGGCAGAGTAATAGAGTTTAGCGAGCTGAGAATACGAAGCACCGTACGTGGAATCCTTCGCGACGGCCTGCTGCAACAAATCGAGCGACCCTGCGAAATCGTTTTTCAGCGCAAGGTCATTTGCTTGCTGGACCAGGTGTTTTGCCTGCGTCTGATTCTCTTTAGTTTCTCGATCGTTCCTTGAAGACTTTTCGAACTCCACCAAGATTTTCTGGGCCTGCTCGGAACTTCCGGCGCAGTTGTACGCGCGCGAAAGCAGGAAAAGGGTTTCGGAATCCTGCGTCGACATTTCGAGAAGAGGCTCAAGCGTCGCAACCGCTCGTTGACATCGATTCTTCCCCTGCACAGCGGATTCGCCCTGCGGTGCGCGCAGAAGGATTTTGCCTAGCAGTAATCGCGCGCGCGGATTACGAGGTTGCAGCTTTACACTTCTCATCGCGTCGGGCAGCGCGGCCGCGTCTTGGTTGCGGTCAGAATAAATCTTCGCTCGCGTGTAGTAAGCCAAAGCGTTCTGGGGGGCGCGAGTTAAAACCTTCGTAATCTGCGCCAGCGCATCGTCTGAATCCCCCTTGGCCTCGTAAGCGACGGCCAGCCGGTTACGCGATTCCACATCTGCAGGCACAAGCACGAGCGCAGCGCGCAGGTGCGCGATTGCAGCGTCGTAGGTTTGCAGTTCGATGTCGAGGGCGCCAAGTGCAGCGAGCGGCTTCGGACTCTGTGGATGTTCCGTGTGAGATTTCTCCAGGATTTGCGTGGCCTCCGCGTAATTGTGAACGCCGCGATAAGCCTGAGCGAGTCCACTTTCAGCGTCCCAGTCGTGCGGCGATATTCTTAGTGCTTCGGTGTAGCTCGCGATCGCTTCAGCGTAACGCGCAACCCTGATTAGCGCGTCGCCCAACTCGACGTGGCTACCCGCGCTGCGCGGTGCAATCTCGACGGCTTTCTGGTAACTCGCGATTGCTTGGTCCCAATTTCCCACAGCCGCGCTCGCACGAGCTTGAAGCTTCAGTTGCTGTGCATGCTGCAACGCTGTTTGCGCGCTTGCAGGATGGCTTCCGAGCGTTAGAAAAAGCAGTGGCAGGCTTGTGTTGCGAAACCACAACATGCGCGGATTATAGCATCGGCACTTCCACCGTTTTTCTTGCAGTGTTTTGCCTTGACTCACGGGGCGTAGCGAACTATAGGATGACGCGAGAATCCCGAGGAATTCATGTTCACCCCACATAGCTTTGGCACAGCCCTGATCATGATGGTGCTTGCTGCAATCTGCTGGGGGTCCTGGGCTAATACTTTCAAGGGCGTGAAGCATTACCGTTTCGAACTGTTTTACTGGGACTATGCCATCGGCATTTTCGTTATGTCGCTGGTGCTGGCCCTCACCATGGGCAGCATCGACGGTGGTCCAGCCAATTTTGTCAACAATGTGAAGTCTGCTGACGCCGGCAACTTCGGCTGGGTCTTACTCGCCGGAGCGATTTTCAATCTGGCGAATCTTTTGCTTATGGCGGGAGTCGATTTGGTGGGACTCGCGACAGCATTTCCCGTTGCCATAGGGATTGCGTTGGTGGTGGGCGTGGTGCTGAGTTACGTCCAGGAGCGCCGAGGCAATGTAAATATGCTTGCGGCGGGAATACTTTGCGCCGTAGCCGCGGTGATTTTGGACGGCAAAGCCTATGGCGAACTGAAGACCGGCAAAAGGGCCACGCGCAGAGGCATCCTCATTTGTGTAATCTCGGGCGTTCTGATGGGACTGTGGGCGCCGTTTGCAACGCGAGCTCTCACACACGGAAATACGCTAGGGCCGTACAGCGCCTCCGTTTTTCTTTGTCTTGGAGCGTTGCTGTCTTGTTTCATTTGGAATTTCTATTTCATGAAACATCCTCTAATAGGTGAGCCGGTTGATTTCCTCGATTTTTTTCGAGGACCGGTGCATGGTCATGTGCTGGGTTTGATTGGCGGAGCTATATGGGCCACTGGAATGGTTTTCGATTTAGTGGCCGCGCAATTCACTGGTGTATCGATTTCTTATGCGATTGGCCAATCCGCCCCGATGGTGGCCGCTCTGTGGGGAATTTTTGCCTGGAAGGAATTCGCTGGCGCCAACACGCGCGCGAAAGTCTACCTGGTGTTGATGTTTGTTTTTTATATTCTAGCAATCCTGCTAGTGGCGCGCGCTAACACCGCTGGCTAGGCACGATCCAGGTGACAAGTTCGTTTTGTCACAGAGAGCAGATTCCTCGCAGCGCGTCGCGCCTCCGCTTCGCGGAGGGAAGACAAATGCGCGACGCTTTGCTCGGAATGACAAGTCGCTGGGGGCGTCGATCGGATTTGTGATTCTAGATTGGTGGGCGGCGGAATTTGCCGCAGGCGTTTTCGATGGTGGCAGCTATGCCGAGCACAGCTTCGTCTTCCCAGGGGCGTCCGATAATTTGCACGCCAATCGGCAAACCCTCAGGCGATTGGGCTACTGGAACCACAGCAGCGGGATTTCCGAGCAGATTAAACCATTGCGAATAGCTCATTGCTTTTAAGTACTCCACTTTTCGTTCCAGCACCATCCACTCGCGTTCGCCATGGTGAAATGCCGGAATGGCGCAGACGGGGCAGAGAAGAATCGGAAACTCCTCCATTTTTTCGAGTAGCTTGCCGCGAAGTGCATCGCGAGCGAGAAGCGTGTTCAAAAGATCTTGCGCGGTGAGTGGCGGGGCTTCGGCGGCCATGGCGCGAAATGCCCGGA
>Ga0209009_1000207_pt1 | contig 23995 bp, 25 predicted proteins | sample BlaSpr_A8_OM3_M2_FD_187979 | JGI IMG/M metagenome (GOLD analysis project Ga0209009, IMG submission 187979) | Forest soil microbial communities from Thunder Bay, Ontario, Canada - Black Spruce, Ontario site 2_A8_OM3_M2 (SPAdes) (version 2) | ecosystem: Environmental > Terrestrial > Soil > Boreal... | reverse complement strand
TGGGGCGTGGCCAAGCTGGTAAGGCGCCTGACTCTGGATCAGGTAATCCTAGGTTCGAATCCTAGCGCCCCAGCCATCGCCTTCGGCCGACGGGTTGAGTCAAGGTTGAGACCTCGAAGCCCGTTGTAGGCTTTAAGCGCATCTTGGCCCTGGCTCCAATTCCTAATCCGAGATCACTGCTGTGTCCGAACCCATCGCTCGAATGACCTCCAACCTGCGGGAACGACTCTTTCGCGAAGCGGTCGATCTGCGTGGCGATGCAGCCCGATTCAAACGGATTACCCGGCTCCATGCGGATGCCACGCGAGCAACGCTTGGCTTGGCGGTCAGGGCATGCCGATCCGACGATCCGCGTGAGAGGCAAGCGGGCGCCGACGTGTTGGGTCAGCTGGGATTTGCAGCTGGTATGCCCTTTTGGAGGCAGTCGTTTCCAGTTTTGGTCCGGCTACTCCGCAAGAACGAGGATCCTCGTGTAATCCAGGCTGCCATCATTGCGCTTGGTCATCTGGCCAGGCAGCATCGAGCCGGAATGAGGCGGGCCGTGGCGCCGCTGTGCGTCATGGTCAACCACCGTGACGCCGACGTCAGACATGCCCTCGCCCACGCCTTGCCGAACTTCGGGAAAGCCGCCCACGTGATCGAAATGCTGATCCTGCTGACCCGTGACCGCTCGTCTGACGTTCGAAACTGGGCATGTTTTGGCCTTGGCACCGTGGTCACTCTCGATGCGCCGAGGGTTCGCGAAGCGCTATGGAACCGGGTTGGCGACCGAGATCTCGATACCCACTGGGAGGCCGTAGCAGGGCTGGCAAAGAGACACGACCTGCGAGTTCGCCGCCAGGTCCTCGACGCCCTACGCTCGGGGATGAGCGGCGTCCTCGACAACGTTTGGTCGACCGTCATCGAGGCCGCGCCTGGGTACAGGGATGCGGAGATCTGTGAAGCTCTGCGTCGCCTGGCGGACCAAGGCTGGGTCGTCAGCCGCGCGGTCGCTGAGTGTGACGCGGCGGTGTCGAATGAGGGCCGGCCCTGAGTCCCCCTTCATGGGGCAGATGCGAGCCCCAACTTAAGGATGGAGGATCCAAAAACTTGGCAAGCATCGGCCAGTAGAGTTGCCAACCCTGACCAATTGACCCAGCCATCGCCTTCAAGCAAACTGCCCTCATCGTGCTTCGCGACATAGCAACCTCACCGAGGAAGCTAGTCGGAGCCGACCGGTCCCCATCGGTACATGGGACCATCCGCTTGGACCTCGACCGCATAGCCGAAGGCCCGGGGTGTCACATCTGACCGGCGGCCAAATGTCCGCGCAATCTCGGCAAGCTCGGGCCCGAGACTTCTAGCCGCTTGATCGAACGCGATGGCAGGATCGGCACCGAGCCGTCTAACGCAGTCATGAAAGGGAGCGAGGCCGACCATGACGTCCCGGGCGTCCTGGACGGGTTCACAGGACCGGAGGTAGGCACCTAACCCTTCACTGAGGATCGGGAGCGACCTGAGACGCAACGCTCGGGTGCACACCTCGAGCGGCTGGGTGCTTGGCCTCGGCATCGTTGCTGAAATCAGCTTAAAGCCCAGCCAATTACCGGAAGCAAGTGATCGAAGTCTGCCCCAGATATGCGCCTCGCGGCATTAATTTCTAGCTGGCAGCGATTTCGACGTTTAGATAGCGGATTTCGGCTTCCGCCAGTGAGGCATCGTCGTCTCCCTCGAGGGTAAAGGCAACGGCTTCGACGACCTTCCGTTCAGCTTCGTCTCGCGTATCGGCTCCGCCCACGATCCCAAGACTCGGAACCCGAAAGCTCCAATTGCGACTCTCGGAATCGTATGCGTATTCGACGCGAAGTCTCATGATCATTGGGCTTGCTATAAGAGTCTACGCAGCGCTTCCAATGTATAGCCGAACTGCTTTGCGACTTGCGTCATCTGCACCGTCCCCAAGTCCATGCCGTCATGGAAAGCCCACGTACGCTTTAAAGGCCCCTTGACCAGCCGGCGGTGAGACCCCCGCTGGCGGATCTGTATCCAGCCATCACGCTTGAGCGCAGCCAGTACCTGGGCGGCTTTCGGCATGTCTCACCGTCACGCTACGAGAGGCGTGTGACAGCTGTCCGGCGCACTTGAGGATCCGGTGGGTGCGCGAACTCCGCTTAGTCCACGAGACGCTCCAACCGATCGGACACGACACGGTCGAGGTCAGCCAGAAAAGTTGCCAACCCTGACCAGTCAACCCAGCCATCGCCTTCAACGATCCGGCTTCCAGCAAACCCGGTACCCAGAGTGACCTGGGGTGCATTAGTGGCTTGGGGCGAGTGTCAGCGTTCCTCGCCCGACTTGGCTCCGGCCCCGTTGGACCTCAATAGTCACTTGGCTGCTTGGGAGCACCGCCAGACCCTCTTCGCGGACGATATCGATGGCCGCAGCAATCACGCCTTTCCAGCCTTGCTCGGTGCGAAGATCGCCGGGTCCGAGGCCAGACCGCACTAGTGCCCGCTGAAGAAAGGCGGGGTCGTCGGCCAAAGCAGCCCGCGCTCCGCGCGCGCTACAGTTCACGCCTTCGACGGACGTGGCGGTCTGACGACACCGCTCGATAACGGCCCGAACGAGGCCATCGATGTTGTGAGCGGCGAGGTCGGCGAGGCTTGCACTCTGGCTGCGGCCACCTGAAGCACTGTTGTACGTGATCAAAATTTCCCCCTCGATGCCCCCGGTGATTGCGCCGAGAGTGGTCACGATGCCGGGTCCGAGTGCGAGAAGGTTATTGCCGATGCTGGCCGCTTTCCACTGCAGCGGCCCAAGCAGACGGTTGAGCCACTTCCCTTCAATCATGCCTTGCATAGTGACCTCGGTGTCAGGGCGGATCGACTCTGGATTGGCGAGAAGGTGTTCAGCGCCCTCGGGAAACAAGACGCACCATTCCGCTTCTGGGACGAAAAGGTCGCCGGACGCTATCGAAAGCTCGACGTTACCTACGGCGACTGCCGTGTCGATTGCGCCCTTATACGGAATGTTGCCGCCCATCGGTCCGGGATGAACAGCGCTGAGGATGTCGACGTCGCTAAACGGCGCAGGTGAGCCATCGGTGACCCAAATACGCATCAGCTACAAATATAATGAACGGCCGAAACCTGGAGAAGTCCGGGCTGGGCGGCGCCGAGGAAATGAGCCGGTGCAACGAGATTTCGCCAAGGTGTGGTACTGGCAACGATGCATACCTGTTCTCTTGATCAAGCAGTTGCACCGGTAGTTGTGGCAGGAGGAGCGCATTCATCTCACTCGCTCCAACTGCAAAGTAGGCAGATGCCGATGTTCGAAAGCTGCGGACAGCTTCGACACCGTTCGGCCCTCGCCCGTGATGGACGTGGATCTGGATGGTGAGAGATAGAACAGCCGGTCAATCTTGGACGCTAAAGTGTGCTCCAAGTCCCCGAGAATGGTTGCCAAACCTGACCAATTGACCCAGCCATCGCCTTCAAGAACTGCGCCTACCCTGATCGGCACGTTTCCTGGCGTCGCACCTTGACGTCCTTCGTGATTCCCTCTACTATTTCGCTAGCTAATTCATCTCGTTAAATAAGAGGGACGCGATGTCACCCAGGCGATACCGCATGGCGGCCCGGGCTGCCTCAGTCGTTCAAACAAGGGAACGGATCATGGAGGCCGCCAAGATCCTGCATGCGGAAAAGGGGGTGCTTGCGACCAGCTGGGAGGAGATCGCCGAGCGAGCACAAGTAGCCCCAGCCACGGTGTACCGGCACTTCCCCTCGCTGGCGGAGCTCATCCCGGCCTGCGCCCGCTCTGTCTTCGACGTGATCAAGCCTCCGACCCTCGAAGAGGCTTCGGTGAAATTTGCCCACCTGGACACGGCATCGGCCAGGCTGGAATACCTCACCCGAGAGTCGTTCCATTGCTACGAGCGCGGCGCAGGCTGGCTCCACGCTGCTCGGCGCGAAGGCCATTTGATTCCAGCCTTGGCCGACGCGCTCCAGGTGCAGGACCAGTCACTCGTTGTTCTGCTTCGGGCGGCTCTAGGTGGCGTGCGCCCGAGCGAGCCAACGATGGTTCTGTTGAAGACATTTAGCGACTTCCCATTCTGGGAATCGCTCATCCAAATGGGGATGCGGCCGAAAGCTGCCGCCGATGTCGCCGTCAGGCTCGCCCGTGATCAGCTTGCCAAAGAAGGATTCAAGTAAAGGAGGACCGTCATGACGAAGACGCATGTCGCGCAAGCCTTCGCACTCGATAAAGATCAAGGTAAACCGTTCTGGTTTACCGACAGCCTTTTTACCGTCAAGCTCTCCGGTGCTGAGACCGGCAACCAGCTGACCGTCATCGAAGCCATGTTTCCCGCCGGCCAAATCACGCCGCTGCATGTCCACCATGCCGAAGACGAGGCATGGTACGTCCTCGAGGGTGAAGTAATGTTTCAGGCGGCCGGAGAGTCCCTCAAGGCAACAACGGGATCCTTTGTCTTCGGTCCGAAGGACGTGGCTCACGGCTTTCGAGTCGGTGACGCTGGTGCGAAAATGCTGGTCTTCACCTGGCCGTCCGATTTCGAGAAGTTTGTCGAGGAGTTCGGCGAGCCGGCCAGGGAGCTGACGCTACCGATGCCTCAGCCCATCAACATACCTCGACTGTTGAGCCTGGCGCCGAAGTACCACTTCGAAGTGATCCCGCCTGACTAAGTCGACAGCTTCGCAGAAGCCGCTCGGTAGAGTACGTGAGCTGCTGCGAGCACGGCAGCGTAGTTGCCAACTCTGACCAGTTGACCCAGCCATCGCCTTCATGCGGGGCCGGCTCGCATTCGGTCTACGGCGGTGCCAGACTAGAGAGGTGACTATTGAGCGGAGATCACGTCGCTTCTCGTCCGACCGGTTAGAGCGCGTCGCACGGCGACTGATGAATGCGTCTCCTCTTTGCGCCCTTGCAACGGTGTCGCCTGGGGGCGGGCCGCACATCAATCACATGTATTTCGCCTGGAGCGGACGGTTCGAGCTAGTCTGGATCTCCGATCCGGGATCGCGGCATTCTCGCAACCTGTTGGCGAATGCCTCCGCCGCTTTCACGATCTATGACTCCCACCAGACGTGGGGTCGGCCGGATCGCGGCATCCAGATGTTTGGAACTGCCAACGCGGTCACCGGCCGTGCGGCAGGACAAGCTGAGCGCGTCTATTCAGCTCGTTTTCCTTCATACGATCCCTCCATAGCGGAGTCGTACCCCTTCTACCGATTTCGTCCTCGCGAGGTGAAGCTCTTCTACGAGCGCGTACTCGGGGGCGGCACGCTGGTGACGGCAAAGGTTACCGGGGAGGGGCTCGCCTGGGTGCGGACGGAGGTGTTCGCGTAAACCCTTCCTGTTTGACCATCGTCACCTTTCCTCTGCAATAGGCTGGCGATTGACAACCTCAACGCTTGGCTGTCCTCGGCGAGGATAGTTGCTAACCCTGACCAATTGACCCAGCCATTTTCACTTTCTGCCGGCAAAGCGACCGTTTCAGTGACACGGCTCAGACCGTCGAGGTTCTGAACAGGAAGGCCAGGTGACCGGCAATCCCCGTGACTTTCCAATGCAGGCTCTGGTCGTGGATCACTGGCCCGTTGGTGCCAAAGGTCTAGCCAGCTGACCCAGCCATCCTCTCTTATGGATTAGAAAACGTTAACCCGCATCGATAGCCGCGACCTACCGAGTTTGACGGCCGCATACGCGAGGGCTACTATCAAGGCTGATCCGTTGGGGCGATCACACAGGTAGGGAGGAAGCAATGAACAGCTCCAGGCTGGGGCGGGTTTTTTCGGTTGCGGTCCTGGTTTCACTTCTGGCCGCGTGCGGGCCGGGCACCTCGAGCACGAGCAGCAAGACGCTTCACGTCATCGGCACCTGGGGCGGCAGCGAGCAGGCTTCCTTCCTGGCGATGGTGAAGCCGTGGGAGGATAGCACCGGCAACAAGGTCAGCTACGAGGGGAGCCGCGACATCAATGCGCTGCTCACGACCCGCGTCAAGGCGGGGAACCCGCCCGACCTGGCGGGACTTCCGGGGCCGGGGCAGATGGCGCAATTCGCCAAGGCCGGCTCGCTGTTCTCGCTGGACAGCGCCGTCGATATGAACGCGATGAACAGCCAGTACGGCGCGAACTGGGTCAAGCTGGGCACCTCGGGCGGGCACCTGGTCGGCATCTTTATCAAGGCGGCGATCAAGGGCCTGATCTACTACGATCCCAAGAACGTCACCTCCGCCGGGGTTGATTTCACCACCCCACCGAAAACCTGGGACGATCTGGTGACCGCCGTCAACACCATCCGGTCGAAGACCGGCAAGACGCCATGGTGTATCGGCGTCGCAAGCGGCGCGGCTTCGGGATGGCCGGGCACCGACTGGGTCAAAGACTTTTTCTTGCGGCAGGCCGGCCCGACCAAGTACGAGGCATGGGGTGCGAGCCAGGAGCCCTGGAACGCCCCCGAGATGAAGACGGCGTGGCAGACATTCGGCCAGGTCGTCAACAACGGGAATCTCACCTATGGCGGCAAGAATTACGTCCTCTCGACGAACTTCGCGACCGCCTTCGATCCGATGTTCACGAGTCCGCCGGGATGCTACCTGCATCACCAGGCCTCGTTCATCACCGACTTCTTCGTGCACGACTATCCGACCCTCAAGCCGGGGACGGACTTCACCTTCTTCGGGTTCCCCGATATCAACCCCGCATACACCGGACCCCAGGTGGTCGCCGGTGATCTGTTCGGCATGTTCAAGGACTCGCCGGAAGCGCGCAGCCTGATCAAGTACTTGACCACGGCCGACGCCCAAAAGATCTGGGTCAAGCGCGGCGGCGCGATCTCGCCGAACAAGCTGGTCACGCTCGACAACTACCCCGATGACCAGGTGAAGAAGGCGGCGCAGTTGCTGCTGGCGGCCAATCCGCCCGAGTTCGACGCCGGCGACTTGCAGACGGCGGCGCTGCAGCAAGCGTTCTTCGACGGCATCGTCGCCTACATCCAGAACCCCGGTCAGCTCGATAGCATCCTCAACGGGCTGGAGCAAAAGAGGGCAAGCGGTCAATAGGCGCTAGATAAGGAGAGCGAGAGGCCACCGTGGACGCCCAGCGAATCACCTTCCTGGTGGGCGCCGTCGTCGGCGTTCCGGTGGTCCTCGTCCTCTACATCGTCGTCACCGATTGGTTGATCCGTCGCCTGCCGCCAGCCTGGCATCCGCGGGTCCGGCCGTGGCTGTGGGTGGGTCCGGCACTGGTCCTCGTCACCGGCTTCCTGATCTACCCGGGTGTCGCCACTGCCTGGATCAGCTTGCTCACCAACGACGGCAAGAGTTTCGTCGGTTTCGCCAACTTCGGCCATGTCTTGGCCGACCATTCGGTGCTGATCGCGATTCGCAACAACGTGCTATGGCTGGTCTTCTACACCGGATTGGTCCTGGTGTTCGGCCTGGTCCTCGCCGTCATGGCGGACCGGGTCCCTTACGAAAGTGCGATCAAGTCGCTGATCTTCATGCCGATGGCGATTTCGTTCGTGGCGGCCGGCCTGATCTGGAGCTTCATGTACCAGTATCAGCCCAATCTTCCGGGCGTCCACCAGACCGGGACGCTGAACGCCGTCTGGGTGAATCTCCTCCACCAGCAACCGATCGCGTGGATCATCGACGAGCGGGTCAACAACTTTGCCCTGATCTTCGCTGCCGTGTGGGTCTGGACCGGCTTCGCCATGGTCATCACCTCGGCCGCTCTCAAAGGCATCCCGCCCGAGCTCACCGAGGCGGCACGGGTGGACGGTGCCACCGAGCTTCAGGTATTTTCACGCATCACGGTTCCCCTCCTCGCACCGACACTCACCGTCATCGGGACGACGCTGGTCATCTTTGCGCTCAAGGCGTTCGACATCATCTATGTCATGACCAACGGGCTCTACAACACTGACGTGATGGCCCGGCGCATGTACGGGGAGATGTTCACCAGTCAGAATTACGCGAACTCGGCGGCTATCGCCATGCTGCTCCTGCTGGCCGTCATCCCGGTGTTGATCTTCAATTTGCGCCGTTTCCAGTTCCAGGAGGCCATACGATGAGCGTCGCACCGGTCGTCGCTCCACCGATCACCGACACCCCTGTCGTCGCCGCAGGAAAGGAACCGCGCCGCTTCAGTTTCGGCACGCTGCCGCTGCACGTCGTCCTGATCCTTCTAACGGTGATCTGGATCGTCCCGACGCTCGGCTTGCTGGTGAGCTCCTTCCGTCCCGGGTTCCTGGTCAGTCGTACCGGGTGGTGGACCGCGTTTTCGCCGCCCTTCCAATTCACCCTGCAGAACTACAGCGACGTGCTGCAAAGCAACAACCTGTTTGCCAGCTTCCTCAACAGCCTGACAATTGCGATCCCCGCCACCGTGATCCCGATTGCGATCGCGGCCTTCGCGGCCTACGCCTTCGCGTGGATGCGATTCCCATTTCGGAATGCGCTCTTCCTTCTGTTGGTGGGGCTGCTGGCGGTCCCGCTCCAGGTCACGCTGATCCCCGTTCTCTCCGCGTTCAAGGTATTGCAGCTGAACGGATCGTTCCTGGGGATCTGGCTGGCACACACAGGCTATGGACTACCCTTTGCGATCTACCTGCTGCGCAACTTCTTCGGGTCGCTTCCGAACGACCTCTTCGAGTCGGCTTCCATCGACGGTGCCGGCCCGGTCACGATGTTCTTCCGCCTGGTGCTGCCACTGTCGGTGCCGGCGCTCGCTTCGCTGGCCATCTTCCAGTTTCTCTGGACCTGGAACGACCTGCTGGTCGCGCTGGTCTACCTCGGCGGCGATCCGGCGGTCGCCCCGATGACGGTGACCGTGGCGAACCTGGTTGGCTCGCTGGGCCAGTCGTACGAATTGCTCACGGCGGCCGCCTTCGTCTCGATGGCACTGCCGCTCGTGGTCTTCCTCGCGATGCAGCGCTACTTCGTGCGCGGCATGACCGCCGGCGCCGTCAAGGGCTAACCCTTAGCGCCGCGTCAAAATGGTGGCGAGCAGCGTCATCGTCACCAGGATGGGGATCGCCATAATCGCCAGCGTCAAGAGCAGGAAGAGGTTTGGCGAATCGCCGGCCGCACCTGTGTCGGCCGCGGTCCGAGCGCCCTGCGGAGTGGGTGCGATCGCCACCGCCTGAGCTGATCCGGTCGGCCCCAGGGCTGTAAACGGCAGGGAGCCCGAGTTCGGGGCGGCAGCATCCGGCGTTAACACTGAGGGCGTGGGGGCCACCGTCGGTGAGGGTGCGTTAGTCGGCGCAGGCCTCGGCGAAGCCGACGCCGAGGGGGCCGGCGTTGGTGACGGGGTCGGCGGTGGCGTGGGTGGCGGCGTGGGCGTTGGCGTCGGGCGAGGCGTTGGCGACGGGGTAGGAGTCGACGTGGGAGTTGGTCTGGGCGTCGGGGCTGGTGTTGGAGATGGCGAAGGATGCGGGCGAGCTCGACTGACTTGCGAGGCGGTAGCCGCCCAGGCCCCGCCGGCGGTCGCGATGCCTGCCAGCCCGCTGCAGGCGCCCATCACCATCAACGCCACGGCAAGCGCGCGGCCATGCTGGCGCCCAACTATCCCTTCCCCGCCCGCCTGCCCGGACACTCCTTAAGTAAGGATACGGACTGTGACCGGAAAAGAACAGGCCGTGATGTTCTTGGTCCCGCCTTACCATTAAGACGTGCCTGAACCCGAACGCGTCGCCATCGTGACCGGCGCCAGCTCGGGAATTGGCGAGGCCACCGCCCGGGGTCTCGCCCGCGAAGGATTCACCCTCGTGCTCGGGGCCCGCCGGGAGGACCGCCTGGCTGCGGTCGCCAGGGAGCTGGGCGGACTCGCCATCCCCCTCGATGTCCGGGATCTCGCCAGTATCGAGAGGTTTGTTCGCGCCGTCGAAGCTCGCACCCCACAGGTCGAGATCTTGATCAACAACGCCGGGCTGGCGGCGGGACTGCAGCCGCTCGCCGAGGGGAGCGACGACGACTGGGTGCAGATGATGGAAACGAATGTGCTCGGGTTGCTGCGCGTGACCAAGGCGATGCTCCCTCTGCTCCGGCGCGCCCCCCGCGCCCACATCGTCAATCTGGGTTCGGTCGCCGGCTTCGAGGTCTACCCAGGCGGCGTCGGCTACACCGCCAGCAAGCACGCCGTCCGGGCCATCACCAAGACGCTCCGGCTGGAGCTCCTGGGCGAGCCCATCCGCGTCACCGAGGTCGAGCCAGGCATGGTGGAGACGGAGTTCAGCCTGGTGCGGTTCAAGGGCGACCAACAGCGGAGTGATGCCGTCTACCAGGGCATGAAGCCGCTGACCGGCGCCGATGTGGCTGACTGCATCGTCTGGGCCGTCACCCGGCCACCCCACGTGAACATCGACGAGATGGTGGTCCGGCCGATCGCGCAAGCGACCGTTCGCGACGTCGCGCGTAAGGCCTGAGCACCCTGCCGGCGGTTATCCACAGGGCTTTCCACATATTCACACGGGCCCCGTTTCTCTGAGTAACCGGCCTCAGGCATCTCCTTAAAGTTGACAGCGGGATAGGCAACTGATATGATAGCCATGATATCACTTAACCCGTACCAGGGAGGTAATCATGGCAGTTGTTCATGAACATGACGATGGCGACGGCGGCTCGAACGCGGCGGTGGTAGCAATTTTCCTGATCGCGCTGATCGTGATCCTGGCGATCCTCTTCTACGGCTTCGCGGTCGGGCATTGGTTCGGCGTTGGTGGCGGCAATACGACCATCATCAACCAGGCGTCGAACGCACCGTCTCTCGCGCCCTCGGCGTCGGCCGCAGTCTCGCCGTCGTAGTCGTTACCAGGTAGGCAAGCAAAGACCGGCGCGGGGCGCCGGTCTTTTTTCGTTGCTTACCCCATGTCGGACGACATGTGACGCCGCTCGTCGGACGGGCGACGGTCCCGTAACGGTATGTGAAAGGTCGGTGACGGACAATGCTGGCATGTATCTTGATGGACTCATTTCGCACGTCCGTCGTTCGATGCGCAGCGAGCGGGGCCAGGGCATGGTCGAGTACGCGCTCATCCTGGTCTTGATCGCGGTCGTCGTGATCGCGGTGCTGATCCTCCTGGGCAACCAGGTCGCCAACGTCTTCTGCAATATCAGCGGCGCGATCGGACAGTAGCCGGCCGGTAGGCTCTTGGCATGCGGAGCGGCTGCAGCCTCGTCATCCTGGCGGGCGGGCTCAGCCGCCGCATGGGTCGCGACAAGGCGACCCTGCCGGCGGTCGACGGGACGCTGATCGCGCACCTCGCTCGCCGACTGGCACCGGTGGTCGACGAGACCATCGTTGCCGGCGGATCGGTCCGCCCCCCGTTTGAAGGCGCCGTCGTCGTCGTCGACCCTCAGCCGGGACTCGGGCCGCTCGCGGGCATGCTGGCCGGACTCGCCGCGGCGAAACACCGCTACGTCTGGGTGGTCGGATGCGATCTGCCCGACGTCGAGCCGGCGCTGGGCGGCTTGCTCCTCGCCCTGGCCGCCGATTACGAGGCAGTCGTGCCCCATCCTGACCGGGAGCCGGAGAGTGTGTGCGCGCTCTACGTCCGTGAGCTGGCCCCGCGCATCGCCACGCTCCTCGAAGCCGGCGAGCGCAGCATCAAGAGTCTGCTCGAACGCAGCACCGTTCGCTACGTCGGGTTAGATGAGCTGCGTACGGTTGATCCCGAGTTGCGCTCCTTCCGCAACATCAATACCCCGGCGGATTACGAGGACTGGCTCAGGACGCAACCGGCCTTGCGCTGAACGCATCCAGCTGGCGGGCGAGCTCGGATGGGTCAGTGGTGGGCGCCTGGCAGACGAAACCCTCGCAGAGATACGCGGTCACCTTGCCTCCGATCGCGCTGCGGTCGCTGAGCAGTGGCATCGGTCGGCGCTGATGGCCTGCCGGTGCGACGGCGACCAGTCGATTCGGTCGGTAGCGCGCGCTGATCACCTGAAGAAACCCGCTCACCTGCGGGTCCGCTGGGTTGCCGATCACCGCCACCTCGACCGGCCGGCCCAGGTAGAAATCAACCGCGGCGAGGAGGCGACCGAACGCTTGCGGCGCCTTGGCCGAGGTTGGTCCGAGCCGCTCGAGCGTCACCCGCGCCCGGCCGATCCACGATGGCTCGCCGAACAGCGCGCCGGCGCGGAGCAGCACATCGACGGCCAGCGACGTGCCAGACGGCACGGCGTTGTCGGTGACATCCTGCGGTCGCACCACGAGCCGTTCCTGGTCCGCCGCCGTATCGAAGAATGCGGTCTCGGCCTCATCCCAGAACGCAATCAGCAGTTCGGTCAACAGTCCGTGGGCGTCGTCGAGCCAGGTCGGATCAAAGGTCGCTTCATACAGGCTCAACATCCCATCGGCGACGGCGGCCTGGTCCTCGAGGTAGCCGGCCAGCGGAGCCCGACCATCCTTATAGCTTCGCCGCATCCGATTCCCCTGCCGCATCCGCGACAACACGAAGCGGGCATTGGCTTCGGCGACGGCGACCAGGTCGGGCCGGCGCAGCACCCGACCCGCGTCGGCAAACGCCCGGAGCATCAGCCCGTTCCATCCCGCGATGACCTTTTCGTCGCGATGCGGCCGGACGCGTCGCGCCCGCGCCGCCAGCAGCTGATCCCTGGCCGCAGCCATCAGGTCGATCGCGCCTGGCGCGACGGGATGAAGAATGTTGCGGCCCTCGAAATTGCCTGCACGGGTGACATCGAAGGCGCGTGCCAACGCGGCGCCTGGCTCGGAACCAAGCACCGCCTCGAGCTCCTCCGGTGTCCACAGGTAGAAGCGGCCCTCTTCGCCTTCCGTGTCGGCGTCGAGGCTGGAGTAGAAGCCGCCATCCGGCGATGTCATTTCGCGCTGCACGAAGGCGAGCGTTTCCTCGACGACCCGCGCAAACGCCGGTTCCTGGGTGAGCTGCCAGGCATCGAGGTAGGCGCGGGCAAGTAGGGCATTGTCGTAGAGCATCTTTTCGAAATGGGGGACGAGCCAGCGTTCGTCGACGCTGTAGCGGTGAAAGCCGCCTCCCAGCTGGTCGTACATCCCGCCGGCAGCCATGGCGCGCAGCGTGTCGGTTGCCATCTCGAGCGCGGCCGGTCGGCCGGTCCGGACGTTGGTGCGCAGCAGAAACTCGAGCAACATCGGCTGGGGAAATTTCGGAGCGCCGCCGAACCCGCCATGGCCGGGGTCGTAGTCGCGCGCGAGTCGAGTGTAGGCCTCGTCGAGCAGCGTAGAGTCGAGCGTTCCCGCTGCCAGCGGCAGCGCCGGTCGCTGCAAAAACTCGCGCACCTGGCCGGCCGTCTGCTCGATCTCCGGCTGCCGGTTGGCAAAGGCATCGGCGACCGCGGCGAGGACGCGACCAAACGAGGGCATGCCGAACCGTTCGCTCGACGGGAAATAGGTGCCGGCGAAAAAGGGCGTGCCGTCGGGTAGCAGAAAGACGGTCATCGGCCATCCACCGGACCCCGTCATCGCCTGCGTCGCTCGCATGTAGACCTGGTCTAGGTCCGGCCGCTCCTCACGGTCGACCTTGATCGCGATGAAGTCCCGGTTGATCAGCGCCGCGGTCTCGTCATCTTCAAAGGACTCGCGGGCCATCACGTGGCACCAGTGGCAGGCGCTGTAGCCAATGCTGAGGAGGATCGGTTTGTTCTCCCGGCGCGCGCGCGCCAGCGCCTCCGGACCCCAGGGATACCAGTCGACCGGATTCTGCGCATGCTCCAGCAGGTATGGACTGGTTTCTTGCGCCAGGCGGTTCGCCATCACACCACTCTAGCCGCCCTCCAAATGGCTGCCGTAATGGTCCACATGGACTATCGACCCGAAATGCAGGGCCCGTAGTATGCAGGCCATGCCAGGCGTTCAGGGTGTCGCCAGCGGCCGTGTGCTTTCCGCTGGGGCCACGTTCGTCATCGGCGCCGGCCTGGCGCTCTACCAGTTGACCTCGCTGGTGCTGGGCCCGGTCGCCAACCGCCAGCTCGATTTCTCGCTCGCCATTCCCACCGTCGAGGGTCAAGATGTGTCGGAACCGCTGGCGCCGGCCATCACGGTCGTGGTCGGCACCCGTGCGACGCCGGCCGCGCATTCGGCGCGGGTCTCGACCTCACGTCGAGCTGCCTCCGTGCCGACCGCCAGGGCCTCCAGCCAACCGCGCCCGACGGTGGTCGCGAGCCCGGAGTTGCAACCGGCCGGCAAAAAGCACCACGCCGACCACTGACTTCACGCGGCCTTTCCACACCGGGGCCGCTTATACGCGGCCTTCCACACCGGGGCCGCTTATATCATGACCCGATGAGCGGGGGCCTGGACTGGCTCGGAGTCGGTGATGCGGCGGAGGAACGCACCGCCGACGGCCTTGCGATCCTGGGTGGAGGCGCGGCACGGCTCGCGGCGCACGCCGCAGCGTTGGGGGCTCGCGCCGCCCTGGTTGCCAAGCTGGGCGAGGATGACGCCGGCCGCCGTGTGCGTGACGCGCTCGAACGTCTCAAGGTGGAGCTGCAGTGGCTGCGCACCGTGCCCGGCATGCAAACCACGGTGTGGCATCAGCCCGACGGCCAGGCCCCAGATCGCCACGTTGACCGCGGTGCCGACCTCGCGCTCCGACTCGATGAGCTGCCGCCGACCTCGGTGATGGCCGCGCTGACCGTGGTCTGCGGGTACAGCCTGTCGGTCGAGCCGGCTCGATCGGCTGCCTTGGGTGCCTTGACCACAGCCCGAGCCCGCGGCGGTCATTCGGCCCTGCTGCTCGAGGCCGACCTCCTGTGGTGGACCAACGCCCGGATGACGCGCCGGGTCCTCGAACCAGCGCTGGCTGCGGCCGACAGCGTCGCCCTCCAGGCAACCGACGCCCAGGCCCTGTTCGGTCCCATCGATGGTCGCGAGGCCCTCCGATTGATCGCCGAGCTGGGACCCCCCGTGGTCTATCTCACGCAGGCCGACGGGAGCGTCCTCCTTCGCGACGGTCGTCGAGTCTATGCCTGCCCGGCTGGCGGTGCCCCTCGCGACCGATATGCGGGTCCGGCGGCATTCTGGGTTGGGCTCGCGCAGAAAACCGTGCCGCGCAAGGCTGCCCTTGACGCGGTGCGCTATTCCCGGTCGGTCCGGCGAGCCGGTGCGCCGCGCCAGGCAATAAGCGGCCCCGGTGTGGAAAGGCCGCGTGTCAATAGCCACCGGCTGTAACGTCCCGATGGCGCGAGTGGATCAGGGCGGCGACGCCGGGTTGGTGCCGCCTTCTCGGGCCGTTACTCCGCCATGGGGGGTTCCTGGCGTCGCTGGTTCCTCGCCGCCGCCGCCTGTGCGACCCTGCTGCCCTCTGCCGCCGCCCTCCCCGCGCGGCCCCACGCCGCCTTGAGCATTTCGTTCCTGGTCGAACCGGCCGCGGTCGACGCCTCGGCTAGCCCTTCGCCAATGCCGACAGATGGGGCTGGATCCGCGACCACGCGATAGGGTGCGTGGGGATTCCCGCCTGGCTCAGGTATCGGTCGCGCAAGCCGCTCAGGTCCGGGTACCCGTGAACGTAATAGATCGAGCGGATGCCGGCGCTGATCAACAGCTTGACGCACTCGATGCAGGGAAAGTTGGTGCAGAAGATGTCGGCGCCGGCGGTCGACGAGCCGCGATAGGCGCTCTGCGCCAGGGCGTTGGCTTCTCCGTGGGCGCAGTACTTGAGCGAGAGGTCGGCGCCACTGATGCCCCCGACACAGGGACAGGGTTTCGGGAACTCTTCGGGGTGCCAGGTGCCTTTGGGGGTGCCGTTGTAGCCAGTCGCGATCACCTGGCCGTCCCGCACGATGACGCAACCCACTTTGCGGCTGAGGCAGGTCGAGCGCAGCGCCGCCGCAAAGGCCAGGATCATGGCGTAGGAATCCTTGTCGGGCCGGCCCTGGTGATTCGACGCATGGACCTCGACCGCGTCAGGGTTGGGGGCGGCCCGCCGGGCGCGGCGTGCCGCTGGCCGGGAAGGCCGGGACGTCACCGATCGATGTTAACTTGCCTTGAGAATCCGGGTGATCGTGGTCCCGCAGTGTGCGCAGGTGCCGATCCGCGCCCAGTGGCCAGACCGGAGCGCCGTCGTGGTCGCGCCCAGGTCGACGGCGCAGTGGCACTGGTAGCAGAAGGTCAACTGAGCTGGGGTGCGATATTCGTGCGGAACCGCCGGAGAGCCGAAGCGCAGCGAAAGGATATTTCCTGGCTGATGCATCTCTCTAATCCTCGTAACGTTTAGTATTCGCCTCCCTGTTCGCGGATAGCCGCCACGATTGCGTAACGCTTTCTCATCCACTTCTCACGCTTACGGGCCACCTTTCAATCGGGCGACTTGACGGGGTCGGCGCCGGCCACGCCTAATAGGTTGGGAGGGCAGGCGAGGTGCCTGCGCTGGGAAGCATGAATCACTCGCCGGCCACCGGCGTGCCCGATGCGCCCGGTTCTCACCGCCTGCGCTGGATCGCACTTGGGGCGATCGTGGTCGCTCTGGCGCTGATCGGCGCCGTCCTCATCTACCTTTCCCCGGTGCTGGCGCTGCTGGAGCCGCATGACCCAGCGCTCGGACGAGTCGCCGGCGCCCCGGCGGCGACCCCGCCACCGCTCGACTCCAAACAGCGCATCAATATCCTCCTGCTGGGCAGCGACAACGACCAGAAGTTCCGAGGGGACGCGCTGCTCTCGCAGACCATGATCGTAGTTTCGATCGATCCGTCAGCACACCAGGTCACGATGCTCTCGCTGCCGCGCGACCTCTGGGTGGAGATCCCCGGACATCCAAGCGCCAAGATCGACCTTGCCTACGCGCTGGGCGGCGCTCCGCTGGCGCGCGCCACGGTGGAGAAGGCCTTCAAGATTCCGATCCATTACTACGCCTGGGTCGGCCTCAACGGCCTGGTACGCGTCGTTGACCGCGTGGGAGGGGTCGACATCGACGTGTTGCATCCGGTGCTCGACGACAACTATCCGAATGACTTCAGCGACAGCGGCTACGGCACCGAGCGCGTGTATCTCGCGGCGGGTCCGCAACATCTCGACGGCCGGCACGCGCTGCAGTACGTCCGTTCCCGCCATGGGGACCTGTTGAGCGATTTCGGCCGATCGGTCCGGCAGCAGCAACTGCTGCTCGCCATCCAGCACCGCGTCGCCGGCATGGATCTCGTCAGCGCGCTGCCGACCTTTGCCCGCGACCTCAACGGCCACGTCAAGACCGATCTCGACCTGGTGCGTCTCACCCAGCTCGCGCTCTTCATGCGCGGGATCCACCCGGGTGACGTGCATCAGGCCTACATCTCATCCTACGTGCGTGACGCCACCTCCGCGGACGGACAGCAAATCCTGGTCGCGGAGTGGCCGGCGGTCCATGCTTACCTGGTTCAGCTCTTCGGCGGTGACCTGTTGCCATGAACCGACGCATCTCGATTGGTGTGCTGTCGGCGCTCCTGGCGATGGCTGGCTGTACGTCGAGCACCCCGGTGGCGCACGATCCGGGACGCGTGGTGCTGCCGGTCAAGCAGGTGCCCGTTCCCGGCCGGATCTACGCCACCAAGAGCCGCGCCCTCTACCGCTTCTCGGGGACGACGCTGACCCGGCTACGGTTCGGGTCGTCGGTGAAGGATCCGGCCGTGACCCCAGCGGGCGATCGAATCGCGGTCGCGCAGCTGCAGGACCAGAGCTCGACCATCGTGGTGAGTGATCCGAACGGTCGCAACCGGCAGACCCTGACGCCACCGGCGGGGGCGGAGGGGACACTCTGGGCGTTCGCCCCCGGATTCGATCGCGATGGCCATCGGATCGTTTACCTGACCGACCGTGGCAAGCCGCCTTCGAGTCCTCAGAACCTGCAGCCGAACGACCTCGGCGTCTGGTCGTACGACCTCGCGACCGGGCAATCGCGGCGATTGGTGCAGCCCTTCGCCTACACCGGTGGCGACAGCGACCCGAGCTACCGTCCAGGCGTTAGCGACCAGCTCGTCTATACCACCTATCTTTATGGTGGCGTGCCAGCCGAGCCGGTCGCGCGCCTGACCTGGATGTCGACGCGAACCGGGGCGACGGTCTATCTCTCCCCGGACCCTGGCCGGAATTTCGAACCAGCCCTCTCACCCGATGGTCGCTACGTCGCCTTCATCCGCGCCACCCCCGGCGGCGACGACCTCTACGTGATGCCGCTCGCGCCCACCTACAACCGTGAGCTGCGACCCTACCCGAGCGAAAGCGCCGTGCTGATCCAGTCGGGCATCATCGCCCAGCCAGTCTGGGCTCCCGACGCGAGCGCGATCGCATTCCTCGAGCTGGTCAACGGCAGCTTCGATCTCTTCATCCTGCCGATCGCGACCGACACTACGATCCACGCGGCCGGCGTCGCACAGGCCGTGACGCACGGCAGCTTTCTCGACGCCGATTCACGGCTCGCGTGGTCGCCCTGACGGGTCCGCGGCAGCCCGAGGAGCGCTAGGCGCGCGTCGGGGTCGCGGCCGGCCGCGCGATGCGGGTCTCTTGCGGGCCGCCGGCCTTCTCCCAGATCTGGTCGACCGCGTCGATCAGGTCGAGGAACTTCTGGGCCTCGGCCAGGTCCACCGATGCCTTGACCTTTGAGCCCTGTGAGACGGCGGCCTTCAGTGCGTCCTTGAGCTGTGGGAACTTAGCATCGTGCTTCTCGGGCTTGTACCAGTCGCTCCAGAGGACGTCAAGATGGTGCTTGGCCAGCTCCGCCCGCTCCTCTTTGATGCCAATCGCCCGCTGACGGTAGACCTCGTCCTTCGAGTCGTTGTACTTCTTGATGATGTTGTAGACGGACTCCGCCTCGATGCGCGCCTGCTCGGGGTCGTAGATTCCGCAGGGCAGGTCGCAATGGGCTTCGACGGTCCGGCTGGGGCGAATCCATTCCTTCAAATTCATGGTGTCAATTCCTCCTATAGGATGAACCACTGATCCTGAAATCAGTCTACCCGCTGCGCGTAAATGGCGATAGCATGGCACCGCGATTACCTTCGGGCTCGTTGATCGTCGCTTGGCCCATCGATGACGCGACGCGCTTGCGGGTCGGCGATGTGGTCGTCGCCCGTCGTCCTGATCGCCCCGAGCTCGAGATCGTCAAGCGGATCGAGGCGATCGACGCTGCGGGCAGCGCGATTTTTCTCGCCGGCGACAACCCCGGCGCCAGCACTGACTCGCGCCAGTTCGGAACCGTGACGCGGCATCACATCCTGGCGCGTGTGGGATGGCGCTACTGGCCGCTGCCGCCGATCCGGCCTTAACGAGGTGCGGGTTCGGCGAGCGTCCGCCCGGCGCGTTCCAGCCGGTTGAGGACCGAGTCCATACCCAACCGGCTGATCGATTCGATCAGCGGCGGCGTCACCGTGCGACCGGTAATCGCGACCCGCAATGCCATGAACAGGTCTTTCGACGACCAGCCCACCCGCACGGCCAGTGCGCGCAGCGCCGGCTCGATCGACTCCGCCGTCCAGGTCGTCAGCGCCCGCAGGGTCGAGGCGGCCTCGCTCAGAACTTGTGCAGTGGCGGCGGCGTCGCGCCCTTTGGGGACGAGCTGCGCCGCCTGATAACTGTCGGGTTCCTCGAAGAAGAAACGCAGCATGTCCGAGGCCTCGTTCAATGTGCGCAGCCGCTCCTGGACCAGCGGCATCAGCGGCTTGAGCGACTCGACCGGAACCTGGCGCATGCGCGACGCCAGCCGCACCGCCAGCTCATCGGCCGTCAGGCGACGGATGAACTGTCCGTTCAACCAGTCCAGGCGCTCCAGGTTGGCCATCGCGGGACTGGCCTGAATCTTTTCGATCGAGAACTTCTCGATCAACTGGTCGATCGTGAGGATGTCTTCTTCGGTGCCGGGTGACCAGCCCAGGAAGGCGATGAAATTGTCGACCGCCTCCGGCAGGTAGCCGGCCTCGCGATACTCGAGGACGTCTTTGGCGCCATGCCGCTTGGCCAGCGGCTTTTTGTCCGGACCCAGCACCAGGGGGAGATGGGCGAAGGCCGGGGGCAGCCAGTTGAAGGCCTGAAACAGCAGCAGGTGCTTGGGCGCCGACGGCAGCCAGCCGTCGCCGCGAATGATATGACTGATCCGCATCTCGTGGTCGTCGACGGCGAATGCCAGGTGATAGGTGGGAAAGCCGTCCGATTTCAGCAGCACATGGTCGTCGAGCGTGTCGTTGCGAAACGTCACCGTGCCCATCACCAGGTCTTGCAAGGTGGTCGTGCCGTCGATCGGCATCGCCTGGCGAACGACGTACCGCTCGCCGGCGGCGGCACGACGCTCGGACTCGTCCGCCGGGATCGCGCGGCAGCGACGGTCGTATCGCTCGGGTTCGTGTCGGGCGCGCTGCTCGGCCCGCATCTGCTCCAGCCGTTGCGGTGTACAGAAGCATCGGTAGGCGGCGCCGCTGGCGATCAAGCCGGCGGCCGCCGTCTCGTAGACGGCTTTTCGTTCTGACTGGACGAGCGGCGTCTCGTCCCAGTTCATGCCCAGCCAGCGCAGGCCCTCTTCGATCTGCTCCTGGCTCCCTGGCAAGAAGCGGGCCCGGTCAGTGTCCTCGATCCGCAGCAGGAATTGCCCGCCCTGGCGGCGAGCGAACAAATAGTTGAAGAGGGCGGTCCGCGCCCCGCCCAGGTGTAGGGCCCCCGTTGGGCTCGGCGCGTAACGAACACGCACGCTCGAATTCACCTGGGCCATTCGACCAATCGTAAGTCAGGGGGCTGCCGGGATTCCCGCATCGACGCAGCGGGAAATTGGGGCCTCTTTCGTCACACTCTTGATGCCTCGGTACGCGCTCGGCTGCATCAAGGACCCCTACGACCACCGCGACTACAGCATCACGCCCTTCCTGAAGGCGGCGCCGCTCGCCGAACAGGTGGACCACTCGCCCGCGCTGCCACCAGTCTTCGACCAGGGTCCGGCCGGAACCTGCGTCGCCTGCGCGACCGCCTATTACGACAAGACCTTTCAGAAGGGCCTCGAGCATCACTGGCCGCTCGGTGATCCACACCACCAGTTCTCGCCGCTCTACATTTACAGCCAGCGGCGCAAGCAGCCCGCCGATGCGGGGATGACCATTCGCGAGGCGATGAAAATCGTCCAGGATCAGGGCGTTTGCAGTCTCGACTGCATGCCGTACAACGTCCAGCGCATCAACGTGCCACCGACGGCCGAGCAGCGTCAGGCGGCCGCCCCCTATCGCGCCAAAAGCTACGCCCGCCTCAACAGTGTGGTCGAGATGGAGGCGTACCTCATGGCGAACTGCTTCATCGCCGGTGTCATGGTGCACGAGCGCTTCATGGATGCGCCTGGCGGCATCATCCCGATGCCCGAGCCGGGGTGCGAGTTCCTCGGGGGCCACGCCATCTGCATCGTCGGCTTCGACCGGCGGAACCGGATGTTCAAGTTCGCCAACAGCTGGGGGACCCAGTGGGGCGACCGCGGCTTCGGCCACATCGGTTACGCGACACTGCAGGCGCTCTTGATGGATGCCTGGGGCATGGTGGACGCGCCAAACGGCGCCTGACGCCGTTAGGGGTCGTGATATTTGGCGATAATGCCGGACCGCGCAGCAGCTACCCAGACGGTATCGGTTATGGGATCGGCCGCTATCGTGGCCGCCTGCTTTCCCGTGCCCGCGATGCCGACTGGCTTCAACGCGACCGTGTCAATCACGGTGACGTTGTTGCTTCCGGCGTTCGCGACGTAGAGATGATGAAGATGGGAATTGAATGCGACCTGGTCGGGGGAGTGGTCGACGTCGACCGTCCCAAGGCAGCGGTCGACAAGAACGTCTACCACCGATACGACGTTGGCCGTGTGTACGATGGCATTCGCGACGAATAGGCGCTGCTGATCCGCATCGAAGGCGAGACCGGTGGGCGACTTGATGTCGCAGCCTTTGTAGGTCTTGACGACCGATCGGGCCACCGGATCGATCAGTAGAACTTCGTCCTTATCGTTGATGGCCTGAAACACCATCCCTTGCGTGTCCATCGCCCGCAGCTCCGGCTTCCCGGGCAGCGTCAGTTTTCCCGTCGCCTTGCGAGTCTTTTCATCGATGAAGCCCAGGCCGTTGCTGTCGAGACTCACGATGACAAGCCCGTAGATCGGGTCGTAGTCGATGGCGTCCGCCGAGGTGCCCATTTTGATGTTGTCAACAACCTTCAGCTGCTTGACGTCCACCACGGACACGCTGCCGTCGGAACCATTGGCGGTAAAAACGACGTTCGGGTCTGAGCTCAGCGCGGTGCCCTTGATGCCGGGCAGATTTGGGACTGAACCAATGACCTGTCCGGTTTTGACATCGATGATCTCGAGGGTGTTGGCACTCCCGTGAGGAACATAGAGGCGACCGGAGGCCGAGTCGAGGGTCAGCAGATCAATCGCGGGTAGGCCGGCGGTTTCTTTGGGAAGTTGGATGTCCTTTTGGAATGTGAGAGGCAGGTTGAGGGGCTCCGCCGAGCAGGCCGCCAGGAGGGCCAGCACGGCCAGCGAGGCAAGGAGGAACCTAATCCTGAGGATGGCCGAAATCATAAAGGATGAGTCGCTGCCTCAGCGAGGGTAACCAACGTGAAGCTGCCACCGCCGCTGTCAGCTTTTATGTCTGCCACTTGACACCGTAGTTCGATAGGGCCTACTGTAGGCAGTAAGTTCACAAGTCGACGTATCGTCGCGAGCGTTGACTCACAGTTACATAGCGGGGAGAAACCGGGAGTGCTGGAGGGAAACAGAGAGTGACTACCGACAATACGTTCTTGCGTGCCGCGAAATACGAAACCGATGACGAGAACGATGTCCTAATTTCTAGGTCGACCTGGTCCCTCAAGCTTTCGGGTCTGATTGCCGGCGTGTTGCTTGTCATCGGACGCTCCGCGAGCTACGGCAACATCACCTGGTCTCCCGCGTACCACCATGCCAGCACGCCCCTCATGGTCATCATCTCGACCAAGGCCCCTACGAACCCACTCCCTGCAATCCCTAAGTCTGTCTCGGGGGATCCGGCTGCGATCAGCAAGCGGAGTGCAGCATCGGAAATCATCGCTTTCTCTCCAGGCAAAAATGCTGGGCCCGACGAAGGTGAAAGCGGCGCGTCCGGGGCCACGCCGGCTGGCCAGACGGCCACCGGCTCGGTGGCAACGGCTGCTAATAGCGATGGAGCTGACGGGACTGGGCAAACCGTGCCGGTGACGGCGACCGAGACCACCGGGACGGCGAACAACGGCGGAGTGACGGCCCAGGAGACGACCACCACGGGTGAGACCGTTGGGGCCACCGCAGAGACGGGGAACTCGGACGTGCCGGTGACGGCGACCGAGACCACCGGCACGGCGAACAATGGCGGGGTGACCGCCCACGAGACGACTGCCACCGGCGAAAGCGCGGGCGGGACGCTGGCCGCCGCAGAGACGGGGAACTCGGACGTGCCGGTGACGGCGACCGAGACCACCGGCACGGCGAACAACGGCGGGGTGACCGCCACCGAGACCACCACCACGGGCGAGAGCGCGGGCGGGACGCTGGCCGCTGCGGAGACGGGCAACTCGGACGTGCCGGTGACGGCGACCGAGACCACGGGCACGGCGAACAACGGCGGGGTGACCGCCCAGGAGACGACCACCACGGGTGAGACCGCCGGAGACTCGGGCGCCGGCGAGACGGGGAACTCGGACGTGCCGGTGACGGCGACCGAGACCACGGGCACGGCGAACAACGGCGGGGTGACCGCCCAGGAGACAACCACCACCGGCGAAAGCGCGGGCGGGACGCTGGCCGCTGCGGAGACGGGGAACTCGGACGTGCCGGTGACGGCGACCGAGACCACGGGCACGGCCAACAACGGCGGGGTAACCGCCCAGGAGACGACCACGACGGGTGAGAGCGCGGGCGGGACGCTGGCCGCTGCGGAAACGGGCAACTCGGACGTGCCGGTGACGGCGACCGAGACCACCGGCACGGCGAACAACGGCGGGGTGACCGCCCAGGAGACAACCACCACCGGCGAAAGCGCGGGCGGGACGCTGGC
>Ga0209009_1000206_pt1 | contig 24010 bp, 20 predicted proteins | sample BlaSpr_A8_OM3_M2_FD_187979 | JGI IMG/M metagenome (GOLD analysis project Ga0209009, IMG submission 187979) | Forest soil microbial communities from Thunder Bay, Ontario, Canada - Black Spruce, Ontario site 2_A8_OM3_M2 (SPAdes) (version 2) | ecosystem: Environmental > Terrestrial > Soil > Boreal... | reverse complement strand
ACGAAAACGATAAATCCTTTGAGTTATTCGCGAGATCCGCGTGATCCGCGGTCATTCTCATTTCAAATGAAGCTCTGGATTGGCACATCAGGTTTTCAGTACGCGGAGTGGAAGGGGAATTTTTATCCGGAAGATTTGCCGACGGCCAAGATGCTGCCGTTTTATGCGGAGCATTTTTCGGCGGTCGAGATCGACGCGACGTACTACCGCATCCCAAGTGCGGCGACGTTTGCATCGATGCACGCGCGAACGCCGCCCGGCTTTCGCTTCACGGTCAAGTTGCCGGGGACGGTAACCCATTTGCCGAGCGATGAAGCCGAAGGCGTGCCCGACGATGCGCGCATTTTTCGCGAGAACGTCGAACCGTTGGTAGCGGCCGGGAAACTCGCGGCGGCGCTCATGCAGTTTCCCAACGGATTCCGGCCGAACCCTCGAACCGAATCGTACGTGCGTGCCCTGCGCGAAGCGCTGACGGATTTGCCGCTGGTCGCCGAGTTTCGCAGCCGAGAATGGCAAAGGCCGCAGACGCTCGCGCTCTTGAGCGAGTCGTCGATCGCGTGGTGCAACGTCGACGAGCCGCAATTCGAGGGTCTCTTGCGTCCTTCGAGCGACGTGGTCGGGCCGCTGGCCTACGTGCGTTTTCACGGGCGCAACTACAAGAAATGGTGGCGCGCCGAAAACGTCGACGAGCGCTACGACTATCTCTACACGCCCGAGGAACTAGCTCCCTGGACCGAGCGCGTCGCCGAGATGGCGGGCGAGACGAAGACGACCTTCGCGATGTTCAACAATCATCGTTTCGGCCAGTCGGCGAAGAACGCCGACATGTTCGCCGGGATGCTGCTTGCGAGCCTGGGGAGTGACGCCTAACGTGACGGCATGACGTAGCACGCGCCGGCTGCAAGTTCGTCGCCGACCAAGAGCAAAAGTGGAGTCCCCTTCGGTATGACCACTTCCTTACCACGGTGGAGCGCGTTGTAGCCGCCGACCATGAGACCGATGCCGGGGATGAAATCGGCGCCGCCGGGAGCGTTCTGGCTTTTTCCGTTTACGATTCGCTCGTCGGCAACCGGGTCCGCCATCACCGGCACGCGACGGCCATCGGAGAGCGCTACGTAACGCGGTTCGAGGACAAGCATGCCAGCCTTTCCGCCGGGACCGGCATGCGTCGAGTAGGCGATCATACCGTAGCCTTTCGCCCCGCTGGGAATCAGCGGATGTGTCTCCGTCGGCTCGACGCCGTCGAGCAAGGTGAACCCAAACGCGTCGCCGGCGACGTTCCTGATCGTGCTCAACTCGACGTCGAGGCGCGCGGTCGTTTCGACGCGGCGTTTTAACGCGGGCGGCATTTCGGGTTTCGGCGATCGCGCCGCAGGCGGCGCTGTTGAGATCACCTGCGCCAAGAGTGTCGCGAGAAGCAGCGCGATCACAGGGCCGCTCGCAACTCGTCGAGGACGACGAAGAAGCGCGAGATCTCGTCGTCGCTCGTGTAGAAGTGCGGACTGACGCGAATCCCGCAGCCCGGCCGGTAGTCGACGAAAACGCGTCGCGCGATGAGTGCTTCGGTGACGCGATCGGCGCCGGGGAAATCGAGCCCGACCCAGCCGGTGCGCCTCTCGGGATCGCGCGGCGTCGGCGACGAGATACCGCGTTCGCCCGCCAGTTCGAAGATGGCCGTCGTCAAGCGAATGTTATGGGCACGAATGTTGGCGATGCCCGCTTCGCGGATCGTGTCATGTCCGGGGCGGGCGACCAAGTATCCGGGGACCGTCGGCGTCCCCGTATTCCAGCGATGCTGATTCCACGTCAAGCGAATCGGCGCCGGCTCGAAGGCAAAGGGCGATTCGTGTGCCATCCAACCGGTGATCGCCGGTTCGAGTCTTGCGCGCAACGCCGGCTTGACGTAGATGAAGCCGCAACCCGGTCCGCCGCACAGCCACTTGTGGCTCCCTCCGACCGCGATGTCGAGATCGAGTGCGCTGACGTCGAAAGGTACGATTCCGGCCGTCTGATACACGTCGAGCACGAAGAGCGCGCCGACTTCGCGGCAGCGCGCGACGATCGACGGGACGTCGATGAGCGACGCCGAGATGTAGGCTGCGTGAGAGAGGACGACAACGGCGGTCTTCTCAGTAATAGACGCGACGATGCGTTCGGTCGACATGGTTCGACCGTCGTCGGACGGTACGCGCACGACGTGAGCGCCGAAGCGTTCCCACGCTTTCCAAACGTACGTGACCGACGGAAATTGCAGGTCTTCGAAGACGACTTCGTTGCGCGCGCCGTTCCAGTCGAGCGACGAGGCGATCGCGGCTTGAAGCAGCGAGACGTTCGGCGCGAGCGAGATGCTGCCGGCCGGCGCGCCGATGATGCTGCCAAGATTGTCGGCCAGCGCCCCAAGCGCGGGCATCCATTCGTTCCACGCCTCCGGCCCGTCCTTGGCCCACGCTTCCCAGTAGGCGACGAGGACGTCGCGCGCGGCGAGCGGCGGTGCGCCCATCGAGTGACTCACCAGATACGTCGAGTCGGCGAGCGTCGGGAAGCGCTGCCGAAAGCGCGGCGCGGTCAAGGTTTGCATTGCAGTGGGGGTTCGACGCGGCGCTTCGCGAACCGTTGGCCGCATTCGAGCCGAATGTGCCTGCTACGGGAGCGGCGATTCTGAGGCTAGTTTTCAGGGAAGAGTGACATCGATGAAAATGGTTTTCCGCCGGGCGAGACCAACACAAGCGCCATGAAGGGTCGGCGTATCGACGCACGCGTCGAATTGGAATTTCTCCGGGCAACCGAAGCCGCGGCCATCGTCTCGGGCAAACTGGTGGGGCGCGGCGACAAAAACCGCGTCGATCAGGCCGCCGTCGATGCGATGCGCAGCGTCCTCGGCGAAGTCGACATCGACGGTCTCGTCGTCATCGGCGAAGGCGAGAAAGACGAAGCGCCGATGCTGTACATCGGCGAGCACGTCGGCACCGGCGACGGTCCGGCGATGGACGTCGCGGTCGATCCAATCGACGGCACGACGCTGGCCTCAAAAGGCGGACATGGTGCGATCTCGGTCGTGGCAGCGGCCGAACGCGGTTCGCTGTTCCACACCCACATCGCCTACATGGACAAGATCATCGTCGGGCCCGCCGGCCGCGGGCACGTCTCGATCGAGGCTTCGGTCGAAGAGAACGTGCGCGCTCTCGCCAAAGCGATGGGCCGCCCCGTCACCGAGATCACCGTCGCGCTCCTCGAACGAGATCGCAACGACGATTACGTCAGGAGGCTCCGCGAAATCGGAGCGCGCGTCCGCCTATTCGGCGACGGCGACGTCGCCAACGGCATCATCGCCGCCCTGGAAGAACGCAGCCGCATCGACATGCTGATGGGGATCGGCGGCGCAACCGAGGGCGTTGTTACGGCCTGTGCCGTGAAGTGCCTGGGCGGCGACATGCAGGGCCGCTTATGGTTGCGCGAAGGCGAAGAAGAAGTCGCGCGCAGTGAGGGTATCGATCCTACCAAGGTGCTGACCCTCGACGACCTTTGCCGTTCCGATCTCGCAATGCTTGCCGCGACGGGCGTCACCGACGGCGAGTTTTTGCAGGGCGTCAGCTACGTCCGCGGCCACGCCTACACGCAATCGATCATCATCTCGTCGCTGACCGACACCATGAGGATGGTCGACGGAAAGCACGACCTTCGCTCGTTTTCGAGTTTTCCATCGGTCAACGGACAAGCCGCTTCGTCTCATCTCAAGGAGCACGTCGTTTCATGAGCAGCCTCTCTGCCGTCGCCAAGGCCTTGGTCGCGCCCGGCAAAGGCATCCTCGCCGCGGACGAGAGCACCGGCACGGCGAACAAGCGCTTCGCCCCGCTCAACATCCCGCAGAACGAGGAGATGCGGCGCCGCTACCGCGAGATGCTTTTTACGACGCCTGGCTTCGGAGAGCATATCAGCGGCGTTATTCTGTACGACGAGACGATTCGGCAAAACGATTCGCACGGAAAACCTCTCGCTCGAGCGATCGCCGATGCCGGAGCGATACCCGGCATCAAGGTCGACACCGGGACGGTGCCCCTCGCGCTCGGCGGGCCGGACGAGAAAATCACCGAGGGTCTCGACGGTCTGGCGAAGCGCGTCGACGAGTACGTCAAACTCGGCGCGAGGTTTGCGAAGTGGCGCGCGGTCATCGCTATCGATGACGGAATTCCGACGCACCGCTGCATTCACGCCAACGCGAGCGCTCTCGCGCGTTACGCCGCGATCTGCCAGGCCGGCGGGCTCGTACCCATCGTCGAGCCTGAAGTCCTGATGGACGGCGAACATTCGAAACACTCGCTCGAGCGGAGTTTCGAAGTTCACGAATGGACGCTCAAGCACGTCTTCGAGGAGCTCGCGAGCGCCGATGTCCGGTTCGAAGAGATGCTCCTAAAGCCCAGCATGGTGATCCCCGGCCAGAAGTTCGGTGTCAAGGCGAGCACCCGCGAGATCGCAGACGCGACGGTCACGGCACTCATGCGCTGGGTACCCGCGGCGGTCGCCGGAATCGCCTTCCTCTCCGGCGGTCAGGGCAACGAAGAGGCGACCGCAAATTTGAACGAGATCAATCGCGTCGCGCGCGAACGCAAGGCGCCGTGGCCGCTGACCTTCTCGTACGGCCGCGCGCTCCAGCAGCCGGCGATCGCTGCCTGGCGAGGCGACGAGGCAAACGTCGCCGCGGCCCAAGCGGCCCTGGCGCACCGCGCGAAGATGAACGGTTTGGCGTCTCTCGGCGAGTACTCCCCGGATCTCGAGAAGCAGCCGGCACTCGTCGGCGCATAACCTCCCCCTGCCCCGGGGGCGGACCCGCGATTCCGGCGGGTTTCTGCCGAGTATAGGGTGAGAGCCCAACCTCTCCTACTTCATGCCTGAATTTGCGGCGGACTTTCTTGACTATAGCCAGCTCACTGCGACGCTCGCGGCCTTGCTTGCCGGAATCGGCGTCCTGTCTTTACTTCTTGCCGGGGTCTTTCGTATGAAAAAGACATCGCGTAAAGCGCGCTTTCCCCGTGACGCCGGGGGTGGTCGCAACCGCATCACGTCGGCCGACTCCTACGCCGACTGGAACGTCGAGGGCGGGATCCTCTTTCCGACGCCGCAGCCCGAGGACTCTCATTCTAATGGACACAGACCCGAAGAGAACGGAGCGGTTCCCGCCGAGGAGGCCGGAAGGTCCGCACAGACCGCAGAGTGCGTCGAGACCCCGTCGAATGGCTCCCGCGTCGTCGAAGCGATTCGCAAGTGTCCGATCGAGTTTGTCAGCGCCGCGTTCGGCGTAGGCCTCGCCACGGGACTCGTCTTACCGCTCTTCGCCGATATCGGCCGGCAGACACGGCTACTCGAACGTCTCGCCGACTCGCGCGAACAGCGCCGCCGCGAACAAGCCCGGCACGACGAAGAACGGTTTCGCCAAGCCCAGTAGCCTAGGCGGCCGGCGCGGCCACGTTTCTCCTCCCCCGAGACGGGTACACCATTGGTGAACGTTTGTCTTCGATGGAGGATGCATGAGCTGGTTGGCCTGGATCATCGTGGGTTTGATCGCCGGCGTTTTGGCGAAGTGGGCAGTTCCGGGTGAGGGTCCCGGCGGTATCATCGGCGACATGGTCGTCGGTATCGTCGGTGCGATCATCGGCGGCTGGGTCTTCGGGCTATTGGGATTCGGGGGAGCTACCGGCCTCAATCCCTGGAGCATCTTAGTCGCGTTCGTCGGCGGCGTCATACTGCTCCTGATCGTCCGCGCGTTTACGCGCCGTCCCGCGACGTAACAGGCTTAATAGGTCCAATACAGGTCCAAAAGAGGACGGAAGACCTAAAAAGTCTCCAGGCTGCCACCGGCGTAGCCGGGAATGGCGTACTCCCGCATTTTCTCTGGTCAGGAGACCGTTCTCGCATGAGTCACCGAGCGATTTCGATGCTCGCAGCGTCGCTGCTCACAGTGGTGCTAGGCATCGGTTCCATTCAGCCCGCGCGCGCCGACGGCGCCGCCTCCACGCGGAACATCATTCTCGGCGCTGCGGCGGTCGCCGCCGGAATCATCATCGGGCGAAACGTTGCGCACAAACGAGAGCTCGCGACGACGGTAGCCGGCTATACCACCGATGGCGGGACGGTCTTCGCAGACGGTCGGGTCGTCTACGCGAATGGCGCGAGTTACTATCCGGGCGACCAGGGTCAGCAGATCGCCTGCCGTCACATGTCGTGCGCGATATTCGATGGCGACGCGGCGACGTACAACGGCTACTCGCAGTGGAACGGTTCGGGCTGGGTCGCGCCAAGCCGCGCACCGGACTACGGGCCTCCGCCGCAGGGTCATATGCCGCCGCCGAACTACGGTCCGCCGCAAAACTACCGGTACGAAACGTACGGCGCCGACCGCGAGCATGTCGAACGAGAGCAGAAACGCGAACCCGCCTCCGGTGCTCCCTGCTACAACGCGTACAGCGCGTACGCATCGGCCTACAACGCGTACTACGAAGCGTACAAGGCGTACTACAAAGCCTATTACGAGAGCTATAATAATTCGGTGCGTTACGAGACCCGCTATCGCACGTATTACGAATACAAGGTCATACGAAAAAAGATGAAGCATCATCCGTCGCACGCTGCGCCGGCGCGCCAGCACCGGCCGGCCGGCGATCCCCGGTGAGGCGAAACTCAGCGATTTCTCAGGCCTGAACCAGCCGTCTGTAAGGCCGGAGCTCTAAACTCAACATCAGGAGGTTCTGATGTTGAAAAGTAAACTCGCTATCGCGGTCCTGGCCGGCGCGCTGAGCATGTCTTTCGGGCTGGCGACGATCCAACCGGCTCGCGCCGATCAGGCGGCGGTGAATCGCAACACGAGCATCGGGATCGCCACGTTGGTTGCCAGGCTGTTCGTTGTGGCCAACGTAGCCAACAAGAATGCGATCGCCAATACCGTCGAAGGCACGACGCGCGATGGAGCGACCGTGTACGAAGACGGCCACGTCGTTCTGCCCAACGGCTACAGCTACTACCCGAACAACGTCGGACAGTCGATCTCGTGCAACAATGGATACTGTTCGATCTACGCCGACAATAACGGCTATAACAACGGTTATAACGGCGGCTACAACGGCGGCAATCAGTATGACAACGGTTCGAACCGCGGCCGCCGCGGCCACTGATAGGAACGACTTTCTTCCCGGCAGCACGACCATCATCGGAATCGCCACCTAACCCGATTCCGACGGCCAGCGACTACCGCCCAGTTCGACCGGGCGGTAGTGCTTTTGGGGCCGGCCGCACGCTCGAGGCCACTGAGCCGAGCGCGCACACCTGTCACCCTGAGCGGAGCGCCGAAGGCGCGAAGTCGAAGGGCGAACGGCGCTTCGACGTCTCGTCGGCGCTTCGACGTCCCGTCGGCGCTTCGACTTCGCTCAGCATGACAAAGATCGGCGCTTCGACAGGCACAGCGTGACAAGTCTTTTTAGAGCGCCTGCAGAAATCGCCAAGTCGTGGCTGAAAAGAGAAATCTTGAGGTTTCGCTTTCGCTGATCGCCGCGGTCGGCGGGACACTTGCCGCCGTGGGGGGCTTCGTGATCGCGTACCATCAGATGTCGCGCGACGAAATCGAGCGTAGCCCGGCGATTCACCTCGCGTGCCGGCCGGAATTTCGTTTGGCCGAGATCGCACAAGGCATACGCGCGCCGGAAGAGACGCTATTGCTGACGGAAAGCGGTGGCCAATGGGTTCACGTCGGCGGAAAAATCAAGGGCGCGAATACCGCAGCCGCCGCGCCGGAACCGTTTGGCCGTTGCGATGTTCGCAACTTCGCCCGGCTCCCCATGTTGAACATCCGGATTCCGTTGCAGCTTTCGTTTATGTCACCGAACGGAGGCGCGACGGTGGCGAGTCACGCCGTCGTCGAGATCCCCGGTTTGGCGCCCGATGCGTCATATGAGTTTTCGATGATGAACGGGACGTCGAAGACTCTCAAGTTCGCGTTCGACCGCAGGATCAGCGTGACGCGCGTCGACGAGCGCAAAGAGGTGACCGCACCGCTGTTCACCGACGAGCGCGTCGCGGAGATGGAGCGTTCGTCCGCGGCAGCAACCGTCGCCGACGCGGCGCCCTCGCAGGGAACGTCGATCGTAATTCGCAGTTTCGCTTTCAAGCCGACTGAACTTCTTGTGAAGGCGGGCGAAACCGTCTCATTCGACAACCGTGACGACGAGGCGCACTCGATGGTCGCGGCGGATCATTCGTTCGTTTCGGGAGCGATCAGCCCGCATTCGGTCTGGCGCCACGGATTTAGCAAACCCGGACGCTACCCGTTCCACTGCGACTACCACCCCTATATGGAAGGCGTCATCGTCGTCGAGTGACGTCGAGCTACTCGACGACAGCGAACTCGTTCAAGCGTGTGGCAATTCGCGCGATAGGCGATAGCTTGGACGTACCGGGAAGGTGCGTACCCCCGCCGAAGCCTGCCGCCATGAGTGCATACTATAGTTCGCGCCGCAAAAGCATTTCGCGCGGGCGGCTCTTGGTCGCCGGCGCGGGGGCCGGAGCGTTTGCCTCAATCGGGTTCTTACGCTACCCCGGCAGCGCGGCGGAGTTCAGCTACAAGCTTGCCAACGACCAAACCACGACTCATCCGATGACGAGCGAGACGATCGCGGCCGCCAAGCGCGTTCAGGATGCTTCGGGCGGACAGCTGGAGATCAAGATCTTTCCGCAGAGCGCGCTCGGCAGCGACCCGCAGATGCTCGCGCAGGCGCGCAGCGGCGCGCTCGAATTCTTGGAGATCGGCAACAACATTCTCGGGAACGTCCTTCCGGTTGGCGCGCTTACCAGCATCCCGTTCGCATTCGGATCGTTCAAGCAATTCATGGGCGCAGTCAACGGCCAGCTCGGCGCGTACCTCGCGACCGCGATCTCAAGCATCGGACTGCGCAGCATCGCTCCGTTTTACGGCGGCGCCTTCCAAATGCAGAGCGGCCTGGGGGCGATCAATTCGCCGGCAGATCTCAAAGGCGTGAAGATGCGCGTCCCTCCCGGCCCGATCGACGTCGCCACGTTCAAGGCATTCGGCGCCTCGCCGACGGTCATCTCGCTCGCCGAAGTCTACACGTCGTTGCAGACGCACATCGTGGACGCGATCGAGATCCCCCTTCCCACGTTCGAAAACTTCAAGTACTGGGAATTGATCAAGTTCTGCTCGATCACGGCCCATAGCCGCTTGATCTATTTTCTGGTCGCCAACAACGACGCGTGGGCGAAGCTGCCGAAAAAACTGCAGGACATCGTCGCTCGCGAGTTTGCCGCCGCCGCGACGACCGGCTCGGTCGGCATGTCGGACTCCGAAAGCTCGCTCGAGACGACGCTGCGTTCGCAGGGCGTCGCGATCAACCACCCCGCGGCCGACCCGTTTCGCCGTGCTATTCGCGATGCGGGCTTGTACAAGGCGTGGCGCGATCAGTACGATCCCGAGGCATGGAAGCTCTTGGAGAAAACGACCGGCCAGCTCGTCTAAAGGCTGCGGCTCTTGGATTTCGACGTCGCCGTCCTGGGAGGAGGAAACGCCGCGCTCTGTGCGGCGATCGCCGCTCGCGACGAAGGGGCGCGCGTCGTGCTGCTCGAGCGCGCACCACGCGCGATGCGCGGTGGAAACACCCGCCACACGCGCGACATCCGACACGCCCACAGCGAACCCGATCGGTTTACGACCGGAGTCTACGACGACGACGAATTCATGGAAGATCTGCTGCGCGTCACGGGTGGCGCGACGGATCGAACCCTGGCCGCTCTTACGATCCGCGAATCTCGCTCGCTTCCCCAGAGGATGGGGCTGCGCGGCGTCCTGTGGCAAAAGGCCCTGCGCGGGACGCTGCATCTCTCGCGCACCAACCGCTTCTTCTTGGGCGGCGGGAAGGCGCTCGTCAATGCGTATTACGACACGGCCGCAAAGATCGGAGTCGAGATTCTTTACGACGCGACGGCACGCAATCTGATCGTCGACGATGGCCGGGTCAGCGGCATCGTCGTCGACGGCGGAGAGCTCTCACAAGAACTGCGCTGCCGTGCGGCGGTGGTTGCGACCGGCGGCTTCGAAGCGAACGTCCCGTGGCTGAAGCGTTACTGGGGCGAAGCGGCCGACGGCTTCGTCATCAGAGGGACGCCGTATAATGACGGCGCTGTGCTCGCGGCGCTATTCGAATGCGACGCCAAGCCGGTCGGCGATCCGCGCGGATTCCACGCGGTCGCGGTCGATGCGCGCGCTCCCAAATTCGACGGTGGAATCGTGACCCGGATCGACGTGATCCCTTTCGGCATCGTCGTCAACCGGTTCGCCAAACGCTTTTACGACGAGGGCGAGGACTTCTGGCCGAAGCGCTACGCGATTTGGGGCGGTCTCATCGCGGAACAGCCCGGTCAAGTCGCCTACGCCATCTTTGACGCGAAGGTCACGGGACGGTTCATTCCCACGCTCTATCCGGCCATCGCCGCCGATTCACTAGCGGCGCTCGCTGAAGGGGTCGATCTCGAAGCCGCGGCGCTGATCGCTACCGTTGCCGAGTACAACGCGGCGACGCGCTCGGGAACCTTCGCCCCCGATGTCCTCGACGACTGCGTGACCTCTGGAATCGCACCGGCGAAAAGCCACTGGGCGCTTCCGATCGACACGCCGCCGTACTATTGCTACCCGGCGCGACCCGGCATCACGTTCACCTATCTCGGCGTCGCCGTCGACGAACGAGCTCGCGTGCTGCACAACGACGGCATGCCGTTTGCGAACCTCTATGCGGCCGGCGAATGCATGGCGGGAAACATCCTCGGACGCGGTTACCTCGCGGGGTTCGGTCTTACGATCGGAAGCGTCTTCGGCCGCATCGCCGGCAAGGAGGCGAGTCGTCATGCGCGAGTTTGATCTGCGAGCTGAGATCGACCGGCAGTTGAGCGTTTGCAACGCGTGTCGCTACTGCGAGGGGTACTGCGCGGTTTTTCCGGCCGCCGAACTGAGGACCGGATTCGACGACGGCGCCGTCACGTATCTTGCGAATCTCTGCCACGATTGTCGAAACTGCTACGACGCATGCATGTTCGCGCCGCCGCACGAGTTCGCCGTCAACATTCCGAAGGTTCTGGCCGAAGCGCGCGTGCGGACCTACGAGCGTTATAGCCGGCCGAACGTCCTGGCGCGGCAGCTGCGCAGCGGATGGATCGCGCCGGTCGCCATCGGGCTGCTCGCGCTCGGAACGATCGCCGCTCTGGGAGGCCCGTCGAATCTCGTCACGCGACACATCGGCCCAGGCGCATTTTATGCCGAGGTCCCGTATCTCGCACTCGTGGTCCCCGCCTTGGTCCTCTCGCTTTGCGGGCTGTTCGTGATCCTTGCGGGCGCGCTCGAGTTCGCGCGAGATATCGGCCTTCCGCGGGGGTCTTTGTCGAATTGGGCGGCGATCGGGAGAGCGACCGCGCAGGCGCTGAGCTTGCAGTACCTAAAGGGCGGCGGCGCGGGATGTTATTATCCGCGGGAACGTGGTTCGAGCGCGCGGCGACGACTGCACGGCTGCGTGGTCTGGGGGGTTTTGGCGGCGATGGTTTCAACGACGCTCGCTGCGATCGAACAGGACCTGCTCCACGTGCTCCCGCCGTATGACATCGTCAGCGCTCCCGTGCTCTTCGGGATCGCCGGCGGCATCCTCATGGTAGTGGGTTGCACGGGGTTGCTTGTCTTGAAACCGCAGAGCGATCCGATCCCGACTTCAGATCGTATGAAGGCGATGGACTATGCGTTCCTCGTCAGCCTGAATCTGGCCGCGATCACCGGTCTGCTCACGCTCGTGCTGCGTAGCTCGAGCCTGATGGGTCTCGTCTTTTCGATACATCTCGCCGTCCTGGCTGGGCTATTTGTCACGGCGCCGTACGGAAAGCTCGTGCATTTCGTGTATCGCTTTTTGGCTCTCGTCAAGAATGCGGAGGAAGGTTCGCTCGAACGGAGTTGAACGCCGCCCAGCGCGTTTTCGGCGCCGGAAGCCGTCTGGGGCCCTTGCGAGGAAGCGTTGCCCCCCCAACGCGACCATGATCGTTGACGGAATCACGCTGCGATGGCGCCGCAGGCAAATGGGGCGCTCCGCAGAGAAGTCAGAGGTTCCGGCACAAGCCGGGTTGCGGGCTTTGTGGAGCGTGCTGTTATGCATCGTTATTATTTCGTCGCTTTAATTCTCGCCATAGCGGGGTGCTCCGGATCGAGTTATATGACGCCGCAGAGCGGCGGCGGGGTGCTCGACACGCCGCAGTCGATCTCTCCGGGCTCGATCGCGGCGCCGCCGATGGCGAAGACCGCGGTATTGCCTTCGAGTGCGATGCAGTCGCCGCCGGACGGCCTTACTCCGTTGAGCATGTTTCAAGGCGTGAGCTACACGCAGGTCCCCGGCACGGCGAGTTATGCCGCAGCGGCGCCCGACGGCTCTCTCTGGGTGCTCTCGAACGCGCCGGCCGGCGCCGACAAGTACATTTGGCACTACGTGAGCGGCACGTGGACCAACATCACGGGCCTTGCGAACCACATCTCCGCTGCGCCCGACGGCTCCCTTTACGCCAGCAACTCGGGCGGCGGCGCCTATCATTATGTCGGCACCACCTGGACGGCGCTGGGCGGCGGCGTCAGCGACATTGCCGCAGCGTCGGACAATTCGCTGTACGTTCTTTCGAACGGCTTCGGTGCGGGCAACATCGAGCCGATCTTTCACTACACGACCAGTTGGTCTCAGATCCCGGGCGCCGGCGTCCATATCGCGGCTTCAAATGACGCGAACTCTCACGTCATCCCGGCCGGCGTCATCCAGCCCTACGGGTTGTATGTCATCAATGCTGGTGGCTCGATCTATTACACGCCCGGCAATGGAACCTACGTTCAGCTTCCCGGCGCGGCATCGGCGATCTCGCCGTCGAGCGGCGGCGTCTTCGTGCTCGGCTACCCGTCGAATGGCGGCGGAAACGTGATCTATTACTACGACTTGGATACCCCGGGCTATACAGTACCGGGCGGTTCCGGCGTCGGCATCTCCGCGAACAGCGCCAATCTTTACGCGCTGGCCCCATCGGGCGCTATCTTTTCTACGAAGCTGCTGCCGGCGGCGGTCGGCGTCGGTTTCATGCGGCAGATGTCGGCCTCGAAAGTCACCGACACACTGGGCACCAGCCTGACCAGCATTCTCGGCGTGGCTATTTCGGAGGCCGGCGATCAGACCTCGAGCGGTAGCGCCGGCACGATGACGCTGGGATCGCTGACGATCGGGTCGGGGACGACGGCACAATCGACAGCGCTCCGGCCCGAGAGCACGATGAGCCATATCGCCGTCGAGGGCGGCGGAACGCACCTGAGCGCTCCGGACGGGCCGGATACGACCTGGCAAGTGCACGCTCTGCTTCAGCAGTTGCCGCGTGCCGCAGCCGGCGGAGTTACTCGCCGCACGCCGTTCGACAGTACGATCGGCACCAACCCGACGGTCGGTGCCACTGCTAGCATTTGGGCCGCGGTTTTTGCGATCGGTTCGAGCACCGCAACCTACCAGCAGGTTGCTTCGACGCTCGAATATCAGGGTTCGCGTACCAACGTATGGATCGACAACTCGCTGCTCACCGGAGCAAAGTCCTCGGCCTCCTTCCAAGGTGGAGCGCTGGCCACGACCATCGCCGCACTAGGCGCTGATTTCGACAACGCGTATGCCTCCGACACGTCGCACTTCGCATCTCCGGATTACCCCGACACCGCGCCCGGCCGTTCCGTAATGTACGGTACCTGCGACAATACGGGGGCAGCCACAGGGATGGCCCTACCGCAGTACATCACGGAGCCGACCGACAAGCGCGTGAACGTCTTGGTTCTGAACTCGGCAAATCTGGGCGCCGGGGTCGGAGGATACTTCTCCTCGGTCAATTACTTTCCGCAAGCGGTCTGGAATTGCTTAATCGGTCATGGCGGCACCGTCCCCATGTCGAACGAAGCTCCGTTCATTTACATCGGCTGGTTCGATGCAAACGGGGCGCCTTACGAGCTGAACGAGGATGCGGTACGCGGCACCGCGCACGAGCTGCAGCATCTGATCAACTTCGTCAACCACTCGATTCTGCCGGCGGCGGCCAACAGTTTCGCATTCAATGGAAGCGAAGACCCGTTCATCAACGAGGGGTTGTCGATGCTCTCGCAAGATCTCGCCGTGAACCGGCTCAATTCGAGCGTGCCCTTCGACGTCGCGGATGCCATGGGCCACGCCCAACAATTCCTCTCGTCTCCGCAGAATTATAGCGTCAGCGGTTTCATCGGGATCGATCCCGCGAGCTGGGGCGGGAACGGAACGACGCCGCGTTACAATTGCGGCGGCGGCTGCTACGGCTCGGGATACCTGTTCCAGCGCTACTTGCGCGATCGCTTCGGCGGCGACGCGTACACCGCCGGAATGGAGACGAGCGGCGTTACGGGTTTCGCCAATCTCCAAGTCAATGGAGGCAACGAACCTGCGGCGGGCCTTCTCGGCGACTTCGCAATGGCGATTGCCGTCAATTCGCAGCAAATGACGCCGACCACGACGGCGTTCAACTTGGGGACGTTCAACACACGGCATACCTATACCGACCAGTTCGGCTTCGGGCGCACGTTGACGGGAGTAGCCTCTTCCCCCGCAGCGATTGCGGTAAATGGAAGCTCCGGACTCACGCCGCCGCTGGGAGGCTTTGCGTTCTTCGGCTTCTCGCCCTCAAATGGTGAAGCGGTTTCGATCGTCGACAACAACGGCGCCTTCGGCTTGGTCGGCGGCTTGGCGCAACACTAGCAAGGCGGCACCCGAGACCGAACCGCGCGCCGCTGATTTGGCGGCGCGCGGGGCGTGCTGCCGCTCACGTTCCGCGTTCGATGCCGCAGGGGTAGCGCGCCGATGCTAATTCTCATTTCCGAACGCTCCGATGGCTTAGCCAGAACGGAGCTGATTCATGAAGACCTCGCGCCTCGCCATCGGTGCTATTTTCGGCTTGCTACTGACCGCAGGATGTTCCGGACTTGGGTCGAGCCCGCGCGTCAGCCCACAGTTGAGTACGCCGCAATCGGTCTCACCGGCCCTGATCGCGCCGGCGCCGATGGCGAAGACGGCAATCCTTCCGGCCAGCGTCATGATGTCCGCAACCAGAAAACCGGAGACGGCAATCCAAGGCACGAGTTGGACGCAGATTCCCGGCTCGGCCAGTCTTGTGGCGGCAGCTCCCGACGGCTCGCTATGGGCGCTCTCGGACCAGCCCAGCGGATCGGACAAGTATATTTGGCACTATGCGAGCGGCAGTTGGACGAACGTCTCGGGGCTCGCGTCTCACCTGTCGGTCGCGCCGAACGGCACGCTCTATGCGGTCAATTCAGGCGGCGGAATCTTTTCTTACAGCGCGGGAACCTGGACGGCGCTGGGCGGCGGCGCATCGGACATCAGCGTTGCGGCAGACGGATCGCTCTACCAACTCTCCAGCGGAAAGCCGGCGGGCAGCGATCAGGCAATCTGGCGTTACACGAGTGGATGGTCGCAAATTCCGGGCTCCGGACTGAAGATCGCCGCGTCGTGGGACAGCAACAGTCACGCGCTTCCGGGGGGCACGGTCTCCGCAGGCGGCTTGTTCATCTTGAATTCGGTGGGCAACATCTACCATGAGAACACCGACAACAGCTTCGTGCAGCTACCCGGCAGTGCATCGGCTATTGCGCCGACGACCATCGGCGGTGTCTTCGTTTTGGGCTATCCGGTCAACAACTCGGTCGGCAATACGATCTACTATTACGATATGGACTCGCCGGGTTGGAACGCGCAGCTCGGCCCCGGAGTAAGCATCTCGACCGACAGTACGCATCTCTACGTCGTCGGAGCCTTGGGCGGCATCTATTCGTCACCGGTCAAACCACCGAGTGGGACGATCGTCGAATTCTCGCCTCCAACGGCGAACACCCAACCTGACGGCATCGTCGCCGGCCCGGATGGCTCTCTTTGGTTCGCCGAAAGCAACAGCAACAAGATCGGGCGCATGAGCACTTCCGGAGTGTTCGCCGAATTCACAATTCCAAGCGCGGGCAGCGCCCCCGTCGGCATCGCCGCGGGGCCGGACGGAGCTCTTTGGTTTACGGAGAGCTCGACGACCACCAACAAGATTGGCCGGGTGACCACCTCGGGCGCGTTCACCGAATACACGGTGCCGACTACGAACAGCGATCCGTACGGGATTACGTCCGGCCCGGACGGAGCGCTTTGGTTTACGGAAATCAACGGCAACAAGATCGGTCGCTTAAGCACGTCGGGGACGTTCACCGAATATTCGATTCCGACCGCGAACAGCGGTGTGACCGGCATCACCTCGGGTCCTGACGGCGCCCTCTGGTTCACCGAAGCCGACACCAGCAAGATCGGTCGGATAAGCACCTCGGGCACAGTCACGGAGTACCCGACGCTGACTCCCGGCAGCGGTCCCGAAGGGATCACCACGGGTCCGGACGGCGCCCTGTGGTTCGCCGAAATCAACAACAATGCGATCGCGCGCGTGACCACTTCCGGGTCGTTCACCGAGTACCAGATTCCAACAGCAAACGGTTATCCTGTCGGCATCACCTCGGGTCCTGATGGGGCGCTGTGGTTCACGGAACTCGGCGGCAACAAGATCGGTCGCGTGACCACCTCGGGCGCGTTCACCGAGTACAACATCCCGACGGCGAACGCGAGCTCCCAAAACATTGCGGTCGGTCCCGATGGCGCCATCTGGCTGACGGAAACGGCTGGGAACCGGGTCGGGCGGCTGTTCCCCGGTCAGTAATGCCCTCGATCTGACCGCCCGCTAGCCAAGCTCTCCGAGCTCGCGGCGCTCGCGAGATGGAGGGCCTTCTTCGGAGCGCCGCGCAGTCGCGAATCTAATGAAGAGCGACTTCGTCCGGCACGGCTTTGCCGTATTCGCAGCGACGACGGTTGCGAACGTGATGAGTTACTTGTTTCGCTTTCTCGCCGCGCGCTACGTGAGCGTCGCCGAATACGGTGAGCTTTCCGCGCTCCTAGCGTTCGTAAACCTGTTCTTGGCGCCGGCGCTCATTCTAGGCATCGCGGTCACGCGATATTCCAGCGTGTTTCATGCGCTAAGCGACGTCCAACGCTTGAAATCGCTGAAGCACCTGGTCTTTGGGCTCGGCGTAGCATGTTCTTTGACGCTGCTGTCTGCGGGCGCGCTCGGACGGCCCGTCATCGCGAACTATCTGCGAGTGCAAGATGGCCTGGCCATCGACGGAGCGACCGCAGTCATTGCCGTCTACTTCATTCTGCCGAGCCTTTGGGCTCTCTTGCAAGGAACCCAGAAGTTCTACGTCTACGCCTTGGTAACGGCGTTGGATGGAGTGTTGAAAGTATCGTTTGGTCTAATGGCCATCCTCGCAGGCTCTCAGCTCGGCGTCGTTCTGCTTGCATACGCCGCCGGCGGACTCATTTCGCTTGCGGTGGTCGCATTTCTTTTGATTCGAGATGATAAGGGCATCATCGCAGCGCCGATCAAGTTCGACTTTGTGCGCCTGGGCCAAACGATCGGCGGGGGTGCGGCCTCGACGATAGCGATCGCGACTTTGTCGAGCATCGATTTGGTCTTCGTGCAGCACTTCTTTGTCCCGCCTGCGGTTGGACTATACGCCGCGGCGAATATTTGCGGAAGAGCACTGTTGTTCGTGGTGGGTTTCTTGCCGACGATCGTCTTGCCGAAAACGGCGCACCTCGCAAGCAAGGGGGAATCGCCGCTACCTATTCTGTTCTACGCGCTGGGCGTGGCGGCAAGCGTGTCCGGCGCGATTCTTTGCATCTATTTCATCGCGCCCGCGCTAGTCGTCACGTTCTTTGCGTCGGCCAAGTACGCCGGCGGCTCGATTTACGTGTTCCGCTACGGAATCGCAATGTGTCTTTTGGCATGTATGAACGTGATTGCAAGTTACCGCATGGGGATCCATAGTTTCGGCTACGTGATCCCTTTGTGCGTTATGGCGCTCGGCGAACTTCTCGCCATGCAGTTTTGGATGCATGGGTCGCTCGATCAGATCGTCGACACGATGGTTGTCGGCAACGCGGTGGCGCTGGTCTTGATGGTTTCGGATACGCTCGTACGTACGCGACCGAGGAAGAGGTCGCCGGACTCCCTGAATGAGGTGCAGGGTGCGCGCTGAGGCGCCTTCGCGGGCCTACGTCGTTACGTGCATTGCGGGAGGCGCGATCATCGCTTGGCTCCTGCTACGCCCGCTCTGGACGATGCACGGCGTGCCGGCTTTCAACCACGATTGGTCGTGGCCGCCGGATCGGATTCAGGCGTGGTCGCAGTTTCGGGATTCCATTGCGCCCTTCACGCGAAACAATTTCGGGCAATTCAACTTCTATATTGGAAGCGCCCCGAGCGTACTCGCCGCCGTCTTGGCGATCCAAGTATTCGGGGCGTCCGTCGGCATCAAGGTGCTCGCGTCGCTCCTTGTCTTGGGGGCCGTGCTTGCCGCGTTCGGCCTCGCCAGACGCTTGGGAGCCGAGCCCGTCGTCGCGGGATCTTGCGCGCTCGTTTATGGCGCTTCTCCGGTCGTTGCGAACGAACTGGCGGCCGGACACCTCGCGTATCTGTTCGGATATGCGGCACTGCCGATCATCGCGCTGAGTGGAATGCGGCTTGCCTCAGGCTCCCAGTGGAAAGTCGCGGCGCTCGCCTTACTCCTCGTCGTGCCGTTTTCCATCGCACAGCCGCAGTTCATTGTCTTTGACGCTTTGGTAATATTGCTGTTCGTGCCTTGGGCGCGGAACCGGCGGAGCACCCTCGTGCTGGTCATCGCCGCGCTCGCGATTCTTTGCTCCGCGCCGTACGAGATCGGCCTGTCGCTATTCGGTCACCCACTGTCGGCGCTTAGTTCCGATCGCACGAACTTGCACTGGGAGATGGCGAACTCGAGCACGTTATGGGGAGCGTATATCGGATCCGGATATGTCCGGCCCTACGATGCGACCGATTCCGCCGCGCTACTCGCGAGCCGCGCTGCGGCAGGCGTCCTCCTGTGGTCGATCGCGATCGTGAACGTGATACGGTCCAGGCGCTGGGTACCTTTTTTCGTCTTGAGCCTTCTGGCTTCATGGCTGAGCGCCGGACTGAACGGGCCCCTGTGGCGCGCCATGAAGTTCGCGTTCATCTTCGTTCCACAGCTAGCGGTTTTTCGGGAACTCTATCACTTCAGCGGGCTCGTCATGCTCGGGCTGCTCACTCTGTGCGCCCTGAGCCGCTCCCGCCCGATGACCTGGATCCTACCGTTCGCGGCAGTTCTGTTCGCACTGCCGCAGCTCACGGGCGAGTTTTGGCGCTTCGTCGGTACGTACGATCCCGCCGAGATTACCACTATCGCGCGGATCGTAAACGTCGATCGTCGGACCGATTCCATTTTGTTTTGGCCCTTGCTCCAACCCCTGGGTCCAAGCGCCGCGCTGGCAGGCAGCGACCCGGATGCCTATCCGATCGGATCGCACGCGTCGCTCGCTGAGTTCGTACCGATACAGCCGCTATCTCAACTGGGCGTGCTGTTGTGCGATCCCAAGCGCGATCCGCAGCGGACCCTGGCGCGATTCGGTGTTCGTTACGTCGTCGTTCGTCCGGCATGGCGATCGCTTTACGACGAAAGGTTGGAGGCCGAGTTGCGCGATTTGGTCGTAGGCCGGGACCCGCAGAACTGTGCCGGCGACCGCGTGTTGCGTGGTCTGCACGTGGTCTGGCGAGGGGCGTCCCACACATTGGCCACGGTGGAGGCTCCGAAGCCGCTGGTCGGCGGGACGCTTTCAGATCCGGTGTGGCGATTGCCGATCGAGCGCGCTTTAGAAGCGAACGTCCGGACGCCTGATCCGCGACGGGGTTGGGTTGACGGAAATCGCTGGCAGTGGTGGGATCCGTCTTTTGCCGGCCCCGTAAACCCGGGATTGTTTTCTTTGGGTCGCATTCCGTACGAACTGCCGCCGCGGTCCGGCGATATGCGGCTCATCGTCAACGCTCCGGGAGGCCTCATTTTTTCGGGAGATTCGTTGCGGACCGTCCTCGGAGGCGCGCGTGGCTTTCGCGCGGTTTCTATTCCGAAGAATGCCTCCGTCGTTACCTCGCCCGCGGCGGCCATGCTGGCCGGCTTGGCGCGGACCTATCGTGGACAACCGGAGCATCGCTCCGCCTGTTCATCGGTCGTGAACGATCGGATCGTGGCATCGCATTGCCCTCAGGTCGGCGTGGAAATTCTGGCGCTACCCGGAGCGCCCTGGCATGTCTCGGATCGCAACGCTCGCCCGATCGTTCCGCTGCCATCGTCCTGGGATCTGAAATGGAGTGCAAGCAAGGAAGCGGCACCCCTTTCGGTGGTCGAGGCTTTCGACACCCCAATCGCTCTGGCGCTGCTCGCCCAATACGTGTCCTGGTCGATGTCTCTGGCGGCTTTGCCCGCAATATTTTGGATATATCTAAGGGACCGGAGGCGTCTGGGAGAGCATAGTTCCACCTCACATGGAGCGTCACCGATCCTTTCTGATCGTAATTCCCACGTTTAACGAGCGGGAGAACCTTCCGCGCATCGTGGATCGCGTGCTGAGTGCCTCCTCCGACGCCGACGTGTTGGTGATCGACGACTGTTCGCCGGATGGTACTGCCGACGTCGCGCGGGATTTGGCCCGGCAGTCCGACCGGGTCATCCTAATCGAACGCCCTTCGAAGATGGGCTTGGGTTCCGCGTACTTGCGTGGATTCAAGGAATCGCTCACCAACGGCTACCGCGGCGTCTGCACCATGGACGCCGACAACTCGCACGATCCCAGCGTGCTTCCGGCGATGTTCGGTCTCCTGAACGGCGCCGATCTCGTGATCGGCTCGCGCTACGTGCCCGGGGGCGATACGAATCAGGGCCTGGCCCGACGAGCCAACAGCACGATCGCAAATTTTCTGGCGCGCACCGTTTTGGATCTGCCGGTGAAGGACTGCACGTCCGGATACCGCTTGTACTCGGTCGACTTGCTGCGCAAACTCGATTTGACGGATTTACGTTCCCGCGGCTATTCGCTGCTCGTCGAGCTGCTTTGCGAGGTCGTCGAACGAGGCGGTCGAGTGGCGGAGGTGCCGATCGAATTTCGCGATCGATGCGCCGGCGAATCGAAAATCGGCATGCACGAAATTTGGGAATCCGTGCGGACGATCGCCCGTCTGAGGCGAGGGAAATTCGGAAACATTCGCACGCGATTGGCGAACGCACTCTATCGTATGTTGCCCCTGAAGGACAAGATGAGTTGAGCGCTTCACGTCTTACGAAACCAAAAACTGCTTCCCGAGAAGAGACTATCGTTGAGCCCGCATTGCCTCCAGAAATCGCGCATGGGGCGGCTCAAATCCGGATCCGCCACCACGTACGCGGTCGGCATTACGAGATCGGCATTGGGATGGGCCAAGAGGTAGGTCGCAAGTAAATATTGTTCGTTCAAGTACGGCGTGCCGGGAGGATAATCGTTGGGCAAGAAAATGTCGTGAATCTGAATGAAAACGCCGGTCGGAACGATCGGGAGCACGTCGAGGAAAAAAGCGGTGACGTCGGTGTTCATGAAACTGCGGTGGGAACCGTCGAAGGACACAAAATCGCCACTCCGTAGCGAACTAAATATGTCGAGATTCACCGCTTCGAGGCCGGAGCGAATCACCCGATCGCAAAGACCGTCGATCTCGGCTCGAGGATGCGGGTCAATTGAGACGATATTCGTTTGAAGCGAATTGTCATCGATTGCACGACGAGCAAATTTTGTGGAATTCCCCGAGCCGATTTCGACCAGCGATCCGGGGCGATGGCGCACCATGAATGCGTACAGCACGAGCGCGTCGGCTCCGGAAAACCAGGCGTTTCGCCAATAGGGCTCGTGGCGCGGCCGGGGGATGTGTTCGGGAACGTTACGTAACGGCCGGCACGCGGCAACGATATCGGCGATCGTCGCTCGATAGGCTTCGCGCTTCTCTTCCAACATGTTCAGGAGATGAGGATGCGGCGGTTTGCCATAACCATATCGGGGGGTCCGGTTACTGACGGGATATTCAAAGGAGACTAGCTGAAAATGATCTCCTCTGAATTTTCTTAGAGCGCCATACAAAAGCGGAAACCTCAGTTGCAAGAAGATCTGCAACTTCTCGCGCGTATCTAAGAATCTAGCCCTAGCCGATTTCATCGCTGCAAAGTCCCTCGGCCGCTTAGGAGCGTTCGTTCCAGCGCTCGATCGCGCCGGCATACAACGCTTCATAACTTTCGACGACCGACGTCGCATGAAACTGGCGCCCGAAAGCAACCCTCTCGTGGTCTCGTTCGTCGCTGCCTCGCAACAGGCGCGCGCGGATGCCTTCCGCGAGCGCCGTGGCATCGTTCTTCGGTACGACCGTGGCTCCGGGAGCCGCGCCAAAGGTTCGCGTTCCGCCGATTCCGTCGGTAAGTAAAATCGGCGCTCCGCAGCACAGCGCCTCGGCGAGAACGAGTCCCCAACCCTCTCGCGCGTCCGAGGACGGTAATACGACCAGGGCCGTCGTCGAATAGAGCCGATGGAGCAGCTCATCGCTCGCTCTTCCATGGAACGTTATAGGGTCTTCCAGTCCGCGCGCTGCGGTGTCCGCCTGCAAGCCCGCGCGTAGCGTGCCGTCGCCGACGACGTCGAGATGCCAAGCAAAATCGGGATGCTTTCGTTTGAGGATCGTGGCCGCTTCGATGAGGAGATCGAAACGTTTGTAACTCTGCAGGCGATCGAGTCCGCCGACGAAGAGCACGGTGCCTGCGGCACGCGTCGCGCCTGCGATGGGGCCGTCGGCGAAACGCCGCGAGACCGTTGAAGGAATGACGCGAATTCGGTCCTCGGGAACGCCGTGTTCGGCTAACCATTCCTTCCAATAGTGACTCGTAACCGCTATCGCCGCCCAATCCTTCTTGAGGCGAACGAGATTAGCGTACTGTATGAGATGCGCCGGAAGCGACGCGCCGAGCTGAGCATGAAATAGCGTGGCGTAAGGCGCACCATGTCGCCGCGGTCGCGGCATCAGCACGTCGGGGAGGCTGGGAGAACTCGTTTGGATGATGTCCGGCCGAAAACTCTCGACGTGCGCTTGCACGAGCCGCCGCCCAAATAACGGACTGCCGCGCAGCGTCGGCAGCTGCAGATAATGAAGTTCGAGGCCTGCCCGCGGCCGAAACACACCGGCGTAGCCGTCATACTCTCGAGTTAGCACGAGAACGTCGTGGCCACGGTCCGCAAGGCCCCCGGCGAGCTCCGTGGTCCAGCGCGGGCCGCCGCCCTGAGCCGGTTCGAAAGCCTGCGCGAGCATCAAAACTCGCATTCAGGGCATTTCGTCGAGGCGCGGCTTTCGGGCGAGTAAGACGATGCCCTCACACCAGTCGACCTCTAGAAAATACGAGAGCACGCGCCGCATCGGCAGCGAGAGAAGCCGCCGGGCCGAACTCACGAAATGGGTGCGCACGACGTCAACGTCATCGAAAAAGAACCTGAGCATAGCGTAAAGGTCGTACCACGGGTAGTGTTGCACGTGGGTGACGTCGCGGTGCAGAATCGCCGGCGCGAGCGGGTTCGGCACGCTTACGACCAACACGCCGCTCGCTTTGAGCATCGCTGGGAACAATCGTAGATATTCATCTGCGAAGACGTCGGCCGGCATGTGTTCGGCGACCTCGCTCATCAGGATCATGTCGAAATCGCGATCCGAGACGTCGGCCAGACTGCGATAAACGGGGAAATCGACCGCCGGCGGTGCCGCGTCCATCCCGACGTACTCGATCTCCCGCTTCGGACGGCGTAAGCGTAGATAATCGCGGAAGCGTCCCGCGGCGCAGCCGACGTCAAGAACCTTTGCGTGGTCGAGCGCGGCGATGGCCTCCTCCGCCACGATCAGCGTCGGCCCGACCGGCGCGACGCGGATTGGGCCAAGCGCCAAGGCTGGATAGTTCGTG